>Ga0076930_101114_pt1 | contig 16453 bp, 19 predicted proteins | sample HotLakConsoUCCRE_FD_71149 | JGI IMG/M metagenome (GOLD analysis project Ga0076930, IMG submission 71149) | Hypersaline microbial mat communities from Hot Lake, Washington, USA - Hot Lake Consortium UCC-RE (version 3) (version 3) ...
GCTTGAATCACGCAGCCCGGGAAGCCTCAAGCGGATTTATGGGTCCTGACCCTAGGACGTCCGTGGCCAAGCCAGTTTCCGCGAGGGGAACATGGGGGTACGCCATGACTGTTGCGGGGACAGTGGCGCACGAGACCATCGGTCGGGCAGCGGGCGACGCGGTGCTTCGCCTGCGGCTGCTTGCGACCTCCGACCTGCACGCGCATCTGTTTCCGTTCAACTACTTTTCCGACAGCCGCGACGATGCCGTCGGCCTCGCCGGGTTGGCGGCGCTGATCGAACAGGCGCGGGCGGAATGCCCCAACACGCTGTTGTTCGACAATGGCGACACGCTGCAGGGGGCGCCACTTGCCGATGCCGCGCTGTCGGAGCTGATGCCGCGCGGGGACGTTCACCCGATGATCGCTGCGATGAATGCGCTGGGCTACGATGCGGCGACGCTGGGCAACCACGATTTCGACTTCGGCCTCGAGGTGCTGGAACGGGCGATCGCGGCCACCAGCTATCCGGTGGTCCTGGCCAATGCGCGCCGGGTGGCGGATGGCGCGTGCCTGGTCGCGCCCCATGCCATTCTCGACCGCCAGATGATCGACGACGGCGGCGCCCTCCGGCGTCTGCGGGTCGGGGTTACGGGGGCCACGCCGCCTCAGGTGATGCGCTGGGCGCGGGCGCATCTGGAAGGGCGGATCGACGTCGAAGACATCTTGCCGGCCGTGCGCCGCGAAGTCGCGACCTTGCGGTCCCTCGGGGCCGATCTGGTGATCGTGCTGGCCCATAGCGGGCTTGGGGCCGACGCCGAAACCGGCGAGGGCGAGAATGTGGGCCGGCTTCTGGCGCGGCTCGACGGGGTGGATGCGGTGGTGGCGGGCCACACCCACGCGGTCTTTCCCTCTGCCGATCATCCCAGCGGCCTGATCCACGGCACGCCGCTGGTGCAGCCGGGATTCTGGGGGTCGCATCTGGGCCAGATCGACCTGGACCTGCGCAAGGCCTCCGATCCCCGCCGGACCGGACCGGGCTGGCAGGTGCAGCGCGTCGATGTCAGCCTGCGCAGCCTGGCCGATGCCAGCCTCGAGGATCGCAACGCCCTGCGCCGCCGCCTGCACCGCCTGCCGCTGTTTCGCCAGCAGATGGCGCGCGGCCATCGCATCACCCGCGCCTATTCCGCCCGGCCGCTGGGCCGCAGCGCCGTGCCGCTGGAGACCTTTTTCAGCCTTCTTGCGCCGTGCGCCGCCACGCAGCTGATCGCCGATGCGCAGCGCGCTGCCGTGTCGCAGATCGTGTCCGAACGCGACGACCTGGCCGCCCTGCCGCTGATCTCGGTCACGACGCCGTTCAAGGCCGGCGGGCGCAGCGGGCCGGGGCATTACACCGACGTGCCCGCCGGCGCCGTGCTGCTGCGCCATGCCGCCGACCTCTACGGATACGCCAATGGCCTGACGCTGTTGTGCGCCACCGGCGCCAATATCCGCGACTGGCTGGAGCGGAGCGTGTCGGCCTATCACCAGATCGCGCCCGGTCAGGACGGGGTACCGCAACCCCTGATCGACCCTGCCTTTGCCAGCTACAACTTCGACCGGATGGACGGTCTGCGCTACGAGATCGACCTCAGCCAGCCGGCCCGGACCAATGCCGAGGGCGACGAGATCCGCGACGGGCCGGGGCGCATCCGCAAGCTGCGGCTGAGTTGCGGGCTGCCGGTGCGCGACGAGGGGCGCTACCTGCTGGCCACCAGCGCCTATCGCGCCGCCGGGGGCGGGCATTTCCCCGCAGCCGCGGCCTGCGAGATGGTCATGGCCAGCGTCGACCCGGTGCGCAGCGCGCTTGTCGCCTATATTTCAGCGGCTCCGGGCCCGATCGCGCCGCAGGTCGAACCGAGTTTCTCCTTCACGCCGCTGGGCGGTGCCTGCGTCGCGGTGCACACCGGCCCCGGCGCCCTGCGTCATGGCGCTCGGGCCAAGGCACTGGGCCTGATCCCGGACGGGATCGCGAACAGCGGATTCGCCCGCTATCTGCTACGGATTTAAGCGCAGACTGCCCATTTGCGTAATTTCGGTGCAGAATGCCCCTGCCTGCGCGAATTCTGCGCAGCCGCCTCAATCGCAGGCAGTCGGCCCGTTGACGCGCGCGCAGCCAGCCGGTGAGGTGTTGCCAATCTTGTGTACCGTGCTGTCAAGCCGAAGGAGAAACCGCTTGTTGACCCGTTTCATTTCCCCCGCCGTCGCCGCCCTGATCGCCGCGACCCCGCTCGCCGCCCAGGACATCGACATCAATTTCGCGCTCGACTGGCGGTTCGAAGGGCCTGCCGCGCCCTATTTCCTTGCCATCGACAACGGGCATTTCGCCGCCGAGGGGCTGAACGTGACCGTCGCTGCCGGTGAGGGCTCGCTCGACGCGATCCCCAAGGTCGCCTCGGGCGCATTCCCGATGGGCTTTGCCGACATCAACAGCCTGATCCGCTTTCTCGACCAGAACCCCGGCGCCCCGGTGATCGCCGCGATGATGGTCTACGACAACCCGCCCTTCGCCATCGTCGGCCGCGTCAGCCAGGGCATCAGCGGGATCGAGGATCTCGAGGGCTCGATCATCGGCGCGCCGCCGCCGGACGGCGCCTGGGCGCAGTTCCCGATCCTCGCCGCGGTGAACGACATCGACGTGTCGACCATCACCGTGGAACCCGTCGGCTTCCCGACCCGCGAGCCGATGCTGGCCGAGGGCAACGTGGACAGCGTCACCGGTTTCAACTTCTCCGCCTACCTGTCGCTGACCCGGCTGGGCGTGCCCGAGGATGACCTGACCACGATCCTGTTCGCCGATCACGGCGTGGCGCTCTATGGCAACGCGGTCATCGTGAACACCGACTTCGCGGAAGCCAACCCCGAGGCCGTGACCGGTGCGCTCAGGGCCATCGCGCTGGGTGTGGCCGATTCCGCCGCCGACCCGGCCGCCGGCGCCGCCGCGGTGATCGACCGCAACCCGGCAGGCGACGTGGAGCTGGAAACCCGCCGTCTGGAACTGGCGCTCGATGCGAACATCCTCACGCCCTATGTGCAGGAAAACGGCATGGGCAACATCGACGCCGACCGCATGGCCACCGCGATCGAGCAGATGCGCCTCGTCTACGAGTTCCAGAACGAGCCCGACACGTCGCTCTACTTCACCGACGCCTACCTGCCCGAGGCCGAGGTGCTGATGGTCGCCCCCGAGTGATCCTGCGCTGAGCGTTCTTGCCCGCCGGGGCCGCAGGTGCTGCGGCCCCGCGCCTGTATCCTACGAAAGATCGCCATGGCCGACGCCCCCTACATGATCGAGTTGCGTGAGGTGACCCACGCCTACCGGACCAAGACGGGGCCGCTGCCGGTGCTCGACAACCTGTCGATGAAGGTGCCGAAGAACAGCTTCTGCGCGGTGGTCGGCCCCTCGGGCTGCGGCAAGTCCACGCTGACGCGGCTGGTGTCGGGCCTGATGAAGCCGGACGAGGGGCAGGTCTGGCTCCATTCCAAGCTGGTGACCTCGCCGCGCCCGACGGTGGGCATGGCGTTCCAGAATCCGGTGCTGCTGGAGTGGCGCACGATCCTGCAAAACATCCTGCTGCCTATGGAAATCGTGAAATCGCCGATGTCCAGGGCCGAGGCGACCGAGCGCGCGCATCACCTGCTGGAGCTGGTGGGCCTGACCGGCTATGCGGACAAGCGCCCGTCGGAACTGTCGGGCGGGATGCGCCAGCGCGCCAGCCTGTGCCGCTCGATCATCCACAAGCCCGATGTGCTCATCCTTGACGAACCCTTCGGCGCGCTCGACGCCTTCACCCGCGAGGATCTGTGGTGCACCATGCACGACCTGCGGCGGGAGGAGCCGTTCACCTGCCTGCTCATCACCCATGACCTGCGCGAGAGCGTGTTTCTGGCCGACCAGGTGCTGGTGATGTCGGGCCGCCCGGCGCATGCGCAATTCGTGCTGGATGTGGACATTCCCGGCACCCGCACGCTCGACGATCTCTATTCGCCGCAAGCCGTCAGCATGCTGGCGACGCTGCGCCACCAGATCCAGGTCGCCCAGGGCCGCGCGACCGAGGCGGACGCGCCCGCCGACGACCACACCCATCGGGCCGAGGCACGGGCATGAACGACACGACCCGCAAGATCCTCGCGCCGACTCTGTTCATCGTCGGCATCCTTGCGCTGTGGGAATGGGCGGTCTGGTACAACCAGTTGCCCGATTACCGTATGGCCAGCCCCTCGGACCTGATCCCGCGTTACATCCGGTTCTGGGACCTGTTCCTGATCAAGTCCTGGGAAACGCTGTGGCGCACGGTTGCTGGTCTGGGCCTCGCTGTCGTCTTCGGCACGCTGGTCGGGATGATCATGGGCTTTTCCCGTTTCGCGCGCGAAGGGCTCTACCCGATCCTCGTTGGCTTCAACGCCATTCCCAAGGCCACCGTGGTGCCCATCGTGGCGCTGATGTTCGTGGGCCAGCACGATTTCAACACGGTCATGATCGCCTTCATGATCTCGTTCTTTCCCATCGCCGTCTCGGTTTCCATCGGGCTCAGCACGCTGGAGCCGGAATACCGCGACATCCTGCGCTCGCTTGGCGCGTCGAACGTCACGATCTTCTGGAAGATCGCGTTGCCCAAGACCCTGCCGGAGTTCTTCGGCGCGCTGAAAGTGGCGGTGACGCTGGCCTTCATCGGCACCAACCTGATGGAGATCGTGTCGCCCCATGGCCGTGGCCTTGGCGATCTGTTCGACTCGGGGCGGATCAGCGCCGACTACCCGCTGATGTTCGCCGTGCTGTTCGCGCTGGCCGCGCTCGGCATCGTGCTGTTCTACTTCGTGGTGTTTCTGGAGCGGATCTTTGCGGGCTGGGCCGAACGCAGCCCGATGTGATCCACGGCCCTTGCGTGCCGCCCGCGAATTTCCTAAGTGACGCTTGAGAGGTTGGCGCGGGCAGGCACCTCGCCAACCCGGTCAGGTCCGGAAGGAAGCAGCCGTAACGAGCCTCGCTTGGGTCGTTGTCCAGCCTCTCACTTACCCCTCGTTCCGCGAAGCGGTTCCGGGGCAAGCATGCCTTGCAAGGCCCGGCAGGGTCACCGCACCGCGCGCGGCCCAGACCGCGCGCTTCCCTTTGGGCGTGTGCTATTGCGTATCCGTCGGTGCGGTCGTCGGCCCCGGCGGGGTCGCCGGTGCAGCGGTCCGGCCCGAAAACTCGGACCCGAGATTGCCCACGGCGATCCATCCCGCGACCAGCAGCACCAGGGCCACCGCCCACCATCCCGGCACGCGGCCGAGCCGGCGCAACATGTCGCCGCGCGGCAGGGGCCGCACCCCGATCCAAAGCGCCAGCGCCATCACGGCCGCGGCCATCTGCCAGCCGAGAAACCCGGAGATCCGGTTCAGGCCGCGGGTAAAGCCGCTGCCGGTGGGTTCCGCGCCCATCGCGACGATCGAAAGGCCCATGGCGAGGCACCAGATGATGAACACTGTCCAGATGGTCGCGCGGGGCAATTGCATGGCGTCAGTCGTCCCGGTCGCGCGACCAAAGTCAACCTGCGGGCAGCGGCCAGGCCCGCCCCCCTCGTCACCCGCCCGGCATCGCCGGATTGACCACCGATCCCATCGCCGAGACCAGCAGGTAGTTCAGGAAGATCCCGAACAGCACCGCCAACCCGAAGTAGAGCGCCGCCCCCTCCAGCAGCACCCGCTTGCGCGGCGGCAGGCCGTGGCGCAGCCATTGCCACAGCAACACCCCCGTGATCGCCGCCGGGATGTGCAGCGCGCCGAACAGCGCCACGGCCCCGGGGCCGAGCGCGGCCATCAGCCCACGCAGCCCGCCCGGCCAGATCACACCGCCGATCCAGAACAGCAGGGCCGCGCCCGACATCGTCCAGAAGAACAGCGTCATCGCCTTCAGCAAGAACGGGTGGGGGGTATGTTCGCTCATCTGCACCTCGGCCATTCACGGCAAAGCTAGCGCGCCCGGCCCTCGCTTCACCATGGACCTTGCGGCGGCGCTTCACTAGGGTCAGATGCGATCCAAAGGCCCGAGGCGACATGACCGACACCCCCGACACCGGCTATCAGGTTCTGGCGCGGAAATACCGCCCGGCGACCTTTGCCGACCTGATCGGCCAGGATGCCATGGTCCGCACGCTGAAGAACGCCTTCGCCGCCGACCGGATCGCGCAGGCCTTCATGCTGACGGGCATCCGCGGCACCGGCAAGACCACCACGGCCCGCATCATCGCCAAGGGGCTGAACTGCATCGGCCAGGACGGGCAGGGCGGCCCCACGACCGACCCGTGCGGGGTCTGTCAGAACTGCGTCGCGATCACCGAGGGCCGCCATGTCGACGTGATGGAAATGGACGCGGCGTCGAACACCGGCGTGCAGAACATCCGCGACGCGATCATCGAGACGGTCAGCTACCGCGCGGCCCAGGCGCGCTACAAGATCTTCATCATCGACGAGGTCCACATGCTGTCGACCAGCGCGTTCAACGCGCTGCTCAAGACGCTGGAGGAACCGCCGCCGCATGTGAAATTCCTGTTCGCCACGACCGAAATCCGCAAGGTGCCGGTCACGGTCCTGTCGCGCTGCCAGCGCTTCGACCTGCGCCGGATCGAACCCGAGGTGATGATCGCGCATCTGCACAAGATCGCGGCGCAGGAAAACGCGCAGATCGCCGAGGATGCGCTGGCGCTGATCACCCGCGCCGCCGAAGGATCGGTGCGCGACGCCATGAGCCTGTTGGATCAGGCCATCGCCCACGGCGCGGGCGAAACGACCGCCGATCAGGTGCGCGCGATGCTGGGTCTGGCGGACCGGGGCCGGGTGCTCGACCTGTTCGAGGCGATCATGGGCGGCGACGCCGCCGGGGCGCTGTCGGAACTGGGGGCGCAATACGCCGATGGCGCCGACCCGGTGGCGGTGCTGCGCGACCTGGCCGAGATCACGCATTGGCTGAGTGTCATCAAGATCACGCCCGAGGCCGCCGAAGACCCCACCATCGCGCCCGAGGAACGCGCGCGCGGCCGCTCGCTCGCCGACCGGTTGCCGATGCGGGTGCTGACGCGGATGTGGCAGATGCTGCTGAAGGCGCTGGAAGAAGTCAGCCTGTCGCCCAACGCGATGATGGCGGCCGAAATGGCGGTGATCCGCCTGACCCATGTGGCCGATCTGCCGACACCCGGCGATCTGGTGAAAAAGCTGCAATCGACGCCTGCACCCGTTGGCGCCGCCGCCCCCGCGCGCCCCTTGGGCGGCAATGGCCCGGTGCATGCGCCCCGGGCGCAGGCCCCGATGCCGCGTGGCAGCGGCGGTGGCGCGCAGGCCGCGCTGCAACCCGAACCGGGGCCCGACCTGTCGCTTTATCCGAGTTTTCCCAGCGTCGTCGCGCTGATCGAGGCCGCGCGCGACATCAAGCTGCTGGTCGAGGTCAAGACCTGTCTGCGCCTTGTCAGCTACGCGCCGGGTCGCATCGAGTTTCAGCCGACCGACACCGCGCCGACCGATCTGGCGCAGCGTCTGGGCCGCGCCTTGCACCTGGCCACCGGCACGCGCTGGGCGATCTCGATCGCCAACGGCGGCGGTGCGCCCACCATCGCCGAGGCCGAACAGGCCGATCGCAGCGCGATGGAGGCCGATCTGGAACGCCACCCGCTGTTGCAGGCGGTGAAGGCCGCCTTTCCGCAGGCCCGCATCGCCAGGGTTCGCACCCGCGCCGAACTGCTGGCGCAGGCCGAGGCCGAGGCGCTGCCCGACATGCCCGACCCCGAGGACATGCCCGAGGATTGGGACCCGTTCGATGATGAATGACACATGGAGAGTGACAGGATGCTGAAAGGTTTGGGCGGTCTTGGCGACATGGCCAAGATCATGAAACAGGCGCAGGAGATGCAGACCAAGATGGCCGAGATGCAGGAAAGCCTCGCGTCCATCACCGTCACCGGCGAATCCGGGGCAGGGCTGGTCAAGGCGACTGCGACCGCAAAGGGAGAGCTTACGGCGCTCGACATCGACCCGTCGATCTTCAACCAGGACGACAAGGAAGTGGTCGAGGATCTCATCCTTGCTGCCATCAAGGACGCGCAATCGCGGGCCCAGGAAAAGAGCCAGGAGGAGATGGGCAAGCTGACCGAGGGCATGGGACTGCCGCCGGGCATGAAGCTGCCGTTCTGAGCCTTGGCCGAAGCGCCCAGGGATATCGAGGCCCTGATCGAGATCATGGCCCGCCTGCCGGGGCTTGGCCCCCGGTCGGCACGGCGTGCGGTTCTGCAGCTGATCAAGAAGCGCGGGCAGCTGATGCGCCCGCTGGCCGAGGTGATGATGCGCGTGGCCGACACCGCGCGCGACTGCCTCAACTGCGGCAACATCGGTACCGGCGATCTGTGCCCGATCTGCCTCGATGACAGGCGGGCGAACGGGCAGATCTGCGTGGTGGAGGATGTGGCCGACCTCTGGGCGATGGAACGCGGGCAATCCTTCGCCGGGCGCTACCATGTTCTGGGGGGCACGCTGTCGGCGCTCGACGATGTCGGGCCCGAGGATCTGCGCATTCCCCGGCTGATCGACCGGGTCACGACCGAGGGCGTGACCGAGGTGATCCTGGCGCTGAACGCCACCGTCGACGGGCAGACGACGGCGCATTACATTTCCGACAGTCTCGCGGGCACTGGGGTTTCCGTGACCTCGCTGGCGCAGGGCGTGCCGATCGGGGGCGAGCTGGATTACCTTGACGATGGCACCATCTCGGCGGCTTTGCGCGCACGCAAGGCGCTGTGACCTAGCGTTAATGTTGCGGGTCAACCGTTTCGGGCTACAGTTTCGAGAATGACTCGCATCGCAGGAACCAGGCCCTATACGCGCGCCGAATACATCTCGGATGCGATCGTGCATGCCTCGGGGATCGGTGCGGCGTTGATCGGCGGCCCGCTGCTGATCGTGCTTGCCGCGATCTGGATCGGGGAGCCCGGCGTGATCGCAGCCTTGGCGATCTACTTCGCCACCGGCCTTGCGATGTGGAGCGCGTCGGCCGCCTACAACCTGTTGCAGCGCCCCGCCTGGGTCGACCGGCTGCGCCGGCTGGACCAGTCGGCGATCTATTTCAAGATCGCCGGCACCTATACCGCTTTCGCGGCGCTGGCCGCCGGTCAGGCCGGGTTTCTGGCGGGGATCTGGTCGGTCGCAGCCGTGGGGGCGGCGCTGATCCTGTTCACCAGCCGGTTCGGCTGGCTCGCCATTCCGCTTTACCTCGGGCTTGGCTGGGCCGGCGCGGTCTGGGGCGGGCCGCTGGTGTCGGGGCTCAGCCCGCTGGGCTTCTGGCTGCTGGTGGCCGGTGGGCTGACCTATTCGGGCGGCATCGCGTTCCTGCTGTGGCACCGGTTGCCGTTTCACAACACGATCTGGCACGTCTTCGTCTTTCTGGGCTCGCTGGCCTGCTACGCGGCCATCGCCGCGGAATTATGGGCGCGGGCAAACGTGGTCTGACGCCGCGTCCCGCGCGGCCCGCGTCGATTTTGGCCTGTCATTGCCCAGCCTGACGCACTAATTCTCGGCCAAAGGGTCGTGCGGCGCCACCAGCGCCGAAGAAGAGGAGAGACGCGATGAAGGTTCTTGTGCCGGTCAAACGCGTGATCGACTACAACGTGAAGGTCCGTGTGAAGGCGGACGGGTCCGGTGTCGATCTCGCCAATGTGAAGATGTCGATGAACCCCTTCGACGAGATCGCCGTGGAAGAGGCCATCCGCCTGAAGGAAAAGGGCCTGGCCGAAGAGGTCATCGCCGTCTCCATCGGGGTGAAGCAGGCGCAGGAAACGCTGCGGACGGCGCTGGCCATGGGCGCGGATCGCGCCATCCTCGTCATCGCCTCCGAGGACGTGCACCAGGATATCGAACCGCTGGCCGTGGCCAAGATCCTTGCCAGGATCGTGGAGGAGGAGGCGCCGGGCCTCGTGATCTGCGGCAAGCAGGCGATCGACAACGACATGAACGCGACCGGGCAGATGCTCTCGGCGCTGCTGGGATGGTCTCAGGCGACCTTCGCCTCGGAGCTGGCCATCGACGGCGACAGCGCCGTGGTCACGCGCGAGGTCGATGGCGGGTTGCAGACGATCAAGGTGGCGATGCCCGCCATCGTGACGGTTGACCTGCGCCTGAACGAGCCCCGCTACGCCTCGCTGCCGAACATCATGAAGGCGAAGAAGAAGCAGCTCGATGAAAAGACCGCCGCCGACTACGGCGTCGACGTGACGCCCCGGCTCAGCGTCGTGAAGACCACCGAACCCGAGACCCGCAAGGCCGGCGTCAAGGTGGGTTCGGTCGACGAGCTGATCGAGAAACTCAAGAACGAAGCGGGGGTGATCTGATGGCGGTTCTTCTTCTGGCCGAGGTGACTTCGGGCGAACTGAACATGGACGCGACCGCCAAGGCGGTGACGGCGGCGGCGAAGCTGGGCGAGGTCACGGTGCTGTGCGCCGGCGCCTCGGCCAAGGCAGCGGCAGACACCGCGGCGACCATCGACGGCGTGGCAAAGGTGCTGTGCGCCGAGGGCGAGAGCCTGGGCCACCGGCTGGCCGAAGCCACGGCGGACCTGATCGTCTCGCTGGCCGGTGACTACAGCCACATCTGCGCGCCGGCCACGACCGACGCCAAGAACATCATGCCCCGCGTCGCGGCGCTGCTTGACGTGATGATCGTCTCGGACGCGTCGGGGATCGTCGACGCCGACACGTTCGAGCGCCCGATCTATGCCGGCAATGCTGTGCAGACGGTGAAATCCTCCGATGCCACCAAGGTCGTGACCATCCGCACCACCAGCTTCGATCTGGCCGGCACCGGCAATTCCGCCCCGGTTTCCATGGTCGACGCGCCCGCAGCCTCGGGCCTGTCCTCCTGGGTCGAGGACAAGGTCGCGGCCTCGGACCGGCCCGAGTTGACCAGTGCGGGCATCGTCGTGTCGGGCGGGCGCGGCCTCGGGTCGGAAGAGCAGTTCGCCATGATCGAGAAGCTGGCCGACAAGCTGGGCGCCGCCGTCGGCGCCTCGCGCGCGGCGGTCGACAGCGGCTACGCGCCGAACGACTGGCAGGTGGGCCAGACGGGCAAGGTCGTGGCGCCGACCCTTTACATCGCCGTCGGCATCTCGGGCGCGATCCAGCACCTGGCCGGCATGAAGGACAGCAAGATCATCGTCGCGATCAACAAGGACGAGGAGGCCCCGATCTTCCAGGTCGCCGACTACGGTCTGGTGGGCGACCTGTTCGAGATCGTGCCGGAGCTGACCTCCAAGCTCTGAGCTTGCCTTTGCGAGAGCGGATGATCGCCCCGCGGCCGACCGGCCCGGGGCGATTTTCGTGTCACGCCAGCAGGGGTTGCAGCAGGCGCGCGGCCATATCGTGGCTTTCCGGACCCGGCAGGGCACGGGCCGCAGCCTCTTCCCGCGCCCCGAAGTACATGCCGCGCGTGCCGCCGGGCGCGCCCGTGCCGGGCGGAACCGCGACGCTGAGAGAGGCGGCGTGGCCGGCCACTTCGGCCAGCATCCCGGCGGTGACGAACAGCGGGTCCGCCCCCAGCCGCGTCGTCGCCCCGGCCGGCGGCTCGTCGGGATGGCGGCGCGACAGCCACAGCAGATGCACCGGTACCGGGCTGCGGTCGAGGAACGCCTTCATCCGCGCCACCCAGGCGGTGCGCAGTTCAAGCTCGACCACGCCGAACCGATCCTTCGACAGCGCCCTGAGATGCGTCAGCAGATGGCGCGTGAAATGAAACTCGGTGAAATCGACGTCGCGGTAGAGCGTCCGCAGCATCGTCGCGGCCTTGACGAAGCGGTCGTTGCGGCGCCGGTGGACCGAATAGAACCGGTTGGTCATGTTGTGCGCCCCGGTGATCTGCAGCACCACGGCGCTGGCCCCGCGCAACGCGCCGTTGATCGCCGCGTCATGCAAGATCACGTCGAGCCCGGCATTCATCACGCCCATGTTGATGACATCGCACGGCAGCACCGCATGCAGCTGCGCGGCGTAGGGCGCATGGATGAACCGCCCGAATGTCTCGGACCCGCCGAGGCACAGCACATAGGGCGCCTCGAGCCCATGGCCCGGCCCACGGAACCGCAGGACCGATCCGGGATACACCACCGGATCGTAATCGAGGGGCAAATGGCCCCTGTGTTCGAAACTCATGTCCCCTTCGCTCCCACCGAATTCAAGACTCACCCGGCAGGGACTCTGGTCCGCAGGGGTTTCGGAAACCCTAAGCCGTTAATTTTATGATAAATTTCAGGGGTCAGCCCGCAAAAACCCGGCAATCGGGTCGTGACGGGGCAGGCTTGTCTCGCCCCACCGCCCGCGCCTATGGTGCGCGAAATACGCGGACCGCGAGAGGCAGACATGGAAATTTCTTCGATCGGTGTGGTGGGTGCGGGCCAGATGGGCAACGGCATCGCCCATGTCTGCGCGCTGGCAGGCTACGACGTGACGATGACCGACATCAGCGCCGACGCGTTGAGCAAGGCCATGGCGCTGATCGACCGCAACATCGCCCGCCAGGTCAGCCGCGGAAAGGTGACGCAGGCCGACATGGACGCGGCGATGGCGCGGATCACAACCACGACGACGCTGACCGAAGTGGGCCGTTGCGACCTGATCATCGAGGCCGCGACCGAGCGCGAGACGGTGAAGCAGGCGATCTTCGAGGATCTGCTGCCGCATCTGAAGCCCGGCACGATCCTGACCTCGAACACCTCCTCGATCTCGATCACGCGCCTGGCCAGCCGCACTGATCGGCCCGAGAAATTCATGGGCTTCCACTTCATGAACCCGGTGCCGGTGATGCAGCTGGTGGAGCTGATCCGCGGCATCGCCACCGACGAGGAGACGTTCAAGGCCTGCAAGTCGGTCGTCGACAGGCTGGGCAAGACCGCCTCCACCGCCGAGGATTTTCCGGGCTTCATCGTCAACCGCATCCTGATGCCGACGATCAACGAAGCGGTCTACACGCTCTACGAAGGGGTCGGAAACGTCACCTCCATCGACATGGCGATGAAGCTGGGCACGAACCATCCGATGGGGCCGCTGGAGCTGGCGGATTTCATCGGGCTCGACACCTGCCTTGCGATCATGAACGTGCTGCACGACGGGCTGGCCGACACCAAGTACCGCCCCTGTCCGCTGCTGACGAAATATGTCGAGGCCGGGTGGCTGGGCCGCAAGACCCAGCGCGGATTCTACGATTATCGCGGCGACGAGCCGGTGCCGACCCGGTGAGCCTGCCGGTCAGACCTGATCAGGATCGTCCTTCAACGCCAGCGTGCGCGCACGCAGCCAGGCCATGAAGTCGCGCGGGCGTTCGATCCGGTCTTCCCACTGGTCGGGGGTGATCGGGTTGCCGATGATAGGCGCCTGCGGCTTGTCGAAGCTGTGCACGACCTCGTGGATCAGCAGCCCCTGCCGGAGGATTGGCGAGATCCGATTGGCGATCTGGTACCAGCGTGAATTGGTGCCGGTGAAGTAGCACGGCACGATTGTGGCGCCGGATTTGCGGATCATCTTGGCGGTGAAGACGTTCCATTCCCCCTCGACCGCTGGCCCGAACATCGTCTCCGATGCGGCCACGGCACCCGAGGGGAACAGCGCGATCAGGCCCTTCTGTTCCAGATGCGCCATGGCGGTCGCTCGCATCTGCAGCATCTTTTCCTGCGCGTCGGGTTCATGCGGAAACGGCACCGGGATCATGTAGCCCGAGGCGCTTTCATCGAGGCCGGTCAGCAGGGCGCGGGTGAGGATGCGGTAGTCGAGCCGCCGCCGCCCGATCAGGTCGGCCAGGATCATGCCATCCACCAGCCCGTGCGGGTGATTGGCCACGAACACCACCGGCCCTTCGGTCGGGATGCGCGCCAGCTGGTGCGCCGGGGTCTGCAGGTCGATCCCCATCACCCGCATGGTCGCGGGCCAGAAGGCCTGCCCGGTGAACTCGCCCAGCTTCTCGAACTGGCGCACGCGGCGGATGATGGTCAGCTTGCCGGTCGCCCATTCGATCGCCTTGATCGTGTGGCGGGTCCAGAAATTCGGAAAACTGTTGGCGTAGGTCAGGCTGCGCCGGTCGTAGACCCGGTCGGGGCCCGTGCGCAGCGCTGGGCGCGGTCTGGCAATATTGCGGGAACTTGTATCCGTCACGCGCCCTCGTCCCATCCGGTCGGTTGCCGTCGTCTGTCCGGTCAGTTGCCTTCGCCGAAACGGTCGGCCACGAGCGTTGCAAGCGCGTCGGCCAGTCGTTCAGCCTCGGGCCCGGTGGTTTCGACCTCAATAGAGGTTCCCATGGAGGCTGCCAACATCAAAAGGCCCATGATCGAGTCGCCCGCGGCGCTCAACCCGTCGCGGCGCACGGTGGCCTTTGCGTCATGCGCTTCGACCACCTCGACGAAACGCGCCGAGGCGCGCGCGTGCAGGCCCTTCACGTTCACGATGTCGAGGTGGCGGGTCACGCTCTGGTCGGACATGGGGCTCAGGGTGCTCCGTCGAAACTGTTGATGTAGCGGCGTCCCGCCTCGGCCGCGCGCGAAACGGCCTCGTCCACGTTCAGGTCGCGCGACTTGGCCAGCTTGATCAGCATCGGAAGGTTCACCCCGGTCAGGATCTTGCGGTTGCGGGGGCGGCAGGCGGTCAGCGACAGGTTGGAAGGGGAGCCGCCGTACATGTCGGTCACAACCACCACGCCCGAGCCGTCATCGACCGCGTCGGCGGCATCGCAGATCTCGCGGGTGCGCGCGCCACGGTCGTCGTCGGGACCGATCGAGATGGCGATCATCGCCGCCTGCTGGCCGACGACGTGTTCCGCCGCCCGTTTCAGCTCGGGGGCAAGCCCCCCGTGGGCAACGATCACGATGCCGATCACGTCTTGTTTGCCTCTGGCCTCTCTGGCTCCACGCCCGTCCCGGCTGCGCGTCGCTGTTCCACTTCCCTGTGCCTTTTAGACACGGGCCATCCCGTTTCCGCAAGATGGGCCGACAGGATTTCGGTCATCGCGACCGACCGGTGTTGCCCGCCGGTGCATCCGAAGGCGATGGTCAGGTGGCTCTTGCCCTCGCCCTGGAACGCCGGAAGCAGCAGGTCGGTCATCTCGATCACTTTGTCGCGAAAGGCGGCGAAACGGGGGTCGGCGGCGATGTAGCCCTGGACCTGGGGCGCCCGCCCGTCCTCGGCGCGCAGGGCGGCATCCCAGTGCGGGTTGCGCAGGAACCGGCAGTCGAACACGAGATCGGCGCCGGTGGGCAGGCCGCGCCGGTACGAGAATGAGGTGACGGTAACCGCCAGCCGGCCGGCCCCCTCGGGCGCGAACAGCCGCGTCACCTCGGCGCGCAGGTCGTGCGGGGTGAGCGTCGAGGTGTCGATCAGCACCGTGGCGCTGGCCCGCACCGGCCCCAGCAGCGCCAGTTCCTGCGCGATCCCCTGTGCCGGGTCGGCATCGGGCGCGATGGGATGGCGGCGGCGGGTTTCCGAATACCGGCGTTGCAGCACGTCGGCGGCGCAATCGAGGTAGAGCAGGTCGGGCGCACGCCCCGGCGTTGCCGCCAGCCGTTCGTAGGCGCCGACCAGCCCTGCCGCGGAGTAATCGCGGTTGCGCGCGTCGATGCCAAGCGCCATGGGCCGGTCGGGCACCGGCCCTTCGAGCAGCCGGGGCAGAAGGCCAAGCGGCATGTTGTCGATGGCTTCGAACCCCAGATCCTCCAGCGCGTTGATCGCGGTGGTACGCCCGGCGCCCGAGGGGCCGGTGACGAACACCACCCGGGCGGCGGCGCTGTCGTCCGCAGGATGGCTGGCGTCGCTCGACATGGAACTCCTGGGGGTCAGACCTCGGCGCGACCGTGCCGCGCCATGAGGGTGAGGGCAGCCGCCAAGGTCGGCTGTCCGGCGCCGAGGATCAACGGGCACAGGCTGTCCCCGATCGCGACCAAGCGTCGCGGCGGCAGGCGGACGGGCTCTGCCCGGTCGAGATCGACGGCAAGCGCAAGCGGCGCCTCGGCCTGCGGGTCACCCGCGCGGATCAGGCCGATGCCGCGCGCCTCGATCAGGTCGGGGGAATGCGGGCGGCGGCGGAGGGTCGGCGAAGCGCCCGGATCGAGCCAGAGCCCGTCATCGGCGATCAGCCGCGCCCCATAGGCCAGCAGTTCCAGCGCCAATGCCGATTTGCCCGACCCCGGCACGCCCAGGATCAAGATGCCCCGGCCGCCCACAGCCACGCCGCTGGCGTTCAGCCAGATCGCGGCGCCGTCGCGGCCCGCGGCCCAGTGCGTGATCGGTTCGGGGGCAGGATCGGCGGACACGGGGGCGCGGCCCCGGCTCAGATCGGCAGGCCGACGACGAAGCGCGCGCCCAGAGGCTCCGACGTGGCATCGGCGGCCGTGGGGCGGATGTTCTCGGCCCAGATCACGCCGCCATGCGCCTCGACGATCTGCTTGG
>Ga0076930_101116_pt1 | contig 16434 bp, 18 predicted proteins | sample HotLakConsoUCCRE_FD_71149 | JGI IMG/M metagenome (GOLD analysis project Ga0076930, IMG submission 71149) | Hypersaline microbial mat communities from Hot Lake, Washington, USA - Hot Lake Consortium UCC-RE (version 3) (version 3) ...
CGTCGGTCACGCCGTGGATGCGCGTCGAGGCCGGGGGGATCGGGCGACCGGGGTCGACATAGGTGTCGAAGATCTCCCCGTTCACGATGCGACCGTTCAGGATCCGGACCGCTCCGATCTGCACCACGTCGTCGGTCTGCGGCGACAGGCCGGTCGTCTCGGTGTCGAAGGCGACAAGGCAGAGATCGCGGAGCCGGGCCGAGCTGATGTCGGCGGCAGCGGCGGTCTCGAGTAGATCGAAGTCGTAGACCAGCGGGCGGGGCGACCCGGGCGAGAGCCCCAGTGTGTCGCCGTCGATCGTGAGGATGTAACCGTTCGCGCCGAGGGGCTTGATCCGGGCGTCAAAAGCCAGCGTGCGTCCGAGGTCTTCGAGCCGCACCGAGGCTTCCCCTCCGGTTTCGGCGAGGATCCTTCTGGCCTCCGTGAGGCTTTCAGGGTCGAAATAGTCGGTAAGGGGCGCCTTGAGGCGGGGCGGGGCGATGCGTGTGAGGACCTCGGCGGCCTGCCCGTCGTAGACGACGATCTCGAAGGCCGGGTTGAGGAGGATGATCGCGACCGGGATCTCGGTGAGGAGCGCGGTCAGCCTCGAGGTTTCCGACCGGAGGCGCTCGGTTTCGCGCGCCACCTGTTCGGCGCTGTCGAGCAGGCCCCTGCTCATCGTCTTCGAGGCGGCGCGGACCGCCGGGGCGAGGTCGCCGAGATATCTCGCGGCCTCGACGTCGACCTCCCTGTCCAACCCGGGGTGGGCGCGCAGGCGGAGATCGGACGCCAGCTTCTCTATCGGCTTGGCGAGGTTCTCGTCGAAGAGAAGCCAGATCGCGGCCAGCAGGCCGGTGTTGAGAAAGACGAAGATGACGAGCGCGGTGAGGAACGGTCCGGTCGCGAGATTTTCTTCGGCGCGCGACCACCCGAATAAGAGTGCCACGGCTGCGAGCACCGCGCCCCCCGTCGCCATTAGGCAGAAGAAGAGGAAGATGCGCGGGCGGAGACCGAGGCGGGTGAGCATGTCAGCTTCCGCACACCAGCGTCAGGATCGGGTCGTCGGGGGGCACGGACTGCCAGTCGGCATCGGTGACGCTGCCGTCTGCGGTGAAGGTCGCGCCGTCGATCAGGACGGCCGACCGCGCGGCGGCGCAGTCGAAGAGCATCGGGGCCAGGCTGACCGGGGACCAGCGGCCGAAGAAGTAGAGGTCGGCAAGGCGTTGGTCGGGCAGGTTGGCATTGGTGCGCGCGGTGCCGGTGTCGACTGCCACGAAACGCTTGGTGTAGGGCCAGAGCCGGGTCCACGGCCGGAACCAGGTTTCCTCCTCGACCGTCGCGGCGATTTCGACGCCTTGGGGCAATTGCGCGGCGGTACGACCGAACCACGTGTACTCGCTCGAGATCGTCATCGCGATCATGCCGCCGCCCGCCGCCACCGGGATCAGCCACCGCGGCAGGCGGCGTCCGGTGAGAATGTTCAGGAGCATCGCCACACCGGCGCAGGCGATGCCGGCGAAGACGGTTGCAATGAGTTCGAGAAACATCCGCCTACCCCAATGCCCCTTTGCCCGATCCCGCCGCCGATTGCATGGTTTTCACAACGACGAAGGCATCGCGCAAGTGGCTCCGCTCGAAGTCGGACAGCCTCGATGGATCGAGGTAATTGTCGGGCTTTTCGCCTGATTTCACCTGATCGGCCTGGTGTTCGAGACGCATGGTCGCGATCAGGTCGTAGGCGTCGAGAAGGTCGGCCCCGCCGGTGGTGGACATTATGCCGGCTGCCTTGGCGGCTTCGAGCCGGGCCCGCGTGCTGACGGGCTTCAGCTGACCCTGCAGCGCGTAGATGCGGCCGAGGTCGACGACGGGCACGACACCGTTCATCTTCAGGTCGATCCGGTTGCGGTGTTCGCCGGAGCGGATGGTCGCGAGGCCGCGCAGCAGACCGAGCGGCGGGGTGTGCTTCAGTGAGTTCGCGATCATGTGGGCGGTGAAGATCGAGTTCTTCGACGCCCTTTGCAGGGTCTCTTCGCGGAGGCCATGAAACAGGCTCTCGTCTCCCGCGATGGGGCGCAGGTCGAACATCACCGAAGCGAGCATCTGCGCTTCGGGATCGGGCCTTGCGACCCAGCCCGCGAAGTAGTCGCGCCAGACACGGACCGGCTGGCGCCAGCGGGGATTGGTCGCCATCATGTCGCCAGGGCAGTGGACATAGCCGCAGGTGTCGAGGCCGTCGCTGACGAAGCGGGCGAGGTCGGCGAAATAGGCCATCTCCGCGTCGGTCACGTCGTCCGAGAGCATGAGGCAATTGTCCTGGTCGGACACGCCGGCCTGTTCCTGCCGCCCCTGCGATCCGCAGGCGAGCCAGAGATAGGGCACGGGGGGCGGCCCGAACCTCGCCTCGCCGAGCGAAAGGAGCCGCCGCGTCGCCGTGTCCGCGATGTCGGTGACAAGCCGGGTCACGACCTCGTGGCGATTGCCGTTCGCGACGAGCTGTCTCAGAAGCTGGGGAATTTCCGCGGTGGCCCTCGCCATGGTCGCGGCATCGCCTGCCGAGGACACGCGGCGGACGAGATCGGCCGAGGAGAGTGCCTGCGCCCGCGTGAGATCGGTCTGCGTGACGATGCCGACAAGTCGCTCGTCCTCGACGATGGGAATGTGGCCGATGCCGCGCTCGATCATCATGTGCAGCACGTCCGTGCCGAGGGCGGAGGGGGCCAGTCGCATCGGGTCGGCGGTCATGATCGTCGACACGGGTGCATCGGCGTCGCTGTTTGCGGCGACGACCCTGCCGTTCATGTCGCGAATCGTGACGATGCCGAGAAGTCGCCCGGGCTCCGCGATGCAGACAGAGGACACCCGCTTGTCGCGCATGAGAGCGGCGGCCTCGCGGATCGGGGTGCCGGGGAGGCACGTCAGCGGATCGCGGGTCATGAGTTGGTCGACGGGCAGTGTCGTGAGGTCTTTCCGCTCGGCGGCCGCGGGCCGGCGCCTGTCGAAGAAGCGGGCAACCGTCGGTTTCGTGTCGATGAGCCGGTGCAGAACGGGGGCCGGAAGGAGGATCAGCGTGGAGGCGGCGGTGGCGGTCGCGGTGCGGCTCGCCGCTTCCCCGCGCAGCAGGGCGCGTTCGCCGAAGGAGTTTCGAGGGCCTAGGAGAGAGAGCTGGACGCCGGATGCGTCGGTGATCTCGATCTCACCGGAAACGATGATGAAGAGATGCTCGAGGGTGTCGCCGGACTTGAAGAGCGTGCTTCCCTCCAGGTAGTCCGCGACCGAACACCGCGCCGCGAGGGAAGCGAGATCTTCCTCGGACAGGCTGTCGTAGGGGTGTACCGAAGCGAGGTATCGGGTCATCTCGACCGCAAGCGCCACCGTTTGCGCCGCGAAGCCCGGCGGATTGAGCCCCAGGATGACCGCCACCACGATCGCCGCCGCCATCGAAATCCGGGCCGCCAGAAGCTCGGACTTCTCCGACATGTTGGGCGTCAGCTGACCTTTCAGAAGGTCATGGCTGACCGCCGACGAGATCGCCAGCAGAAGGCCCGCCGCCGTCGACAGCGCGGCGGCAAGACCTCCGGCCGCGACGAGGCCGATCACCCAGCCGGGCAGGCTCGCGATCTCGGGGTTGGCGAGCACGAGGATGTCCTGGTTGAACCTCGTGAGTTCGTTGCCTTCCCAACCATTCGCCTCGGCCCGTTCCTGAAGCTCGGCATTGGCGTCGTTGTAGTACTGGATGCGGCCGTCGCCGTTCTTGTCTTCCCAGTCGAGAAGCCCCGTTCTCTGCCAGGTGGCCATCCAGTCGTATTCCGGATCGGTTTCGATCTGTTCGACGCTGACCGCCTGACCGTCCGTCCCGTTCGGCCACATCAGTTCGGAGATGTTCAGCCGGGCCATCGCCCCCACGGCCGGAGCGGTGAGATAGAGAAGTGCGATGAAGACGAGCGTCCAGCCGGCCGACCAGCGGGCGTCCGACACCTTGGGAACGGTGAAGAAGCGCATGATGACGTGGGGCAGACCCGCCGTCCCGATCATCAGCGAGAGGGTGAAGAGCACCATGTTGATCGTCGAGCCGTGGGCGGCGGTGTATTCCGCGAACCCGAGGTCGGTCACGATCTGGTTGAGCTTGAGAAGAAGCGGCTCGCCGGAATCGGTATGTTCGCCGAAGAGGCCGAGCGCCGGGATCGGTGTGCCGGTGAGTTGCAGCGAGATGAAAACCGCCGGAATTGTGTAGGCGGTGATCAGCACGCAGTATTGCGCCACCTGGGTGTAGGTGACGCCCTTCATGCCGCCGAACACCGCGTAGGCGAAGACGACGCAGGCCCCGATGAGAAGGCCCCAGAAGGCGTCGATCTCGAGGAACCGGCCGAAGGCGATTCCGACCCCCTGCATCTGCCCGATCACGTATGTGATCGACGCGACGAGGAGACAGAGCACCGCCACCATGCGCGCGGTCTTCGAATAGAACCGGTCGCCGATGAATTCCGACACGGTGAACTTGCCGAACTTCCGCAGGTAGGGGGCGAGTAGCAGGGCGAGCAGCACGTAGCCGCCTGTCCAGCCCATGAGGTAGGACGAGTTGTCATAGCCGGTGAAGGCGATGAGGCCGGCCATCGAGATGAAAGAGGCGGCCGACATCCAGTCCGCCGCCGTGGCCATGCCGTTGGTGACCGGATGGACGCCGCGGCCTGCGGCGTAGAATTCCGAGGTGGACCCGGCCCGGGCCCAGATCGCGATGCCGATGTAGAGCGCGAAGGAGGCGCCGACGAAGAGGAGGTTGAGGGTAAACTGATCCATCGCTTTCTATTCCTCTTCCACGCCGTATTCCCGGTCGAGCCGGTTCATCCGCCACGCGTAGAAGAAGATCAGCGCGAGGAAGACGAGGATGGAGCCCTGCTGGGCGAACCAGAAGCCGAGATCGGCGCCGCCGACCGAGATGCCCGACAGGAGCGGGCGCAGGACGATCCCGAACCCGAACGAGACGAGCGCCCAGATGATCAGGCATATCGTGATGATGCGTATATTCTTGCTCCAATAGCCGGAATCGTCTTCCCTGGCCTTCTGTGGAGTCTGCGCGGTCTGATCCGCCATATGGATTATCCTCCTCCTCGGTTCATTCGTGGACGAGGGGGGCGACAGGCCCTCACCGTCCGGCTCTCTTCGTTCAGGTGGCTCGAACGCAATCTGCGGTCGCGCCCCTGGTACGGTCGATGGGACCCTTGGCGTCGACGCGCCGCAGAACCTGTCGCATCTCGCAGTATCCGGGTAAGCGCAAGTTCTCGGCATGACATGCATCAAGGCGCGCCAGCGCTGCCGCGGGAATGTCGCTTCCACGCCGGGTCGTGTCCTGCGGTCCGCCTGCGTACATATTGGCTGAGCGGGCGAACCCGGAGGATGGCGGGGAGCTTCCGGCTTCCTGATCTTTCTCTTCGTTCGGCACTTCGCTTTCCTTCTCGGCGCCCGTCGCTGAGCGCCCCGGTGTCTCCGGCAGTGCATCCGCCAACGTGAATTTCACGCAAATTAACCGAATTCGTAAACAATGATAGCGACGCTCTGATAAAATGAGATTTTCTTGTAAATGAATTTCTCCAGATCGCTCAATTTTAGTAATGAAATTGACAATAAGTGGAAATCCCGTTGCGTTCCAGAGTCTTGCCGGGTGCCCTTGGCTCCTGGCGGCATGCCTTCGCATACAGTTGTCGGGGAAAGCTGATGTCCCTGAGCACCGTTGCATATGGTCAATGCGATGCTTGCGGCCGCGTTCGGCCGGACTCGTCCATCACAAGGCCGCGACGAGTTTTCCATCGGAGAGGTCGGGACCGACAGCGCGGGAGGTGCGCGTTCCGCCTATTCGCCACCGGTTGCAGGAGGTGCGATGCCGAGGTCGCGCGCGGGGCCGCCTCGCCACGTGCCGTTCCGCCAACCCGAACGGTTCTGGGCGGTGCGGTTTTCAGGCAGCTTCCGGGATACCCGTACACGCGCGGAGCGGTACAAAGCCCGGTTGCTCAGAGCCGTATTCTATGACTAGATGCCGGCAGATTTGAACCGATGGGTTTAGTTCATGGCCGATTACCGAACGCTCCGCACGACGATGGTCGACACCCAGATCAGGCCCTCGGACGTGTCCCGGTTTCCTGTGATCGACGCGTTCATGACCGTGCCCCGCGAGCTTTTCGTGCCGACGGGCCGGCGCGACGCGGCTTATACCGGGGAGAACATCGAGATCGCCCCCGGCCGGGTGCTTCTCGACCCCCGGACGCTGGCGAAGATGATCGAGTTGCTCGACGTCGAACCGGGCGAACTCGTGCTCGATGTGGGCGCGGGCACCGGCTACTCGACAGCGATCCTGTCCCTATTGGCGGAAGCCGTCGTCGCCGTGGAGGAAGACGGCGGCCTTGCTCGCGAGGCCGAGGCGGCGCTGGCGGAGATCGAGGCGCATAATGTCGCTGTCGTCGAGGCGCCGCTCGCCGAGGGTGCGCCTCAGCATGGACCTTACGACGGCATCATCATCGAAGGCGCCATCGAGAGCCTGCCGGAAGGATTCGTCGCGCAGTTGAAGGACGACGGGCGCATCGTCGCGCTCTTCGAGGAAGGCCATCTCGGCGTATGCCGCGTCGGCATCAAGTCGGGTCACACGATCAGTTGGCGACACGGTTTCAATGCCGGGGCGCCCGTGCTTCCGGGCTTCGAGGCGCGTCGCGCCTTCGCACTTTGATGGGAACGGGGAGGCTGTGCATGCGGGCGGCGTTCGCGATACGACCCCTCTGCACGGCGGTGCTCGCGGTCGGCATTTCCGTGGGATCGGCACCCGCCGAAAGCCTCACCGATGCCCTCGCCTCGGCCTATCTGAATTCCGATCTCCTCGACCAGCAGCAGGCACTCCTGCGCGCCACCGACGAGGATGTCGCCCAGGCGGTCGCCGCACTGCGCCCGATCATCGACTACACCGGGCGGGCGACCTACGTGACACCCGAGCCGCCCACGGGCTCGCCGACGGCCAGCCTCGGCATCTCGCTCAGCATGCTGCTCTACGACTTCGGTGGCTCGCAGCTCGGCATAGAGCAGGTTAAGGAAACCGTGCTGGCCACCCGTGCGGCCCTCACCGGCGTCGAGCAGCAGGTGCTCCTGCGTGCCGTTTCCGCTTTTGTCGGCGTCCGCCAGGCCGAGGCGCTCGTTTCGGTCAATGAGAACAACGTCCGCCTGGTCACCGAGGCACTGCGCGCGGCGCGGGACCGGTTCGAGGTGGGCGAGGTGACGCGCACGGATGTGTCGCTGGCCGAGGCGCAACTCGCCGCCGCCCGGGCCGGTCTGGCCGCCCAGCAGGGAGCGCTGGTGCGGGCGCGGGAGGAATACCGCGCCGCGGTAGGCAGGTTCCCCGGCACGCTCACCACGCCGCGCGCGACACCTTCCGTGCCCCCCACACTCGAGGCGGCCAAGGGCATCGCCCGCGCCCAGCACCCCGACATCGAACAGGCCCAGCACCAGGTCGCTGCCGCCGAGATCGGCGTCGCGCGGGCCAAGACGACGCTCTACCCCTCGCTCAGGGGCTCGGCCTCGGCCGATCTCGACGACGACGGCGACACCTCCGCCACGCTGGGGATTAACCTCTCGGGGCCGATCTACCGCGGCGGCGCGCTTACCTCCGCGATCCGCCAAGTCGCGGCGCAGCGCGATGCGTCGCGTTCCGGGCTTCTGGCGACCGTTCTCGCTGTCGAGCAGAACGTGGGGAATGCCTGGGCGAACCTCGCCGTCGCCGTCGCCAGCCTCGAGGCGAACGACCGGCAGGTCGAGGCGGCCGAACTTGCCCTCGAGGGGCTGCGCGAGGAGCTTCGCCTCGGCGCGCGCACCACGCTCGACGTGCTCGAGCAGCAACAGCAACTGCTTGACGCCCGAACCGACCGCGTCAACACCGAAAGCGACCGGGTTTTCGCGATCTACGCCCTGCTCGAATCGATGGGGCTGCTCACCGTCGAGCGTCTGGGCCTCGCGGTGCCCACCTTCGACCCCGATGCGTATTACAGCACCGTGAAATCGGCGCCCACGGTCCTCGTGAGCCCCGAGGGAGAGCGGCTCGACCGTGTCCTCCGCGCCATCGGCCGGTCGGAGTAGCCTATGCGGCTGTTGTCTAGCGGAACGGGCGCCGGTAGAGTTCACCTCGGGGACGTGACAACGAGACTGCTGCCATGACGGATGAGACATCCCGGCAAGGATATGACGACGTGCTGTCCTCGGTGCGCCGAATCGTGGCGTCCGAGGCCGGAGCCGCGGCGGAGGCCGAGACGGGCAAGCTTCTGCTCACGCCTTCGCTGCGTGTGGCCGGACCCGAGGAACAGGCTGAGGCCGATGACTTCTCCCGCCCGGTTCCGGGGCGCGATTTTCCCACGCTCGAGGACCGGATCGCCGAACTCGAGGCGGCGGTGGGCAGCGAACATGTGGACTGGGAGCCCGACGGAAGCGAGGATCAGGCCCAGCACGCGCCCCGGGCCGTGGTGCTACCGATGAACCGGTCCGCGCGCCGGACGGGGGCGGAGCGGTCGGAGACAGAGACAGACGAGAACGATCTCGTCTTTGCCGTCGCCGGGGAATCCGAAGGGGCGGAGGCGCCGCTGGAATTCGGCGACAAGGCCGCAGATGCGGAGGACGAGGCCCCGGCCGCGGAGCCGGAGACCCCCGGCCAGTCCGAAAGCCAGCCGCTCGCGGCCGAAGGAGAGCGTCCGGCCGCGCCGGCCTTCGCCACGTTCCGTCACCGCGGCCAGCTTCCGACGCCGCCGGAGAACCTGCTCGACGACGACGAGCCTGCCCTCCTCGACGAAGGCGCGCTGCGTGAACTCGTCGCCGAGATCGTGCGCGAGGAGCTTCAGGGCGGCCTCGGCGAGCGCATCACCCGCAACGTCCGCAAGCTCGTGCGCGCCGAGATCCAGCGGGCCTTTGCCGCCCGCGATCTCGACTAGACCCTTGTCGTCGCCGGCGCGGTGAACACGCCGGCCCATCTCGTCTTCGGCGCCGCGGCCTTCGCCCGGCCGGATGTACCGCGCACCGCGCTAGCAGCCCTTGCGGGCGCGTTCGCCCCCGATGTCTCGATCTACCTGATGACCGCAGTCTCGATATGGGGGCTGGGGATCCCGCCCCAGATCGTGTTCCGTGACCTTTACTACTCGGACGCCTGGCAGCAGGTCTTCGCGGTCGACAATTCCTTCGTGTTCTGGGGCCTCGCTCTCGTTCTCGCGATCCGCGCCCGCGCACTTCCCGCCATCGCCTTCACCGGCGCTGCGCTTCTGCATCTCGCCTTCGACTTCCCGCTGCACACCCATGACGCGCGCATGCACTTCTGGCCGCTGACCGAATGGCGCTTCGAGAGCCCGGTGTCCTACTGGGACGATGGGGCCCATGCACGCCTCGTCGAGGGCACGGTTCTGGGAGCCGTTGTGTTGCTCGGGGTCGTCATCTGGCGTCGGTTCCGCACCTTGGCGATGCGCGCGACGACCGCCCTGCTGGTGACCATGGAAGCGATGGCTTCCGGTTTCTGGCGGTTTTTGCTCTGACCATATGCGGGAAACGAAAAACGCGCCCCGAAGGACGCGTCTCTTCTTGATGCATGTGCCGGAAGTTCAGGCGGCTTCGGCCTGCTGAGCCAGTTCGGCAGCCTGGCGACGCTCGCTTTCCTCCCGCGACAGGGCGACGGAGGTGCGCACACCCTTGGAGACGAAATCCATCATGCCCTTGACGACCCGCTCGTTCGGGTCGATACCGGCGCAGGTAAGCACTTCGCGTCCGTCACGGGACCGCGCCCAGCGGGCGATCTGCTCGGGACCGTTGCCATATTTCTTGTCGTCGGCGATCGCGTCATCGAGCGCAGCAAGAACCACCGCCGCAAAAAGCTTCCGCGCGCGGTTGCCCTGCTCGTGATTGAAAGCGGTGCCATCAACGAAATCGCTCATCCGTTGTCCTTTTTTCTTGTCATTCTGTGATGCGGCGTGACGCACGTTGTGACAGGTTTGCCGCGATTCTCGCTTGCTTATTGGTCATGCCTGCCATGCATCTCGCGCATACCGCGCCACTCGATAAAGCCCCGAATCCGTGACTTGTCAGGAGTTGACCCGCTGGATATAGGGGCTGTCAAGAAATCATCAACATTTTCGCAATGGTAAACCCGGATGCCCAAGATCAACGGCAATGAAATCCGTCCCGGCAACGTCCTCGAGCACAACGACGGGCTCTGGGCGGCGGTGAAGGTCGATCACGTCAAGCCCGGCAAGGGCGGCGCATTCGCCCAGGTCGAAATGCGCAACCTCCGCACCGGGTCGAAACTGAACGAGCGTTTCCGCTCCGCCGACAAGGTCGAGCGCGTGCGCCTCGAGCAGAAGGACCAGCAGTTCCTCTACGAATCCGACGGCAAGCTCGTGTTCATGGATGCCGAGACCTACGAGCAGATCGAACTGCCCGCCGAGACCCGTGCGAGGCCCTTCTTCAAATCGGTCTTGTGCTTCATGCGGGCGGTGACTTCCTGGCCGACGTAGCAGCCCTTCCTGAAGTCCACACCGCGCAGGCGCTCGAACCCCGCTTCGAGCACGTAGGTCTCGTTCGGCTGAAGCTCGATGCCGGTCTCGGGAACCAGCCGGGCGACCCGGATCGCGTCCCAGTCCGTGGCCGGTTTGCCGCCGGCCTTCCCGTAGGCGCGCCAGCCGAGGGCGGGGTCGCGCGGATCGGCGAAGGCACCCTCCGGCGCATCGCCGAGTCCCCGCGTGACAGGAAGGTCGACCGCTTCGATAACGACCTTGCTGCGCAGCCGGTACATGGTCAGCCTGCGCAGAAGATCGGCGGAGAGATCGGTCTTGACGTCGAGCAGCACTGCGTCGCCATGAGGGACGAGGAAGAAATCGGCGAGATATTTTCCTTGCGGGCTCAGAAGGGCAGCATAGACGAGGCCGTCCTTCAGCCCCGCGACATCGTTCGTCACGAGATTCTGGAGGAAGTCCCGAGCCTCTTCGCCGGTGATCCTGAACACGCTCCTGTCCGTCGCCGTCTCGCCGCGCATCGCTGTCCCTCCCAGGCTTCCTTGCGTATATAGGCCCACACCTATAGGCCCACACCCCCGCAGGAGAGAAGACCTTGCCAGCGCCGCTGTCCGTCATCATGCCGACCCTGAACGCCGCCGAGTGCCTGCCGGCGGCCGCCGCGGCACTCGGGGAAGGGCTCACAAGCGGCCTCGTCGCCGATCTCGTGGTCTCCGACGGCGGCTCCACGGAGGCGACGCTTGAAATAGCCTCTGCACTCGGCGCGACGATCGTCACGGGGCCGCCGTCGCGGGGCGGCCAGCTTCGCCGCGGGGTCACCGAGGCCAGGGGAGAGTGGCTCTTGCTCCTCCATCCCGACACGATCCTCTCGGACGGATGGAGCGAGGCGGTGCGTGACCATATCGCGGAGCACCCCGGGAGGGCGGGATTTTTCCGTCTTGCCTTTCGCGCACGCGGCTTCGGCCCCGCCGCAGTCGCGGGATGGATGAACCTGCGCTCCCTCCTGTTCCGGCTGCCCTGTGGCGCCCAGGGACTGCTCGTCTCCCGCGCCGTTCTGGAAGCGGCGGGCGGGGTGCCCGACATCACTCTGATGGAGGATGTTGCCCTTGCGCGTGCGCTCGGTGGCCGGCTCCGGTCGCTGCCGGCCACCGCGCGCGTCTCGGCGGCACGATACGAGCGCGAGGGCTGGCTGAGGCGAAGTTTCACGAACGGTATCGCGTTTGCCCGCTACCACGCCGGCACACCGCCCGAGCGGCTGGCCCGGGGCCCGCGGACAGGCGATTGACGCGGGCTTAACGCCGGCCTACGTGACGGCGGACCCCGAGAGCAGGACGCCCCATGAACCTTTCCAGAGGCCGCGAATATCTCGCGATTCCCGGACCGTCCGTGATGCCGGACCGGGTGCTGCGCGCCATGCACCGGGCGGCTCCCAACATCTACACCGGCGAACTCCACGACATGCTTCCCGGAATCGTGCGCGACCTGAAGGCCGTGGCGCGGACCGAGCATGATGTGGCGATGTACATCGGCAACGGCCACGCCGCGTGGGAGGCCGCGCTCGCCAACGTCCTGTCGCGTGGCGACAAGGTGCTCGCCTTGGCCACCGGGCGTTTCGGCAAGGGCTGGGGCGAATGTGCCGCCCGCCTCGGCGCCGAGGTCGAGGTGATGGATTTCGGCCGCCGCGCGCCCGTGGACCCGGCCCGGCTCGCCGAGCGGCTGGCCGCCGACAAGGCCCACGAGATCCGAGCGGTGCTCTTCACCCATGTCGACACCGCGACCTCCGCGCTGTCGGACACGGCCGCGATCCGCGCGGCGCTCGACGAGGCGGGCCATCCCGCACTCCTGCTGTCCGACAACATCGCGTCGCTGGCCTGCGACCGCTTCGAGATGGACGCCTGGGGGGTCGACGTCATGGTCGCGGGCTCCCAGAAGGGTCTGATGACCCCGCCGGGCATGTCGTTCGTCTATTTCAACAAGAAAGCCGATGCCGCGCGCGACCGCGCGAACTGCGCCACCGGCTACTGGGACTGGCGGCCCCGGGTCGGGGCGGAGGAACTCTATCTCTATTTCTTCGGCACTGCGCCGACCCATCACCTCTACGGACTTCGCGCAGCACTCGACATGATCGGCGAAGAGGGGATCGAGGCGATATGGGAGCGTCATGACGTCTTCGCCCGTGCGATCTGGGCGGCCGTCGATGCCTGGGCCGTGGGAGGCCCGCTGGCGTTCAACATCGAAACCGCAGCCGCGCGAAGCCGCGCGGTGACGACGCTGACCATCCCCAAGCCCCACGCACAGGATATCCGCGCCTGGGTCGAGGGCAACACGGGCCTGACGCTCGGGCTGGGGATCGGGATGGAAGACCCCGAAGCCCCGGGAGAGATGGGATATTTCCGCATCGGCCACATGGGCCACCTCAACAGCACGATGGTGCTGGGGGCACTGGGGTCGATCGAGGCCGCGCTCACCGGCCTCGGCCTCGACCATGGACGCGGCGCGGTCGACGCTGCGGCAGAGGCGATTGCGAAGGCCGTGCGCTAGCGGTCGCGGCGGCGGAAGTCTCTCGTGATGAGCCGGTCGGCGATGGCTCCCGTAATGAGCGCCCCGATCAGGCCCCAGACGACCCAGACGCCGAAAAGGGCCATGAACACGAGCACCCCGAAGGACCAGAGGAAGGCGTTGGTGTAGTCTTCGACCACGGCATCACTCCTTTGCACCCACGCATCAGAATAACGTGCTCTCCCGGGTTGGCCAATCACGATCCGTCGCGTCGTTTCAGACCCGCGGAACGCCGCCTCGAGCGGAAACCCGCGGCAAGGGTGATCGCGAGATCGGTGAACGCCGCCAGCGCCAGCGCCGCGAGAAACCCCGCCTGCAGCCAGACCAGCACGAGGACCCAGCAAAGGATGAGCATCGCGAAGAGAGTTGTTCTTGATATCGGCATGGTTGAACTCCAGCGCAGTAGGTGGAGCATAAACGTGCAAGCTCAAGAAAGGGTTTCATCGGCACTGGCGAGGGCCGGGGACAGGGCTTCCGCGAACCGGTCGAGGTCCTCTGGGCTGCCCGCGCCGACACGGATGCAGCGGTTGCCCGGTGCCGCGAAGGGCATCCGCACGAAGACCCCCCGGGCGACGAGCGCGTCCCTGACCGCGGTGGCAAAGGCGGCGTCACTTCCGCAGTCGACGGTCACGAAATTCGTCGCGGAGGGTATGCAGGACAAGCCGTTGGCGGCGGCAATAGCGGTGATCCTGTCGCGCGCGGCGGCGGTTCGCTCGATGACTTCGGCGAGCCATGCGGTGTCGCCGAGTGCCGCGAGTGCGCCGGCCTGTGCGGCGCGGTTCATTCCGAAATGGTTCCTGACCCTGTCGAACCCCGCGATGACGTCCGGGTGCGAGACGGCGTATCCCACACGCGCGCCGGCCATGCCGTAGGCCTTCGAGAAGGTCCGCAGCCGGATCACCCGCGCATCGGCGGGGTCGAGCGGGGGCAGCGTGCCCGGCGGCGAGAAATCTCCGTAAGCCTCGTCGAGGATCATCAGGCAGCCCTCGGGCACTGCCGCGATCGCCGCTGCGACGGTCGCAGCATCGTGCCATGTGCCCATCGGGTTGTCGGGGTTGCAGAGATAGAGAAGCTTCGCGCCCGTCTCCGAGGCCCGGGCCAGAAGCGCTGCCGGGTCTTCTCGGTCGTCGCGGTAAGGCACCGTCTCGATGCGCCCGCCGAAGCCCTCGACATGGTAGTTGAGCGTCGGGTAGGCGCCGTCCGAGGTAACCACGGTTTCGCCGGGCGCCACGAAGAGCCGCACGACCAGCCCCAGAAGCGTGTCTATCCCGGCATCGATGGCGACGCAGTCGGGCGGCACGCCGTGGTGGGCCGCGAGTGCACGGCGCAGATCGTGGGCCTCGGGGTCCGCGTACTTCCAGATTTCTCCGGCGGCCTCTTGCATGGCGCGGACAGCGGCGGGGGAAGGGCCGAAGACGCTCTCGTTTGCACCGAGCCGCGCGAGGAAGGGCCGGCCCATCGCGCGCTCCTGCGCTTCGGGTCCGACGAAGGGAACAGTCTCGGGCAGTCCGGCGGCGAGCGGCGTGAGGCGTGGGTCGGTCATGGCGTGAGCAGTAACCATCGCACCGGCGACGGCAAGCGGGCAGGGAACGTGTCGGTGTGGCGGCAGGTTTCTCCGGCGGTCCGCTGATCAAACCGGAAGGCGACCCCCGCGATGTAGCAACTCGATGCCATCGTAGCGAACGCCGCCGCAAGCGTGCTTCTGCTCGGCCTCGTAGCTGGGGTGGGGGCGGGCGCGCTTCTCGCCCTCGGCGTGCTGCTCCTGCGCCGGCCGGTGGCTCTGGCGGTACTCCGGCCGATCCTCGAAGGCGCGATTACGCGGGCATACCGCGTCCTTCTGGCCTCGTTCGGTCCTGTAGGCGTCGCCGCGATCTATTACGCGCTCCATGCCACCGAAAAGACGGGGGAAACGCTGATCTCGGAGGCCGCGAGTCTTGTCGTCGCCACCTCCGTTCTTGCCCATGGCGTCACGTCCGGTCCCGGTCTCCGGGCCTATGGTCGGCGGGCGGGCTGAGGCTCAGGCGACCTCGGCGAGCCGCGCCAGCGCGGTGCGCAGCCGGACCGCTTCGGCCTCCTTCAGGACCATCAGTTCGCGGGTTTCCTCCACGACATCCTCGGGCGCGCTCTCGACGAATTTCGGGTTCGACAGCCGCCCCTTCAGCCCGACCATTTCCTTGTCGAGCTTGGCGAGGCTCTTTTCGAGCCGCGCCCTCTCCTCACCGATGTCGATGAGCCCCGAAAGCGGCAGCGCGAAGGTGCCGCCGTCCACCGCGATCGTGGCCGAGCCCTTCGGTGCGACCTCGGCCGGCTCGATGCTCTCGATCCGCGCGAGCCGCTCGACGAGGGGCATGTTCCGTGCCAGCGCGTCCTCGCCTGCCGGGTCGAGCGACAATTTCAGAAGCGGCGCCTTGAGGCTCGCGGGCACGTTCATCTCGCCCCTCACCGAGCGGATCGCCTCGATGAGCGAGATCACCCAGCGCATCTCGCCTTCCGCCTGCGCATCGACGAGTTGCGCTGAAGTGTACTCCGGCCAGTCGGCGTGGATAAGCATCGTGTCGCGCTTGCCCGACAGCCCCCAGAGTTCCTCGGTGACGAAGGGCATGATCGGGTGCAGAAGCACGAGGCACTGGTCAAGCGCCCAGGCCATTGTCGCCTTCGTTTCGTGCGTCACCGCCTTGTCATCGCTCGCTAAAAGCGGTTTTGAGACCTCGAGGTACCAGTCGCAGAAAGTACCCCAGACGAAGGCGTAGAGCGCGTTCGCGGCGTCGTTGAAGCGAAACTCGGCAAGGGCGGTGTCGACCGCCTCGCGCACCCGGGCGACCTCGCCGACGATCCAGGCATTCGCCGTCGCCTCGGGCCGTGGCGGTTCGGCCCCGCGCTCGACCTCGAACACTCCGTTCATCTCGGCGAACCGTGCCGCGTTCCAGAGCTTGGTGACGAAGTTGCGATAGCCGGCGATCCGCCCGGGCGAAAGCTTCAGGTCGCGCCCCATCGCCGCCATCGCCGTCAGCGTGAAGCGCACCGCGTCGGCGCCGAACTCGTCGACGAGGTCCAGGGGGTCGAGGACGTTGCCGAGCGACTTCGACATCTTCTTGCCCTTCTCGTCGCGGACGAGGGCATGGACATAGACGGTGTGGAACGGTTTCTCGCCGACGACGGCATGTTGCATCATCATCATGCGGGCGACCCAGAAGAAGATGATGTCGAAACCGGTGACGAGAACGGAGGTGGGGAAGTAGCGCTTCAACTCGGGCGTGTCCTCGGGCCAGCCGAGCGTGCCGATGGGCCAGAGGCCGGAGGAGAACCAGGTGTCGAGCACGTCCGGGTCACGCCAGATCGGGTAAACGAGGTCGCCGGGGTTCTGGGAGACGTTGTAGGCCGCGAG
>Ga0076930_101120_pt1 | contig 16353 bp, 16 predicted proteins | sample HotLakConsoUCCRE_FD_71149 | JGI IMG/M metagenome (GOLD analysis project Ga0076930, IMG submission 71149) | Hypersaline microbial mat communities from Hot Lake, Washington, USA - Hot Lake Consortium UCC-RE (version 3) (version 3) ...
TTCCTCGCCGAGACACGCGAGGAGGCGGTGGACCTTCTGCATCAGTCCCTGACCGAGCCGCGCTTCGATGAGGACGCGCTCGACCGCGTCCGTGCACAGGTCGTGGCCAACATTCGCTCCCGCGCTCAGGATCCGGGCGATATCGCCTCGGATACGTTCTACTCCATGGCCTTCGGTGATCATCCCTATGGCTCGGACCTGAGTGGAACGCTCGACAGCGTGGGTGGGCTGACGCGGGAGGACATGCTTCAGGCCTTCGAGGACACGATCGTGCGGTCTCGCGCCCATGTCTCCGTCGTGGGCGACATCACCGCCGAGGACGCGGGGCTGATGCTCGACGAGTTGTTCGAGGGCCTCCCGGCGGACGGCCCGGAGCTGCCGCCGAGCATCGAGGTCGGGATCGACGGCGGGGTCACCGTAATCGACTTTCCCTCGCCGCAATCGGTAGCGTTCTTTGGGCATGAGGGGATGGATCGGAACGATCCGGATTTCTTCGCCGCCCATATTCTGAACGAGATCCTCGGAGGGTCTGGCCGCCAGTCGATCCTGATGGAGGAAGTGCGCGAGAAACGCGGACTGACGTACGGGGTCGGCTCCTACCTCGTTCCCAAGGAACACGCTGCACTCTATCTTGGATCCGTCGCGTCGGCCAATGACCGTGTCGCGCAGGCGATCGAGGTGATCCGCTCCGAATGGGCACGCCTCGCAGAGGACGGCATCACCGAGGAGCAGCTCGCCGAGGCGAAGACCTACATCACCGGCGAATATCCGCTGCGGTTCGACGGCAATGCGCGGATCGCGAACATCCTCGTGGGGATGCAGTTCACCGGCTTGCCCGCCGACTACATCGAGACGCGGAACACTCAGATCGAGGCGGTGACACTGGAGGACGTGAACCGCGTCGCGGCAGAATTGCTGAAGCCCGAGGCGCTGCATTTCGTGGTCGTGGGTCAGCCCGAGGGCCTCAGCGACAGCTAACGCCGGAGGGGGGACTGACACTCATCTCCCCCTCGCATCGACGTCGGGGCCATGCTATCCCTAGTGGCATGGCCTTAGCTAACCGCAACATGGACCGTCCCCGGCCGGTGATCCGCCAACTCGACGAGGGCGCGATCAACCGCATCGCCGCCGGAGAGGTGGTCGAGCGGCCCGCCTCCGCGGTGAAGGAACTGGTGGAGAACGCCATCGACGCGGGCGCCACCCGGATCGAGGTGACCATCGCCGAGGGCGGCAAGCGGCTGATCCGCGTCGTCGACGACGGCTGCGGGATGACCGCCGAGGACCTGCCGCTGGCCCTGGGCCGCCACGCCACGTCGAAGATCGACGGCTCCGACCTCCTCGCCATCTCCACCTTCGGGTTCCGGGGGGAGGCGCTGCCCTCACTGGGCGCCGTCGGGCGCCTGACCATCGTCAGCCGCGCCCGGGGCGGCGAGGCGGCGGAGATCGCCGTCACCGGCGGACGCGTCTCTGCCGTCAGGCCCGCAGCGTTTTCGCAGGGCACGAGGGTGGAGCTGCGCGACCTCTTTCACGCCACGCCCGCGCGGCTGAAATTCCTGCGCACCGACCGGGCCGAGGCTCAGGCCATCGCGGAGACGATCCGCAGGCTGGCGCTCGCCGAGCCCTTCATCGGCTTCACCCTGATCGACGCTACGGAAGAGCCAGCGCGCACCGTCTTTCGCGCCGATGCGCGGTCCGGCGATCTCTTCGACGCGCTGCACGGACGGGTGTCGCAGGTGCTGGGCGGGCCCTTTGCGGAGAACGCGGTGCCGCTCGATGCCGTGCGCGAGGCGCATCACCTGTCGGGCTTCGCGGCGCTGCCGACTTATTCGCGCGGCTCTGCGGTGCAGCAGTACCTTTTCGTCAACGGCCGCCCCGTCACCGACAAGTTGCTGATCGGGGCGCTGCGCGGGGCCTATGCCGACACCCTGCCGCGGGACCGGCATCCGGCGGTCGTGGTCTTCGTGGATTGCGATCCGAAGCTGGTGGACGTGAACGTCCACCCCGCCAAAAGCCAGGTCCGGTTTCGGGATCCGGGTCTCGTGCGCGGGCTGATCGTGTCGGGCATCCGCCACGCGCTGGCGGAGGCGGGGCACAGGACCTCCACCACCGTCGCCAGTGCCACGCTCTCCGCGATCCGGCCCGAACCCGGCCCCGCCCGGGTCTACCAGATGGACCGGCCCTATCCGTCGGCGCGACCGTCCTTTCAGGCCCCTCCCGGCTTTGCCGAGACCGCCGCGCCGTCGGTCCGGGCCGAGCGGCCGCCAGAGCAACCGGCGCGGGCCGATCATCCGCTGGGCGCGGCGCGGGCGCAGCTTCACGGGACCTATATCGTGGCGCAGACCGGCGACGGCGTGGTGATCGTGGATCAGCACGCGGCCCATGAACGTCTGGTCTATGAAAAGCTGAAGCGGCAGATGGCGGAGACTGGCGTCGCGGCGCAGGCGCTGCTGATCCCCGAAATCGTGGAGCTGTCCGACACCGACGCGGGCCTGCTGCTGTCCCATGCAGAACAGTTGCTCCGCATGGGCCTCGCGGTGGAGCCCTTCGGCGGCGGGGCCGTCGCGGTGCGGGAGACGCCGGCGATCCTCGGTCCGGTCGATGCGGGGGCGCTGGTGCGGGACATCCTCGACGAGCTTGCCGATCTGGGCGACAGCGACACGCTGGGCGCGCGGCTCGATGCGATCCTGAGCCGGGTGGCCTGCCACGGCTCGGTCCGCGCGGGGCGGCAGATGCGGGCGGAGGAGATGGACGCGCTGTTGAGGGAGATGGAGGCGACACCGCTCTCGGGGCAGTGCAACCACGGGCGGCCCACCTATGTGGAACTGAAGCTGGCGGATATCGAGCGGCTGTTCGGACGCGCGTGAGGTGGCCTTGTTTCGGACAGAAGGGTGGGACAGGGTGTGGCGACGCGGTTCGGAGAAGCGGGAGGGGTCGGTATGGGATACCTGAAATGGGGCATCGCGGTGGCGGGGCTGTCTCTGCTCGCGGGATGCGAGACGGACCCGGCTGGGGGCATCCGGGCTGACACGAGGATTCCGGCTCCGGCGCGGCAGGCGTTTCAGGAGGCTTATCAGGCGCTGCCGTTTGCGGAGGGAGCGGTCCGGGTGGTGTCGCCGGACCTGCGCGAATCGGAACTTCGGACGTGGCGGCTGGTGCCCTGTCGTGAGGGGACGCGGATCTGCGCGGGATCGGCCCATGGTCGGGCCGGGCATGTCACCCGGGGCGTGGAATTCTGGGAGGTGAGCGGCGCCTATCCGGGACGGGTGTTCTACCTGTCGCCGGGCGGGGACGGCTACATGATCGACGGTCATTCGGAGGTGCCGCTGGCCTGGCGGTCCGAGGCCGCCGTTGGAGCGTTTCACGATGAGACGCTCGACAAGTAGCTGATATCACGGCTAAAAAGAGTTAACGACGGCATTCCGGGGTCGCGACGGCGGTGGTCTCACCATATCGCGGTCGGGGTTCACGCGACGCTGGGGCCGGGGCCGGGAAGAATGGTTCGCAGCGCCGTCAGGAAGGCCGCGATCCGGGTCTCGAGCGGACCCCGGCGCAGGGCCGCGAGCGCCTCGGGTGTCCAGTCCGTCCCGTCCGGCGGGACGAGGGCGGTCCGGAGGATGTCCAGTTCCGCGCGGGTCCTGTCGGGAAGGTCGAGCGCGGTCGCCGCGTCCAGCACCGCGCGCCAGCGCTGAACCGGGAGCAGGTCGCGGAAGGCGGCGGTCATGGGCGCGAGACGCGCCGGGTCGGTCTGCCGGTCGGCACCACCGAACATCACCCGGGTGACATATTGCCCCGCGCCGTGGCAGCGATAGGAGATGCAGCCCCCATAGCCCCGGTACGCGCGCTCGGCGTGGATCGTGCAGAGCGCGCCCGCGCCAAGATGCCGGCAGGGCGCGTCCACGCCCTTGTTCTCGGCAAAGTCGGTCCCCGCGTCGAAAGCGTGGGCCACGCAGCAGAGCGCGGCACAGGCAGCGCAGTCCTCGGTGAGGGTCGGGGCGGTCATGGCTCCTTGTGACAGAGGGTCGGGGGGCGGGGAAAGGGGGGGCTGCGGCTCTGGCCGGACCCGTCCCGTGAGCGCGTCCGTCAGATGAAGGTGAAATCGGAGGCGTCCAGGGTCATCCCGCCCACCAGTTTTGTGACAGTCAGCACATCGCCAGCCCCGAAATCCAGCCGCCACGATCCGCCGGTATCCGTGATCAGACCCGAAAGCTGCGCCTTCGACGCGATGCCGAGGGACGCAGCGTCCAGCAGGATGACGTCGTTCTCCTCCATGTCGGTAATGCGGTCCTGTCCGTAGCCCTTGCGAAAGACGAAGCGATCCGCGCCAAGGCCACCGGTCAGCACGTCATTCCCTGACCCTCCGTCGAGCAGGTCGGGCCCCGCGTTCCCGAAGAGCCTGTCGTCGCCGGACCCACCGAAAAGGCTGTCGTTGCCTCCGCGTCCGAAGATCCGGTCAAAGCCGCTGCCGCCGAAGATCCGGTCCGCGCCAAGCCCGCCATCGAGATAATCGAATCCCTGCCCGCCGAAGATGACATCGTTGCCGTTGTTGCCGGTGATGGTGTCATTCCCGGCATTGCCCTCCAGCCGGTCGAACCCGTCTCCGCCCGAAATCGTGTCGTTTCCGCCCTTTCCGAACACGATATCGGCGCCCGCACCGCCATCGAGCACATCGGCGCCGATACCGCCGTCGAGAACGTCGTTTCCGGCATTTCCCTTGAGCGTATCGTTGCCGGAATTGCCGTTCAGCCTGTCGGGGCCCGAGTCGCCGAACAGACGGTCGTTCCCGCCGCCGCCGGAAATGCTGTCCGCCCCGGCGCCACCATAGACGGTATCGGTATAGAAACTCGCATCGATCCTGTCGTTTCCGGTGCCGCCGAACAGGCGATCGAGGCCACCCCCGCCGAAGATTGCGTCATCGCCCGCGCCGCCATATGCGGAGCCGCCCGCGCCGGAGAAGATTGTGTCATTGCCCGCGTCCCCGTAGAGCCGGTTGGTTCCGGCCCCTCCGAAGAGGACGTCATCGCCCTCGCCGCCGTAGATCGTATCCTGCCCGACGCCTCCGAAAAGACTGTCCGATCCGAAGCCTCCGAAGATGCGGTCGTTACCGAGGTCTCCGGAGATCACGTCGTCGAACGCACCGCCGATCAGCCTGTCGTCGCGACGGGACCCGATGATCTCTACGGCCTGACCGAACAGGAAATCTTCGTCGATCCGGAAGCTTATGTTGTCGATCGACCCGAAGGGCCCGACACTGTTGCTCGACACGAGCGGCCCGATGTCGTTCACGGTTGTCCTCTCGGAAAACCGGAGCGTCACCTGAGCCTTGCCCGCGAAGGCGAGGCCGGGATACTCGATCCGATCGAGGACGGAGGCCAGGACGTTCTGGACCCACGCTTTCTGTGCGTCGCTGAAGCGCTGAAGATCCTCCAGGGCTGCATCTCTGTTCTCGAAGCTTCCCTGAAAGTCTGCATAGATGGTCGATCTGACGAAATCCTCGATCCCGGGCGCCGCAGGGAAAGAGCCGATGAGGTAAAACACCTCGCCGAGATCGGGGGAAAAGACGGGCAGGGACGAGCGGGATGGGGGAGAGAACGATGTATCCCCGAGATAGAGATCATTGAATGCGGCGACGGGAAATGTCGTCGTCGTGAATGTCCTTTCCCCATTCTCGTCGATGGAGACGAGGTCCCGCCACCTGATCAGGAAAGGCCCGGTTCGGAAATTCAGCGTATCGGCAAGCGCGCCGTTGAACGGATTGTCAGAGTCGAGGAGTTGCGCCATGTCGACGCCGGGGAGGCTGTTCGACAGATCTATGGTCAAGGTCATGGGATGGAATCGCCCGGCAATGGAGGGAAAGTCAGTCCCGACCATAAGTCCGGTGCGGATGCCCGGTCGTCAATGTCATTCGGTGTCCGGGCCATGGCGCGGCGCCAGTAATCCGGCAGATCACTCGATCGCCGAAGCGGTGATCCATTTGCGGGCGTCCGCGATGATGCGCGCGCCGGTCTCGGTCAGTCGCCCGTCGGACCGGATCACGCTGTCCCCCGATGCGAAGTTCGCCCTGTCCCTCTCAGCCGCCTCGCGGGCCTGGCTGCGTTCTTCGGGCGTCAGATGCCCGCTCGCGGCCAGACGCTCCATCGCGAAGGCCATCCGGGCGGAGACGAAGGTGGCGTGGAAGATGCCGTCCATGGGGCGGGGGTCGGGGCGCAAGGGAGACGGGAATTTGTCCTCGTAAGGATTTTGAACCAGCAGCTCCTTCCCCATCATGCCGAAGAGAAGCGAGTGGCCGCATTCGTGCGCCAATACCTCAGCCACGGCGAGGCGGGTGTCGTGAAAACGCGGGTTCAGCAGGACGAGGCCCCAGAGTTCGTAGTGCGAGGCGCCGTCGAACTCCAGATCCGAGCCTTCCGGGGCCTGCGCGAGGATCACCGTCCGGATGATCGCCCGGATCTCGGCATGCATTTCGGGAACCCCGCGGGCGAGCAGGTCCAGCCCGTCGTCGAGCCGCAGCGCAAAGTTCGTGCGGGTCTCTTCGTCGACCGGACCGAACAGGTCGCGCTCCCGCTCGCTCATACGGCGTTTGAAGGCGGACTCGAGTATGGCACAGTCGGGGGTGCCCGCGGCGAGGACCTGCCAGCTGCCGCTCGATCCGGGGATCGCCGCGGCGGCGACCGCGCGGGCCCAGGTCGATCCGTGGTCGAGATGTCCGGAGGACACGCTCTCGACCATGTCGTAGTAGGTTCCGAAGCCCTCGGGACGGATGCGACCACCTGCGTGGAGATGCGCAACGGTCGGCTCAAGGGTCTCGGTGATGACAGGCGCGCGCGTGGCGCAGCGTTCGGCCACATGGGTAAGGCTGTCGCAAAGAGCGCGGTGCATCCAGTCGTCGAGCGCGCGGGCGCGGACTGTGGACGGGGCGAAGCTCAGCAGGTCGATAGGGTCATCTACGGCACCGTTACCCTCTCGGAACAGGCCGCAGGACCGGCTCTCGACGTCGGAATCCAAGTCAGGTCGCTCAGTCGGCGCGGCGTCTGATCCCGGCTGTGCCGCCGAAGAACTTCCCGCCGCCCTTCGTGCCCATCTTCAGGTGAACGACCTGCTGCCCGTCGCCGGACGGCGTAAGGCGATCCTGCGGCAGGAGCCAATATCCAAGCAGCCTCGTATGGTCGAGAGAAATGGCGTCTCCGCGTGTCGTTTCCATATCGTCTGTCACAGGTCACATCCCACCTAAAAGCAGGCAAATGAGTGAACTGAATACCACGCCGGGTCAACGAAAACCGACGGCAGTTCATCGGACATCAGGAGTGCGGTGCCCGATGCTCCGCGTCAGATCCGCATGACCTTCTGCGCTAGGCGCGGGAGAAACTTGCTGAATTTCAGAGGATTGTCCATCGCGGCGAGGCAGATGCAAACCTCGCCGTCCTCGGCGACGGGGGTATGTTCGACCTCGTCAGTCGCGATCTCCACGTCACCGGCACCGAAGCGGCCAGCGGCGTCGGAGAAGGCGCCCTGAAGCACCAGGGTGAGTTCGCTGCCCTCGTGGCCGTGGTCCGGCACGGCTTTTCCGGGGGCAATGCGCAGGAGACGGGCAGTGGCCTCCCCGTCAGACAGGCGAATCACGGAGTCGAAGACGCCACCGCCGAGACGGCGCCATTTCACGGCCTCGAGATCTCCGCCGACATAGGCCTGGAGCGGCGCCGGCAGCACGCCGCCCGCTGCAATCCCGCCCCATGAGGAGCCGGGAGGTTCGGCGGCTTCCTTGGCCTCGATCAGGCGCAGCGTCGCGGTAAAGCTGTCCTCGGTGAGTTCGGCCGCCTCGGCGGTGTCGATCACCGCGCCGCCCACTGCGTCATAGGCGGCGAGCTTGGCCCGGCAGTCGTCGCACATCGAAATGTGGCTGGCCACGACCAGGTCGAATGCCTCCGGCAGGGCACCCGCAGCATAGCCCATCAGCATACCATCCGTCAGGTGATGCGTGATCCGGTCCTTCATGTCGTCCCTCATCTCATCTCGTGGCGCAATCTTTCGAGCGCCAGCCTTATCCGGGACTTGATCGTCCCGAGCGGAAGCCCCGTCTCTTCCGCGATTTCCGAATGGCTCAGCTCGCCGAAATAGGCGCGTTCGATCAGCACCCGCTGCTTCTCCGGCAGCTCCCTCAGCGCGCGGCCGAGCCGCTCCGTATCCTGTTGCAGTTCCATGGCCTCGGCCTGGTCGGGCTCGTCCTCCGGTCCCCACGGAAGATCCTCGGGCTCGGGTCTCTGGTGACGGCGGATCAGGTCGATCCGGCGGTTCCGGGCGATGGTGAACACCCAGGTGCTCACGCTCGCCTTGCCGGCGTCGAACATATGCGCCTTGCGCCAGAGCGTCGCCATGACGTCCTGGGTGACTTCTTCCGCCACGTCCGGGGCGGACCCGGATTTCATCAGATACGCTTTGACCCGGGGGGCGAAATGCCGGAACAGCGCCGCGAAGGCAGCCTGATCCCGGTTGTCCCGGATCGCCTCGACCTCGGCCAACCAGGCGGCTCCGGCCATGTCGACAGATTTCAACGCCTGCCCCCTTCGCTGCGACGGCGACGACGGACCCATCCGCAAGGCGGACGCGACCCATGCGCTGGGATCAGGTGTGGCGACAGGGATTTGTCTCGTCAACATGGTGTCATTACGCAGGCTGGCCTGCGCCGGATCACAGGGCGCGCGCATTTTTCCTGTTTCATCCGACGCGCGGACGTGCCCGTAAAGAGACGGGACTGACAGGGAAACACATATGCCATTCGAGACCGGGGCCGCCGTGCCCAAGACTGTTGCCGTCGTTGGAGCGGGGATTTCCGGGATGGGCGCCGCGTGGCGGCTGGCCGAGCGTCACCGGGTGGTGCTGATCGAGGCGGAGCCGCGGCTGGGCGGCCATGCGCGCACCAGAACGGCGGGGCGGGCCGGCGATATGACGGTGGATACCGGGTTCATCGTGTTCAACCACGTCAACTATCCGAACCTTGTCGCCCTGTTCCAGGCGCTGGACGTTCCGGTCCGCCTGTCGAACATGTCCTTCGGGGCCAGTTTCGGCGGCGGACGGTTCGAATACGGGCTGCAGTCGCTGCGGGCACTGGCCGCGCAGCCGTCGAACCTTGTCGATCCGCGCTACCTGCGGATGATGGCCGACCTGCTGCGGTTCAACGCCCGTGCGCTCGAGGCGAGCCGAGAGCCAGGGCTGACCATTGGCGGGCTTCTGGAAAAGCTGCGGCTGGGCGGCTGGTTCCGGGACAGGTATCTGTTGCCGATGACGGGCGCGATCTGGTCCACGCCGAAGGCCGAGGTGTTGGATTTCCCGGCCGAGACGATGATGCGGTTCTTCGACAATCACAATCTGTTGCAGTCCACCGGCCAGCACGACTGGTACACGGTAGAGGGCGGGTCCGTGGAATATGTCCGCAGGCTGGATGCCGCCATGCAGGCGCGCGGCGTCGAGACGCGGCTGGGCACGCCGGTGGCGGGCGTGCGGCGCGGCGCCATGGGCGTGGAGCTGCGGTGCGCAGGCGGCGAATGGGAGATGTTCGACGAGGTGGTCTTTGCCACCCATTCGGATGATACCTTGCGGCTTCTGGCGGATGCGGACGCTGAGGAGCGAGCGATTCTCGGCGCGGTCCGCTATCAGCCCAACGAGGTCGTGCTGCATGGCGATGCGCGGATCATGCCGAAGCGGCGCCTTGCCTGGGCCAGCTGGGTGTATACGGAGGACCCGCGGAAGATGAGCCCGAGGATCGACCTGACCTACTGGATGAACTCTCTTCAAAGCTGGCTCGGGCCGGAGAATGTCTTTGTCACGCTGAACACCACGCGGGAAATCGACGAGAGCCTCGTCTGGGACCGTGTGGAACTGCGGCATCCGGTCTACGATCTTGCGGCTCTGGCGGCGCAGAAGCGGGCGGTCGAGCTGAACGGGCGCAACCGGACGTGGCTGTGCGGGGCCTGGATGAAGAACGGGTTCCACGAGGACGGGCTGTCGTCGGGGCTCGAAGTGGCGGATGCGCTGAACGCGCGGGCCGTGCTGGCGGTTGAGGCGGCATGAGCGCAGGCGTCGAGCATATTCCCGGAGAAACCTACCACGGTCGGCGCGGAGGGGTGAAGAACGGCTTTCGCTATTCCATCGACTACGTGCTGGTGGATGCGGAGGCCGCGGTTCGGGGGCCGGGCCTCTTCTCGCGCAACCGCGGGAATTTCTTCTCGCTCAGGGACCGGGACCATGGCGGCCTGCCCCGGGAGGGGCAGGGTGCTGCCTGGGTGCGGGAGGTGCTGGCGGAACATGGCCTCGACTTGCCCGGACCTGTGCTGCTGCTCGCCCAGCCGAGGGTGCTGGGGCATGTGTTCAACCCCGTCTCCTTCTGGCTCTGCCATGGCGCGGACGGGCGGATGCGCGCGGTGATCGCGGAGGTGTCGAACACATTCGGGGACCGGCATTCCTATCTGTGTCACCATGACGATCTGCGGGTGATCGACGGCACCGGGACGCTGGAGGCGCAGAAGATCTTCCACGTCTCGCCGTTCCAGCCCATCGCGGGCGGCTATGTGTTCCGCTTCTACATCACCGATCAGGCCATCGACATCCGCATCGACTATCGCACCGAGGGCGAAGGGCTGATCGCCACCCTGCGCGGACCGCGGCGGCCGCTGACCAATGGCGCGATCCTGCGGGCGGCCTTGCGCCGGCCCATGGGCTCGCGCCGGGTGCTGGCGCTGATCCACTGGCAGGCGCTGAAGCTCTGGTGGAAGGGCGCGCGCTATCGCGCCCGGCCCGAGCCGCCCGCGGACGAGGTGAGTTGAGCCGCCCGGGCCGCCTGCCGGCCTGGTCGGGCTTTGCCGCCGTGCTCTCGGCGGCGGGCCTGCCGATCTATATCTACGCGCCGAAATACTATGCCGACACATTCGGCGTCAGCCTGACGCTGCTTGGGCTGGTTCTGTTCGCCCTGCGCTGCGTCGATTTCGTGCAGGACCCGCTTCTGGGCGCGCTGGCGGAGCGGATCGAGCGGCGGCGCGGCGCCTGGATCGCCGGGGGGGCTGCGGTGATGGCGGTGTCCATGCTGGGGCTGTTCGCCATGGCGCCGCCCATCGATCCGGTCTGGTGGTTCGCGCTGACCACGACGGGGCTCTTCACCGCGTTCAGTTTCCTCACCATCAGTTTCTACGGGCAGGGCGTGGCCAAGGCGGGCAATGTGCCGGGCGGGCATGTGCGGCTGGCCGCGTGGCGGGAGAGCGGCGCGCTGATGGGCGTCTGCATCGCGGCGGTGGCGCCCACGGTGCTGATGGGGGTGGTGGCCGATCCCTTTGCCGTCTTTGCCTGGGGCTTTGCCGCCTGCGTGCTGGTGGCGACGCTGGGCATGGCGCCGGAATGGACGGCGCGCGCGCAGGCCGCGCCGACGCCGCTGCGGGCGATCTGGGGCGACGGGACCGCGCGGCGGTTGCTGCTGCTGGCGCTGGTGAACGCGATGCCGCTGGCGGTGTCCTCGACGCTGTTCCTGTTCTTCGTCGAGAGCCGGCTGGCCGCGCCGGGGTTCGAAGGGCCGCTGCTGGTGCTGTTCTTTCTCGCCGCTGCGGTGTCTGCGCCGATCTGGTCGGCCATCGCCCAGAGGCAGGGGGTGAGGCCCACGCTGATCTTCGCCATGGTGGCGGCGATCCTGTCCTTTGGCATGACGCTGACGCTGGGGCCGGGGGATGCCCCGGCCTTTGCCGTGATCTGCATCGTGTCGGGGGCGGCGATCGGCGCGGACCTCACGCTGATGCCCGCGCTCTTTGCCCGTCGGATGGAGGAGGTCGCGCCCAACGGCGGGCAGGGCTTCGGCCTCTGGTCGCTCGTGAACAAGCTGACGCTGGCTATCGCGGCAGCGGTGCTTCTGCCGGCGCTGGACGTGGCGGGCTTCGTGTCGGGCGGGGAGAACGAGGGCGCGGCGCTGCAGGTGCTGACGCTGCTCTACGGCGGGCTGCCCATCCTGCTGAAGCTGGGGGCCATCGCGATGCTCCTGCGGCTGACGCTGCCGGAAGCCCGGGCGGTGTCGGGGGTGTGAGAGGCGGGGGGGCGGTGGGTTGAAAACCCACCCTACGTGGCGTGGCTGCTGATCTGTGGGTGCGCGTACGGCCTGACCGCGCCGCGACCGCCCCTTCCCGGGGGCCCATTGTGAGGTTTCGCACCGAAAGGCTGTGCAACGGGGTGGCGGGATGACGTGCCCCGCTCGTGCATTCCAGGGCCCCCCGGGAGCGGCCCCGGCGCGGGCTTTCGGGGCGTGGTGGGCCGGAAACCCACCCTGCGGATCACGTCGCGCGGTTTGGCGTCCCGAAGGGGGTGCGTTCGCCGTTCCATGCCCTACTCTATGGACGAAGGACGATTCCCGGAAGGACGACGAGATGCGCGAATGGGTTGGCAAGCGGTACTGGATCGTGGGCGCGAGCGAGGGGCTCGGCCGCGCGGTCGCGGAGGCGGTGAACCGGGCCGGGGCAGAGGTGATCGTCTCCGCCCGCAGCGAGGACCGGCTGACGGAGCTGACCGCGGCGCTGCCCGGCAGATCTCGAGCGGTGGCGATGGATGTCACGGACCAGGCCAGTGTCGAGGCGGCGGCGGAGGCGGTGGGCGAGATCGACGGCTTGGTCTATCTCGCCGGGCTCTACTGGCCGCAGAGTTCGCGCGACTGGAACGCGGGCGAGATCACGGCGATGGCCGATGTGAACTTCATGGGCGCGATCCGGGTGCTCGGGCAGATCGTCCCGTCGATGGTGGCGAAGGACAAGGGGCATATCGTGCTGACGGGGTCGCTCTCGGGGTTCCGGGGCCTTGGCGGGGCGCAAGGATACGTTCCGTCCAAGGCCGGGATCATGGTGCTCGCGGAAAGCCTTTATGCCGATTTCCGCAAGACCGGGATCGACGTGCAGGTGATCAACCCCGGGTTCATCCGCACCCGGCTCACCGACAAGAACGACTTCGCCATGCCCCAGCGGATGGAGCCCGAGGCCGCGGCGCGGCGGTTCTTCGAGCATATGAACGGCGACGGCTTCAAGAGCAGCTACCCCGCACCTCTGTCGTGGATCTTCAGGGGGTCGCAGTTTCTGCCGGACTGGCTCTACTATCCACTGTTCAGCGGCAAGCGGTAGGCCCGCCTCTTGCGGCAGATCAAGGTCGCCCTGCCCGGGATGATTAGGATCAGGCGCGAAAAGGCAAGGGAGGGTCCGCTATGGAGATCACGTCTGACAAGGTGGCCGAGGTGATCATCCTCGCGCGCGAGGGAGTTCGGGGAGAACGCGAGTTGCGAAGCTTCGTCGACCGACTCTCGGTCGAGGAGCAAAGCGAGCTGGTGGCGATCTTCTGGATCGGGCGCGGGTCGTTCGATCCGGAGGATTTCGAGGAAGCTGTGGAGGCCGCGGAGGCCGAGGCCACGACGCCCACGGCGGATTATCTCTTGGGCTCGCCGCATCTGGCGGACCATCTCGAGGCGGGGCTCGAGGGGCTGGGCATCTCGGCGGGCGAGGCAGAGGACGCGCTCTACCGCTAGGGCCGGGAGCGGAACAGCACCGCGGCCGGAGGGGGCGGAGTACTGCACGCTCTGCTCCCGGCCGCCTCCGATCCCTTGGACGATTCCGGAGCGCGCCTCTCCGGGTAACGATCAGCGGCGCTGCCCTTCCCGGGGAGTCAGCCGGATGGTGCAGGCTTGCGGCGGGCTAGTAATGGCTGCGCAGATGCGCCCGGTCCGGAGCGTCGAGATGGGGGATCGCGTTGAACCCGGCGAGGATCGTGCCGTGGGGCATGACCGACACCCGGTGCACCGAGGTGTTCCAGATCGGCAGCAGCACATGGGCCATGCGCGTGGGATCGAGGCGCAGCAGGTGGCGCAGGATCATGCCGATCACGCCGCCAGAGGTCACGCAGAGCACGCGTCGCCCAGGCGCCGCCGCCTCCTTGAGGACATCGGTCACCCGGGCCTCGAACTCGGCGAAGGTCTCGTTGCCGCGGATCTCGGCACGGTGCCAGGCTTCCATCACCTTCGGCACATGGGCGGCGAAATCCCCGGGGCCGGGCATCGGTACGCCATGGCTGTCGGCAAGGGCCCGACCGAGGTTGAAATAGTCCATCTCGTTGAGCCGGGGGTCCGATGCGGCCCTGCCGTGGCCCATGGCCTCGACCGTCTCCCGGTGGCGGCGCAGGGTGCCCGCGAGCACATTGTCGAACCCGAGCCCCTGCTCGCGGAACCAGTCGCCTAGAAGCGCGCCCTGCCGGTGGCCAAGCTCCGACAGCCGATCATAGCTTTCCTCGTCCCGGGCCTCTGAATTCGCCTGTCCGTGCCTCACCAGGATGATCTCGCCCATGCGTCCGCCCGCTGCAAATTCGCTCGCCCCGCTTATGGCGCGGGGCGCTCGGTCATGCCAGCAGCGTCGGCGGCCCTTGCGCCTGAGCGATCCGTCGGCGCCGACGTCACGGCGCTCGTGACGCGGATGAGACCGTGGCGGATCGGCGACCGTCCAGAGGCAGGACACCGCATCCGAGGTCCAGACCCAGTCATTCTTCGGGCCTGAAATATCCTGGAGGGGGTGCGGGGGAGGCAACGCCTCCCCCGCGGGTCGCCGCCGAAGGCGGCGAAACCGGTGTTCACTGCGCCGGGACGTAGCGCTCCATCACCAGACGCAGAAGCGGACTCTGGCCGGAAATGTCCATCAGGGCGACAAGGTAAGTGCCCGGAAAGACCCGTGCCGCGATCTGGCTGTCGAGGCCCTGGCCGTAGTCGTCATTATAGGCGATCTCGCGGCCCACGTCGTCGAAGAGGCGCAGCACCGGATCGCCCGAGGAGGCGGCGATGGCCTCAATCAGCAGAAGGCCCGTGTCGGCCACCTCCACGCGGAACCACTGCGCCATGTCGCCCTGCATCTGGACCTGGCTGACGCTGCGCGCGGAGACCGTGCCGAGGTCGGTGACCGGGAAGGACCCGTCGAGCGGCGGGGCCACCTCGCCCCGCTCGTAGAGAGCGCGGGTCGCGGCTTCGGGATCGAAGGCGGTGACCGTCACGGTGACGGGCGCCTCGCCGTCCGACAGCGCCCTCAGTCCGACGCAATAGGTGCCGGGCTGGAGCGGGGTGGTCATGTCGATCCGGCTGTTGAGGCCGTCGTAGTCGTCGTTCTCCGCGTAGAAGCTGCCGTCATCGCCGGTCAGGGTCAGCACCGGATCCGCGGCCTCGTTCTCCGCGGTGATCGAGAGGGCGGTGGGCTGGGCAAGCTCGAACGCCCAGTTGGGGGCTGCATTGATCGTCTCCGTGACGCTGATGCCGGCGCCAAGGCTGTCGTCGATGGGTCCGGAGCCGATCATGAGCGCGCCGCCGCAGGCGTCCGTGTCGGTGATACCGCCGGTAGGTCCGGTGTCGCTACCGGTGTCCGTCGTCGTGTCGGTCCCGGTGTCGGTTCCGATGTCGGTTCCGGTGTCCGTCCCTGTGGATCCCGCCGCCAGCGTCGCACCGCCCTCGGTGAGCGCCTCGTGCTCGGTCCGGCCCACGCGCACTGTGGCCGTCAGGGGCGAGTTGTCCCATGAGGTGGTCTGCAGGCAATAGGTGCCGGGTTCCAGCGCCAGCAGGGTCGCGGAGGACGTCCCCCCGCCCGAATCATCGTCGCCGCCGATGATCACCCCTGAGCCGTCGAGGAGCTCGATCACCGGGTCGCCCGATCCGCGGCCCGCGGCCTCGAGCCGCACCTCCGCAGGCGAGGACAGGGTGAAGAGAGAGGTATGGGCATTGCCCAGCAGGACCAGCGCCAGCTGCTCGCGGAAGCTGTCACTGGCGGCGATGTCGGAATTGGCCTCGTTGCCGCCGATCCACTGGGCGTTGCCGATGCCGCCGCAATACTCCTGTGCCGCCGCGGGCAAGGCCAGCGCGCCGGCCATGGCCGTGGTGCAGATCAATGTTCTGAGCGTCATGAAAATGGTCCCCCGCTGAGTCTCGTCGAGGTGACCTTAGGCCCGAGCCGTCGCACTTGGCTAGCCTCTCCGCCGCGCCTTCCCGAAAGAACAAGAGCGGAGGACGTAACGAGAAGGGCCGCCCCGAAGGACGGCCCCTGCCTCGCGCGGATCGCTCCGCGGATCAGCCCTGGCGGGCCTTGAACTTCTTCTGGGTCTTGTTGATCACATAGACCCGGCCCTTGCGGCGCACGACGCGGCAATCGCGATGGCGCTGCTTGAGCGAACGGAGGGAATTGCGAACCTTCATGTCGCGGCCCTTTTCCTGTCGCGGCGCGGCGATGCGCCTGGGTTTCGGTTGCTCGCCCCGACCGGGGCGGCGGTGGTCATGGTGGGCGATACTGGGATCGAACCAGTGACCCCTTCGATGTCAACGAAGTGCTC
>Ga0076930_101132_pt1 | contig 16164 bp, 14 predicted proteins | sample HotLakConsoUCCRE_FD_71149 | JGI IMG/M metagenome (GOLD analysis project Ga0076930, IMG submission 71149) | Hypersaline microbial mat communities from Hot Lake, Washington, USA - Hot Lake Consortium UCC-RE (version 3) (version 3) ...
GGCGAAGTGGGTCACGAGCCGCTCGCCGTCGGCAGCCGTGGCCAGCCGGGGGTCGCCGGTGATCCCGGAGGGGTGGAGGTCATGGGCCATCCAGGAGAAGGAGGCCACCCCCTCCGGCTCCAGCCAGCGGAGGGAAGAGGCCAGCTCCACCCCCAGGGAGGGGGCCTCTGCGATCCGGTCCCGCTGCACCAGCTCCGGTCGGAGGTGGAGCATCATTGCGGTCTCCACCGCCCCCCCGTGGAGGCCGTGACGCCATTCCCCATCCGGCAGCTCCACATCGTCCGGCCGGGGAAACCGGAACCAGTGGGCCTTCACCACCAGCATCCCGTGGTCCCGTCGGAGCCTCAGCCCCGCGGCGTCCGCCGCGTGGCGATTTCCCCCGTGGCTGTTCGCCAGGACCAGGCGCCGCACCCCCTGGGCCGCCACGCTCCTCCCCACGGCGTGGATCAGCTCTGCCATGAGCTCCGGCTCCAGGCTCAGGGTGCCGGGAAGGCCCCCGTGCTCGGGGCTGGCCCCCACGGTGAGAGGCGGCAGGACCCGGAGGGGAAAGCCCTCCGGCAGCGCCCCGCAGGCCGCCTGGAGGATCCCCATCCCGATCTCCACATCGGTGGAGAGGGGGAGGTGGGGCCCGTGCTGCTCCACCGCCGCCAGGGGGAGCACCACCACCGGATCCAGGGCCACGAAGGCCGGGACCTGGGCACTGGTGAGGGTCTCCCAGAGGGGGATCTGCGTCATGGGTCCCGGGGGGTGGGTGGATCGAGTCGGGCATACAGGTCGCCGGAGGAGATACCATCCGCGCCGGAGGCCAGCCAGTGGCGGGTGGCGACGGCGTCCCGCCACTCCGGCCAGAGGAAGTTCCGCCCCTCCCCGGCGATGGCGTTGAATCGGTAGCTCCCCAGCTCCTGGAGCCGCTCCAGGCAGGCGGTGGCCACCTCCAGGCTCCCAGACACGAACTCCACCGAGAGGGCCGCCAGCGGTCGGCTCAGCCCCGCCAGCACCTCCGCCTCGAACCCCTCCACATCGATCTTGCAGAAGGAGGGGACCCCGTGCTCCGCCACCAGGGCGTCCAGGGTGGTCACCGGGACCTCCACACTCTCCTCCCACCGGACCCCCTGGAAGCCGGGATTGGCCTCGGCGATCCGCTCCCGCCAACCATGGGCCAGGGTGGAGAGGGTGGGGTGGTCCCGGCTCCGGGCCAGGTGGGCCGTGCCGGGAGAGGGTCCCAGCGCCTCGGTGCGGATGGTGATCCGGGGGTCCCTGCCCACGAAGCGTCGGAGCCAGCGAGCCACCCCCGGCTCCGGCTCCAGCGCCACCACCCGGGCCCCCAGGGCGGCGAAGGCGGAGGAACGGTCTCCCAGGTGGGCCCCCACGTCGAAGACCAGGTCACCGGGGGAGACGAAGGGGCGGTAGAGTTGCCGGAGGGACCGCTGGCGCCCGGGGCGGCGGTACACGATGAGGGAGCGGAGGAGCCCCAGCGACGGAATCACGCCCCTCCCCCGCCGGTGCCGGACGAACTCCCCTTCCCCCGGGGTCGCACCGGGGGCCAGATCCTCCGCATGATCCCGTCCCGGGCGATGACCGCGTGGTGCACCGCGGCCCCGATGTGGGCGGCGATGAGGGCAGCCAGGAGGTAGGCGCTGAACTTGTGCACCACAGACATGGTCCGGGCCAGCTCCACATCCTCCTCGATGAGGGGGGGGATCCCCAGGGCGTTCAGCAGCTCGATGGGGAACCCCTCCCCCACGGTGCGGATGTAGCCGCTGACGGTCATCACCAGCAGGAGGATCAGGAGGGCCCAGTGGGTGGTCCCGGCGATCCGGCGCTGGATGGAGGGGACGCCCCCGTGGAGGGGGGGCTCCCGGTGGGTGACCTTCCAGAGGATCCGGAGGACCACCAGGACCAGGAGCACGCTCCCTGTGCCCTTGTGGACGATGTAGAGCTGGTTGCCGATGGACTCGAAGCCCTGGCTGGTCATGGCGATCCCCACCGGGATCATCAGGAAGACCAGCAGCGCCGTGATCCAGTGGAAGAGACGGGCCACTGTGCCGTAGCCCCCACCGGGGCCCTGGGCGCCCCCACCTCCTTCGATCTCCCGGTTCATCCGTCGCCTCCGGACTGATGGATGGAAAGGGGCTCCGGGGCCGCCAGGGGGACCGCCGGAGCGCTGAAGGCCCGGACGAACCACTCCCGGAACTCATCCATGCGCCGCTGGGGAGCCCCGGGATCGGGAAAGGCCCCCGGAACGAACCCCCAGGCCAGGAAGGGAGCCACCAGCGCAGGATCCCCGGAGATGATGTGCACCGGCACCTCCCGGCTGGCCCCCTCCCCCGTGATCATGGGCGCCGGCTGGTGATCCCCCATGACGATGAGGAGGGTCCGGTCGTTGACGAACCGCTCGGCGTACCCGGTCATGGCCGCCACCGCGTAGTCCACTGAGAGGGCGTAGTGCTCCCGGACCCGATCGTGGTCCCGCCAGAGATCCACGGGGGTCTCCCCGGAGTTGGCCCACTGCTGGAAGACCCCCCCGTCGCCAATGGTGTCCCAGTCCTCCAGCACCGTCAGGATGGGGGTCCAGGGGGCGTGGCTGCTGATGAGCCCCACCTCGGCGAAGACCGGCTGCGCTTCCGCCTCCAGCACCGCCCGCTGCACGAAGGACCAGGTGAACTGGTCCGGCATGGTGACCCAGTTCAGCGGGGGCCCCGCATAGTCGATGTCCTTGAAGGCCAGCACCTGGTCATAGCGGAAGAGCTCCCCCTCGGGCCAGGCCATGGTGATGGCGGGCATGATGGCCACGGTACGGTGCCCCGCCCGGCGGAAGTCGTCCACCAGCGTCTCCCGGCCGCTGGCCAGGAGGAGGTCGTAGCGGAGCTGATTGTCCAGCCAGAGCCCGCTCAGCAGGGAGCCGTGGGCGAACCACGACTGCCCCCCCTGGGTGGGGGAGACCAGCGTCCCCGACACCATGTGCAGCCCCGCCGCCTCCACCCGCCGCCCCAGCTCCTCCACTCGGGGTCCCACCACCGGGGCATAGCGCGGGTCCTCCAGCGCCGTCATGCCATACGACTCCACGAAGCCCAGGACCACGTCCCGGTCCGCCAGCCGCCCCAGGAGCCCGGGGAGCTCCGCATAGGAGGCCGGCGATCCCTCCAGCTCCGCCTGGAAGCGCTCCCTCTCCTGGAGCATGAGGCGGGTGTACCACCCCTGCTCGTTCACCAGCCGCACTGCGGGGAAGCCCGTGGCGGTGTCAGGGAGGAGCGCCGGGGGGGCGAAGGCCAGGAGCCCCGCCAGCCCCAGCACCCCCACGCCGGCCAGGCGGGGGACCAGGGCGCTGAAGCGCTCCCGCCGGGAGAGGGGACCAGGAGCCGGAACCCGCTCCACGGCGTCGCCCCGGGGGGGGACAAGGAGGAGGGACAGGAGCACCGCCGACCCCAGCGCCAGAACCCCCAGCGCCGGGAGGAAGAGCACCCCCGCCCACGCCCCCACCGTTCCTCCCACCAGGTTCCGGACGGCATCCAGGAGGTGGATGTCCAGGTACAGGTTCAGCGGTCGGGCCAGGCTCTCCCGGGCGGCGCTGTCCCCGAAGCCCAGGGCAGCCACCAGGACCACCGCCAGTGCCGCCACCCCGGCGCTGAGCACGCTCCATCTCCTCCGGGGGAGGAGGGCGAAGACCCCCGCCAGCAGCAGCGCCTCGATGGCAATCCACCGCCCCACCGGGTCGTCTCCCCGGAACCAGAGGGGGGCCACCAGGAGGAGGTTCACCACCACCACCGACAGCATCACCCGGAGCATCGACCTGCCCCGCCGGCGGGCACATCCCGGCCTCCGAAGTGTTCACCTGTCTCCGTCATGCCCATCCAGTCCTCGAGTCTCATGGAGCCATGCCCCGCCATTCGATGACCATCCGCCACCCCCGGGTCCGGGGGATGGTCGTCCGCCTCCTCCTCTCCCTCCTCGTTCCGGTGGCCGGAGCGTGCGGGGGAGACCCATCGGCAGAGGGGGGAGGGGGATCGGGGTCTACCCTACCCGCCAGTCCATCGATTGGAGCCACCCTCGATCTCCCCCCCGCCGGGGCCGCCACCCTGGGGGAGCATGTCCGGGCCCTGGCGGAGGGTCTCGCCGCCCTCCCCTACACCCCCCCCGACACCCTCCTCCCCCGGGGACTGGCGGAGCTGGAGTACTCGGACTACCAGGACCTCCGGTTCCGCCCGGACTCGGCCCTCTGGCGGGGGGAGAGCCCCTTCGAGGTACAGCTCTTCCACCGGGGCTTCCTCTTCCCCCGCCGGGTGGAGATCCACGTGGTGGACGGAGAGGAGGTGGCGCCGGTACCCTACCGCCCCTCCTGGTTCGCCTTCGGGGAGCGGGTGGAGGCAGCCACGGCGGAGCTCCCGGAGGGGTTGGGGTACGCCGGCTTCCGGGTGCACTACCCCCTCAACGACCCCACCGTCCAGGATGAGATCGTGGTCTTCCTGGGGGCCTCATACTTCCGCCTCCTGGGGCCCGGGCACGCCTACGGCCTCTCCGCCCGGGGGCTGGCGGTGAACACCATCGGGGCCCAGGGGGAGGAATTCCCCGACTTCAGGGAGTTCTGGCTGGTGCGCCCGGAGCCGGGGGACTCCACCCTGGTCTTCCACGCCCTCCTGGACGGCCCCTCGGTGGTGGGGGCCTACCGCTTCGAGCTGATCCCCACCCCCACCACCACCCTGCTGGAGGTGGAGAGCCACATCTACGCCCGGGAGGACCTGGAGATGCTGGGGGTGGCCCCTCTCACCAGCATGTTCCTCTACGGCCCCAACCGGGGAGGGGAGTTCGACGACGTGCGCCCCCGGGTGCACGATTCCGACGGCCTCCTCATGCACACCCGCCAGGGCCAGTGGATCTGGCGCCCCCTCAGCAACCGACGGGCCCTGCAGGTCACCACCCTCCTGGACATCGACCCCCGGGGGTTCGGCCTGGCGCAGCGGGAACGGAGCTTCGAGGCGTACCTGGATCTGGAGGCCCTCTACCACCGCCGCCCCAGCCAGTGGGTCACTCCGGAAGGGGACTGGGGAGAGGGGGGGGTCCAACTGGTGGAGATCACCGGGCTCTCGGAGTTTGGCGACAACATCGTGGCCTACTGGAGGCCGCAGGAGCCCTTCCAGGCGGGGGATGAGCGGCACTACCGCTACACGATCCGCAACTTCGACCAGCGGCTCCCGCAGCAGACGCTGGCCCAGGTGGAACGCACCGTGATCGGCTGGGATGCCCTCCCCGGTCAGGGTGATCCTCCCCCCCGTAGCCAGCGCCGCTTCGTGGTGGACTTCGTTCCCGGGGGCGGAGCGCCCCTTCCTGCCCCGGGGGCGGGCAACACCGGGGTTGATCCGGACGGTGGTGGCGGCGGGGAGCCGGTCACAGCCCCTCCGGTGGAGGCGGTCCTCCGCTCCTCCAGCGGCAACATTTCGGACATCCGCGTCCTCCCCCTCCCCGGGGGCGGTTGGCGGGCCACCTTCCGGCTGCAGCCCGAGGGCACGGCTCCTGCAGACCTTCTCCTGCACCTGGTCCGGGGAGACACCACCCTCTCCGAGACCTGGAGTTATCTCTGGATCCCCGAGAGTGATGGCTGACGGACCCGGGCGTTCCACCTCCCACGTGGAAGACGGCACCTCGCCCCCCCCCGCCCCGGATACAACGGGCCGGGGGTCTCTCGTCGTGCCCTTCCAGCGCCTCCGCCGTCTGATCTTCGCCCTCCTGGTGGCGGGGACCGCCGGGGTGGGCAGCTGGATGATGCTGGACATCGTGGCGGCGGGGGGGATCACCGCCCTGGAGCTGGTGATCCTGGTCCTCTTCTTCTTCACCTTCACCTGGATCGTCATCGCCTTCTGGAACGGGATCCTGGGCTTTGTGCTCCAGCTCCTGCGCCTGCACCCGCTGACGCTGACCCGCTACAATGCGAGCCCCCCCGGGACCGGAGAAGCACCCCACCCCCCCCTCCAGGGGCGGACCGCACTGGTGATGCCGGCCTTCAACGAGCACCCGGAGCGACTGATGGCGGGGATCGCCGCCATGCTCCGCTCGCTGGCGGCCACGGGGCAGCTCCACGCCTTCGACTTCCACCTCCTGAGCGATACCAACGATCCCGCCCTGGCGGAGGAGGAGGAGGGGGGCTGGCAGAGGCTCCAGGTGGAGATGGCGCCACTCCTTCCCCCGGCCACCCGCCTCATCTATCGACGTCGGGAGCGGAACACGGGGAGGAAGGCGGGGAACCTGGCGGAGTTCTGCCACCGCCGGGGGCGCGACTACCGGTACATGGTGGTCCTGGATGCGGACAGCCTCATGAGGGGGCAGACCCTGGTGACCCTGGTCCGGGCCATGGATGCCAATCCCCGGGCGGGACTCATCCAGACCGTCCCCCTTCCGGTCCCCCAGGGCACCCTCTTCGGCCGGCTGCTCCGTTTCGCCGCCAGCCTCTACAGCCCCATGCTGGCCACGGGGCAGAGCTTCTGGCAGGGAGACGCCGCCAACTACTGGGGGCACAACGCCATCCTCCGGGTGGAGCCCTTCCTGGAGCATGGGACCCTTCCGGTCCTTCCCGGGCGCCCTCCCCTGGGAGGGGAGATCCTGAGCCACGACTTCGTGGAGGCGGCGCTCCTCCGGCGGGGGGGGTGGAAGGTGCTCCTCCTCCCGGAGCTGGGAGGGAGTCTGGAGGACGTTCCCGGCACCATCCCCGACTATGCCCGCCGGGATCGCCGCTGGGCCCAGGGAAGCCTCCAGCACCTGCGACTCCTGGGAATGTCGGGGCTCCACCCCCTGAGCCGCCTCCACTTCGTCCTGGGGGCCATGGGATACGTCTCGTCCCTCCTCTGGCTGATGATCCTCCTGGCCGCCACCCTCTACGTGGGACTTCCCTCCCCGGGGGCCGCCCTCCTCTCCGAGGGGGCCGTTCCCGACCCGGGCCGCTGGATCCCCGCCGGGGAAGTGATCCCCTCCCTCCTCCTGGTCACCGGGGTGATCCTCTTCCTCCCCCGCGTCCTGGCGCTGGCGCTGGTGCTGACGGTGGGACGACCGGTGGGGCGGAAGAGCTTTGGAGGGGCGGTCCCGCTCCTGGGGGGAGCCCTGCTGGAGCTGGTCTTCTCGGTGGTCCTGGCCCCGGTGATGATGATGATCCACTCCCGGGCGGTGGTGGAGATCCTCCTGGGGCGTGCGGTTCCATGGGACCCCCAGGAGCGCTACGGCCAGCGGGTGGGGTGGAGATCCGCCCTCCGGCAGACCGGCTGGATCACCCTGGTGGGAGGGGTATGGGCGCTGGCCACACTCCTGGTGAGCCCCCTCTTCTTCCTCTGGTTGACCCCCATCTTCCTGGGACTCCTCCTGGCCGTTCCCCTGACGGTGTGGAGCAGCCATCGAAAGCGCCGCACCGAGGGGGACCGGCTCATCTTCGACGTGGATGCCGGCTGGTCCGTCTCGCTCCTCCCTGTGCTACAGGCCTCGGAGGGGCGGGTGGTTGAAGGGACGGGCACGCTCCGCCAGGAGGTTCCGGGAGGGGAGTTGGAGGGCGTGGGTTCCCGCTCCCGCGGGAGGGATTCGTGAAGGTTGCCGGAGGCCCCTGGTTGCGGCGGGATCGACAGACCCCCATCCTGCGGGAACTGTCGACTTCGCACTCCCGGGACCCAGCCGCAGCTCCGGGGCTCCAGGGGCAGACCCTGCACCGGCCCGACCAGAGGCTCCATGCGCAGACGAGGTGACCGCGAGACCCTGCCTTCCAGGGGATTCTGCCCTTGACGCGAAGCAGCAGTGAATCGACCCCCCGCCACCTTTCAGCGGCGTGGCCGCTGGAGCGGATCCAGGCGGCCCCTGTTGCTCCCTCCACCGACCTGGTTCGCCTCCCCCTCCTCCTGGGGCTGGGGGCGCTCCTCACGCTTCTCCTGCTCTGGCTCACTCCTGCCGACGGCCTGGCCCAGGGGCTGGCTATGGTGGCCCTGGTGTTGCTGGCGGCGACGGCCGTGGGAGCGGTGGGGCCGCTGTTCCGTCTGGGGCGAAACGAGGTGAGGCAGGCGGGAGCGCTGATGCAGCTCTACCGGGAGCTCTCCCCCCGGAGGACCCTCCCCAGGACCCGGGGGTGGGCCGCCTCCCCGGACTTCCTCCTCACCCTCTACCGGACGATCCGGGAGCATCGGCCCGAGCTGGTGGTGGAGGTGGGCTCCGGCGTCTCCACCCTGGTCACCGCCTACGCCCTGCAGCAGAACGGGAGCGGACGGCTGGTCTCCCTGGACCACGACCCGGTGTTCGCCGAGCGCACCCGCCACACACTCAAGCTCCATCGGGTTGCAGGGGGAGTGGAGGTGCGGGATGCCCCGCTGGAGCCCACCCGCATCGGAGACGGAGAGTGGCAGTGGCATCCGCAGGAGACCTTCCAGGACCTGAGGGCCATCGAGCTCCTGGTGGTGGACGGCCCTCCCGGAAGCGCAGGAAGGCTGGCCCGCTTCCCCGCCCTTCCCCTGCTCCGGACCCGCCTGGCCCCGGGGGCCCGGGTCCTCCTGGATGACGGGGCCCGCCAGGAGGAACGGCAGGCGGCCGAGCGCTGGAAGGAGCAGTGTGGGGGGGAGTGGAGCTACGTCCCCCTGAACAAGGGGCTCATCGTGGGGAAGTTCAATCCGGTGCGGAGTCGGCCCGAACCGTGAGGGGGCCTCGGGCCTCTGGCGCGCCTATCCGGCACCAACGCGGTCCCGGCGGGCCGCCGGGCAGGAGGACATCCTCCCTGCCGCCCCACGGTCTCAGGCGCCGGCAGTCTGCTCGTGGGCCCAGAAGGTGGCCTCGATCCAGCAGTCCCCGAACCACTCCGGGTCGGTATCGTCGGCCCTGAGGATGGGCTCCACTTTGTCCCACGCCCCCAGCTCCGCCAGCCGCATCAGCTCCAACAGCCCAGCCGCAGGACCGGTTCCCGACACCAGCGCCTCGATGGCATCCGGGTGGAGCTTGAGCCCCCCCAGGACCTCGGCAGCCGGCCGCCCCAGGAGTTCGTCCAGCCTGGAGAAAAGCCCCAGGAGGAACGCACCGCTGGCATCCGGGAGGGGTCGCAGGATCCCGGTCCGTGGGCCGGCCCGCACCAGCTCGCCGCACCGGGCCCTCACCAGGGAGGAGAAGATGAGCTCGTCCCGGAGGGGGGAGGCGGCGTCCTGGACCCGGACCAGGAGGATGGAGAGCCACCGCTTCAGCGAGCTCCGCCCCATGACCCGGACTGCGAACTCCAGCGACTCCCGGAGCCCCTCCTCCCCATTGGAGTTCACCAGGCGCAGGAGCTTGTAGCTCACCCCCGGGTCCGCCCGGAGGGCGTCCACCAGTACGCCGTCGGGACAATCGTCGGTGGCCAGGAGGGACAGCAGCCGGAGGATCGTGGTGCTGAGACTGGACATGTCGGACTGGGACCCCGAGGTCTCCAGCCGGGGGAAGGGGCCTTCCAGGAGGTTGAAGCCCAGCTCCAGGGCCCGGGTCCGCTGGGCCGGATCGAAGATCTCGGCGGCCAGTGCCCGGCAGCCGGTCCCGGTGGTGGCGGCAATCACCCCCAGGGCGTCGGCGTCGCTGGTGGTGGACAGGTCCACCCTTACCAGATCGAAGGGATCCAGGGGGGGAAGGGCGTCCGCTCCCGGAAGGAGCACTGTCCCGAACTCCCGGGCCCGGAGCCTGGTGGCCACCGTCTCCCGATCGGCGGCGGGAATGGGACCCTCCGCCGAAATGGAGACGTACGCCGCCCCCTGTCCCTTCAGGCGACGGAGACGCTCCTGGATGGCATCGTCCAGAAGTCCCTGGCCGCTGGTTTCCCTCACAAGGCCCGCACCCAGTTCCGCCTGGAACCGGGGAGACAAGAGCACGGTCGAGCCCACGGAGTGGGGGATCCTGTCGACAATGGGGCGACGACTGGCCTGCATCGTATCTCCAAGTACTACATTAGCTTGAACTTGGCCCCCGAAAGGCCTACGGACGGAAGATCTTCGCGCATCGGAGAGCTGGCGCAAGACCCCCGTGCCAATATCGGTCGCTGGGAGCCGATTCAATAGTCTGGACTCACCCCCCCCGGGAGCCCTCCGGTCGCCAGCGGTCCAGGAGTGCCCGGACCCCCCGGTTCGGGGGCTGCCCCTCCAGCGTAAGGGCGAAGAAACGCTCCCTCACCCCCTCCGCCTGCCCCACCACCTCCACCCCGTAGCGAAGCTGGATGAGATCGGACACCAGGGCCGGGGCCGCAAAGAGCCCCCGCCCCTGCTGCCCAAGGAGCTGCAGGAGACCCACCTCTTCCACCTCGGCCGTGACCATGGGGCGGATCCCCAGACGGGCGAACCAGGCGTCCAGCCCCCCTCGCAGGGGGGTGTTCTCGGTGTGGAGGACGAAAGGGGCCCCCTGGAGACTCCCCGGGAAGCCGGGAGCGTAGCGGGCCGCCAGCTCCGGGGTGCCGAAGAGGAGGACTTCCGATTCCGCGAGCAGGTGGCTCTGTGTCCGGACCGGGTCGGTGGGGCTCCCTGGGGTGTCGGTGAGGACCAGATCCAGGGTCCGGGCGGTGAGGGCCCCCAGGAGGGGGGCTGCCTTGTCCGCCCGGAGGATGACCCGGAGTTCCTCCGGAGGGACCGCCAGTGCCGGCTCCAGGAGTCGGTGGGCGCTGAGGAGGGGGAGGGAGTCGGAGATCCCCACGGCGAAGCGCCTGGTGGCGCCGTGCCCCTCCCCCGTCACCGCGTCCAGGAGGTCCCGGGAGAGGGCGAAGATATCGGATGCGAAGCGCTGGACCGTCCGCCCTGCGGCTGTGATCTCCAGGCGACTCCCCCGGCGCTCGAAGAGGGAAACCCCCAGGTCCCGCTCCAGCGCCGAGACCTGCATGCTCACGGTTGGAGCCGTCACCCCCAGCACCTGTGCGGCGGCGGTGATGGTCCCCTCCCGGGCCACCACCCAGAAGTAGTGGAGGTGGTGGTGGTTCAACTCCTTCATGGCGCCCCGCCCCTCTCCGGAACCACCCCGTCCAACTGCGGTCTCCGGCGGGTCCAGGCATGGAGGTGGATGCCGCCGGGGATGCGCACCGACTGCAGGGAAACACGGTCCACAGGACTCAACCTCCGATCCAGAGAGCCACCTGCCAGCGTCACATCTGGCAGTATACCGGCATCCCCGTCACGACGCCGGATGGGAAGGGGGGCCGGAGCCGCAGTGGGTAAAGGGTCATCCGCACCGCAGAAGGGGCGCTGGAAGATGGCGTTCCCGGAGAAGGGACGCACCTCCCTGTAGGGAGGGGCCGTGCCAGACCCCCGGGACCAGCCCGCCCGTCGGGAGGATCATGGTGCAGCCGGCTGGTACTTCGTGGAAGGGCCCGCACAGGGGCCGGGGGGGGCGGATCTCCCGGCGATCCAGGAGCCGCAAGCCAGGATGGCAGTGGACACCGGGCCGGAGTGCGCGTCGATGCCGACGGAGTCCAACGCCCCGATCTCCCCCCCCCTTCGCCCCGGGGGCGAAGGGGGGGGGGAGATCGGTCAAACCGTCATACTCCCACCGTGTTCAGGATGTCCACCCGTCCGCTGGCCAGATCATAGACCCCGGCACCCATCCCCACACGGCCCTCACGGAGCAGCTGCGCCAGGAGCGGGGAGCCCCGCTGGAGCATCTCCATCTGGTGCCGGGCGTTTCCGGCGATGGCGACGTTCGCATCGGTGGTCCCGGTGGGGAACCCCGGCACGATGTGCTGGAAGAGGGTGGAGATCTGCCCCGGCGGCACATCCGGGGACATGGCCGCCTTCACGGCGCCACACTCGCTGTGGCCCAGCACCAGGACGAAGGACGCCCCGAGGGCCGCCACACCGAACTCCAGCGAAGCCATCTCCTCGGGGGTGGCCACATTGCCAGCCACCCGGACAACGAACAGGTCGCCATACCCCTGGTCGAAGAGGAGCTCCGGGGGAACCCGGGAGTCCGCACAGCCCAGGATGGCCGCGAAGGGAGCCTGGGAGGGGGCCACGGCCTGGATCCGGTCCATGCCCCGGTTGGGGCCGGTGGTGCGCCCCGCCACCATCCGGGCGTTCCCGTCCCGGAGGCGGGTGAGGGCCTCGGAGGGGTTCACGGTGGCGGGAGCAACGGACGACGCCCCCACGGTCCGGCTGCCCGCCACGGGGGAGGCGCCCTCGTCGGCGGAGAGGATTCCGGGGAGGAGGAGTCCAGCAGAACCCGCAACGGTGGCCGCAAGGAAGTCCCTGCGGCTGGTGGTGTTGGGACGATTCACAACCAACTCCTGAGATGGGGGGGACGATGTAGGCATGGAGAAGGATGCAGCGCCCTCCCAACATCGAGAAGACAATCATCTCGACATGCATATTCGAGAATATCTAATGTCCGGTCGCATCGAGGTCGGAAGGAAAGAAACGTTCCGGAACATGAAGTAGATGAACGATTTGCCTCGCCTGGCGCCAGCTCCCGGGGGCGACGCCTCAGGCGGGCGAGGGGACATCATCGTTGTTCCTCGGGAGGAGGCCGCGTATCGTGCGGAGAACGATGATCCCCCTTCCGCTCGTGGCCGGCGCTCATGAACATCCTGATCCCCCCTCCGTCCCGCCTCGCCCTGGTGATCCTCCTGACCTTCGTGCCGGGGTGTGCCCCTCCCGCCGATGAGCCGCCGGCCGGGGAGGCGGCGGAGACCGCCACCGCAGGGGATCCCGGGTGGCTGGAGACCCTGGTGACCACCGACCCGCTGATGCGGCCCCAGGCCACGTCCCTCTTCGGCGAGGAGCTCTACGCCCAGATCGACACCGCCGGGGTCGTGGCCGAGGCGGATGCAGCCCTCCTGGCCGCCCCGGACGATGTGGAGCTGCTGATCGCGGCGGGGAGGGTGCGGCGGAACGTCTGGCAGTACCGGCAGGCGATGCAGCTCTACAGTCGCGCCGCCGAACTGGCCCCGGAGGACTGGCGTCCGGTGCGCTTCCGGGGGCATCGGTACCTCTCGGTCCGGGAGTTCGACCGGGGGATCGCCGACCTGGAGCAGGCCCGGGAGCTGGCCCCCCTGAACTGGGATGTGGCCTATCATCTGGGGCTGGCGTACTTCCTGGCGGGGCGGTTCGACGAGGCGGCGGACGAGTATCTCCGTTGCCTGGAGCTGGCGGAGGACCCGGCAGCGGTGGAAGCCGCTGCAGACCCGGCCTTCCGGAGCTGCTCGGCCAACGCCGGCGATCCGGAATCGCTGGTGGCGATGATGGAGTGGGGGGTGCGGGCCCTCCAGCGGGCCGGACGGGGGGAGGAGGCGGACCGGCTGGTGGCATCCCTCCCGGCGGAGCTCCCGGTGGAGGAGAACATCGCGTACTACCACAACCTGCTCCTCCACCGGGGGGAGATGACCGAGGAGCAGATGCTGGAGCTGGGGCCGGACAGCCCCTATCGGCTGGAGACGGTGGGCTTCGGGATCGCAAACCGGCGGCTGGCGCAGGGGGACACCACCGGTGCCGTGGAACTCCTCCGGCAGCTTGCTGAGGATCCCTGGTGGCCTGGCTTCGGCCGGATCGCAGCCGAGGTGGAGCTGCTGCGACTGGGGGTGACTCCCTCCCCCTGATCCAGCCAGAGTCCGGGCCCTCCCGGAGGCACCGGGGCGGCGCCCGGGACCCGTCCGGGTCACCCTCCGGGAGGCCGCACCCTGGAGGAGCCCACCCGGGCCAGAAGGGTGAGGACGTGGTCCCGCTGCAGGTGGTACAGCCACCCTCCGAAGAGTCCGGCCGCCAGGGCCAGGATCCCCATGGAGGCGCTGGCTCCATGGAAGACGTTCCACCCCCGACCCACCTCCAGGAGGAGGACCAGGGCGAGGGTCACCCCCAGCACCCGGGGAGCCTCCACCCGGTAGGCCCGATTCTCCCGTCCTCCGTACTCCGCCGTCATGTACCCCACCAGCGTAAAGGCCGCCAGGTACTCCAGCCCCTGGATGAGCATGGTGCGGGAGAGCTGGGGGATGGCCGGGGCCAGGCTCCACCCCCCAGACCATGCTCCCGTGGTCCCCTGAAGCGGCCAGAGGGCCGATAGGGCCAGATAGAGGGCGAAGAGGGGAAGGACCCGGCGAAGGGTGGGCAACTCCACCCGGCGTTCACCCCGACGCTCCCGGGCCCGTGCGGTTCCCACGCTCCGGAGCCAGGCGGAACCCACCGCCACCGTCATCCCCGCCGCCAGGACGTCGGGGCGGGCAATGGCACCCGGGAGGGCGGCCACCAGGAACCAGATGGCCACCGCACCCAGGAGGGCGCCCCGCCCCACCCGTCCCGTGTGGTGGAGGTGGGCCCCGTGCACCACTCCCAGGACGGCTCCGCCGAAGGCTGCCAGGGGGAGGAGGAGCCAAACCCGCTCGGTCCCCAGGCTACCGAATCCGGAGACCCACAGGAGGGGGGTGAGGAGGATCACCAGCCCGGTGAGGGGGAGTTCCAGCGCCAGGGTGGACACGGTGGAGGCCCCCAGGTGGACCCGGGGGCGGATCAGGTCGAAGGCCCGGGCCCCCAGGGCGGCTCCCGTGCCATTGGTGGCCACATCGAACCAGGAGGGGAAGCGCTCTACGATGAAGAGTTGCCCCACCTCGATGGTGAGGCTCACCAGCGCTCCCCCCACCCCCACCATCCACCAGGTCATCCCTCCGTGGCGGACCCGGGCCGACTGCCAGAGGAATCCCAGCGGGAGGAACATGACCACATTCAGCACCAGGTCGGACGGGGTCCAGACCCCACTGAACCCGTGGACCGGTGCAGGGGCGAAGCGAAAGGGCGCCCAGGTCACGAAGAGGGTGGCCACCACCAGGTAGACCAGTACCGCCTGTCCCAGCCTGCGGCCGGAGTGGGACCCCATCGGGAGCCCAGGCGCGCCCTCCCGGTCCGGCCCCCTCTCCAGCGGAATCCGGGACGCAATCCCCCCACGACCAGGGTGGCCGGAGAGACGCCGGGGAGGATCGAGGAGTGGGGAGGAGCCGGGCATGCCCCCCATTCTCGACCGCCGGGGGGGAGATCCTGAGTCCGGGGCCATCCCCCTCCCCCCCTACTCGCCCATGGCCCCGCTCCCCCCCGCCGGAAGCTACCAAAAACCTCGTAGTCCCTTCCCAGACACCTGTAGGAGTTACATGAACCACCTCCACGCGCCGGGGGCGCCGGAGGGCGGCGGAGCGGCCCGGACCACCCCTCCCATCCCCCGGGAGGGGTTGCGGTTGCTGATGATCCCAGGTGTCACATGAGCCTCCCCGGCCCCATGGCACACCCGGTGCACCCTTGAATGACCGCTGAATCACCCTCGACACCCCCTCCCGCCCCCCGGTCCACTTCGGTGACGGCGGCACGAGGCACTCAATCAGGGAGCACCGATGGGACGCACGGGCTGGCTGATCCTGGCTGCAATCCTCCTCCTGGCAGGAGTCGGATCCCTCTTCCTGGAGGGGATCTCGTATGTGACCCAGGAGACGGTCCTGGACGTGGGACCGGTGGAGGTCAGCGCCGAGAACGAGGAGCAGGTGGGGATTCCCCTCTGGCTCTCCCTCGTCCTGTCGGCCGCGGGTGCCGTGGCGCTCGTGGTGGGGTTGGGGCGCTCCAGGTCCGCTTGACGGACCGAAGCACCAGGCCCTGATCCTCTGCCCATCCCGGGTGGAGATCGCACCACGGGGGGACGAAGGGACTCCCCCCTCCCCATACAACGGAGGCAATCCACATGCTCACCTGGGCCATCATCTTCCTCGTCATCGCCATCATCGCCGGAGCATTCGGCTTCGGCGGCGCGGCCTCGGCGGCCGCAGGAATCGCCAAGATCCTCTTCTACATCTTCATCGTGATCTTCGTGATCATGCTCATCATGTCCCTGGTGGGTGGGGCGGCCATCACCTGACGGGCCGCAGGATCGGATGGAACGGGAGACCGGGTGGGTCGGCCGCTGCATGCGGCAGGTCCGGCCCGGCCCCGGGTCATCCCCGTTCCAGGACCACCACCACCTCCGGGAGCCCGAAGACCCAATCCGCTCCGAAGGTCCCGGCGGGGGTGAGTGTCCCGGCGGTCCCGGGGGGGAGGGCCAGCACCTCCTCCAGCGCCCGGACCCCCGCCATCCCGGTGAAGCGGTACCCCTCGGGGAACTCCGCCACCACCTCCCCCCCCCCCCCCCCCCCCCCCCCCACCCCCCCCCCCCCCCCCGGCCCCCCCCCCCCCCCCCCCCCCCCCCCCCGCCCCCCCC
>Ga0076930_101133_pt1 | contig 16134 bp, 13 predicted proteins | sample HotLakConsoUCCRE_FD_71149 | JGI IMG/M metagenome (GOLD analysis project Ga0076930, IMG submission 71149) | Hypersaline microbial mat communities from Hot Lake, Washington, USA - Hot Lake Consortium UCC-RE (version 3) (version 3) ...
CCCCTCCCACACCGCTCCTTTCCCGGGAGCCGCCCTCCCGCCACCGTTCGACGGGGGCGTGGGATGGCTGTCACATTCCCCGCTCCCCGTCCGTTCCTCCTCCAGGACGCGGCCTCCTCCTGCCCCGGTTGACGTGGAGTTCGAACAGCTCTTCCACCAGGTCTACCCTTCCCTCCTTCGCTACTGCCATCGGCTGGCGGGGGACCCGGATATGGCGGAGGACATGGCGCAGGAGGCCTTCGTGCGGATGCACCGGAACGGTGTGACGGGGCCGGTGCCGGCCCTCCGGGTCTGGCTCTTCCGGGTGGCCACACGGCTGATCCAGGATCGGGGTCGGGCGGTGCGGAACAGGGCCCGCCTGCTGGAGGAGAATCCGGTGCTCCCCTGGGAGGCCCCGGACCCGGAGGACGGCGTGGAACGGGACCGGACGGTGTGGAGGGTGCGGCGGATCCTGGAGAAGCTGGATGGCCGGGACCGGGAGCTGCTCCTGATGCGGGAGGAGGGGTTCTCCTACCGGGAGATGGCGGAGGTGGTGGGGGTGGCCCCCGGCTCCGTCGGCACCCTCCTGGCCCGGGCACAGAAGCGATTCACCACGATGTTCGAGAAGGAAGGTGGGCCATGACGCAGCACCTGGACGAGGGCACACTCCGTGCGCACCTGGACGGCGAACTCCCCCCCGGGGAGGCCGCCGCAGTCCAGCGTCACCTGGAGGACTGCACGCCCTGCTCCGTGGCCCTGGCCGGACTGGACCAGGCGGCCACGGTGACCTCCGGCGCCCTGGCCCTCCTCCCTTCAGTGGCACCACACGCCAACGGTGCGTTGGCCTCGGTGCTGGCCCGGGTGGGGGCGACCCCGGGTCCGGTAGCCCGGGCTCCCGCCGCTCCTTCCCCCTCCCCCCTGCTGCCCGCTCCCGAGCGGAGGCGTCCGGGGGGGGCACCCCGGCTTCCGGGGTGGATGCGGTTGGCAGCGGCGCTGGTGGTGGGGGCCGTTGGGGTGGGAGCCTCCACCATTCCCGGCTCTCCCCTGCGGGAGTGGGTGGAAGGGCGGGGAACCCCGGCACCCGAAGCGCCGGAGGCCTCCGCCACGGCGTCCATGGGATCCCTGGGCGGAGAGGTAGCGATCTTCGTGGCCCCGGAGAACGGCGGCGTCCGGATCGACCTGGCCGGTCTTCCCGCCGGGGAGGAGGTCCGCCTCGAGTGGATGGATGGGGAGACGGTGGGGGTCCGGGCGCTGGATGGGGCCCGGTTCGAGACGGCCCCGGGGAGGGTCCATGTGGTGGTGGGTGCCGGGGGGGTCCGCATCGATGTCCCCCGGACGCTCCGGAGCCTGGCGGTGTGGGGGAATGGGGAGCGCTACCTGTCCGGGAGCGCCATGAACCCGGAACTGCTGGGCCCCAACGGCCTTCAACGGGGAGACACGGTGGTGTTCGTGGTGGACTCCCCCTCCTCTTCCCCGCCGCGCTGAGCCCCCCATGCTGGCTGCTGCGCTTCTCGTCCTGACCCTGGCCCAGGAGCCTCCCCCCGGGCCCCAGCTCCCCCCGGGGACCGTGACGGGTGTCGTCCGGGGAGAGGATGGGGGGAGCCGGGTGCTCCTTCCCCACGCGGTGGTGGAGTGGCGGGGGGGGAATCAGCGCCGGACGGTGGCCGATGGGATGGCGGTGTATCGCCTGGAGGGACTCCTCCCGGGGCGGGGGGAGATCCGGGTCACCCGGGTGGGATTCGAACCCCTGGTCCTGGAGGTCCACGTCCCCCCGGGGGGGAGCGTGTCGCTGGATCTGGAACTCCGGAGCGCCCCCCTCCCCGTTGAACCGGTGACGGTGCTGGTGGACCCCGCCCGTCCCCCTGTTGCCCGAGACCCGGAGGATCCCAGGGGGGCGGCCCCGGGAGCGGCCCGGGTGGGGATGGGGGCCGCCGACGCCGTGTCCGGTCTGGCGGAGGCGGGGCTGGCCACGGCGGCGGGGCGTGTGTCGGGGTCCCCCGGGGATCCGGAGGAGCCTGGTGACATGCTCTTCATGCGGGGGTCCGCCACCGAGCAGAAGCTGGTTCTCCTGGACGGGGTCCCGGTGGCCGCCCCCTTCCATGTGGCCGGGTTGATCCAGGGGTTCGACCCGGAGACGCTGGGGGGGGCCGAACTCCATGTGGGTGGAGCCCCGGCCCGTTTCGACGGCGGGCTGGCCTACATCCTGGATCTCCGGACCCGCACCCCCCGGAGGGATGGCTGGCGGAGCAGCGGAGCCCTGGACCTCCTCAGCGCCCGGGCCACGGTGGAGGGTCCGCTGGGGAGCCGGAGCGGCCTCCTGCTGGGGAGTCGCATGCTCCATGGGGCCCCAGGTGTCCTGCCGGGCCGCTCCACCACCCCCTACGGGTACGGCGATGCCCTCCTCCGCCTGGAGCTGGAGCCCCGGGAGGGACAGAGCCTCCGGGCCACCGGCTTCATGAACCGGGAGTCGGTGGCGCTGGATCTGGGGGCCACCACGGCACCTGCGGAGCTGGGCCTGGCCCGGGGAGGGGTTCCCGGGAGTGCGGAGTGGGGGAACCAGGTGGCCTCCGCGGCCTGGACCCGGCTCCAGGGGGGGCACTTCACGGAGCTCCAGGTGGGATGGAGCCGCTACGAGGCCGGACTCCCCATCCGGGGGGAGCATCTCACCCTGGCGGAGGGCTCCACCGAGAGGGCCCGGCTGGGGGTGGAGACGGCCCACGACCTGGGGGGGGGGCGTGTAGGGTATGGCCTCTCCCTGGACCGCACACACGTGGGACTCACCGCCCGGAGGCTGGATCCCGACGAGCCCCTGACGCTGGAGGAGGCGGGGAGCGCCCTGGTGGCGGGGGGCTACGTGGAGGGCTCCCGGGCCCTGGGGACCGAGTTCCACCTCAGGGGTGGGCTCCGGGTGGACCACTTCCAGGGGGCGGGGGTCCGGGTGGCCCCCCGGGCGGCCCTCTCCTGGCTCCCCTCCGGCGACGTCACCCTCACCCTGGCCGGGGGGGGATACCATCAACTGGTGCGCTTCGATGAGGCCCCGGGGGGGATCATCCTGCCCCAGCGTCTCTCCGACGGGGGCGGGGTCTCGGCGCCCCTCTTCCGGGTGCTGGGGGCCTCGCATGTGGTCCTCTCCCTGGAAAACCAGGTGACCCCCGGCGTCCGCCTGGGGCTGGACGGGTACGTGAAGAGCTTCTCGGGGCTGGAGGGGGATCCATCGACCCCGCTCCGGAGCTCGGGGCTGGACCTCAGGGCCCAGCGGGAGGGAGACCGGATCCAGGGATGGCTGGGCTACTCCCTCAGCTGGCTCTGGGCGGAGGAGGGGACGGGGAGCGGAGGGGAGTTCCGGGCCTTCACCGGTCGGCACCTCCTCACGGCGGGGGTCACCGGCGAACTGGGGAACCGGGGGGGGGTGGAGTTCCGGATCTCCTTCGGGGACGGCCTCCCCCTGCTGGGGATCCCGGTGGGGGAGGCCACCTCGCCGGAGGTGGACGGCCCCGTGGTCAGCGTGGGGGAGCCCCGGGACGTGGGGGGAGCCCCCCTCCTGGGTGGGGCGGAGCAGCAGTTCCTCCGCCTGGACGGGGTGCTCCACGGCCGTCTGTCCCCCACCGTGGGAGGGCGGACCCTGGACCTCCGGCCCTATCTGAAGCTCATCAATGCGCTGGATCGCAGGGATGCCCTCTTCTACTACTTCGAGCCATGGCAGGAGGGGCTCCGGCCGGTGGCGGAGATGGCATTGCTACCGGTAGTCGGGTTGGAGTGGCGATTCTAGACTCTGATAATTAGATACTCCCGCACAAGGATTCCGGACATGTCCACCCACATCCTGCCGTGGCCTCGCCCCCTGAGGGCGCTCCCTCTCCTGTTCCTCCCCTTCCTGGCGCTGGGGTGCTCCGGGAGCTCCACGGAGCCGGAGGGGGCCCCCCCGGTCATCGAGTCGCTCCCCCGTCCCCTCACCAGCCAGGAGACCCTTCTGGCCCGGGCCGGGAATGACTTCGCCTTCGACCTCCTGAAGCAGGTTGCTGCGGCCGAGTCGGGGAATCTCTTCCTCTCCCCGGTGAGCGCCTCCATGGCGCTGGGGATGGCCGCTTCGGGCGCCGAAGGGGAGACCTTTGCCCAGATGCGGGAGATGCTGGGCTTCGGCTCCCTCTCCCGGGAGGAGATGGGGGCGGGGTACCGGGGACTCCTGGAGCTCCTCCGGAATCTGGATCCCCGGGTGGAGTTCGAGGTGGCGAACTCGGTGTGGCTCCGGGAGGGCTTCCCGGTGAAGCCGGACTGGCTCGCTTTCGTGGGCTCCTCCTTCGACGCCACTGCCCGGACCCTGGACTTCAGCAGCCCGTCCGCCCCCACCACAATCAATGCCTGGGTGGCGGAGCGGACCCGGAACCGGATCCCCACCATCGTGGAGCCCCCCATCGATCCGGCCACCATGGCCTTCCTCATCAACGCCATCTACTTCAAGGGGGACTGGAGGGACGGCTTCGACCCCTCCGCCACCCGGAACGGCCCCTTTGCAGGGGTGTCCGCCACGGCGTCCGTTCCCCTCATGCGGCAGGAGGGGGACTTCGCCTACACCGCCGGAGAGGACCACTAGGTGGTGGAGCTTCCCTACGGAGGCGGGGCCTTCGCCATGACGCTGGTGCTCCCCGGAGCGGGAATGGATCCAGGGGACTTCGTGGAGAGGCTGGATCCCGCGTGGTGGCGGAGCACCAAGGAGCGCCTCCGGACGGCGGAGGGGACGGTGGTCCTTCCCCGCTTCCGGATGGAGTACAAGCGCTCCCTGGTGGCGGAGCTGAGGGCGCTGGGGATGACTGACGCCTTCGACGACGTCCGGGCGGACTTCAGCGGCATCGCCGAGGTGCCTCCCCGGCTGGTGATCTCGGACGTCCTCCAGAAGAGCTTCGTGGCGGTGGACGAGGTGGGGACGGAGGCGGCGGCGGTGACGTCGGTGGAGGTGGGGGTCACCTCCGCCCCCGTCCGCTTCCTCTTCCAGGCGGACCGCCCCTTCCTGTTCCTCCTCCGGGAGCGGCTCTCGGGGACGGTGCTCTTCGTGGGGCTGATCCGGGAGGCCCCCATCGGCTGATCCTGTCGGGGCCGGGGGAGCGGTGCGGCGGCCCCCCGATCCCGGAGGGAGGTGCGGTCTTGCGCCACATCGGGGGGCGGACGATCCTCACTCCGCTGGCCGGGAGTCCCTGCAGGGTCTCCCTGGCGATTCCTCCGGTGGAGAACCCCTGACATGCATCCGTCCCTCCGAACAAGCCGCCTCGTGGCCCCTCTCCTCCTCGGGCTCCTGGCGGCGTGCGGTGGGGACGGGGCCCCCGAGGGTGCCCCCGGCGGGAGCCCCGGAACCATCGGATCCCCCTCGGGGAGGGCGGCGGCGGACACCCTGTCCGGTGCCGCGGCACTGGTGGACCTCTGGAACGAGGGGCTCCCCGCCTTCGGGATCTTCGTCCCGGACGAGCGCCCCCGCCCGGCGGAGCGCCCCCCTCCCGGAACCCCCCGCCCGGCTCCCGTCCACACGTTGGAGGGCGCGTCGGAGCTTGCCCGTAACCCATTGTACGACTTCCTCTTCCTGAACCTGGAGGGCTCCTGGGACCCCGCCCATGTCCAGGCCATGGTGGAGGGGCTCCGGGCTCCCGGGGTGGACTCTCCCCCGGCCCTTCTGGTGCGGATCCCCACCATCGAGGCCGCCGGGGAGGAGGCCACCCGGGAGCGGGTCCGCGAGATCCTGGAGCTGGGGGCGGATGGGGTGGTCCTCCCCCACATCCGGTCGGTGGAGGAGGCCCGGGTGGCCATCAGCTTCTTCCACGACATCGGGGCGGACGTGTGGTCTCCCTCGAACCGGACGGGGCGGGTCATCGCCATGCTGATGGTGGAGGACCCGGGGGCCGTGGCGGTGGCGGGTGAGATTGCCGACCTGGGGGGCTTCAGCGTCCTGGCCTGCGGAATCGGCAGCCTCACGGCGGCGCTGGGGGGAGACCGGGAGGCGGCGGAGGAGGGGAACCAGCAGGTGCTGGCCGAGGTGGTGCGGGTGGGAATGGCGGACATGATCACCGCCGATACCGCCAGCGTGGCCCGGCGGGTGGAGGAGGGGTTCGTGGGCCTCCTCCTGTCGGGGGAACAGGCGGATGAGGCCATCCGCATCGGACGGGGGGCGGCGGGGCGGTAGGTGGTGGGTGCCCGGCCTGTGGGAGGCTCCCGCGGGCCATGACTTCCAGGTGGAGAGAGAGTCCCATGATGCCGATATCCCGTTTCCGTGTCGGGCCCCGCCGGGGATCCTTCCCCAGGCTCGCCGCCCTCCTCGTGGGTGGCCTCCTGGCCGCCGTGGCCCATACCCCGGCCCCGCTGGTGGCCCAGGGGGGGCCGCTCCTCCCGCCGGAGGTCCAGGTCCGGCTGGCGGTGCAGGGGCTTCCGGACGAATTCCAGTCCTCGGCCACCGTCCTGGGCTATCGCACCATCGGGGGCGACCTGGTGGAGCTGCGCCGGGGGGACGGGGCCTACATCTGCCTGGCGGACGACCCCACGGACGCCCGCTTCCACGCCCCCTGCTATCAGAGGGACCTGGAGCCCTTCATGCGCCGGGGACGGGAGATCCGGGCCGCCGGCCAGGGTGACCGGGTGGACGAGATCCGCTACGCCGAGGTGGAGGCGGGGACCCTCCCCATGCCGCAGGTGGCCTCCCTCTACTCCCTGAATGCCCGCCCCGGGGACTGGGACCCCGCCACGGGGGAGATCCGGGAGTCGTCGAAGACGCTGGTGATCTACATCCCCTACGCCACATCCGAGAGCACGGGGCTATCGCTGGAGCCGAAGACCGGGGAGCCGTGGCTCATGTCCCCCGGCACCCCCAAGGCCCACATCATGTTCGCGGCCACCATGGGTGGATGATGTGTGAAGGGTCCGGAGCGCTGTCGGCGCTCCGGACCCTTCACCATCCCACCTGCCGCCGGGGCCGCTTCCTCCCTCCCTTCCGGCTCCGGGTCAGTCCCGGTCTCCCTCCCCATCCTCCGGCGGCGACACGGTCCGCACCTCCCGGATCCGGGCCCCCTCCTGCATCGCCTCCACCACCTCCATCCCCTCCACCACCTCGGCAAAGATCGTGTAGTCGTGGTCCAGTCGGGGGTTGTCCACCAGGTTCACGAAGATCTGACCGTCCCCGGTGTCGTGCCCCCGGGTGGAGATCCCCACCGTTCCCTTCCAGTGGCTCAGGAGCCCCACCTCGTCCCGGGTGTAGGCGCCATGTCCGGCGTACTCGTTGGCCCCGGGGCTTCCCCCCTGCACCACGAAGTTGGGAACCACCCGATGGAGGGTCAGCCCGTCCAGCGTCCCCTCCCGGACCATGGCGGCGAAGCGGGCGGCGTTGGTGGGGGCCTCGAAGGGGAGGAGCCGCAGCACCACCACCCCGCCCTCCTCCATCTCCATCTCCACCCGGAGGGTCTCCAGCTCCCACAGCTCACCGGGGGTGGGGAGGGGGAGGGTCGGTAGCCCCCGGGGGGTGGGGGCCAGCCGCTCGCCGGTCCACGCCTCCAAAACCTGCGCCGCCTCCTGGGCCACCAGCGGATCGATGTCCGTCAGGTAGGGGTCCACCTGGGCGGCCTGCCAGAAGGTCCCCAGCTCCCCGATCCGTCGCAGCAGGGGCACCCGGGCGTCCCGGGTGGTGGAGGCCCCGCTCTCCGTCAGGCGCCCCAACGCCCGGAAGAGGGCGGGAACCGCCGGGCCCCCGGCCCGGCTCCCCTCCAGCAGGTTCGCGGTGGTCATCAGGAGCTGGGGATCGTCGAACTCCAACTGGGCCACCAGGATGGAGTCCGCCCGGCGCCCCTCCAGGGGGAAGAGGGCGGCGACGGCCGCCTGTCGGACGTTGGGAACCGGATCCCCGGCCAGGGTCCGGAGGACATCCCGGTTCTCCAGCGGCCCCGCCGCCCGGGCGGCCCAGCTGCGCACAAAGGGGCTCGGGTGGCCGACGAAGGCCGGAAGAAGGGTCCGCGCCCGGGGGGGATCCACCTGGACAAGGGCCATCAGGGCCCCTGCTGCACGGTGCCACCCCCCCCCGGCTTCGGCGGGGAGCCCCTCCGCAAGGGCGGAGAGGAGTTGGGGGACCTGCTCGTCCGCAGGACAGGGGGAGCCCAGCGCTCCCAGCGCCACCAGCGCCACGGCGTCCGAGGGGTCCTCGGTGGCCTGTCGGAGGGGGGCGCACCCCAGGGAGTCCTGCAGCGCACGGGCCCAGCTCCGGACCGCCTCGATCCGCACCTGGGCATCCGGGTCGGCCAGGGCGGTGGCGATGGGCCGGTCCCGGGGAGCGTCCTCCGGAAGGATGGGGACTGCGGCGGCGGCCAATCGGCGGACGCCGGCATCCTCATCCTGGAACAGGACCTCCAGCAAGTCTCTGTCCGGGGGCGCCGCAGCCAGCCGGGACAGGGTGGCCATCCGGCGGATGGCGGCGGGTCGGGGCGGACCGTCCACGGGGCGGGCCAGTGCTTCCAGGCGCCGGATCAGGGATGCCGGCACGGTGGCTTCAGCCGCAAGGGATCGCCGGACGAGTTGATGGGCCCCCATGGTCATCCCCAGCAACTCTTCCCCCGGGGCATCCCCCCGTACACCCAGTGTGTCCGCCGGGCCAAGGGAGAACTCCAGCAGCGCCGAGGCCCGTTCGACCACGGTGCGGCTGTCCGCCACCGGGAGCCGTCCCAGGCTTCGCAGGAGGAGGCCCCGCACCCCAGGTTCCTCCATGGCAGCCGCCTCGCCGAGGCGGGCCAGCAGCGCTCTCTCCGCCTCCGTCACCTCCGGTGCCCCGCCCTCGGCCCGGTGCACTGACTGGGCCAGGGCGTTGGCGGCCTCCCCCCGCACCAGCGGGTCCTCATCCTCCAGGGCCGGGAGCAGGCGCTCCACCAGTTCCGGGCGCTCCAGCCGTCCCAGACCCCGCACCGCCGCCCGCCGGATCCCCGGAATCGGGGAGGTGGTGGCGGAGAGCAGGATCTCCAGATCGGCGCCGGTGGGGGCCCGTCGATCCTCCGCCCCCAGCACGGCGGCGAAGGTGACCGTGTCCTCCGCCACATCCCACCACCCCAGGGGACGGGCGGGGGGGAGGGCGGGATCTGCCGGGCCTGTGAGGAGGGGCTCCGGACGGGGGGCATCGGCACACGCCGTCCCCAGGGCCAGCACCCCCGCCAGCGCCAGGACCCTCAAGGCCCCGGACGGTCCGGACCGCCACAGACCGCCTCCTCCTCCCCCTCCGGCCGTCAAGGTCACGCCTCGTCGGCGGAGGGGCCGTAGCTCCCCGGGATCTCGATGTCCTTCAGCCGGAGATAGACCCCCAACTGCGCCCGGTGGTGGATGAGGTGGCTGATCACCCATCGGCGGTAGACGTCCCCCTTGGGCATCGTGAAGAGGACCCGCTCTCCCATCATCAGACTCCAGGGCTTCCCAATGTCCTCGTCGGATGCATTGGCCAGCGCCTCCCGGCCTGCGGCAACCAGACGGTCGAAGTGGGCCAGGATGGCTTCGGGAGTTGCCGGGGGCGCGGGGCGGGGGCTGCCATCCCCCGCCAGGTTCAAGCTGTCGTGCAGAAAGGCGCTCCCCACCCAACCGGGGATCTCTGCCAGGTGACCCGCCAGCCGCCCCAGGGTCATGCTCTTCGGGTGGGGCTGCCACCCCAGGTCGTCTCCGGGAACGCGCTCCAGGTGCTTGCGGGCGGAGGCCATCTCGAAGTCGTACTCGGGAAGAAGGCTCTGTGCGATGGACATGGTTGATTCCGGTGGATTTGGGGGAGGGGCGATGTCATGGAGCCCCGTTGAGGGTCATCTCGCAACTGGGGAGCACGATGGCAGGACCCCCTGCGACGCGCCAGTGGCAGGGGGGGAGGGGGGCGAGCTGGCCGGGTTCATCTCCACCCGGGAAGAGGGCCAGAGGCGCGCCCCAGGTCTCCGGCCAGGGGGCCCCAGCGACGTCGAGTTCGCTGGGGCCCCTTCCCAGGGGGCGCTCCTGGAAGTGCGGAGCGACCGGAGGCGGAGCTACTGGATGGTCACCGTGAACTGCGACCAGGTTCCGGCGGCACCCTGCCCGAAGAGCCTCTCGGAGATCGGGATGGATACGCTCAGGTCCGGACGCTCCGGATGCTGGTACGGAAACTGGTCCAGGAGGCTGAACAGGCCGTGGCCGATGACGAAGGAGTCCAACTGGCCGTTCAGCACCTCACCGGGGCCGTACGAGGGTGCGATGCCGGTGTACGGGACCCCCTGGACGTCCAGGGGCACCCCCACATCCTCCACCCGGGCGAAGAGCCGGCCATCCAGGAAGTACTCCACCGTCGAGACGCCCGGACCCCTGGTATAGCGGATGGCCACGTCGTACTTCCGCCCCGGTTCGATGGCTGCCTCCCGGATGATCTGGGTGTAGGCCTTGTCCATCCCCACATAGTTGGGGTCCGAGGGATCGGCTGCGTTTCCGGTGACGTTGCTGGGAAGGCGCTCGATCAGCGCGAAGACCCTGTTGTCGGACACGAACCAGTCGAAGAGCTGGCCCGTGGCGAAGTTGATCATGTTGAGGACGACGCCGGCCTGCATCCCCTCCAGCGCAACCGCCGACCAGGGCTCCGCACAGGGATCGGTGAGGGCGGTGAAGCTCCCTGGACCGCCGTAGCAGCCCCGGATGACCCGACCGGCCTCCGTCCCAGGGGTGGACGCCTCGATCCGGGCGGAGAAGGTCAGCGATCCCTCCTCGGGGACCTGGAACTCCCTGGTGCTCACGGCGATGTACTTCAGGTGGTCGAAGACGCTGAAGTCGGCACCCACCGAGAAGGGGATGGCCCGCACCTCGATCTCACCGCTGCGCTCGATGCTCCGGGTTCCTCCCGCGGCGAGCTCCAGGGGACCGAAGATGTTCGCCCACATCACCTGGTACTCCTCGTCGCTCTTCGCATCGTACTTGATCGTGGTGGCGGGGCCGTTGGTGAAGTCCCCCACCGCCGCCACGGGTGCCACCGGGGTCCCCATCCCGCTGTCCCCACACGCGGCGCTGGAGAGTCCTGCGGCAAGAAGGGCCAACGTCAACATCCGGGAGTGGCATACCGGTACGGATCTGGTCGTTCTGGACATGTCTGCCTTCGGCTGGAGGGGAGGGGGCAGGAACGGTGGGCGGGTGCCCTTTGGAGCGATCGGGGGGCGCCCGGAGGGCTTGTTCCGGCTATGGAGTTAGTACGGGAAGGGCAAGAGACGGCGGGTGCCCCCGCACCGCAAGTGGAGCCCGTGTCCGCTGAAACAGGGTGGTGCATCTCCAGGCCTGGGCCGCCAGGCCCCCGCCCTCGGCGGTGCAAACATTCCCCCCGCTCCGCGAGTCCTGTCAGGGGGGCTCTTCCATGTCCCTGCCCCATCCACCCCCACTCCGGAGAATGCTCCCCGATGCAGGTGATGTGCTCCCGCCATACATCCTTCTCCAGGCCGGCTTCCGGCCCCCCGGGAGTCCCGGTCCGCCAGATCGTGCTCCTGGCGATCATCCTCTCCCTCGCCGGGATTCCCGGTCATGCGTCCTCCCAGCTTCCGGCGCAGGAGGCGGTCCCGGATCGCCTCGCCCTCTTCCTGGACTGCAACTTCTGCGACGAGACCTTCATCCGGCAGGAGATGACCTACGTGGACTACGTGCGGGACCGGGAGGTGGCGGACATCCACATCCTTGTGACCCAGCAGCGGACCGGTGCCGGGGGGCAGGCGCAGACCATCGAGTTGCTGGGTCTGGGACCCTTCGCAGGGATGGACCAGTCGGGGGTGTACACCACCCTTGCCGCCACCACCGAGAACGAGGAGCGGGAGGGCTTCCTCCGCACCCTCCAGGCCCTCCTGGTCCCCTACCTCCTGAGGACCTCCGCGGCGGAGCGGGTGCGGGTGACGGTGGAGGAGGCGGCGGGGGCGCAGGCCGGCGAGGGGCAACCGGTGGACGACCCCTGGAACCAGTGGACCGTGGAGATCTACGCCGATGGAAGCGCGGATTTCGAGTCCCGGCAGCAGTCCTTCGACACCCGCTACGGTGTGTACGTCAACCGGGTCACGGAGGACTGGAAGATCCAGCTCCGCCCCTTCTTCAACTACAACTATGACCGGTTCGAGCGGGGGGAGGAGACGATCCGCAGTACCGCCCGCCGGGACGGCTTCACCAGCTACATGGTGCGCAGCATCTCCCCCCACTGGTCGGTGGGAGCCTTCGGAGACGTCTTCACCTCCACCTTCGACAACGTGGAGCTCCGGTACCGTTTCATGCCGGCGATCGAATACAGCCTCTACCCCTACCGGGAGGCCACCCGCCGCCAGCTCACCATCGCCTACCGGATCGGCGCCTCGCAGATCGCCTACCAGGACACCACGATCTTCAACCAGATCGAGGAGCTGCTCCCGGAGCACACCCTTACCGCAGGCTACGAGGTGACACAGCCCTGGGGGGAGGTGGACATCGGGGTGAACGCGTCGCAGTACCTCCACGAGCCCCAGCGCTACGCCCTCCAGCTCGACGGGAGTGTCGACGTGCGCATCACCCAGGGGCTGTCGCTGTCGGTGGGGGGGAACGTGGCCTTCATCCAGAACCAGCTCAACCTGCCGAAGGGGGACGCCGATCTGGAGGAGGTGCTTCTCCGACGCCGGCAGCTCGAGACCAACTACCGGGCCGGGCTCAACTTCGGCTTCCGCTACCGGTTCGGGTCGATCTTCAACAACGTCGTGAACCCCCGGTTCGGCGGCGGGGGCTCCCAGGACCGCTTCTGAGGGAGGGGCGGGACCCCGGGGGCGGTCCCCCGAGCCGGGGGCGAGGTGGCCGACCGGCGCCCGGGGTGGCCCCTGGCGGATGGCCCCTGGCGGAGGGAAGGTGGGGGCCGGGGTGGCTACCCGGATGCCGGGGAGGCGGGCGGGGGGAGGAGGGGCGCCGGCGCTCTGGCGATCAGACTGAAGGCACCACCTCGGCCCGACGGATGTGGGCCAGGTGGTGCCGCCCGTGCCAGGCGTAGAGCTGTAGCAGGGTATCCAGCGTCATGTCGCCGGATTCCGGATGGTGGAGGGTGCGGCTGAAGGCCTCCGCCGGGGTGGACCGCATCAGGGACGACCACCGGGCGTGGACCCCCTCCAGGATCCGGAGGGAGGGTGTGAGGGGATCCCGGGAGGCGTCCGGAAGGTTGGCCCATCCCCCCTGGTCGTAGGGGCGGATGGTGGGGTGGTCCTCCGTGAGGGCCAGGCGGAAGCGGATGTAGGCATTCATGTGGGAATCCGCCACATGATGCACCAGCTGCCGGATCGTCCAACCGCCGTCCCGGTAGGGGCGGTCCAACGCCTCCGCCGGGAGAGTGCGTAGAACCAGCTCCAACTCCTCCGGGAACTGGCGGATGGTGTCCACCAGCTCCCCCCGCTGCGCCTCATCCAGGGAGGTCAGGGGCTTGAAGCGGCCGATGGGGTAGCGGGGGTCCACCGCGGCGTCGGACATGGGTCAGTCTCCCAGCAGGTAGCCGAAGATCAGCGGCGCCACGATGGAGGCGTCAGAGTGGATGTTGAACTTGGGGGTCTCCACATCCAGCTTCCCCCAGGTGATCTTCTCGTTGGCCACCGCCCCGGAGTACCCCCCGTAGGACACCTCCGCATCGGTGATCTGACAGAAGTAGCCCCAGAACGGCGTGTCCCGCTCCAGATCCTGGATGATGGAGGGGACCACGCAGATGGCGAAGTCCCCGGCGATCCCTCCGCCGATCTGGAAGAACCCCACCGACGGCTTCCCCTCCGCCTCGCCGTTGTTCTCCAGGTACCACCCGATGAGGTGCTGGAACTGCTCCGTTCCGCTCTTCACACACTGGTGATGGGGGACCCGTCCCCGGACCACATTGGCCGCGAACATGTTTCCCAGGGTGGAGTCCTCCCACCCGGGGGAGTAGACCGGGATCCCCATGTCCATGGCGGCGGCCAGCCACGAGTGCTCCCGGGGGACCTGGAAGTGCTGGTCGATCTCCCCGGAGCGGAGCACGTCCATCAGGAACTCCGCCTGGAACTTCCGGTCTCCGGTCTCGCACGCCTTCCGCCACCCCTCCAGGAGGCGGGCCTCCACGTGGCGCATGATGTCTTCCGGGATACAGGTATCCGTCACCCGGTTGAAGCCCCGCTCGAAGAGCGCCTTCTCGTCCGCTGCCGAGAGCCCCCGCCAGTCCTGGATGATCTCGTAGTCCCGGGCGCCCAGCAGGTTGAAGACGTCCTCCTCCAGGTTGGCTCCGGTGCAGGAGATGGCGTGGACCTTCCCCTCCCGGATCATGCGGGAGAGGATGATCCCCAGTTCACCCGTGGACATGGCTCCCGCCAGGGAGACCAGCATCTTCCCCCCCGCTTCCAGGTGTTCCTCATAGGCCCTTGCTGCGGCCAGGGTCTCCCGGGCGTTGAAGTGGCGGTAGTGCTTCTCCATGAACTCGCGGATGCTGCTCATTCCATGCTCCCTGGGGTGAAGGCGTCGGTCAGCCGACAAATCTACTGGATCGGGGGGAGGGGGTCAGGGGCGCCGAAGGACCCGCCCCGGCCGCTCCCCGGAGAAGCTCCCGCCCTCCACGGCGGGCACCCCGTTCACCAGCACGTGGACCATCCCCTCCGACAGTTGGTAGGGCTCCGTGAAGGTGGCGGGATCCCGCACCTCGTCGAGGTCGAAGACCACCAGGTCCGCCGCCATCCCCGGAAGGATCCGCCCCCGGTCGGGCATGCGGTAGACGGATGCAGGAAGACCGGTCATGGTGCGGATGGCGGCTTCCAGTGAGAGGACCCCCTGCTCCACCACATAGGTGCGGAGCTTCCGGGGGAAGGATCCGTAGGACCGGGGGTGGGGCACACCGGCGCCCCATTCCGGCAGGTCCCCGTCGGAGGCGGTCATGGTCCAGGGCTGGGCCATGAGGAGCTGCACGTCCCGCTCGTCCATGTTGAAGGAGACGATCCCCGGCGACCCCCTCCGGAGGAGCTGGAGGGCGGCATCCGGCGCGTCGCGGCCCTGCTCCCGGGCCACGTCCGCCAGGGTCCTCCCCTCGATGGTGGGCTCCGGCTCGAAGAGGCGGAACTGGATCCGGTCCGCACCCCCCCGGCGGGCCAGGTTCTCCACCACCGCCTCCCGCACCCGGGCCCGGGTGGCCGGGTCATCCAGGCGGGCATTCAGGGAATCCCGCCCCCCGGCCTCCGCCCACCGGGGGAGGAGCGCCGCCCCCAGCCCCGTGGCCGACGCGATGTAGGGATACTGGTCGGCATAGAGCTCGATCCCCGCGGCCCGGGCGGCCTCGATCCGGCGGATCACCGCCAGCGAGAACCCCCACACTGGGGGGCCCAGCGCCTTCACGTGGGTCACCACCCCGGGGATCCCCGCACCGGCGGCCACGGTCACCACCTCCTCCACGGCGGCCATGAGCCCCACCGTGTAGTCCGATTCGTCCCGGATATGGCTCTGGTAGGCCCCCCCGAACTCCGCCACCACCCGGGCCAGCTCCACCAGTTCGTCGGTGTCGGAGAAGCTTCCGGGGGCATAGAACGGTCCACTGGAGAGCCCCCACGCCCCCTCCTCCATCCCCCGGCGGACCAGCGACCGCATCCGGTCCATCTCGGCTGCCGAGGGGGCCCGATCCGCCATCCCCAGCACTTCACCCCGCACCGAACCGTGGGGGACGAACTGCGCCACGTTCACCCCGATGCCACGGGTCTCGTAGCCCCTCCGCTGGGCCACCAGATCCACCGGTCCACCCCCGTCGGGATTCACGAAGACCGTGGTGATCCCCTGGGCCAGGAGGGGCTCGGCCATGCTCCCGGCCGGGGTCCCCAGCCCTCCTCCGGCGTGGGAGTGGGTGTCGATGAAGCCGGGAGCCACATAGTGGTCCTCCGCCAACTCCACCGCTCGCCGGGCAGGCACCCGGGAGAGGTCTCCCACCGCCACGATCCGGTCCCCGGTGATCCCCACGTCACCCCGGAACCAGGGGTTCCCCAGCCCGTCCAGGATGCGCCCCCCCCGGAGGACCAGGTCCAGGGTATCCGGTGACTGGGCCGCCTGGCCGGCCGCTTCCCCCACCCCGGGGAGGAAGAGGGCCAGGAGCAGGAGTCGAACCAAGGGGAGGCGCAGGGCGCGGGGGGTTCGGTGTGGCATGCAAGCACTCCTGCTCACGGGTGGTGGTAGCGCCTCTGCCGG
>Ga0076930_101134_pt1 | contig 16120 bp, 8 predicted proteins | sample HotLakConsoUCCRE_FD_71149 | JGI IMG/M metagenome (GOLD analysis project Ga0076930, IMG submission 71149) | Hypersaline microbial mat communities from Hot Lake, Washington, USA - Hot Lake Consortium UCC-RE (version 3) (version 3) ...
TCTGTCCGGAAGGCACGGCGAGCGCCGAAGCTACACCACGTCCTGGGACACGATCTCAGCCGTCTACCGGACCTGATGGCGGGAGCGATCTAAGCAACATTCGCGACTAACCCGGCTCTTGGGTGTAACATTTGCCATATGGCGGTATCCAGGCACTGTGTAAGCATGAGAAGCAAGTGGCTGAACGCTGAAAAAATTGCGATGTCACTTCAGGCCATCTCCTGGGCAGACGCTAGAGGAGATTGTTGGTGGCGCCGATTGCCTCTCGGAGGACGGATTCGAGCGACGTATAGGGTTTCAGCTTAGGCGTTCTTAATCCACAGCCCCAAGAGGTCATATGTTCAGCAATCTCGCGAGGATGGCAGGCTCGTCACGACTATGCTGGCCGGCAAGGCAACACGGAAAGAGCTCGTGTTCGAGAACTTCAAAAATAGAGGACCCAAGGCAAAGGCTCAAAAGCGAATAGAGACAGCAATAGGCACATGGCGGAACACTGCGTTAGAACCTTGGGCATCGTCGGCGCGCTGAATCGTATTGCAATACCATTCCTCATCCGCAATTCGCTCGGCAATGTGCCAGGCCACACGAGAGAACGACGCCGTTAGCCGCCGATCGGTTCATGCCGCGCATGGAACAAGCGCCGCGGCTCGTGCATTGCATATTTGACACGCTGACAGGCCCTATGGTCACCTTCGGGCAGGAGATGCAGTCAGCCGAAATCACAGGAGACACCGACATGAGCCAATCCGGTTCCCGGAGCGACGATGAGATCGAGATTGCAGCGGTGATTTTCGATATGGACGGCGTTCTCACCGACACGGCGCACGCCCATTTCTCGGCCTGGAAGGAAACCTTCGACACTTTCCTCAAGGACTGCGGAGTCGATGAGCCGTTCACCCGTAACGACTATCTGAAGAACGTCGACGGCGTGCCGCGCTACGACGGTGTCCGCGGCTTCCTCGCCTCGCGCGACATCGAACTGCCCGAAGGCGACCCCGACGACGAAAGCATGGAAACCATCTTTGGACTGGGCAACCACAAGAACACCCGTTTTCGAAACTGGCTGAGCGAAAACCAGGTGCCGGTCTTCGATGATGCGGCGGATCTGCTCGAAGGGCTGAAACAGGCGGGCATCAAGGTCGGCGTGTTTTCCGCCAGCCGGAACGCGCGGCGGGTGCTGGAAAGCGCCGGGCTTTCGCACATGTTCGACGCCACGATGGACGGCGAAGACGCACGCGAGACCGGCCTTTCGCCAAAGCCCGATCCCGACCAGTTGGTCGAGACCGCAGCACGGCTTGGCTGCGATACCTCCGAGACCGCAGTCATCGAAGATGCCATCCTGGGGGTCCAGGCCGGAGCTGCAGGGCGTTTCCGGCTCGTCATCGGCGTCGACAGGCAGGACGACGGCGGCCGCCATCGCCATGCCCTTCGCGCCGACGGGGCCGATCTGGTCACGCGCGACCTGCGTAAGCTTCTGCTGCCCGGCGGCGGCGGACTGAAGACGCTCGACCGCTTGCCGCTGGTATGGGAGCGGCTGGACGAGGTGAACGAGCGGCTGGGAGTACGGCCGCTGTCGGTGTTTCTCGACTACGACGGCACCTTATCGCCGATCGTAGACGACTACAGGAAGGCGACTATCGCAGAGGAGACACGCGCCGCCGTCGCCCGTCTCGCTGAACGCTATCCGGTCGCCGTCATCAGCGGGCGCGACCTGGCGGATGTGCGCGAGCGCGTCGGGCTCGAACACATCATCTACGCCGGCAGCCACGGTTTCGACATCGCAGGGCCCGGCGGGCTGGAAGAGCAACCGGATGAGGCCGAGGGATTCCTGGACCCCTTGAATGACGCCGCCGAGGAATTGCGTGATTCTCTCTCCGGGATGCGCGGCGCGGACGTCGAGCGGAAGACCTTCTCGATCGCCGTGCACTATCGCAGGGTTGCCGAAAGGGATGTCGAGAAGATCGAGGACATCATCGACGAGATCGTCGGCCGCCACGACAAGCTCAGCAAACGCCGCGGCAAGAAGGTCTTCGAAATCCATCCCCGCGCCGACTGGGACAAGGGCAGCGCCGTCGAATGGCTGCTCGCAAATACGCGGCTGGGCGGCAAGGAATCGCTGGCGCTCTATCTCGGCGACGATCTCACTGACGAGGACGTCTTCGGCGTCCTGAGCGACACCGGTCTATGCTTTGCTGTGCGCGGCGACCGGAGAGCGACGCTCGCGGATTATGCGCTTGAGGACACCGACGATATCCGCCGGTTCGTAGACTGGCTGGGCGAACGGAAGGCTGAAGAACGATGAAAGAGTGGCAACTGACCTATTTGGGCTATGAACCGCAATCCGAGGGCCTGCGCGAGACGCTCTGTGCGCTCGGCAATGGCTATATTGTCTCGCGTGCCGCCGCCCCGAATGCATTGGCCGACGAGGTGCACTATCCCGGCACCTACCTTGCTGGCGGCTATAACCGACTGACCTCCGAGATTGCCGGCCACCGGATCGAGAACGAGGACCTTGTCAATATACCGAACTGGCTGCCCCTGACCATGCGCATAGGCAACGGCGACTGGATCCGTCCCGACAATGTCGAGTATCTCGACTACCGGCAGGAGCTTGATCTGCGTTGCAATGTGCTCACGCGCTCTCTGCGCTTCCGCGACGGCGAGGGGCGGGTAACGCGCTGGGACGAGCGGCGGATCGTGTCGATGCATGATCCTCACATGGCCGCGCTCTCGGTGACACTGACGCCCGAAAACTGGTCCGGCGGGCTTACGGTACAGTCGGGCATTGATGGCAGCGTCACCAACTGGGGTGTTGCGCGCTATCGCGAGCTTGAGGGACGCCATCTCGAAACGTTCGAGACTTCCCGCCATGATGGCGGGATCCTGGCGCTGCGGTCCCGGTTCGTCCAGGCGCGCCGCGAAGTGGCGCTCGCGGCGCGGACGTCTGTTTCTGTCGACGGCGGCCACGTACCGGCGGCGCGCACGGAAACCCAGCCGGATACCGCACAGGAGGAATTCGTTCTCGACGCGTCCGAGGGACGGCCAGTCCGTATCGAGAAGATCGCCGCCTATTTCGAGTGCCGCGATGACGCGATGAGCGAACCGCTGCTTGAGGCGGCGGACCACGTCCGCCATGCCCGCGACTTCCGCTCGTTGGAGGAGGAGCACAGCCGCGCCTGGGGTCATCTGTGGGAGCAGTTCGACATCGAGATCGAAAGTGGTACCGACCGTACAGCGCAGATCAAGCTGCGCCTGCACATATTGCACCTGCTGCAGACCGCGTCGCACCACTCGATTGACAAGGATGTGGGTGTGCCACCGCGCGGTTGGCACGGGGAGGCCTATCGCGGCCACATCATGTGGGACGAATTGTTCATCTTTCCATACCTGACACTGCGCGTCCCGGTGCTTACGCGCGGCCTGCTGCGTTACCGCTACCGGCGGCTTGACGAAGCCCGGCGGGCCGCGCGGGAGGCGGGGCTCAAGGGAGCATTGTTTCCATGGCAGAGCGGCTCGAACGGACGTGAAGAAAGCCAACGGATCCACCTCAATCCCAAGTCAGGCCGCTGGATTGCCGACAACTCCTGGCGCCAGCGCCACATTGGTTCCGCAATCGCCTACAATGTCTGGGAATATGTGCAGGCGACCGACGACCGCGACTTTCTGCGCGATTACGGTGCCGAGCTGTTTTGCGAGATCGCGCGGTACTGGGCCAGCATGGTCAAGGAGCGGGAGGACGGCCGCTTTGATATCTGCGGCGTGATGGGCCCCGACGAATTCCATACCGCCTATCCCGATGCGGACCCGGAGACGAATGGCGGGCTCGACAACAATGCCTATACCAACGTCATGGCGAGCTGGGTGCTGTCGCGTGCCGACGACGTGCTCGAGCTCATCCCGCAGGACGAGCGCCGCCGCCTCTGCGAGCGGCTGCATCTAGGGCCGGAGGAACTGGCGCGCTGGGATGAGGTCAGCCGCAAGCTCTTCATCCCGTTTCACGACGACGACATCATCAGCCAGTTTGAGGGATATGGCGAGCTCGCAGAGTTCGACTGGGACCGGTACCGCGACAAGTACGACAACCTGCAGCGGCTCGACCGCATCCTGGAAGCCGAGGACGACGACCCGAACAACTACAAGGTTTCCAAGCAGGCCGATGTGCTGATGATCTTCTATCTCTTCAGCAGCGAGCAACTTCAGCAGATTTTCGAGCGGCTCGGCTACGCGTTCACGCCTGAGATGATCTTCCGCAATATCCGCTACTATATGGAGCGGACCTCTCACGGCTCGACCCTGAGTTGGATGACCCACGCCTGGGTGCTGGCGCGGGCTGACCGTCAGCGATCCTGGCAACTGGCGCTGAAGGCGCTCGACAGCGACATCGCCGACATCCAGGGCGGCACGACGCCCGAGGGCATTCATCTCGGCGCAATGGCGGGGACGGTGGACCTGATGCAGCGCTGCTATACCGGCATCGAACTGCGCTCGAGCACGCTGATCTTCAATCCGCGCCTGCCCGAAGAGGTGGTGCGGTTGAAATCGACGGTACGGTTTCGCCGCCAGATCCTCGATTTCGAGATCACGCAAGAGGAGCTGAAGGTGTCGAGCCGGTCGATGACGGCTCACCCCGTCACCATCGCCTATCGGGGGCAGGACAGGGAGATCAGCCCGGGCCAGACCTATCTCTTCCGCCTGATTCCCGAAATCAAACCCGACCGACCTCAACGCGAGCGTGAGCAGGAACGCGTCAGCGCCGAGCAGAGGCGGAAGAAGCGTGGCGAAGAGATTGCCTGACAGCCAAAGACCGGTTCATCTCCGGTCTCGGCCTGGCAACAGCCGCCGGATCGGACCCAGCTTGATGATCTGACCGACAATGAGCGGAATGAGGCTGCCGACTACGATCAGCAGCCACGCCTCGCCGCTCGGGGCGACGGTATTAAGAACCGGGCTGAGAACCGGCAGATAGGCCGCGGCGAGCATCAGCAAGACGCCTGTGGCTACGGCAATCCAGACATATTTGTTTGTGGTGACTTCATTATGGATGATCGGCGAGTCCGGATCGCGCATGTTGAAGACGTGCCAGAGCCGGGCGAAGCCGAAGGTCAGGAACGAGATCGTGACCGCTTCCTCCGCATCGAGGCCTATCTGAAACGCATACCAGAACACAGCGAGGACCGAGAGGGCTATCAGGGCGCCATAGGCGCCGATCACACCCCAGAGATAGCGTGTCAGGATCGGCTCCTTCGGATCGCGCGGCGGGTTCTTCATCACATCCCCCCGGCTTTCATTCACCGCCAGCGCCAGCGCCGGAAGCACGTCCGAGACAATGTTGATGTAAAGAATCTGCAGCGGCAGCAGCGGCAGCGGCGCGTTCAGCAGGGCCACCAGCGATACGGCAAAGATCTCACCTGTATTTCCCGACAGCATGTAGATGACGAACTTACGGATGTTGCCGAAGATGGTGCGCCCCTGGCGGACCGCAGTGACGATGCTGGCGAAGCTGTCATCTTGCAGGACCATGTCGGCTGCCTCGCGTGCGACCTCGGTGCCGCGCTGACCCATCGCCACGCCGATGTCGGCCTTCTTCAGCGCCGGTGCATCGTTGACGCCGTCGCCAGTCATGGCGACGATCTTGCCCGCGTCCTGATAGATCTGGATCAGGTCAAGTTTCTGCTCCGGATCGAACCGGGCGAAGATCGTGGTCTTCAGGAGCCGCCGCTTCTCCTTCTTGGAAAGCTCCTCCGCAGACTTCATTTCCTTGCCCATCATTACGCGCGCCTCGGCCGCGTTGTCGACGAGACCCACTGCCTCGGCAATGGCGCGTGCGGTTGAAGGCTGGTCCCCCGTAACCATCACCGCCTGAATGCCGGCCTTGCGGCACTCCATCACCGCCTCGCGCACCTCCCCGCGGGGCGGATCGAGAAGTCCGACGAGACCGATGAGCGTCAGTTCTTTGTAGGGTTCCTCGTCCTCGCTACCGGTTGTCTTCTCGGCCAGCGCCAGCGCGCGCAGCCCCTCGGTCGTCGTAGTCTCGTTGCGCTCGAGCCAAGCGTTGCGGGCCTTTTCGTTCAGCTTCTTTGCCTTATCGCCGTCAAACACGCTGGTGCAGGCCTCCAGAACTGCTTCCGGGGCGCCCTTGACGGCTACCCGGATACCTTTCTCGGTCCGGTGGAACGTGGCCATCATCTTGACCGAGGGATCGAATTCCTCCCGCCGCACCTCCTCGAACTCGCCGGCAAGGTCGTCGCGCTCGATGCCTGCGCGGCTGCCGCCGACAAGCAGTGCTACTTCCATTGGGTCGCCCGTTGCGCCCTCGCCCGATCCAGGCGACTTGAGGCTCGCCCCGTTGCAGAGCACGCCGACTTCGAGCGCCCGCCGCACGAGGGGCCGTTCCTCGATGTCGATCGCTTCGCCGTCGAATTCGAAGTCGCCCGTCTCGTCGGATGGCACGTCGACATCGCCCTCGGGCAGCGCGAGGCGGGTCAGCGTCATCCGGTTTTCAGTCAGCGTACCGGTCTTGTCCGAGCAGATGACGTTCGTCGCGCCCAATGTCTCGACTGCCGACAGGCGCTCGATCAGCGCGTTGCGTTCGGCCAGCCGCCACATGCCCCTCGCCAGCGCAATGCTGGCGACGATCGGCAGTCCTTCGGGCACGGCCGCGACGATGAGCGCAACGCCGGTCTCGACCATCAGGAGCAGATCGCGACCGGCGACGATGCCCACGATCGAGACCAGCGCGGCGACGATGACGATGACGACGAGCAGCCGCCGTGACAGGCGGTCGAGACGCTTCTCGAGAGGCGTCTGGTTCTCCTCGGCCTCCTCGGCGAGACGCGAAATGCGACCGAGTTCCGTTTTCATGCCGGTCGCCGTGACGACGCCGCGCCCACTGCCGTTGCTGACCGAGGTACCCTTGAATGCCATGTTCTCGCGTTCGGTCACTTCCGTCTCGCCCTCGAGCGGGTCGGTCATCTTGCCCTGCGGCACCGACTCACCTGTCAGGGCGGATTCGTTCAGGCGCAGGTTGCCGCTCTCCACAAGGCGCAGGTCGGCCGGCACGACTTCGCCGGAATCGAGCAGTACGATGTCGCCCGGCACCAGTTCGGCGGCGTCGATTTCCTGCTCCTCGCCATCACGCAGGACGCGGGCCGAAACGCGCTCCATCTTGCGCAGCGCCTCCATCGAGCGCGTCGCGCGGAGTTCGGTGAAGAAGCCGATGGCGGCGTTGATGGCGATGGCGACGAGGATCGCAAAACCCTGGATCACTTCCCCGAACAGGAATGACAGGGCCGCGGCGCCGAACAGGATAGCGAAGATGAGACTCTTGAACTGATCGACGAAAATGCGCCAGGTGCTGCGCGTTTGCGCTTCGTCTAGACGGTTTTCGCCATGTTGCTCGAGACGCTTCTTGACCTCCGCATCCGAGAGACCGGAATCAGCATCGACTTCCTGCGCCTCAAGCACCTCATCGCTTGAGCGATTGTATATCTCAGCCATTCCTGTTTTCCCCTGGTTTGGTCATCATTTGCGCGTTCAGGACGACACCACGTTCGGAGGCTTGCCTCGAAGGTACCCCTCGATGTTCTCGAGCGAGGTATCAAGGATTCGCTGAACCGCCTCGCGCGTGTTGAAGGCGGTGTGCGGAGTGATGACGACATTTCGCATGCGCAGCAGGATGTGATCGGCGAGGAGGGTGTCGAGGTCGTGTTTTTGCGTGAAGTAGACCCGCAACAGTTCCGCTTCCTCGCGCAGGACGGGCTCCTCAGGCAGCACGTCAAGGCCGGCGGCCTTGAGCTTGCCGCTGGCAAGCGCGTCGAGCAGGGCATCGGTATCAACGACTGGGCCGCGGGCAGTGTTGATGAGAATCGCACCGTCCTTCATCTTGTCAAACGCCTCTTTGCCGATCAGGCCCTTGGTCTTCTCGGTGCCCGGCACATGCAGCGAGATGACGTCGGATTTCTCCAGCAGCGCGTCCATGTCGACATAGCTGAACCCGAACTCGCGCGCGACGTCCTCGCGCGGCTTCAGATCGAAGGCGACGACCTCCATCTCGAAGCCGCGGGCGATTCGGGCGACATGGGCGCCGATGTTGCCGGTACCTATCACGCCGAATGTGCGCCCCTTGAGATCGAAGCCCTGCAGCCCGCCCTGGCTGAAATCGCCGCGCCGGGTCCGGTCCACGGCGTCGACCAGCCTGTGGCTGATCGCCAGCAGCAGGGCAAAGACATGCTCGGCCACGGTGTTCTCGCCGTAGGTCGGCACGTTCGAGACGGCAACGTCGTTCTCGCGGCACCACTCCATGTCAATGTGGTCGAATCCGGTGGAGCGGGTTGCGATGAACTTCAGGTCATCGAACCTGCTGAGTACGTCGCGCGAATGGTCGGAGTAGATGAACGCCGAGATGATGTCTGCGCCGCGGTACTTCTCGACTGTTTCGGCGTCAAGCGAGCCCTCCTCGAAGGCAAGCTCGTGGTCCCGGTTCAGGGTTTCGAAAGTTTCGCACTCCCAGGGTTCGACGTCGAAGATGACAATCTTCACTGCTCGCCCTCCTGGCTCTGGTGGCGCTCGGCTTCGGCGATCTGCTGCTTGACCTTCAAAAAGCTGTCGGGCGTTACCGAGATCGATCCGATGCCATGGCGGACCAGGAATCTGGAGAACTCGGGATGGTCGCTCGGTGCCTGCCCGCAGATACCGGTGTGGACGCCCGCCCGGTGCGCCTTGGCGAGCAGTTCCGCGATCGCCTGCTCGACAGCCTCGTCCCGTTCGTCGAACAGACGTCGCAGCCGGTCATTGTCGCGGTCGACGCCCAGAACCAGCTGCGTCAGGTCGTTCGATCCGATCGAGAATCCGTCGAAGCGTTGCGCGAACTTGTCAGCCAGCAGGACATTTGCCGGGATCTCGGCCATGACATAGACCGAAAGGCCGGCGCGGCCGCGAACCAGACCCTCTTCGGCCAAGGTCTCGAGCACCCGATCGGCTTCGCCGAGCGTCCTGCAGAAGGGGATCATAAGGATGATGTTGTCGAGACCGATTTCCTCTCGTGCCCGGCGCAGCGCGCGGCATTCCAGTGCGAAGCCTTCGCGGTATGCCTCGTCGTAATACCGCGAGGCGCCGCGCCAGCCGAGCATCGGGTTCTCCTCGGCAGGCTCGAAGGCGGCGCCGCCGATCAGTTCGGCATATTCGTTGGTCTTGAAATCGCTCATCCGCACCACGACCGGATTGGGGTGGTGGGCCGAGGCGATCCGCGCCATGCCGCGGGCCAGTGTCTCGACGAAATATTCCGTCTTGTCCTTGTAGGCCCGCGTCAGCTGCGCAATGCGCTTCTTCGCCTCCTTGTCTTCGAGATCGTCGAAATGCACCAGCGCCATCGGGTGAATGCGGATCATATTGCCGATGATGAACTCCATCCGCGCCAGGCCGACGCCATCGGTCGGCAGGCGCCACCAGCGATAGGCTGCGGCCGGGTTGGCGAGATTTATCATCACCTCGGTGCGGGTTTCGGGCACCGCCTCAAGGTCGATCTCGCGCTCCTCGAAGTCGAGCGCGCCCTGGTAGACGATCCCTTCGTCGCCTTCGGCGCAGGACACGGTAACCTCCTGGTCATCCTTGAGCGTGGTCGTGGCCTCGCCCGCGCCGACGATGGCTGTCAGCCCCATCTCGCGGCTGACAATGGCGGCATGGCTGGTGCGTCCGCCGTGGTCGGTGACAATGGCGGAAGCCTTCTTCATGATCGGGACCCAGTCGGGATCGGTCATGCCGGTTACGAGAACCGCGCCGTTCTCGAACCGGTCGATCTCGTCGGGGTTCTTGAGGCGCAGGACTTTGCCAGCCGAGATGGAATCGCCAATGGCAAGGCCGCGCAGCAGCTCCTTGCCTTCCTCGCGCAGGGCGTAGGACTTGAGCGTGCCCGCTTCCTTTTGCGACTGTACAGTTTCGGGGCGCGCCTGAACGACGAAAAGCTCTCCTGTCTCACCGTCCTTGGCCCATTCCATGTCCATCGGCTGGCCGTAATGCGCCTCGATCTGCGCGGCCCAGCGACCGAGTTGCAGGATCTCGTCGTCGTTGAGAAGGAACGACGATCGCTCCTCCTCGCTCGTGTCAACGAGCTTGGTCTGCGACTTGCCGGCGGCATAGACCATCTTGCGCCGCTTGGCGCCGAGGGATTTTTCGACGATCGGTTTTGCGTCAGGATTGTCCAGAAGCGGCTTGAAGACGTGATATTCGTCCGGATCGACCATGCCCTGCACTACTGTTTCGCCGAGACCGGGGGCGCCGGTGATGAGGACCGAATGCGGAAATCCGGTTTCGGTATCGATCGAGAACATCACCCCTGATCCCGCGAGGTCAGATCGCGCCATCTGCTGCACCCCTGCCGACAGAGCTATGCTCATGTGGTCGAAGCCGTTTTCCTCGCGGTAGGCGATGGCGCGATCGGTAAAGAGCGAGGCGAAGCAGCGCTTGACGGAATCCAACAACGCCTTTTCGCCGCGAATGTTGAGGAAGGTCTCGAGCTGACCTGCAAAGCTCGCCTCGGGAAGATCCTCGGCGGTGGCTGAGCTTCGGACGGCGACGTCCGGATCTTCGCGCTCGAGCCGCGCCGCAAGGTCGCGGTAGGCTTGCCGGATCGCCTCGGCCACCGGTCCCGGCATATCGCCACCGAGAATATGCCCACGCACCGCATCGCCGACCTTCGACAGATTGCTGCGGTCATCCTTGAGCTTGGCCATGTCATCGGAGAGCGTCTGACGCAGATCGTTGTGGTCGATGAAGTGCCAATAGGCGTCGGCGGTCGTGGCAAAGCCCGAGGGCACGCGCACCCCCACTGCGTGCAGACAGCGGATCATCTCGCCGAGCGAGGCATTCTTGCCCCCGACGAGAGCGCCGTCCCGGCGCCCGAGATCGGCGAGGTCGCGCACATGAACGGCATCGTTGTTCATCATCCTGGCTCCTTGTCTTGCTTTTTCGGGCCGGGCTTGCCCTTGTTTTGCTGGCCCTTGTTTTGCTGGCGGGTGTCCTGTTTGCCGCCGCCCTGCTCTTCTGCGCGCCCGGTCTTCCGGCGGGCCGGCCTGCGCTTTCGTTCGTTGCCATCGTCCTTTTTCTCGGACGGCTCGACCTTGTTGGCGCGTTCGGCAGTCTCGGCGAATTCTGCATGCCGGGCCCGTTCGGCGAAATCGGCGGTTTTCGCGTGATCCGCGGTCCTTGGCTGGTCCTTGTCGCCATCGCCGCCATCTGCGGACTTGCCACGCCGCCCGGGGCGCGAGGGCTGCTGGTGAATGCTCTCGGCCAGCGCGCGGCCGCGGAACGTCTTGTAGGCCTCGACCACGAGGAACTTGCTGAGTGTTATGGCGAGCAGGATCACCCAGGTGGTGAAGGCAACCGGCTCGATCTCAAGCACGCCGCGCCAGCCCGGAATGAACATCGAGACGATGTGCACGCCCTGCGACACCCCAATGGCGCCGACCAGCAGCCAGTTGGCACTGAGCGGGATGCGGAAGGCCGAGCGCGTCTCGGACCGGACGTTGAAGGCGTGGACATTCTCGAAGAGCACCAGCAGCAGGAGAAGCAGGTTGCGCGCGTCGAACGTCTCGTAGTTCATTTCGGCGGTCAGCATCCAGAACACGACGAAGCCGACGATGCCCATGTACAGACCAGAGATCAGCACTTCCTCGATCATCAGCCGGTTGAAGATGCGCTCGTCGGGATCCCGCGGTTTCCGCTTCAGCACGCCCGGTTCGCCCTTCTCGAATGCGAGCGCCACGTCCTGAATGCCGTTGGTCACGAGGTTCAGCCACAGAAGCTGCACCGGCGTGAGCGGCAGCGGCGTGTTGAAGATCACCGACAGCGCGAACAGAACAAGCTCAGCCACGCCGGTCGAGATCAAGAGCCAGACCACCTTGCGCACATTGTCATAGGCGATGCGGCCTTCCTCGATGACGTTGGCGATCGAGGCGAAGTTGTCGTCGGTCAGGATCAGATCGGCCGCGTTGCGCGCGACATCGGTTCCGCTCTCGCCCATCGCGACGCCGATATGTGCCGCGCGCAGTGCCGGCGCGTCGTTGACCCCGTCGCCCGTGACGGCGACGAAATGCCCCGCATCCTGCAGCGTGTCTATGATCGTCGTCTTCTGCCGCGGCTCGACGCGTGCGTAGATCGATGCCTGCCGGATCAGCTCGCTGGCTCTGCCGCTGCCGCCTTCTTCACGCCGGCCGATCTCCTTGCCGGTGATGACATCGTCGTCATTCTCCGCAATGTGGAGCTTGCGGCCGATGGCGAGTGCGGTGCCCGGATGGTCGCCCGTCACCATGCGGACATTGACGCCCGCGTCATGGCAGGCTTCAACCGCGTCGGGCACTTCCTCGCGTACCGGATCGATAAGGCCGACGAGGCCCAGAAACTGCAGTCCGCGAAGCGCATCCGGGTCCGCCTTCTCGGCTGTCGCTTCGTCCACTTCGCCCGATGCGACAGCCAGGACACGGTAGCCTTCACCGGCCAGCGCCACCTCTCGTTCACGCACGGCATCGGCATCGATGTCGCACATCTCGGCCAGTGTCTGCGCCGCGCCCTTGACGTGCGCCTTGATCGCATCATCGTGCCGGTTGAAGCTGACGGCGAAACGGCGCTCTGACTCGAACGGGATACTGCCGACCTCCGGATGCCTCTCCATAAGGTCTGCCTGGGAGAGGCCGAGCTTTCGCGCAAGCACGAGAAACGCGACATCCACGGTGTCGCCGCTCGCCCGCACCTCCCCATCCTCGACGTCGTAGTCGGCCTCGTTGCAGAGAGCGCCGGAGAGGGCGAGCTGATGCAGCCAGTCTTCTTCGCCGGGGTCGATCGTTTCGTCGCCGCGGGTGAAGTCGCCTTCGGCGTTGTAGCCTGCGCCGCTGACCTCGATGTCGTCGCCCTCGATCGGACGGATACGGTTGGCGGTAAGCTTGTTCTCCGTCAGCGTCCCGGTCTTGTCGCTGGCGATGAGGGTACAGGCTCCCAGCCCCTCGACCGCAGGCAGCTTGCGAACGATGACATTGCGCTCGGCCATCCGGTTCGACCCGATGGAGAGCGCTACCGTGATTGCCACCGGCAGACCGGCTGGAATGGCCGAAACCGCCAGCGCCACCGCGAGAAAGAAGATATCGGTCAGGTCAGCGCCGCGAAGCGCCTGCATCGTGCCCAGCACGATGATGATGACAAGAACAGCCACGGCGATGACCCGGGTGAAGCGCCGCACCCGCAGGACAAGCGGCGGCACCTGTTCCTCTTCCGCCATCAATTCCGCGATGCGGCCGATCTCGGTCATCGTGCCGGTGCGCACCACCACGCCCCTGCCGCGTCCGCTGGTGACGTTGCTTCCGGCGTGAAGCAGGGTTGCGCGATCGCCAAGCGGGGTGTCAGGCTCAAGTTCCGCCTGCGCGCGCTTCTCCACCTGCGTCGATTCACCGGTCAACAGGGATTCGTCCACCCGCAGGTTCTGCGAGTGCAGCAGCCGGATGTCGGCGGGGACCGAGGAACCAGACTTGACCGAGACGATGTCGCCAGGGACGAGTGCGGTACTGTCCACCTGCTCGCGCTCGCCCTCCCGCGTCACCTGCGCGCTGATACGCATGACCTGTTGCAGCGACTGGGCGGCGCTCTCCGCCTTGTATTCCTGATAGGTCCCCAGACCGGCATTGAAGATAAGGACGGCGAAGATGAAAGCCGCATCCTCGAAATTGCCGATCGCGACCGATACGACCCCGGCAGCGAGAAGAATGTAGATCAGCGGATCCTTGAATTGCCGCAGGAAAGTCTGGAACAGGGTCTCGCGCTGGCGTTCCGGAAGCTTGTTGGGTCCGTATTCCTTGTGCCGCCGCTGGGCCTCGCGATCGCTCAACCCTTCCTGGGGGTCGGTGCCAAGATCGCTGACAACCTCATCACCGGGCGCGGCATGCCAAGGCCGTGCAGCCAGATCATTCTGTTGGAGTAGATCGCTCTTTGCCATCGTTCCTTGTCTTCCAATTTCAGGCCCGCGAGGTCCTGTTTTTCCTAAGCCACCTCGCCGCGGTAAGTGGCGGCGATCCGCTTCAGCATCCCGAGCGCCTCGTGCTTCGGTCGCTGAAAGGTGTTGCGCCCGATGATCGAGCCGGTCCCGCCGCCGCGATGGATCGCGCGGATCTCGTCGAGGACATCATCTTCCGCCTTTGCGCCGCCGCCGGAGAAGAGGACAATGCGACGGCTCTCGAAGGCGCAGCGCATGACGTGCGACACGCGTGCGGACAGGGATGCCGTCTCGACGCCGTCGAAGACCTCGTCGGCATTATCCCGCTCCAGATGCATGGCCGGCGCCTTTGTCTTGATCACATGTGCCCCCATCAGTGCTGCCATGTGCACGGCGTATGAGACGACATCGAGCGCCGTCCGCCCGTCCTTCGACAGATCGCCACCGCGCGGATAGGCCCAAACAACCACAACAAGCCCGTGGTCGCGCGCCTCGGCGATCGCCTCGCGGACTTCCTCGATCTGCTCGTACTGGGCGTCGGCGCCGAAATAAATCGTGTAACCGATCGCCGCGCAGCCCAACTGGAGCGCATCCCTGACTGTGGCCGTCACCGCCTGGTCCTGCTCGCGCGCCAGCCCATTGGCGTTGTTGGCCTTCAGAATTAGCGGGACGGAACCGGCGAAACTGTCGGCGCCGGCCTCGAGCAGTCCCAGCGGAGCCGCCAAGGCACTCAGGCGCCCGTCGATTGCCAGCCTGAAGAGATAGTGCGGATCATAGGCTGGCGGGTTTGAAGCGAAGCTGCGGGTCGGTCCGTGCTCGAACCCCTGATCGACGGGCAGGACCAGCAGCCGACCAGTGCCGCCAAGCTGCCCATGCATCAGGAGCCGCGCGAGATTGGCCTTGGTGCCCGGACAGTCACGCTCGTAATTGGATAGGATCTGCTGTACCGGGCCGGTGATCTGCACGTCGCTGCTCCTCTGGTTGATCGGCCCTCAGCCGCGGTTTCCCTGGCGCACCGCTTCGCGCACCATCTGGGCGGCATAGCCCCATTCGTTGTCGTACCAGGCCATGACCTTGACGAGGTTTTCGCCGACCACCTGCGTCATCGTCAGGTCCACGAGCGCACCGCGCGGATCGCGGATAATGTCGGATGAGACGATGGGATCGCGCGTCACGCCCATGACATCCAGGTAGCGATCGCTGCCGGCCTCCTCTTCGAAAATTGCATTGACCTCGTCCACGCTGGTCTCGCGTTCCGTAACGATGGTGATGTCTGAGATCGAACCGGCCGGCACCGGGCCGCGGATGGCGACGCCGTCAAATCGGCCCTCGTACTGGGGCAGGGCCTTGGTCGTGGCCTTGGCCGCCCCCGTCGTGGTCGGCACGAAATTGGACGCGGCCGCGCGCCCGCGCCGCCATTTGCCGGCCGGCCCGTCGACCAGTTCCTGCGAGGTGGTGTAGGCGTGGACCGTCGTCATCAGCGCCTTTGCGATGCCGATGCGGCGCCCCATCACCTCGATCACCGGGGCAATGCAGTTGGTGGTGCAGCTTGCGGTCGAGATGATCGGTTCGCCGTCCGCGCTGTTGACGCCATGAACGACAAACGGCACCTCTCCCTCGCCCTTTGCCGGAGCCGACAGGATCACCTGCCGCGCTCCTGCGTCGATGTGCTTTTGCAAGTCCGGCCTTTTGGTGAAGATGCCCGTGCATTCCAGCACCAGATCGACCTTCAAATCCTTCCAAGGCAGGGAACCTGGATCCTTTTCGTTCAGCACCGGATAGCTCTTTTCGCCGACCGTCAACCTGTCGCCGTGATGTCCCACCTCTTCGCCATGACGGCCATAGACGGAATCGTAACTGAGCAGGTAGGCAAGGTTGTCAGCCGGCGCGATGTCGTTCACCGCCACCAACTCGAGCTCGGGGGTGTCGTGGATGATCTTCAGGGTCGCCCGGCCGATGCGGCCCAGACCGTTGATTGCTACGCGTGTTGACATGATCGCATCCCCGTTTTCGTGATTGCGCCGTAAGCGCGGGCCCGGATCCCGCATCTGTGGATGAGAGGTGCCGGATCGCTCATTCCGGCAGACCGAATTTCTCAGGTTCGAACAGCATGAGGTCCTTGATCTGGTCGGAGGATGCGACGGTGTC
>Ga0076930_101138_pt1 | contig 16098 bp, 14 predicted proteins | sample HotLakConsoUCCRE_FD_71149 | JGI IMG/M metagenome (GOLD analysis project Ga0076930, IMG submission 71149) | Hypersaline microbial mat communities from Hot Lake, Washington, USA - Hot Lake Consortium UCC-RE (version 3) (version 3) ...
CGGCGATTGCGGCGGCGAGGGTAGCCCTCTCCTGGGTGGTGCGGACGCCAGCGACCCGTTCCAGCCGGGCGGCAGCATGGGCGCGGCTTTCGCCGGCCTGTCCGAGAAAGGGGTTCACGGCGACGGTGGCAGCCAGCGGGAAGGCAGGCGGCAGGGCCGCGATCGCGTCCTCGGCGGCGGCGAAATGGGCAAGCGTCCGTGCGGTGAAATGGGTTTCGAGAAAGCTCATGGCGCTCATCCTTTTTCAGGGGTCCACCGGCCGGTGATCCGGTCGGTCAGGGCGTTGAGGTACAGCCCGTTCATCAGGTGCACGCGCATTCCCGCCATGGCCGGATGGCCCGCCCAGAGGGGGAATGTGGCTTGGGCCAGGGCAGCGAGGCCGAAGCTGCCGACCGACAGGACGATGGCGGCCCAGACCAGCCCGTCCGGCGCGGGCGGCGGCGGCAAGGTGCCGTAAGAGAGCGAGGTTGCGCCATAGTGGAAGGCGAAATAGGCGACGGTCGCGATGGTCGACAGCGCCACCGTCCGCAGCGTCAGCTCACGCGGGGCGAGGTCCGCGAGGCCCTGGGCGATCAGGTAGGCCACGCCGAAGATCAGGATCGCCCCCAGCGCGACTGCCTGCGGCGACTTCGACGCGATGCCGAAGACGAGGCCTACCGAAACGTAAAGCACAAGAGCCACGCCGAAGGCCCGCCCGACGGCGCGCAGGTCGGGCACCGCCACCGGGCCGGGCCGGCGGATCGAGGCGACCTGTTCCACCGCGCCACCCGAAGCGAGGAAGGCATGGGCCTTGTAGAGCGAGTGGGCAACAATGTGCAGGAGCGCGAGCGGGAAAAGCGCCAGACCACATTGCAGAACCATGAAGCCCATCTGCGCGCAGGTGGACCAAGCCAGAGAGGTCTTGACCGCAGGCTGTGTCAGGGCCACCGCGGCGCCCACGAGGGCGGAGAAGCCGCCGATCAGCGCCAGAACGGCGAGCACGCCGGGCGTCGCGATCAGCACATCGGCGAAGCGGATCAGCAGGAAGCCGCCCGCGTTCACGATGCCCGCGTGCAGCAGGGCGGACACGGGCGTGGGCGCCTCCATGACTTCGGTCAGCCAGCCGTGGGTCGGGATCAGAGCCGATTTGAACACGGCGGCGACGGCCAGCAGGATCGCTGCGAGCCAGAGCGTGCCGGGCACGGTCCCTGCCCGCGCCGCCTCGGCGATGGTCGCGATGTCGCCGGTGCCGTAGCCCGCGAAGAGCAGGATCGCCGCAAGGGTCACGGCGGCGGAGCCTCCGACCTCGCTCAGGGTCTGCTTGCGGGCGACCCGCTGCGCGCCGGGCCGGTGGGCGTAGAACAGCAGCAGCCGGTGCAGGGCGACGCCGATCACCACCCAGGACACCACGAGTTGCAGGAGGTTGCCCGAGGTCACAAGCCAGAGGACACAGGCGAGCGCGAGGCTCATCCAGCCCATGAAGGGCGCGTGCCCCGCCTCTCCGTCAAGGGCGGTGCGGGAAAAGCGCAGGACGATCCAGCCGACGAAGGCCACCGTCAGCGCGAGAGCCACCGCCACGATATCGAGCCGGGCCGAAAAGCCGAGCCCCCCTGCGCCGATCAGGGCGGAGGTCGAGGGACCCGTGGTCGCGAGGACGAGGGCGGCGAGGCCTGACAGGCCGAGGGCGGCGAGAGCGGCATACTCCGGCCAGCGCAGCCGGGCATCGCCGCGCGCAGCGCCTTGCGTCAGCATCATGACCGCCACCACGAGAAGAGGCAGGGGCGCGAGAAGGGGCAGGAACGTCATGGTCTCTCTCCGCTCTGTCGGTTCAGAGGGAGATATCCGCAGTGCAGCATCCCGAAAAATACATTGTTCATGTCATATCGTTCACATAAAGTGAACTATGTCCGAGCTGAACTATCATCACCTGCGCTATTTCAGGGAGGTCGCCCATACCGGGAACCTCACGCGGACCGCGGAGCGGCTGAACCTGTCGCAATCGGCGCTCTCGACCCAGATCCGCCAGCTCGAGGCTCGGCTTGACCATGCTCTGTTCGAGCGGCGCGGGCGCAGTCTGGTGCTGACCGAAGCGGGGCGCATCGCTCTCGACCATGCCGACCGGATCTTCGGCGCCGGAGAGGAGCTGCTGGCGACGCTAAGGCAGACGGGGACCGAACGGCAGGTGGTCCGGGTCGGCGCACTCTCGACGCTGTCGCGGAACTTTCAGCTCTCCTTCCTGCGCCCCGCGCTGGAACGCGATGACGTGGAACTCGTGCTGCGCTCGGGTTCGGCACCCGTGCTTTTCGAGGCCCTGCAATCGCTGGCGCTCGACGTGGTGCTGACGACGGAGCCGCCGCCGAGGGACAGCTTCAGCCAGATGGTCTCGCACCGCATCTCGGAGCAGCGGGTGGCGATCTGCGGCACGACCGCGCGGCTGGCCCATGACAGCCTTGCGGGGATGCTGGCGGCGGAGCCGGTGATCCTGCCCACCGAAAGCTCGATCCGCACCGGGTTCGACAGTCTGGTGTCGCGCCTCGGCGTCACGCCCCGCATCGCTGCGGAGGTGGACGACATGGCCATGGTCCGGCTTCTGGCACGCGAGGACAGGGGCCTTGCGATCGTGCCCGAGGTGGTCGTGTCCGACGAGCTGGCAAGCGGACTCCTCGCGGCGTCCGGCTTCGATCTCGACATCGTCGAGGGGTTCTACGCGGTCACCATCGCGCGGCGGTTCCCGAACGCCGTCGTGCAGTCGCTCCTGTCCGCGCCCGGCAAGGATGCGGAGAACTGAACGTCAGCCCAGCGGGTTCTTAAGCCCCTTGTAGAGGGGGACGCCCATCCGCAGGGCCGCGCGGCCGATCATGTGCGCGGCGATGGGCGCGGTCAGCATCAGGAAGAGAAAGATTGCCACGGCGCGCACCGTCACGGACCAGTCCGCGAAATGCAGCGCCACCCCGACAAGGATCAGGCCCGAGGACAGGGTGCCGACCTTGGTGGAGGCATGCATCCGGATCAGCACGTCGGGCAACCGGACAAGACCGAGCCCGGCGATGAGGGCGAAGATCCCTCCGGCAAGCATGAAGGCCGCTGTGATGTAGTCGATCATTCCCGCTCCTCCTCCTCCTCCTTGCTGCGCAGCCTGCGGCGTTCCGCGTAGCGGGCGAGCGCGGCGGTGGCGAGAAAGCCCACGAGGGCCAGCACCAGCCCCACGTCGAGGAACGCCACCTGTTCGTACAGCACCGCAGCCCCGCCGCAGAAAGCGACGATCGCCACCGTCATCATGTCGAGCGCGACCACCCGGTCTGGCAGCGACGGCCCCCGGAACAGCCGGAAAAAGGCCAGCGCCACGGAGATGACCACCATCCCGATGGTCAACTCGACGGACAGGCTGAGGAACTCTCCGGATGTCATTCCACCGCGTCCTTCACCCATTTCTCCATTCCGGACTTGAGCGACCGGATCAGCTCTTCGGGATCGTCGGCGAACATGGCGTGGATCTTCAGGTTCTTCCGGTCCTCGCTCACGTCGAGGCTGAGCGTGCCGGGCGTGAGAGAGATCAGGTTCGCCACCAGAAGAATACCCGCATCTGTCTTCACGTCGAGCGGCATGATGATGATGGCCGGCCGCGATCCCTGACCCGGCGTGACGATGTCCCACGCCACCTCGAGGCTGGACACGACGAGTTCGTAAAGAAACAGCACGGCCAGCTTGACCCAGTAGATCAGCCGCAGAGGATAGCGCGTCTGCCCGCCGAAGAGCGGCGCGATCAGCCACAGCGCGGCATACCCCAGAAAGAAACCGACAAGGAGGTTCGTCAAGGTGAAGCCCCCGGCGAACAAGGCCCAGCCGACGGCCAGAAAGAGGTTGAGCGCGAAGAAGTTCATCGGGCCTCTCCCAGCACGGCGTCAATATAGGCGCCCGGATCGAGAAGCTGCTGCGCCGCAATCTCCGAGAAGGTCAGGAGCGGCTGCGGCACGAGGCCGATCAGCACCGTCAGCGCCGCAAGCCCGCCGATGGAGACGATATAGGCGGCGCGCGTGCCGGGATCGAGCTGCTTCAGGCTCGGCTCCCGGCCCTCGGGATGCGGGGTCCAGAAGACCGCACCCCAGATCTTCGTCATGGAATAGATCGTCAGCAGGCCCACCACCAGCGCGACGCCCGCGAGCACCCAGGCCCCCACGTCCAGCGAGGCCTTGACCAGCAGGTATTTCGCCCAGAAGCCCGACAGCGGCGGAAAGCCCGCCAGCGAGAAGGCCGGCACGAGGAAGAGCGCGGCCAGCAGCGGCGCCGAGGCATAGAGCCCGCCCACCTTCGCAAGCCGGGTCGATCCGCCGATCCGCTCCGCGACGCCGGCGATCAGGAAGAGGTTCGCCTTCACGATGATATGGTGGATCAGGTAGAACACCGCCCCCGTGATCGCCAGCGGCGTCAGCAGCGCCAGCCCGAGGATCATGTAGCCGATCTGGCTGACGATGTGGAACGACAGGATCTTGCGGAAATCTGTCTGGGAGGCCGCCCCCAGAACCCCGGTGATCATGGTCAGCGCCGCGACCCACAGCAGGATCGGCTGGGTGAAGGCGATGTCATGGTCGAAGACCAGCGTGAACATGCGGATCAGCGCGTAGACGCCCACCTTGGTCAGCAGCCCCGCGAAGACCGCCGAAACCGAGAAGGCGGGCGTGTGATAGGAGGCCGGAAGCCAGAAGAAGAGCGGGAACACCGCCGCCTTCACCCCGAAGGCCACCATGAACATCATGGCGATGACCGTCAGCAGGCCCTGATCCACGGTTTCCGTCGCAAGCGCGAGATCGGCCATGTTGAGCGTCCCGGTCTGCCCGTAGAGCAGGCCGATGCCCGTAAGGAAGAGCACCGTGGAGACGAGGTTGAGCGCGACATACTTGATCCCGCCGTCGACCTGCTCGCGGCTGCCGCCCAGCACCAGCAGGCCGAAGGAGGCGATCAGCATCACCTCGAACCAGACATAGAGGTTGAAGAGGTCGCCGGTCAGGAACGCCCCGGTCACGCCCGCGATCAGCACGTTGTAGAGCGCGTGATAGCCAAGGTTCTCCAGCCGTTCGTCGATGTCCGCCAGCGCGTAGACCGCGACGGCAAGGCCGATCACGGCGGTCACGCCGACCATCGCCGCCGACAGGTGGTCCGCCACCAGCGTGATCCCGAAGGGCGCTGGCCAGGTGCCCATTTGCCCGGCCAGAACGCCCTCGGCCGACACGACGCCGATGAGCAGGATCGCCGACAGCAGATGCGCCAGCGCCCCCACGATGCTGATCCAGCGCCCCATACGGTAGCCGCGCGCGAGAAAGGCGGCGACGGCCACGGCGAAGGGGATGGCGATGGGAAGCGCGAGGAACCAGCTCATTTGCCGTCCTCCCGCGGCTCGGCGAGGCGCATCTCATCGTGGTCGAGCGTGCCGAGCTCCGTCCAGGCCCGGAAGATCAGCACCAGCGTGAAGGCGAAGAGACCGAACCCGATCACGATGGCGGTCAGCACCAGCGCCTGCGGCAGCGCGTTGGCCACGACATCGACGGGCGTGCTTTCGCCCCCCGGGATCAGCGGCGGCGCACCCTCGGTCAGCCGGCCGGAGGTGAAGATCGCGAGGTTGGCGGCGTTGGAAATCAGGATCAGGCCGAAGAGATACCGCAGCATCGTTCCCGACAGCATGAGCCAGACGGAGGCCGAGACGAGCGCGCCCACGGCGACGGCGAGAAGCGGCTCCATCAGACGGCCTCCTCCAGCGCGAAGACGAGGCTGAGGATCGAGCCGAAAACCACGAGATACACCCCGATGTCGAAGATGAGAACCGTGGAGACGGGGATGTAGTCGCCGCTCTTCTGGTCGCCGATGAAATACCACTGCCCGGTGAAGAGCGGGTCGCCGAAGACGGCCGCCAGAACCCCAGCGAGCAGCGCCACGCCCAGCCCCGCCATTGCGATCCGCTCGGGCGTGGTGCGCAGGGCGGCGCGGGCGTCCTCGGTACCGCAGGCGATGGCGTAGAGAATGAAGCCGATGGCGCCGATCAGCCCGCCGATGAACCCGCCGCCCGGTTCGTTATGGCCGCGCAGCAGCATGTGGATCGAGAATATCAGCAGCAGGCCGACCAGATAGCGGGTCCCGACGCGCAGGATGACAGAGTTCATTTCCCCCCTCCCCGGACGCTGCGCAGGAGCGCGACCGCCGACAGGGCGGCGACGGCGACCACTGCGATCTCGCCGAAGGTGTCGAGCGCGCGGAAATCCACGAGAATGACATTCACGATGTTGCGGCCGAAGGCCTCGGTATAGCTCGCGAGCTCGAAATAGTCGGTCAGGCGGCGGTCGATGGGCGCGGCCAGGACTGCGAAGAGTGTCAGAGTGACCACTCCGCCCACGCCCAGAGCCAGCAGAGCGTCAGCGGCGGGCCTGCGCTCCCGGGCAAGGAACGGCAGGCGGAGCATCGCCACCGCCATGAGCACGACGACGAGCGTCTCCACCAGAAGCTGCGTGATGGCGACATCGGGCGCGCCATTGATGATGAACACCAGCGCCACGCCCACGCCGACCACACCGAGGCCCGCGATGGCCGCGATCCGGCTCGAGGTGAGGATGACGAGGGTGATGCCCGCGAGGATCAGCAGGACGATGGCGACCTCGATCCAGTTCGGCGCCTCGAGCGAGGTAGGGACCTCCCAGATGCCATAGACGATCATCGGCGCGGCCATGGCGACCAGCAAGGTCAGGAAGGTGATCGAGAGGTAGGACTTCAGCCGTCCGTTCTGGAGCACGCGGGTCTGCCAAGTCGCCAGCCCGATGAGCCCGTCGAGGAACCGGTCCCAGTTGCCGTCAAGGCTGAAGGTCGCCTCGTCGATGCGGGCGATCATCCGCCGCAGGGGCTGGTGGAGCAGGTAGATCAGCAGGCCGAGACCGACCGTGACGCCGGACAGGATCAGCGCGAGGTTCACGCCGGCCCAGAGCTTCAACTCCTTCGCCTCGGCGGGATCCTGCAGCAGCGAGTCCACCGTGGGCGTCACGACGAGCCACTGGATCGCGGCGGGCCAGATGCCGAGACCCGTCGCCAGAAGCGCCAGCACCAGAGGACCGGCCCACATGCCCCAGGGCGCTTCGTGGGGTTCCGCCGGCAGAGGTCCGCCCGCGGGTCGCCAGAACGGCTTGAAGGCCACGACCGCCGCCACCGCCACCATCAGGGCGTTGGCAAGGACGAGCGACGCGCCGATGAATTCGGGCCAGGTCGGCGCATTCTCTACGCCCGCGTACATCAGTTCCTTGCCGATGAAGCCGAGGAAGGGCGGAAGACCCGCCATGGACAGGGCCGACAGCATCGCGGCCAGCGCCGTGAAGGGCATCGCCCGACCGAGTCCGCCGAGCAGGGTGGCGTCGCGTGTGCCGGTACCGTGGTCGATATTGGCCACGAGCAGGAAGAGCGCGGCTTTGTAGAGCGCGTGCACGATCAGGAAGGTGGCGAAGGCGGTGATCGCGTAACCCGTGGATTGACCGAGGAGCAGGGTCAGGGTGCCCAGCGCCATGAGCGTGGTATAGGCGAGCGCCTGCTTCAGGTCGGTCTGCCGGAGGGCCAGGATGCTCGCCAGCACGGCGGTGATCGCGCCGGCGATGGTGAGCGACCAGAACCAGGCGTCGGTGCCCGACAGAGCCGGGTGCATGCGCGCCATCAGGTAGACACCGGCCTTGACCATGGTCGCGGAATGCAGGAACGCGCTTACGGGCGTGGGCGCGGCCATGGCGTTCGGCAACCAGAAATGGAACGGATACTGGGCCGACTTGGTGAAGGCGCCGGCCAGGACGAGGATCAGGATCGGCGCGTAGAGCGCATGGTCGGTCAGCCCGTCGCCCGCAAGCAGTTCCGAGATCGAGGTGGACCCGGTGGCGATGCCGATGAGGATGGCGCCGGCGAGAAACGCCAGCCCCCCCGCTCCGGTCACGAACAGCGCCTGAAGCGCCGAGCGGCGGGATTTGGCGCTGTCGTGGCCGTATCCGATCAGCAGGTAGGAGGTGATCGTCGTCAGTTCCCAGAACACGAAGAGCAGGATCAGGTCGTCGGCGAGCACGAGCCCCAGCATGGAGAGCATGAAGCTCATCATGAAGAGAACGAAGCGGCCGAAATGTCGGTCTCCGCGCAGGTAGAAGTGGGCGTGCAGCATCACGGCGACGCCGATGCCCGAGATCATCAGCGCAAAGGTCAGCGCGAGCCCGTCGATGGCGAAGGCCAGCTCGAGCCCGAGGGACGGCACCCACGGAACCGCAAGACGCAGGGTCTCGCCCGCCGCCACCTGGGGCCCGAGGCTGAGGAACCAGGCGAAGAGCGCCGCGGACACAAGGACCGGGGCAATGCCCGTCCAGCCGTTTCCGGGCGCGTCGGAGGATGCGGCAGCGCTCATGTATCCAGCTCCACAGGAGAGACGAAGCCCTCTGGTTTGACCGTCAGCACGGAACAGCCGAGGCAGCCAGTGATGGTCTCGGCGGTGTTCCCTACGAACGGGCCCTTCTTGTCGGAGCGGGCTATCGCGCCGATGACGATGGTGTCCACACCCCGAAGCCCGGCGATCTGCGGAATAATCTCGGACGCGACACCTTTTCTATGGTGAACCGCCATCCTGTCCGAAAAACCGGCGAAATCGCGCATCAGGAGGTCGAGACGCCACGCGCTCTGACGCTCTTCGGCCGCCACGACCCGGTCCACCTCCTCCGGGCGATTCCTGACGAGGCTGTGCCGCAGCGCCGCCTCCTGTGGCAGCTGCCAGACGCTGAGCACGTCGAGCGGCATGGCCGAGGTCTCGGCCAGGGTGCTGGCGATGCGCAGCACCCGGCGGTTCAGCCCGTCGCGCTCCGGGTCCTCGGGGTCCGGATCGACCACCGCCAGCAGGCCGGCTCCCTGTTCCCGCCCCTCGTCCGCCACGATCCAGACCGGACAGGGACAATCCCGCAGGAGGGACAGGTTCGAGGGGCCCGACGCCGTCACGACCAGATTGCCCCCGAAGGAGCGCACATGGCGGATCGGCGCAGTGGCATCGGATCCGCTGGCGAGCGCGACGGATACCTCGATCCCCGCCTCGCGGAGTGACCCGGCGAGCGCCTCGAGCCGCGCCAGATCAGTCCGGCCGAGGCCAGCGTCGGCTCCGGGCGCGGCGGAATGCATCGGTGCCCTGGCCTCGCCGGGGGCATCGCGCGTCGCGATGGCGAGAAGGGTGACGGAGGACCCCTCCGCCCGCGCAAGCCTCCGGATACGGGCGACCAGACGCTCCGCCGCGCTGTTCTGCTCACAGACGACAAGAATGGTCCTGAAAAGCTGCATCCGGTCCCGCTGCCCTGCCACGGATCGTCATATGTGGTTCGCAGCTTATTGGACAAATCGAAAATTCGGCTATCTTTGATAGACATCATCTATCAGCCGTCATGCCCACGCTCCAGCAATACCGCTACCTCGTCGCCCTCGCCGACACGCTGCACTTTCGCCGCGCCGCGGAGGCGTGCCACGTCACCCAGCCCACACTGTCGGCGCAGCTGAAGGAGCTGGAGGCCCAGCTGGGCGTGGACCTCGTGGAGCGGACCCGCAGCCGCGTGATCCTGACCGATCTGGGCCGTGTCATCGCGGAGCGCGCCCGCGACGTGCTGCGCGACGTCGAGGACATCGCGGCCCTTGCCCGAAGCGGCCAGGCGCCTCTCGAACGGACGATCCGATGCGGGATCGTGCAGTCGCTGGGGTCCTATCTCCTGCCGCTCATCGTGCCGGACCTGCACAAGCTTCGGCCGAAACTGGCGCTCTACATGCGGGAAGGTCTGCCGGACATGCTGGTCCGCCAGCTCGAGACCGGCGCGCTCGATCTGCTGTTCTTTCCGCTGCCATTGCCCGGGAGCGAATTCGAGAGCCTGCCGCTCTTCAGCGAGCCGATCCATGTGGTCACGCCCCGCGATCACCGGCTGGCGGCGGAGACGGCGATCGAGCCGCACATGCTGGCCGGGGAGACGATCCTGTCGCTGGAGCCGGGCCACAAGCTCTATGAGCAGGTACGGGAGCTCGCGGCTGATTACGGCGCGGTCCTCAGCCACGATTACGAGGGCACCAGCCTCGACACGCTGCGGCAGATGGTGGCGATGGGCATGGGCATCTCGCTGATGCCCGCGCTCTACGTGAAATCCGAGGTCGCCCATCAGGACATCGTGGTGGCGCGCCATTTCCGCACCTCGCCACCTGCGCGGCTGATCGGGATGGTGTGGCGGCGGCGGACGGCGCGGGAGGGGGAATACCGGATGCTCGCGGACCTGATCCGGCGCATCCTCGAGCGCAACGCGCCGGAGATCGTGGTGATCGGGAGCCGCTGATCCCCCGTCCTGCGACCAAACGCGCGACGGATGGCCGGCGGCGCCCAGACCGCTAGCTCCCGATCATGAGCGGTTCCCGCCATTTCGATCGCCTGCTGGATCTCGTCCTCGGCCTCATGCGGATGCCGCCGGGGCGCGGGCGGATCGCGCTGGCCTTCTCCTACGGCCTTGTCTGTCACGCGGTCTTCGCCGCGGCGGTCCTCGCCATGATCGTCGCGATGTTCTTCGGCATGAGCGAGAGCCTCGGCCGGTTGGAGCCACCCCTGTCGTGGCTGACAAATGCGGCGCTGCTGCTGCAATTTCCTCTGGCCCATTCGCTGTTGCTGACCGGCCGGGGACGCAAGCTTCTCGCCCGGCTCGCCCCCGCGCCCCATGGCCGGAGCCTCGCAACCACGAGCTATGCAATCGTCGCCTCGGTCCAGCTTCTGGCGCTCTTCGCCCTCTGGTCACCCAGCGGGATCGTCTGGTGGCGGGCCGAGGGCGCAGCGTTCTGGGGGCTCTGCACGCTCTATGCCGCGTCCTGGGGTCTCCTGATGAAGGCGAGTTACGATGCAGGCGCCGAGGTGCAATCGGGCGCGCTCGGCTGGATGTCGCTGGCGCAGGACCGGCGGCCGGTCTTTCCCGACATGCCCACGGGCGGGCTTTTCGCGGTCATCCGCCAGCCGATCTACCTGTCGTTCGCGCTGACTCTCTGGACGGTGCCGGTCTGGACGCCGGACCAACTGATGCTGGCCTCGGTGCTGACGCTTTACTGCGTGCTGGCACCGGTCCTGAAGGAACGCCGGTTCATGGCGCTCCACGGCGAGAGATTCGCCGCCTATCGCGCGCGGGTGCCCTACATGCTGCCCGGCCTTCGGAGGACGCGATGACCTATCAGCGCAATGACCTGACGATCTATGACGCCGTCGCGCGCGACTGGTGGTCGGACGAGGTCCGATGGGTGCGGACGCTGCGGAACATGGTGCCGGGGCGGCTCCGGTGGTTCGACCGCCATGCAGAATGGGACGGACGGCGTGTGCTGGATCTCGGCTGCGCGGGCGGGTTCATGGCCGAAGCGCTCGACGACCGCGGCGCGCAGGTGACGGGGATCGATCCTGCGGCGGAGGCCGTGGCAGCGGCACGGCGTCACGCGGGAGAAGCCGGACGCAGGATCGACTATCTCGTGGGGGTCGGAGAGGCCCTGCCCTTCGCGGCGGAGAGTTTCGATCATGTGGTCTGTGTCGATGTGCTGGAGCATGTTGCGGACCTCCACCGGGTGCTGTCGGAAGTGGCGCGGGTGCTGAAGCCCGGCGGGCTCTTCCTGTACGACACGATCAACCGCAACGCGCTGGCGCGGTTCGGGGCGGTGACCATTGCGGAGAAGGTGGCGCGGGTACTGCCGAGGGGGACCCACGATCCGGAGATGTTCATCCGCCCGGCGGAACTCATGCGCGGCCTTGAGACGGCGGGGCTGGTGCCCGGCCCGATGAACGGCCTCGGACCGCGCGGGATCACCCGGCGCGGAGATCTGACCTTCGGCCCGCTGCCCATGCGCTGGGTTCTCTACATGGGCCTTGCGCGCAAACCCGACCTTACGCCTGGAACAGCGGAAAGCTGACGCCAAGCGCCCAGGCCAGCACCAGCCCCAGCACCAGCCCCGGCGCAAGCGGGCCGGACCGGGTGCCCGCGGCCCGGCCCATGGTGCCGAAGACCGCGAAGAAAAGCAGGATCACCGGGGCGATCATCAAGAGGAAGAAGAGCCCTTCGAAATCCAGCGCCACGGCGATCCCGAGCGACAGGAACAGCCCCCCGCGCAGCGCAAAACGGCGTCCGAGACTGGCGCGGTGGGTCAGCAGGGCGTCGGCGAGCATGAAGGGCACCGAGCCGAAGGCCAGCGCCGCGATGATCCAGAAGCGGTCGGCCGTGGGCAGGAAATTCGCCGCGTAGCGGTCGAGCGCCAGCCCGAAAAGCGCGCACCAGACCGCCAGCAGGCCCAGTGCCCGCAGGTCCACCGGGCCGAGCGGGCTGCCCCAGCGCCAGAGGAGCAAGAGCTGCACCGCCCCGAAGAGGGCGAGGTGCAGGGCCAGGTAGTCCGCCACGAGAACGGGCAGGAACCCCGGGTTCAGCGGCACCGCCACGAGGGGCGCTGCGACCGCCGGGACGAGGGCGGCGACGGTGATCTGCTTGCGGGAGAGCGTCAGGACGGGCACCGAATGGGCGGGCAGGCGCCGGGCCACGGGGGCGAAGAGCAGCACGAGCCCGCCCAGCAGGCCCAGAATGGCCCAGCCGGTAGGCAGGATCGTCACGTTCGAGGTGCGCCCGTAGGCGCTGTCGAGCCAATCGACGGCGGCGCGGCGGCCGGCACGGCTGTGCAGGACGGAGACATGCTCGACGAAGGGCGCGATCTCGGCACGGCGGCGGACCTCGCCCGCGGTGACGGTCTCGCCCTCCTGCGCCTCGGGATCGACCATGCGGGCGGCCTCGACCGCGAAGCCGCGCAGGCCCGGCTCCCACGCGCCCGTGACGAGGAGCATGTCCCGGGGCGTTGTGGCGTCGATCACCTGGGAGAAGGCTGAGACGAGGACGACCGGGCCGATGTCGTCCCGCTCCGCTGCCACGCGGACAAGAACGTCGGTCGCCATGGAATGCCCGAGCAGCGCCAAGGGCCTGCCGCCCGCCTCCGCCGCTTCGACGATGGCGGCGGTCTGATCGACCAGCAGCCGCGTGGTGCCATCGACGGAGCCCACGTCTCCCGACATCGGGCGATCGTGGCGACCATGGCCGAGGAAGTCGAAGACATGCACGCTGTAGCCCGCACGAGCCAGCGGCAGCGCGTAGCCCTGCATCATCTGACGCGATCCGGCGAAACCGTGGGCGATGACCACCGCAGGACCATCGGCGGCAGGGCGGGCATAGAGGCTCACGGGCGTGTCGCCGACATCGACCCGTACCACGGTCACGTCGGCGCGGGAAACCTCCAGAATAACCAGCGATCCGAGGATCATGAGGAAGGCGACGGCGGTGCGGAGCATGGTACGCAAGATCTAGCGCAAACCGTTGCGGGCGATCTGGAGAGCAAGATCGACCACCGCCTGCCCCCGCGCCGCGGCGATCGCCAAGGGTGTGACGGGCGCAGGGCGCGGCGTCTCGACGCGGAAGCGGTCCGAGCGATCGCCCGGACCGGATTCGGGGGCAAGGAAATAGTGTCCCACGCGCCGGAAGCGCCCGTCCCCGGTGGCGACCTTCTCGGTCAGCCGCACATCCACGCGTGCGGCGGCGCGTTCGCGGACGGGCCACGGTTCCGCCGCGACGCGGGCGCCGGTGATGGCGGCAGGATCGCCCGCCAGTTGCCGGGTGACCGCCCGCGCGGGATCGTCGCCGCGGGGGCCGAGGAACCCAACGCGCTGGTCAACCTCGGAAAGGGCGCGCGCCACGAACCCAACCAGCGCGCCACCACCACGCCGCTGTTCGACGGGCTGGCAGCGACCAGCCAGAACCACTGGCCCAGCCTGGACTTCGACATCGGCGCGATCAACAACCGCCTGGCGCGGTTCCTGCCGGCGGGGTTCTATTACAAGACCTTCCTGTGGCCGCGCGCCTTCTGGAAACATGTCTACGAACCCTTCGTGCGGCAATCGGCGGGGCTGGGCAAGGCGCCCGACCCCGAAACCCGCGACCCCGACAGCTATGAACACCTCTATGCCCATGTCGATGTGCTGGTGGTGGGCGGCGGTGTCGCGGGCCTGTCGGCGGCCCTGGCCGCGGGCCGTGCCGGCGCCCGGGTGATGCTGGTCGAACAAAGCGCCCATTGGGGCGGCCGCGCCCCCGTGGACGGCGCCGAGATCGATGGCAAGCCGGCCGAGGATTGGGTGAAGGACGCGCTGCAAAATCTTGAAAAGATGTCCAATGTCCAGCTGCGCACCCAATGCATGGCGGCCGGCATCTATGACCACGGCTATGTCCTGGCCTATGAGCAGCTGACCGACGGCACGCCCGGTGCGCCGGGCCCGCGCCACCGGCTGTGGAAGCTGCGCTGCACCCGCATCGTCACCGCCACCGGCGCCATCGAACGGCCGCTCTCCTTCGCCGGCAACGACCTTCCGGGCGTCATGCTGGCCTCGGCGGTGCGCGACTATGCGGTCAACTGGGCGGTCAGCCCCGGCGACCGGACCGTGGTCGTCACCAACAACGACGACGCCTACCGCACCGCGCTGGCGCTGAAACTGGCCGGGCTCGACGTGCCGGCGGTGATCGACGCCCGGCCCCAGGCCAACGGCCCGCTGCCTCAGGCCGCGCGCGCGGCCGGGATCGAGGTTCTGACCGGCAAGGGCATCGCCCGGGTCAAGGGTGGCAAGCGCGTGACCGGTGTGGCGATCTGTGCCCAGGCCGGCGAAGGCACCGTGCTGCAGGAGATCGGCTGCGACGCCGTCGCCATGTCCGGCGGCTGGTCGCCGGTGGTGCATCTGTGGTCCCATTGCGGCGGCAAGCTGCGCTGGGACGACGCCCAGGCCTGTTTCCGCCCCGATCCCGACCGCCCGCCGCTGGGCGCGGACGGGCAGGGCTTCGTGCTGGCGGCCGGGGCCGCGAATGGGGCGATCACCACCCATGATTGCCTCACCGGCGCCCATGCCGCGGGGGCCGAGGCGGCGGTCGCCTCTGGCGCCACGGCCAAGCCCGGGCGCGCGCCCAAGGCCGGGCCCGAGGAATTCGCCCCGATGGAGCCGGTCTGGCTGATGCCGCAAGGCGCCGGACCCAAGCTGCGGGCCAAGGCCTGGCTCGATTACCAGAACGACGTCAAGGTTTCGGACGTGCAGCTGGCCGCCCGCGAAGGCTACGAGAGCGTCGAGCATACCAAGCGCTACACCACGCTGGGCATGGCGACAGATCAGGGCAAGCTCAGCAATATCAATGGCTTGGCGATCCTTTCGGATGCGCTGAACCGGCCCATCCCGCAGACCGGCACCACCACGTTCCGGCCGCCCTACACGCCGATCTCCATGGGCGCGATCGGGGGCGAGGCGCGCGGCGACCTGTTCCAGCCGATCCGCCGCACGCCGATCCAGGACTGGCACGAGGCCAATGGCGCCTATTTCGAACCGGTCGGTCACTGGCGGCGGCCCTATTGCTATCCGCGCGGCGGCGAAAGCCACGAAGATGCGGTCGCGCGCGAGGTGAAGAACACCCGCCAATCCCTTGGAATGCTTGATGCCTCCACCCTGGGCAAGATCCACGTCACCGGCCCCGATGCCGGCCGCTTCATGGACATGATGTATACCAACATGATGTCGACGCTGAAGCCCGGCCGCTGCCGCTACGGGCTGATGTGCAACGAGAACGGCTTTCTCATGGATGACGGCGTCGTCGCCCGGCTCGATGAGGACAGTTTCCTGTGCCACACCACCTCGGGCGGCGCCGACCATGTGCATGCCCATATGGAGGAATGGCTCCAGACCGAATGGTGGGACTGGGAGGTCTATACCGCCAATGTCACCGAACAATGGGCCCAGATCGCCGTGGTCGGCCCCAAGGCCCGCGCGGTGCTCGAGAAACTGGGCGGCATGGATGTCAGCGCCGAAACGCTGCCCTTCATGGCCTGGGCCGAGGGCATTCTGGGTGGCATCCCGGTGCGGGTCTTCCGCATCTCCTTCTCGGGCGAGCTGAGCTTTGAGATCGCCACCAGGGCCGGCCATGGCCGCGCGCTCTGGGACAGGCTGCTGGAGGCGGGGGCGGAATTCGGCGTCATGCCCTACGGCACCGAGGCGCTGCACATCATGCGGGCCGAGTACCTCTTACT
>Ga0076930_101142_pt1 | contig 16087 bp, 15 predicted proteins | sample HotLakConsoUCCRE_FD_71149 | JGI IMG/M metagenome (GOLD analysis project Ga0076930, IMG submission 71149) | Hypersaline microbial mat communities from Hot Lake, Washington, USA - Hot Lake Consortium UCC-RE (version 3) (version 3) ...
ACGAGGACCGGGAGAACGAGGGCGACCTCGTCATCCCCGCGCAGATGGCGACGCCCGACGCGATCAACTTCATGGCCAAGGAGGGCCGCGGCCTGATCTGCCTCGCCCTTCCCGGCGACCGGATCGACGCGCTCGGCCTCAGCCTGATGTCCACCAACAACTCGAGCCGGCACGAGACCGCCTTCACGATCTCGATCGAGGCCCGCGACGGTGTCACCACGGGCATCTCCGCCGCCGACCGCGCCCGCACCGTGGCCGTGGCCATCGACCCGACCCGGGGTGCGGCCGACATTGCCACGCCGGGTCATGTCTTTCCGCTCCGCGCCCGCGACGGCGGCGTTCTGGTGCGCGCTGGCCATACCGAGGCCGCGGTCGATATCTCCCGCCTCGCCGGGCTCAACGCCTCGGGCGTGATCTGCGAGGTGATGAACGACGACGGCTCCATGGCGCGCCTGCCCGACCTCGTGTCCTTCGCCCAGCGCCATGGCCTGAAGATCGGCACGATCTCCGACCTGATCGCCTACCGCCGCCGCAACGACAACCTCGTGCGGGTCCAGTCCGAAACCGAGATCGAGAGCGAATTCGGCGGCACCTGGGCCATGCGGATCTATTCCGACACGACCCATGGCGACGAGCACATCGTGCTGACCAAGGGCGATCTGTCGGGGACCGAGCCGGTGCTGGTGCGGATGCATTCCATGGACCCGCTTCTCGACGTCGTGGGCACCGGCCCGCGCGGCCGTGCGGCGGAGTTTTCCGAGGCGATGAGACTGGTGGCGGCAGAGGGGCGCGGCGCCGTGGTCCTGCTGCGCGACACCTCGATGAAGATGACGCTCGCGGGCGACGTCTCGCCCCAGACCCTGCGCCAGTACGGTCTCGGCGCGCAGATCCTGTCGTCGCTCGGGCTGTCGAAGATCGTGCTCCTGACCAACTCGCCCCGGCCCAGGATCGTGGGTCTCGAGGCCTACGGGCTCGAGATCGTCGGCACCCGCAAGATCTCGGACCTCGGCTGATGGCCGGGCCGACCCATCACCTCCTGCCCCTGCCCGGTTTCGACCGCCCGCCGAAGCTCCTGATCGTGGTGGCGCCTTACTATCTCGAGATCGCCAACGAGCTCATCGCCGGCGCCCGCGCGACGATCGAGGAGGCCGGGGGCACCCACGAACTGGTCGAGGTGCCCGGCGCGCTGGAGATCCCCACCGCCATCGGCATCGCGGGCCGCATGTCGAGCTTCGACGGCTATGTCGCCCTCGGCTGCGTGATCCGCGGCGAGACGACCCACTACGAGACCGTCTGCAACGACAGCTCCCACGGGCTGACGCTTCTGGGCCTCTCCGGCCATTGCATCGGCAACGGCATCCTGACCGTGGAGACCTACGAACAGGCCGCGGTCCGCGCCGAGTCCACGGGCCAGAACAAGGGCGGAGGCGCCGCCGCTGCGGCCCTGCACCTGATCGCGCTCGCCCGCAAATGGGGCGGGCCGAAGGAAAGCGTGGGCTTCGGCCGGCCCGTCAGGCTGGCGGGCGACACCGACTCAGGGGGCGCCGCGTGAGCGAGACCCGACCAGCGGACCGGCGGCGCCGGATGCGCTCGGCGTCGCGGCTCTATGCCGTGCAGGCCCTCTTCCAGATGGAGGCCCAGGGCCAGGGTGCCGCCTCGGTGATCTCGGAATTCGAGACCTACCGCTTCGGCGCCACCTACGAGGAAGGCGAGATGGCCGAGGGCGACGCGGACATGTTCCGCGCCCTCGTCGAGGGCGCCGTGGACGAGCAGGCCCGGATCGACCAGCTCACCGACCGCGCGCTTGTGGCGAAATGGCCCATCGCCCGCATCGACCCGACCCTGCGCGCCCTGTTTCGGGCCGCCGGGGCCGAACTGATCGCCGGCAAGACGCCGCCACGGGTGGTGATCACGGAGTATCTCGACCTCGCCCAGGCCTTCTTTCCCGGCGGCCGCGAGGGGGCCTTCGTGAACGCCGTGCTCGACCACATGGCCCGCGAGGCCCGCCCCGAGGCGTTCTGACGCGGGCCCGAACGAAGGGCCGTCCCGCAGGACGGCCCTCCAGGTCTTGCCTGATCAGCCCAGCTCTTCGCCGAAGAGCACCCGGTACATCACCTTGTAGACGTCCGTGCTATCCATCAGCGGGGTGATGAACTCGCTGCCGAAACCGGCGCCGCGCACGAGGATTCCGCCCGCCACGTCATTGTAGCCGACCCAGGCGATGCCGAAATGATGCGTGGTGCCGGCGGCGTCGGGGGCCGTCTCGAAGGCATCGCCGAAGGCGCCCTGCACGCCGTGCAGGATGCCTCCACCCGAGGTCGAGGCATCGACCGCGCCTGCGTCCTGATGCAGGACCTGCAGGCCGCCAGCGTCGGAATCGGCGGCCATGATGAGGAGCGTGTCGTCACGCCCGTCCATGAAATCGAGGATCGCCCCCACCGCGGCATCGGCCCGCGCCAGCGCCTCGAGCGTGCCCGCCGCATTCATGTTGTTGGCGATGTTATCGGTGCCCTCTTCCTCGATCACAGCGAAGAAGCCGTCTTCGTCGCGGCTGACGATGGCCAGCGCGACCTCGGTCATCTCGGCCATGGTCGGCGCGTCTTCCCAATAGGTGGGCAGGCCCTCGATGAGGTTGCGCTCACGCTCCTGGTCGTTGAACGTATGGTTGTGCGCGAAGACGCCCAGCAGCATGTCGGTCGACGCGGGATCGATCGCCAGGAGCTCTTCGCGGGTGTAGACCACCGTGTAGCCCAGTTCCTCGGCGCGCGCGATCAGGTCCACCCCGTCCTCGCGCTCTCCCGTGCCGTGCCGGCCCTCGACGCCCTCGGGCAGAAGGAAGCGCTCACCGCCGGCGAGGATCACCTGAGCGCCCGACTCAATCACCGACCGGGCGATCTCCTGGGTGTTCGACCGGCTCTCGTTCGAGGCGACGAAGGCCGCCGTACCTGGCTCCGCGATGTGGCCGGTCTGCACCAGCGCCACGGCGCGGCCAGCCGCCATCGCCTCTTCGGCGATCGACATCTGCTCACCGGAGGCCGCGGTGATCTCCTCGGTTCCGTTGAGGCCGAAGCTGTCGCCGATGACCTTCACGCCATAGGCATGGACCGTGGCGCCGCCGTGGCTGGTGCCGGTCACGCGGTCGGCCATGTGGCCGGTGTAGACGCCCAGCGCCGGCAGGCGGTCCCAGTTGAGCTCACCATCGGGGCCGACCGTGTGCATTCGGGCGGCGTGCCAGTGGTTCGCGCCGGTCCCGTCGGGATGAAAGAAGATCACGTTACCAGTGTCCTGCGCCGCGGCAGTGCCGGCGGCAAGGGCCAGGGCTGAAACGGCGGCGGCCCGGATGATCATGCTGGTCATGGTTTCCTCGAAGTTGTGGTTACAGAAACCCACCTCACCCTCGTGCCATATCGTGATACTTTGTAACATGACCATTTCCGTCAGATAAAAGTTCTGAGACTGCACGTCCCGCCGGACGGGACAGGGCGCCGCGCCGCCTGTTTTCGGCATCGCCATTGCCAACCGCGCTGCGCCGCTCCATCTGTGTAAAAGGGGACCGCAAGCCATGGAGGTCGCGATGACCACGCCCGCACACCCGCCCAAGCTCACCACACTCTACATCCGCAGTTGCGCCATCGGTTTCGTCGTCGCCGCAGTGTTCGTCGGCCTGCTGATCTGGGGCGACGTCGCCCGCCTCGGCCATCTCGTGGCCAACAGCGAAGACGGCCTCCTCGCGCTCGGCCTGCTGTGGTTCTTCAACGGCATCGTCTTCGCCGGCGTGCAGTTCGGCATCGCGATCATGTCGCTGAAGTCCGAGGACGCGCAGGACGGCGGCCAGCGCCGCCCCGAACCGGTCCGGGCCCCCGTGCTGATCCCCGTCCGGACCGACGACCGCCGGCACTGACAAGATCCGGAGGCCACGATGCCCCGCCCGCCCGAGGAAGTCCTCGCCACAATCCGGGAGCACCGCAGCCGCTTCCGCTGGCTCGGGCTCGTTCTCGCGGTCGTGGGAGCGCTGGCGATCCTGTTTCCGCTCGTGGCCTCCATCGCCGCAAAGGTGATGATCGGATGGTTCCTGCTCATCGCGGGGGCCATCACGCTCTGGCACGCCTTCCAGGCCCGCGGCTGGGGCGACGCCCTCCTTTCGGCCCTGATCGGCGTGCTGCAACTGGCGGCGGGCGTCTACCTCGCCTTCTTTCCCCTCACCGGTCTCGTCGGCCTGACCCTGCTCCTCGGCGCGCTCTTCGCCTCCCAGGGCGTGATCGAGGGCCTGATGTCCCTGCGCAGCCGACCCCATTCCGGCTGGGGCTGGATGGCCGCTTCCGGCGCGGCCTCCCTCGCTCTCGGTTTCCTGCTGATCCTCGGTCTGCCCGGCACGGCGCTCTGGGCGCTGGGGCTGATGCTCGGGATCAACTTCCTGACGTCGGGGCTGATGTTCCTCGCCCTGTCGCGGACAGCCTGACCGGCGGGAAGGCTGTGGCGGGAACCGCGGCATCCGTGGGGGTAAGAATTCCCGAGGACCTGTGTGTACAGGTGGGCGCCAGATAACCGGACCAGGGCCCGGACAGAGCCAGCTCCCTCGGAGTTGCTTAAGGCCACTGGAATTATCCCGTTCACGAGAAGCGCAGAAGCCCGCCGAGGCAACACCTAGGCCGCGCCGCGCCGCTTCTCAAGGCCCCTTCGCCGAGATCGCCGCCCCATGGGCAACTCCACCGTATACACGGCCCTCCGAACGCGCTATCGCAGCGCTTTCCACCCTGCCCTCCGGGGCAGGCCGCGGCGCCGCGCGCCGCCCGGCCCCCTCAGATCGGTTTCCAGATGATCCAGACCCTCTCCGATGCGCTTGCAGAGCGCGGCTACGACGCGCTGACCCCCGTGCAGGAGGCCGTCACCGACCCTGCCCTGCGCGACGCGGACCTTCTCGTCTCCGCGCAGACGGGCTCGGGCAAGACCGTGGGCTTCGGCCTCGCCATCGGGCACACCCTCATGGGCGAGGACGAGACCCTCGGCCCCGCCGCCGCCCCCCTCGCGCTCATCGTCGCCCCGACGCGGGAGCTGGCGTTCCAGGTGATGCGCGAATTGCAATGGCTCTATGCCAGGGCCGGCGCCCTTGTCGCCTCCTGCGTGGGAGGCATGGACATGCGCGACGAGCGCCGCGCGCTGGACCGGGGCGCCCATATCGTCGTCGGCACGCCGGGGCGCCTGCGCGACCACATCCAGCGCGGCTCGCTGGACATGACGTCCCTCCGTGCCATCGTCCTCGATGAGGCCGACGAGATGCTCGACCTCGGCTTCCGCGAGGATCTGGAGTTCATGCTGGGCGAGGCCCCGCCCGAACGCCGCACTCTGATGTTCTCCGCCACCGTGCCGCCGATGATCGCGACGCTGGCGAAACACTATCAGCGCGACGCCGTGCGGGTAACAACGCTCAGCGACCGCAGCCAGCACGCCGACATCGCCTATCAGGCCCTGCGCGTGGCCCAGCACGACGCCGAGAACGCGATCATGAATGTGCTGCGCTACCACGAGGCGCAGAACGCCATCGTCTTCGCCAACACCCGCGCCACGGTGAACCGCCTCGCCGCGCGATTCGGCAACCGCGGTTTTTCGGTGGTCAGCCTTTCGGGCGAGCTCAGTCAGACCGAGCGCAGCCATGCGCTTCAGGCCATGCGCGACGGCCGCGCCCGGGTCTGCGTCGCCACCGACGTGGCCGCCCGCGGCATCGACCTGCCCAACCTCGAGCTGGTGATCCACGCCGAACTGCCGACCAATGCCGAGGGCCTCCTGCACCGTTCGGGCCGGACGGGGCGCGCTGGCCGCAAGGGCATCTCCGCCCTCGTGGTGACCCCCAAGGCCCAGCGCCGGGCAGAGCGCCTGCTCGCCACCGCCCATGTCACCGCAGAATGGACCACCGCCCCCGGCGCCGACGAGATCCGCGCGCGCGACGAGGAGCGGCTTCTGGCCGATCCTGTCTGGTCCGAGGAGATCACCGAGGACCAGGCCGCCTTCGCCGGGAAGCTGCTGACGCTCCATCCGCCCGAGGTCATCGCCGCCGCCTACCTGCGCCTCTTCCAGTCGCGGCACTCCGCGCCCGAGGACCTTGCCCCGCCAGATGCGCCCATGGCCGAAAAGCCCCGCGGCCCCTTCGGCCCCGGCGTCTGGTTCCGCCTGTCCGTGGGCCGCGACGACCGCGCAGAGGCGCGCTGGCTCCTGCCGCTCCTGTGCCGCGCGGGCCGGCTCGACAAGAACGACATCGGCGCGATCCGGGTGCAGCAGTCGGAAACCTTCGTGGAACTGTCAGAAACCAGCGTCGCGGGCTTTCTCAAGGCCCTCGGCCCCGAGGGTCTGCTGGAAAAGGGCGTGACCGCCCAGCGCATGGACGCGCCCCCCGAAGCGGGCCGCGCTCCTGTGCCCGCGCAGCCGCGCCCGGAGCCCCGCCCGCCGCGCCCCGCGCCCACGCCGGAGGCTCCGCCCGCCGAGGCCCCCGCGCCGGTCGCAAGGCCCGCACCGGCCGTGGCCGCTGCCCCCCGGCATGCGCCGGAACCCGTGACGCCGGCCCCCGCCCCGGCGCCCGCGCCCGCGCCCCGGCCCGAGGCCGCGCGCGCCGAGAAGCCCCGGGCTGACAAGCCCCGCATGGACAAGCCCCGCACGGACAAGCCCCGATGGGACAAGCCCGGCGCCGACAAACCGCCGCGCACCGGCGAGAAGCCGAAGAAGCCCTGGTCGAAAGACCGCGCAGGGGCGGACGGCAAGCCCCGTAAACCCTACAGCGGCCCAAGGTCGGACGACCCCCGCAAGGGCCCGGGCAAGCCCGGAACCGGCGGCAAGCCCCCCTATGCTGCTGCGAAACCCGCAGCGCCCCGGGCCGAAGCCTCCGACACCTCCAAACGCTTCGTCCCGCCCGGCCGCGCCCCCGAAGGCAGGCCCGCCGGCCCCGGCAAGCCGAAATACGAGGGCGGCAAGCCCCGGACCGGCAAGCCCGGCGGCGGAAAACCGGGCGGCAAGCCCGCAGGTGGCAAACCCGCCTTCGGCAAACCCGGCGGGAAGCCCGGCGGCGGCAAACCCGGCGGCCCGAAGCGCACGTCCGGCGGCACCCAGCCCCCCAAACGCCGCCCCTGATCCGACCCGTAGGGTGCGCCTTCACTGCGCACCTTCCGCAACCATCACGGGCGCAGCCGTGCGCGTCAAATGCGCACCCTGCTTCCCGCGCCAGGGTGCGCGTTCATCCGCACCCGTCACGCCCCTCCCTACTCCTTCTCCGCCGCCGCGACGTTGGCCTTCACCGCCCGGAACGCATCCGGCGTCACGGAAATCGAATCGATCCCGTACTCCACCAGCAACCTTGCGAAATCGGGATCGTTCGACGGCGCCTGCCCGCAGAAACCGACCTTGGCCCCCACCGCATGGGCCCGCTCGATCACCGAGCGGATCATCCACTGCACCGCCGGATCGCGCTCCCTGAACACATCGGCCATGGCCTCATTGTCCCGGTCCACCCCCAGCGTCAGCTGCGTGAGGTCATTGGACCCGATGGAGAACCCGTCGAACCGCTTCGCGAATTCCTCGGCGAGGATCACGTTCGAGGGCACCTCGCACATCACGTAGACCTGCAGACCCTTCTCGCCGCGCTTCAGCCCGTTCTCCGCCATTACGGCCAGCACCTTGTCGGCCTCCTCGGGCGAGCGGCAGAAGGGGATCATCATGATCAGGTTGTCGAACCCCCGCGTCTCCCGCACCTGCCTTATCGCCCGGCATTCGAGGGCAAAGCCGTCCTTGTAGCCCTCCGAGTAATAGCGCGACGCCCCGCGCCAGCCGATCATCGGGTTCTCCTCGTGCGGCTCGAAGCCCGACCCGCCCAGAAGCGCGGCATATTCGTTCGTCTTGAAATCCGACATCCGCACGATGACCGGGTTCGGGTAATGCACCGAGGCGATCCGGGCGAGCCCGTAAGCCAGCGTATCGACGAAGAAATCCGGCTTCTCCGCATAGCCCCGCGTCAGCGTCTCGATCTCCTCCTTCACCGCCTCGTCGGTCAGCGTATCGAACCGCGTCAGCGCCAGCGGATGCACCTTGATCGCGTTGTTGATGACGAATTCCATCCGCGCGAGGCCCACGCCATCGGCGGGCAACTGCCACCAGCGCGAGGCCGCCGAGGGATTGGCCATGTTGAACATGACCTTGGTCTTCGTCTCCGGCATGTCGCCAAGGTCGATCTCCTCCACCTCGTAATCGGCGATGCCCTCGTAGACATAGCCCTCCTCGCCCTCGCAGCAGCTGACCGTAACCTCCTGCTCGTCATGGAGCACATGGGTCGCGTTCCCGCAGCCCACGATCGCCGGCAGGCCAAGCTCCCGGCTGACGATGGCCGCATGGGACGTCCGTCCGCCGTGGTCCGTGACGATGGCCGAGGCGCGCTTCATGATCGGCACCCAGTCGGGGTCCGTGGTCCCCGTCACCAGCACCCCGCCGTCGATGAACTTGTCGATCTCCGAGGCATGCTCGATCAGGCACACCGGCCCCGCCGCCACAGCACCCCCGACCGACAGCCCCGACAGCAGCCGCTTGCCCTTGTCCTTGATCTCGTAGGATTTCACCGCGCCCTTGTCGGCCCGGCTCTGCACCGTCTCGGGCCGCGCCTGCACGATGTAGAGCTTGCCGGTATCGCCGTCGCGCGCCCATTCCATGTCCATCGGGCAGCCGTAGTGATCCTCGATCGTCACCGCCATCCGCGCGAGATCGCAGATCTCCGCCTCGCTCAGGACGAACTTGCCGCGCTCCTCCTTCGATGTCTTGACGTTCTTCGTGGCCTGCCCGCCCTGGGCGTAGATCATCTTGATCTCCTTCGCGCCCAGCGTCCGCTCCACGATGGGCACCAGCCCCTCCCTGTCGAGGAACGGCTTGAAGACCATGTACTCGTCCGGCGTGACGGCACCCTGCACCACGTTCTCGCCCAGCCCCCAGGCCGCGTTGATCAGCACGACCTTGTCGAAGCCCGATTCGGTATCGAGCGAGAACATCACTCCCGAGCCCCCGGTATCGGAGCGCACCATCAGCTGCACGCCCACCGACAGCGCCACCTGCATGTGCTCGAACCCCTTGTTCTCGCGATAGGAAATCGCCCGGTCCGTGAACAGCGAGGCATAGCACCGCTTGCAGGCGGCAAGGATCGCCTTCTCCCCCTCGACGTTGAGGAAGGTCTCCTGCTGGCCCGCGAAACTGGCATCCGGCAGATCCTCGGCCGTGGCCGAGGAGCGCACCGCGCAGGAGGTGTCGGTCTTGCCCGACCGGCGGTCCATCTCGCGGTAGGCCTCCTTGATGTCGGCCAAGAGGTCCTCGGGCCAGTGCCCCTCCACGATCATCTGCCGCACCTTCTGCCCCGCCTGGGACAGGGTCAGCCGATGCTCGTTCAGCGCATCCATCGTGTCGGAAATGCGCGTCTCGAGATCGTTCGCCGCGATGAAGGCGCGATAGGCGTCTGCGGTGGTGGCAAAGCCCATGGGCACGTCGATGCCCTGCGGCGCCAGGGTGGAGACCATCTCCCCCAGCGACGAGTTCTTGCCCCCCACCGTGGCGACGTCGCCGCGCTTGAGATCCTCGAACCAGATGACGTTACCGGACATGGCGGCCTCCCTTGAACCGAAATCGGGGCCACCATCGCCTCACCGGATCGTGCCTGCTTTGACGCAAGTCATGTTTCTCGTCGCTTTCCCGGTGGAAACTGAAGCTCCGTAGCCAACGGAGACCGACGATGGGACAGTTTCACAGCGTTCCGGCAGTCGCCGGGCGTGCCGTCGCCCGAGGGGACAGCCAGCCGGACCGACAGGCCGAGCCCCGCAGGGCCATGCGCCCGCCCGAGGGCCAGCGCTCGCCCTGGGCAGACCCCGCGCCGCAGGACAGCGCAGAGAGCCCCGACATCACCGCCCCCTTCCTCGCCGCGGTCCTCGCCCGCGTCGCCGCCAACCTCTGCGGCCCCGGCAGGGACGGCCCTCAGGCGTAGGGTGCGACCAGCGGCAACAGCTCCACCCGCGCGCCCAGCCGCGCGGCCAGAAGATAGGTCCCCGCCACCTTGCGCTGGAGCAGAAGCACATCCACCGGCGGCACGGTGGCGAAATCCCCCGCCATCCCGATCTCCATCCCCTTGGCGCGCAGCCGCGTCACGAGATCCGATGCCCCGAAATCGAACGCCCCCGCCTGCCGCAGCGGCGCGGAGGCCATCCGCGCCATCTCCACCATCGTCCCGACATGATGCGGCGGCGTCCCCGCATCGGTCAGGCCCAGCGCCGCGAAGCTCTGCCGGATCGCCGCGCTATCCTCTGCTAGCGTCGCCCGCAACAGCCCCCGCAGCTCCGCAGCCCGCGCGGGCGCGATCTCCTGCACTGCGCCGAAATCCAGCAGCACGATCCGCCCCGTGGCAGGGTCATAGCGGTAGTTCGCGAAATTCGGATCGGTCTGCATGAGGCCCAGCTCATAGGTCTCCCGCAGCACCAGCCGGATCAGCGCCGCCGCCACCCGGTCCCGCACCCCGGCCTCCTCCCGCGCCAGCGCCTCCACCGGTTCGCCGGGCAGGAACTCCATGGCGAGGATGCGCCGGGTACAGAACTCTTCCGCCACGCCCGGCACGGCAAAGGCGGGATCATCCGCCAGAAGCCCCCCGAACCGCGTCAGCGCCGCCGCCTCCCGCGCATAATCCGCCTCCTCATGGAGCTGCACCCGCGCCGCCTCCAGCAGCGGCGCCATGTCGAGGCCCTTCGGGACCGCGCCGGACCAGCTCATCAGCCCCGCGAGGTTGCCGATATCGCTGTCGATGGCCTCGGCCACGCCCGGATACTGCACCTTGATCGCCAGCACCCGGCCCTCCTTCGTCTCCGCCCGGTGCACCTGCCCGATGGAGGCCGCGGCGACAGGCGTGGTCTCGAAGCTGCGGAACCGGCGCAGGAAGTCCCCGCCCCATTCCGCCGTCAGCACCTGTTTCAGCTGGCGCGGCGGCATGGTGTCGGCGGTGTCCCTGAGCCGCGCGAGGATCTCCGCCAGCTCCGGCGCCAGCAGATCCCCCGCCTCCATCGACAGAAGCTGGCCCACCTTCATCGCCGCCCCGCGCATGGTCGCCAGTTCCCGCGCCAGCCGCGTCGCATTGCCGGGCGTCAGCGCCATCTGCGGCAGCCGCGGCCGCTCTCCGCGGGCAAGGCTGCGCGCGCCTTCGGCGGCCATGCCGCCTGCCAGCCCAGCCCCCAGCGCGCCCAGCCGCGCCAGCCGGCCAAGCCGCGTGCGCGGCACCGGAACCGATCGTCTGCCTGTCATGGTCTGTCCTTACGCCCCGACCCTGCCAGATAGGCCGGCCGCGCGGGTTGACACGCCTCGCCCATCCGGTAAGAGGCGGACTTCAACCGATTGCCCCGGGCGCCCGCGCCCGGCCCGCCCGAGAGGAGCCCGCCATGGCGAAACCGACGACCATCAAGATCCGGCTGAACTCCAGCGCGGGAACCGGCCATTTCTACGTGACGAAAAAGAACGCCCGCACCATGACCGAGAAGATGGCGGTCCGGAAATACGACCCCGTCGCGCGCAAGCACGTGGAATACAAGGAAGGCAAGATCAAGTAACTTGCCCGGTGACCGACGCAGACCCGAGGCCGCGCCCGCAAGGACCGCGGCCTTTTCGTTTGACCGGCGCGACCGTCACCCGACCCGTAGGGTGCGCTTTTAACGCGCACCCTTGCCATGACGTCGGGCCATGGTGCGCGTCAAAAGCGCACCCTACGAAGAACAACGCTTCCGCCGAAAAGGTTAACGCCGCAGGACAGTTTTCGGAAAAACTCAGCAAAAACAATTATTTAATTGCCCGTCCACATGTGGACGCCCGAACCGGCCAGACCTCGGGAGGATGGTACCGCCTCCCTGGCTTGAACAGGGGACCTCCGGATCCACAATCCGGCGCTCTAACCAACTGAGCTAAGGCGGCACTGGCGGGCGATCTAGCCGCGCCCGGGGCCGAATGCAACCCTCAGCCGAGGTCGATCTCCCAGGCCTGCTCGATCAGATCCACCCCGAAGGACCGCACCGGCCGCGCCTCCGTCAGCCGCCAGCCGAACTTCTGATAAAGCGCACAGGCCGCCCGGTGACTCTCGTGGGTCCAGAGCTCCATCCGCCGGTATTCCGCGGCCTTCGCGAAGGCCATGCAGGTGTCCAGAAGCTGGTGTCCCAGCCCCTGCCCCCGCGCCTCCGGCACGATCAGAAAGAGCCGCAGCTTCGCCGTGTCCCGCGCCTTTCCATGACAGCAGAAGATCGAGCCCACCCGCGCCCCGTCCTGCTCAGCGATCCATGCTCTCTCCCGCGCGGGGTCGGCATGATCGACGTAGTCGGCGACGATCCCCGCCACCAGCGGCCCGAAGCTGCCGTCGAACCCCTCGGCTTCGGCATAGAGCGTCGCATGCCGGTCCACGACCCACTCGGCGTCGGTCTCCTCGAAGGCGCGGATGCTGATCCCTGTCATGCGCCATCCTCGCCTCCGCCCCCTTGCCAATCAAGCCCCGTCGGAGGATAGGCTTCGCCCGCATATGAGGAGCCTTTCCCATGGGGATCGACAGCGAACGCGACATCGAGGCCAACCTCCAGATCGGGCCGACCGACCGCGGCATGGTCCGCCTTTACATCGAGGCCGCCGGCGCCGAGATCCCGATGGATTTCGAGCCGGAGGAGGCCGAGGAGATCGCCGAGGAAATCCGCGCCGCCGCCGCCGCCGCGCGCAAGCTCACCGCCCGGAAAGGCTGAGCCCCGGATCGCGCGCCAGATGCGCGCGCAGGGCCGCGGTGCGGGCGAATCTCGCCATCATGGCCTTGCGCCGCGCGGGCCCCAGCTTCGCCTCCGGCGCCATCCGCAGGATCTCCGCGTCATAGGCATCGGCCACGATCAGACCGGTGCCCTCGGGCAGCAGGTCCACCGGGAAATCCTCGTCCACCGCCCAGAAATAGCGGTCACAGAACGGCAGGTAGCCCTGCCACTTGCCGTCCGACAGGAAATCGGCCCGGCTCGACTTGCACTCCACGATCCAGATCTCGCCCTTCGGTCCCAGCGCCATCACGTCGACCCTCAGTCCCCGGTCGGGCACAAGCTCCTCCACGGTGACGAAATCAAGCGCCAGCAGATGCCGGCACACGCCCCGCGCCAGTAGCTGGCCGGGCCGCGGGGCAGAGGAAAGGAGATCGTCGGGCATGGTCCAACCATGAACAAACCGGAAACATAATCAACCCCCGACTCCGCGTTCCGGCTTGCACAAAGCCCCTCCCGCCTCCTCATCTGGCCGGAAATACCTCCCGCCGGAGGCAAACAGGCCCCGCGGCCGCGCAGCGGCCGTGGGGAGAGACCGGCGCGCGCAACGCGCGCTCCGCCGCATCACGGCGGGTGACGGTAACGCGCGGATGGCCTGTAAGCCGGATTCTGTCTGCCGCGCCGAGGCGCGGGAGATGGCCATTCCTCTGGACGACGCGTTACCGCGCCGCCTCCAGCTGCCTACCCGGGTCTCTCGGGGCAGGCTCCCCTGCCGTTTCCGGCGCGAGACCCCTATTCGGCATTGCTCCCGGTGGGGCTTGCCAGACCGGTGCTGTTGCCAGCCCCGTGGTGGGCTCTTACCCCACCGTTTCACCCTTACCCGGGGCGCAGCCCGGGCGGTCTGTTCTCTGTGGCGCTTTCCCTGGGGTTGCCCCCGCCGGGCGTTACCCGGCACCGTGCCTTCTTGGAGTCCGGACTTTCCTCCACGGCCTCGGCCGAAGCCTCCGCCGCAGCGGCCATCCGGCCATCCGCGCGCCGCCTACATGGGCGGCGAGGGCCCGGGCGTCAATCGCGGGATGCACCCGGCCGGAGGAATTCCCGGCCCGCCGCGCCTCAGTCCGGCCGGACCGGCCAGCGGGCTGCCAGCTCTTCGGCCATGGCAAGGTCCGCGGCATCGACCACACCCGCTAGGGGCCGGAACCGCTGGCGGAAGGCATCGAAGAGCACGAGCGCCTGGTTCCCGCGATAGCCGAACCTTGTCAGCGCCGCCACCAGCCGCGCGAGCCGCTCCGGACTGGCCTCGAGGGCCTCGCCGACGGACGTCGCCGCCTCGGGCCAGACGGAAAGCCCCGCCGCCGCCAGCCGCGCCCAGGGAAAGAACCGCCCGGGATCGATCTTGCGCCCCGGCGCCATATCGGAATGCCCGATCACGCGCTCCGGCGGGATGTCATGGCGCGCGAGGATATCCTCCAGCAGCCGCTCCAGCACCGCGATCTGCGGCTCGGAATACGGACGCGTCCCGTCATTGAAGAGCTCGATCCCGATCGAGCGCGAATTGACATCCGTGACCGCGCCCCAGGCACCGACGCCCGCATGCCAGGCCCGGTCCGCCTCGTCCACCAGCTGCAGGAGGGTGCCGTCCTCGTCGATCAGGTAATGCGCCGAGACCTTGTGCTCCGGCGCGCAGAGCCGGTCGCGGGCCGCCTCGCAGCTGTCCATGGAGGTGTAATGTAACACGACAAGGTCCGGCAGAACCCTGCCGCGCCGCGGACCGAAATTCGGACTGGGGTGCCGGAGCGCCCCGGGACGCCACATCAGCCACCCCGAAGCGCGCGGAACGGCGCAGGATCCCAGGCGCAGGCGAACCCGTCGCCGTCGGGGTCGATCCCCAGACGGTCCCGCTCCGGCCCGCCCTGGGCGAGGAAATCGCGCTGCGCCGCCTCGGCCGAAGGGTAGAGCGCACAGGTCCGCGCGGCGCGGTTGGCATTGGGGGCGAAACGCCGGTGGACCTGCTGGCCGACCACGTTCGTGGTCTGGAGCGCATAGGCCACGACGTTCGGCCCCGCATTTCCCGCCGCCCGGTCAGGGAGCGCGCCCGGGGTCACCACCTGATAGCTCGCGGCCAGACGCGCCTGGCGCTGGGCGTCGTTCTCGATGGAACGCTGGGCCGAGACCGCATCGAAATCCTGCTCGTTGGACAGGCCCGTATTCCCCACGAGCACCGGAGCGGCATTGGCGGGCGAGGCCTCGATCCCGCCGATCCGGCCCGCGGCCAGGGCAGGATCCACCGCCCGGGGCGGAAAGCCCGGAGGCATCCCGTCCGCCGCGCCCGTGGCGCTGAGCGGCGCGCCGGGCGCCGCGGCCGTCTGTTCCTCTCCCCCGACCCGGCTCGGCTGGGCGCCGATCCCCAGCGCCGACAGTTCGTCGAGGGTGATCGCGCCATCTGCGGTCGCGGGCCCGGTCTGAAGCTGGCGCGTCCGCTCGGCCCGCTCGGCAGCCGATTCGCCGGGCGCGCCAAAGCCCACGCCCTGGGGGGGATTGCTCACCGGGGCCTGCTGCGCGCAGGCCGCAAGGGCCAGACAGGCCGTGCCGATCACAAACATCCGCATGGGGTCCATCCTCCGGTCATGCCGGAGGGCGGACTACCACCACTTTGCGGGTTTGGAAACGAATCCCGCCGCACGTTCCAGTGCGTAGGCGGTGCTCAGCAGATCGGCCTCTTCCCAGGGCCGCCCGATGAGCTGCAAGCCCAGCGGCAGCCCCGCCCGGTCCACCCCCGCGGGCACCGAAATCCCCGGCAGACCGGCAAGGTTCACGGTCACGGTGAAGACGTCGTTGAGATACATCTGCACCGGATCGGCCTCGGCCATCTCTCCCAGCCCGAAGGCCGCCGAAGGCGTGGCGGGCGTCAGGATCGCATCGACGCCTTCGGCGAATACATCGTCGAAATCCTTCTTTATAAGGGCACGAACCTTGCGGGCGCGGTTGTAATAGGCGTCGTAGAACCCCGCCGAGAGCACGTAGGTCCCGACCATCACCCGCCGCTTCACCTCAGGCCCGAAGCCCTCGGCCCGGGTCTTCTCGTACATGTCCACGATGCCGTCGCCCTGGGCCAGCGCCGCGCGGTGGCCGTAGCGCACCCCGTCGTAGCGCGCGAGGTTCGAGGAGGCCTCGGCGGGCGCGATCACGTAATATGTCGGCAGCGCATATTTCGTGTGCGGCAGCGAGATATCGACGATTCGCGCCCCCGCATCTTCCAGCATCCGGCGCCCCTCGGCCCAGAGCGCCTCGATCTCGTCGGGCATCCCGTCCATGCGGTATTCGCG
>Ga0076930_101145_pt1 | contig 16052 bp, 13 predicted proteins | sample HotLakConsoUCCRE_FD_71149 | JGI IMG/M metagenome (GOLD analysis project Ga0076930, IMG submission 71149) | Hypersaline microbial mat communities from Hot Lake, Washington, USA - Hot Lake Consortium UCC-RE (version 3) (version 3) ...
AGATCGAGGCGGAGCTGGCCGAGCTCCGGGAGCGGAGTTCCACCATGAAGGCGTCGTGGCAGGCGGAGAAGGACGCCATCCAGACCATCCAGACGCTGAAGGAGCGGGTGGATGAGCTCCGGGTGGATGCCGAGCGGGCCACCCGTACCGGAGACCTGAACCGGGCTGCGGAGGTGCAATACGGAGAGATCCCCCGCACCCGGAAGGAGCTGGAGGCGGCAGAGGTCCGGCTCCACGAGCTGCAGGCGGACGGGAAGTTCCTGAAGGAGGAGGTGGACGCCGACGACATCGCCGAGGTGGTGTCGGAGTGGACCGGCGTCCCCGTGACCCGGCTCATGGAGTCGGAGCGGCAGAGGCTCACCCACCTGGAGGACCTCCTGGCCGCCCGGGTCATCGGTCAGCGCCCCGCCGTGGTGGCGGTGGCCAACGCCGTCCGGCGCTCCCGGGCGGGGCTGCAGGATCCCAACCGGCCGGTGGGGTCGTTCATCTTCCTGGGGCCCACGGGGGTGGGGAAGACGGAGACCGCCAGGGCGCTGGCGGAGTTCCTCTTCGACGACGAGCGGGCCATGGTCCGGATCGACATGTCGGAGTATCAGGAGAAACACGCCGTGGCCCGGCTCATCGGTGCCCCTCCGGGATACGTGGGTTATGAGGAGGGGGGGCAGCTCACCGAGGCGGTCCGACGGCGGCCCCACGCGGTGATCCTCTTCGACGAGATCGAGAAGGCCCACCCCGACGTGTTCAACGTCCTCCTGCAGATCCTGGATGACGGGCGGCTCACCGACTCACAGGGGCGGACGGTGGACTTCCGGAACGCCGTGATCATCCTGACGTCGAATATCGGGAGCCCCATGATCCTGGAGCGCACCGGGCAGGTTCCCTGGGAGCAGATCGACCAGGCGGTGCGCCGGGAGTTGCAGCAACACTTCCGCCCGGAGTTCCTGAACCGGGTGGACGACATCATCCTCTTCCGTCCGCTGGACGAGGCGGATCTGGCCCGGATCGTGGACCTGCAGATCGACCGGGTCCGGGCACTGGCCGCCGACCGGGGGGTGACCCTGGAACTGGGAGACGAGGCACGCCGGTTCGTGGCCCGGGAGGGGTACGATCCGGCCTACGGAGCCCGTCCGCTGAAGCGGGCCATCCAGCGGCTGGTGCAGGATCCCCTGGCCATGCACCTCCTGGAGGCGGAGTACGAGGAAGGGGTGGTCATCCGGGTGGAGGTGGACCCGGAGGGGGAGGGACTGATCCTCCGGGAGCTTCCCCGGGAGGGGCCGGTGGAGCCCGGTGCCGGCGCTTGACGGGGCCGGGTGGCGAGACGACACTTCGGCGTTCCGGTGGGCGGGGGAGGGGCCTCCTCCCCCGCCCGACCATCTCCACAGGGTCTTCCCCTTCCCGGAGGTCGCTGGTGCGGTCCCTCACCCGTTGGGTGGCGCTTCCAGGCGTCCTGTTCGTCCTCGCCGGCTGTGTCACCACCTCGTCGGGTGGCCGTGGCGATGCTGCCGTGGCCCCGGCTCTCTCGGTTGAGCGCTTCCTCCAGGCGGCCAATCAGCAGGATCTGGACACCATGGCCCGGATCTTCGGGACCTACGACGGTCCGGTGGGGGACACCGGAAGTACCGTGGGGTGCGCCTTCAAGAAGATGGGGTCGTGGATCGGGCTCTCCGATTCCTGCATCAGCCGGATGGATGTGGAATTGCGCATGAACACCATCGCCCTGATCCTCCGTCACGACGACTACCAGTTGGGGCAGGACCAGACGGTGCCGGCACGCCAGCACCCCACCACCATGGTCCCGGTGACCCTTGTGCAGGGGCAGAACCGGATCCAGGGGATCCCGTTCACGGTGGTCCGGAGCGGGAGCGGGCGGTGGCTGATCGAGCAGATCGACCTGGAGCGGATCACCCGCACGCGGTAGGTGGGGACTACGGCTCCGGGAGACTCCGGGGAGCCTCCACCAGCTCCACCAGGGTGCCGCCGGTGCTCTCCGGGTGGATGAAGGCCACACGATGACCTCCGGCTCCCCTGCGGGGCTCCCGGTCGATGAGACGGAAGCCCTCCTTCTCCAGGACCCGGAGGGTTGCAGCCAGCTCCTCCACGGCCCAGGCCACATGGTGCAGCCCCGGACCGCGCCGCCGGAGGAAGCGCCCCACCGGGGTGTCCTCCCCCAGCGGCTCCAGGAGCTCCACGGAGCCCACGAAGAGGACCCGGACACCTTGATCGGGAAGCTCCTCCGGGAGGGAACCGGAGACCCCCTCCAGGCGTTCATAGAGGGGTCGCGCCTCCTCCAGGGAGGGGACGGCGATCCCCAGGTGGTGGAGGGAGCGGAAGGGAGAGGGGACCACCGGAACCTCTTCTGGCAGGATGGGGTGGAGACCAACTCCGGCCGGTTCGGTCGGAGACACGGCCGGCGGAGCCTACCGCCGGTTCCGATTCAGATCAAGGAGAGAGCATGGCCGAGAGCCAGAACCTCGTGACGGTGACCGACGATACCTTTGCCGACTCCGTCGAGCAGTCCAGTGGGCTGGTCATTGTGGACTTCTGGGCCGTCTGGTGCGGCCCGTGCAGGCTGATTGCCCCCATCATGGAGCAGCTCGCCGACGAGTATGCGGGCAAGGGCGTCACCGTGGGGAAGCTGGACGTGGACCACAACCCGTCCTCAGCCGCCCGCTTCGGCGTCCGGTCCATCCCCAGCATCCTCTTCTTCAAGGATGGGAAGCATGTGGACACCGTGGTGGGTGCGGTCCCCAAGCCCGCCCTGGTGCAGAGGATCGAGACGCACCTGAACTGAGGGGGTCCGGGGGCCGGGATTCCCGGTCCGCTGCGGGGCTGAGGGTGGAGCGATGCGGGCGCCGGGACCTTTCGGTCCGGCGCCCGCATCGTATGTTCCGGGGGTGTCCACTCTCTATCTCGTCAGCACGCCCATCGGGCACCTCGGCGACATCACGCTCCGGGCCGGAGAGGTGCTGGCGTCGGTGGACCGGATCCTGGTGGAGGACACCCGGAGGACCCGGGTCCTCCTGGAGCATCTCCACATCCGCACACCCATGGTCTCCCTCCATGCCCACAACGAAGCGGAGCGGATCGGCGCGGTCCTGGGGTGGCTGGGGGCGGGAGAGTCGCTGGCGCTGGTATCGGATGCCGGCACACCGTTGATGTCGGATCCCGGGGAGCGACTGGTCCCGGCGGTGGTGGAGGCAGGGCACACCGTTGTGCCGATCCCCGGTCCCTCGGCCATCCTGGCGGCGCTGGTGGCGTCGGGGCTTCCCACGGTCCCCTTCAAATTCCTGGGGTTCCCCCCACGGAAGGGGAAGGATCGCTCCACCTTCCTGGAACGGGTGGCGGAGAGCAGGGATACCGTGGTCCTCTTCGAGTCCCCGGAGCGGCTACGGGCCCTCCTTACGGCGCTCCAGGAGGTCTGCGGTCCAGAGCGGAGGGTGGCGGTGGCCCGGGAGCTCACGAAGCTCCACGAGGAGGTGACCCGGGGAACCCTGGCAGAAGTCGGGGCCTACTATTCCCAGGGTCGGATCCGCGGGGAGATCTGCGTCGTGGTGGAGGGTGCCCCCCCCTCCTCCGAGCCCGGGGCGGATGAGGAGACCGGTCGGATCCTGGCCCGCTCGCTCCTTGAGCAGGGGATGTCGCCGAGTCGGGTTGCCAGGGAGGTGGGGCGGATCGTGGGTCTTCCCCGGTCGCTGGCGTATCGGATCGTGCACACTCTTCCCGGGATCGAGGGAGGCGAAGAAGCTCCATGATGGCCCCGCTGCTCCTGCTTCTGGCCGGAGGTTTTCTCTCCCCCTGGGAAGGGGCCCCCTCGGCCGGGGTGCTTCGTGATCCGCCTCCCCCGGCGACCGTGGACTCGGTGCTGGTGCTGGCGCGGTTGCGGTATGAGGGCGGGGGGGACTGGTACACGGGTCCCTCCATGCTTCCCAATCTGGCCGCCGAACTGCGGACCCGGACGGGTCTCCCGATCTCCACCCGGGAGGCGGCGGTTTCCCCCATGGATCCGCTCCTGAGGAGTCACCCCTTCCTCTTCATGACCGGACACGGGAACGTCCGCTTCTCCCCCGAGGAGCGAACGGCACTCCGGGAGCACCTCCTCTCCGGGGGATTCCTCCACGCCGATGACAACTATGGACTGGACGAATCCTTCCGCAGGGAGATGGCCCTCATCTTCCCCGACCGGGAGTTGGTGGAGTTGCCTCCCACCCACCCCATCTTCCGGGCCCCCTACAGCTTTCCGGAGGGGCTTCCCAAGATCCACGAGCACGATGGTCGGGTGCCCCAGGCCCTCGGGATCTTCAACGGCGGACGGCTGATGGTGCTCTATACGTACGAGACCGACCTGGGGAACGGGTGGGAGGACGAGGGGGTCCACGATGACCCCCCTGCCGTCCGGGAACAGGCGCTGCGCATGGGCATCAACATCGTCTTCCACGCCCTGGCCCAGGTGGCCCCATGAGTCCCGACCCCCGGAGTCGCTCCGTCGACGCATCCGTTCGGGGGGTACAGAGCCATCTCCGCCGTCGGGTGGTCCTCACCGCCCTGGCGTGGGGAGGGGCGCTGCTGGCCCTCCTCCTCCTCCTGGCCCTGGGATTGGGTGGAGGGGGGTGGGCTCGGCACCGTTGGGTTCCCCTGGTGCTGGACCTGGTGGCGCTGATCACGGCGGTGGGAGGGGTCCTGGCGGTGCGGAGCATTGTCCGGGGATGGCTGGCGGAGCGGGAGGTGACCCGGGCCATGGAGCGCTCCGCCGCCCTCCCCCAGGGGAGCGTGCAGGGGGCGCTGGAGCTGGGGCGGAAGATTCCTGAAGGGGTATCCGCACCGCTGGCGGTGGCGGCCGAGCGGGGCGTTGCGGGGCGGCTGGCGGCCCCTCCCCGCTCACTGGCGGGCTCCATGGAGGAAGAGGTGGTGGGATGGCTGCGGTTGGGGTCCGGGGCGCTGGTGCTCCTGGGGGGCGCGGTGATCCTGGGGGCCACCCTCCTTCCGGCACGGAGTGCGGCGGCCTGGGGCGGGCTTCTCCGCCCGGTGTCCCTCCTGGTGACGCCGGCACTCCCGCGCCTGGTGGTCACCCCGGGAAACACCGAGGTCCTCCGGAGATCGCCCCTGGACATCCAGGTCCGGGCGGAGGGACGTGAGGAGGTCACTCTCCACTGGGGTTCCCCCGGCGAGGTGCCGGGCCTCCGGACCGAGATGGTGGTCCAGTCCGGCGCGGTCTTCCGCTTCGATGCGGTGACGGCTCCCCTCACCTACTGGGCCACCACCCCTGATGGTGCCCGTACGGCGGAGTTCACCGTGACTCCCGTGGATCCACTCTTCCTGTCCCAGGTGACGCTGGAGCTTCTCTTTCCCCCCCATACCGGGCGCCAGTCGGAGGAGCTCAACGGCGAGATCCCGCCGTTGACCCTGCCGGCAGGCACCCGGATCCAGGTGACGGGGCAGGGGAGTCGGGATCTCTCGGGGGCGGCGGTGGACCATCTGGACGGCGGGCCGGGAGGGATGGCCTTCGAGGTGGATGGAAACCGCTTCACCGGTGGCTGGGTCCCCCGGCGGAACGGGAGCTACCGGTGGACCCTCCGGGATCTGGCGGGAGGGGCTCCCGGGGTGGAGCCGGCTTCGCTGGACCTCCAGGTGGTCCCGGATTCCACCCCCTTCGTCCGGGTGGCCTTCCCGGGGCAGGACACCGTCCTCTCCGCAGGGTACCGGCAGGCGCTGGTGGTGGAGGCCCGGGACGACTACGGAGTCTCCGGGGTGGAGATCGTGGCGTGGCGGGTCCCGGCAGCGGGGGAGGCGGAGGAGCCCCGGATCCAGCGGATGGAGGTGGGGGGGACCCGGGGTGTCCTGGTCCGGCCCACGCTGGACATGTCCCGCTGGGGGCTCCTCCCGGGAGACGTGGTCCGCTACTACGCCCGGGCCGTGGACAACGCTCCCTCGCGGCAGGAGGGGCGCTCCAGGGAGTTCCTCCTCAGGGTACCTGGAGCCGGGGAACTCCGGGAGGAGACCCGGGACCGGCTGGAAGACGCCGCCGCCCGTCTGGAGGAGATCTCGGCCCAGGCGGAGGAGCAGACGGCCCGGAACCAGGATCTCCAGCGACAGGCCGAGGCCGGTCGGTCAGGGGCCTCCCCCTCCCGGGGCGGGGACACCAGCCAGGACCCCATGGAGTTCGCACAGCGGGAGGAGATGCGCCGGGCCATGGAGGAGCAGGCCGGGCTCACCTCCTCGGTGGACTCCCTGGCCGCCGAACTGGACCGGATGGAGGAGGGACTCCGGGAGGCGGGTCTCCTGGATCCGGAACTCAGGAAGGACCTTCAGGAGCTGGAGGGGCTCCTGGACGAGATCGCCTCCCCGGAGGTTCGGGAGCGTCTGCAGGAGATGAACCGGGCGCTCCAGCAGAACTCCAGCCGGGAGATCCAGGATTCCTTCCGGCAGATGAACGAGGCCCAGGAGGAGTTCAGGGACCGGCTGGAGGAGTCGCTCCAGCAGTTCAGGAGGGCGGCAGCGGAGCAGGATCTCAGGGCCACCACCTCGGAGGCCCAGGAGCTGGCCCGCCGGCAGGAGGCGGTGAGCGACGCCATGGAGCGGGGAGACGACGTTCCCCTCAGGGCGGAGCAGCAGGAGCAGCTCTCTGCGGAGGCCCAGGAGCTGGCCGAGCGGATGGAGCAGCTCCAGGAGAGGCTGGAGCAGGCCGGTGAGCCGGAGGCCGCCCAGGGAGCCCGGAACGCCGGCGAGATGGCCCGGCAGGCCCAGCAGTCCATGGAGCAGGCGTCCCAGCAGGCCCGGAGCGGGGACAACCAGCAGGCGTCCCAGCAGGGCCAGCAGGCCTCGGAGGCCCTCCAGCAGGCGGTGGAGGAGCTGCGGGAGGGGCAGCGGGAGATGCAGGAGGAGATGCAGGGGGCGGTGGTGGACGCCCTCCGCCGGACCGCCGAAGATGCCCTGGCCCTCTCCCGCCGTCAGGGTGAGCTCCGGGAACGGATGCCCGGCGCATCGGCGGAGGAGCGGAGGGAACTCCAGGCGGACGAGCAGGCGCTGATGCAGGGGCTGAACAATCTGGCCCAGAACCTGGCCCTCTCCTCCCAGGGCTCTCCCGAGGTGGATCGTCAGGTGAGCACCTCCATGGGACAGGCGGGGCAGGCCATGCAGCAGACCATGGATGCCCTGGGGGGGCAGGGGGGGCGCACCCCCTCCTCCATGGCGGGGGCGGAGCAGGCCATGGCCGCCCTCAATGAGGTGGCGCGGCTCTCGATGGAGAATGCCCGGCGCATCGAGGAGGGGGGAGGGGAGGGAGAGGCTGGGGAGATGTCGATGCAGGAGCAGTTGGAGCAGCTCGCCCAGGAGCAGGGGCAGGTGAATGCCGAGAGTGGGCAGATGATGCCCCTCCAGCTCAGCGGAGAGTCGCTCCAGGGACAGATGGAGCAGATCGCCCAGGGGCAGGACGCCATCGCAGGGGAACTGGGTTCCCTTGCCAATCAGCCGGGAGCCAACGACCAGACGCTGGGGGATCTGGAGGCGCTGGCACAGGAGGCGGCGGCGCTGGCCCGGGAACTGGCTGGGGGCCGGCTGGAGGCGGAGACCCAGCGCCGGCAGGAACGCCTCTTCCAGCGGCTCCTGGATGCCGGACGGTCGCTTGAGAAGGAGGAGGAGGAGTCGGAGGAGCGGGAGGGGGAGACGGCGGGGGAGGTGCAGCGGGTCCCCATCCAGGCCCTGGATGCCTCGGCCACCGGGCTCCGCTTCGCACCACCCGGAACGGCGGAGCTCCAGCGACTCCCTCCGGCGCAGCGGCAGTTGGTGCTGGACTACTTTGAGCGTCTGAACCGGCTTCCTCCGGCCACGTCGGGGGGCACGCCGCCTCCGGGGGGGGGACGGTGAACCGGAGGTGTCTGAAGGGGTGGACGGTGGTGGGGATCGTGGCTCAGCTCCTGGCCCTGGATCCGACGCTGCCGGCGTCGGTGGTCTCCGGGCCCTCGGAACTCCACGCCCAGGCCGGACGGGAACTCCGGAGTCGGGAGGCCCGGGTCCTCCGGGAGGCCGGGGGGCGAGAGGCGGCTGGAGACCCTGCCGCTGCGGAACTCATCCTCCGTTCCTTCCTGGAGGATGAACCGGGGTCCACCGGTGCCCTCTTTGCCCTGGAGCGGGTACTTCGGAACCAGGACCGACTGGTGGAACTGCTGCCGGTGGTGGACCGGGCGGTGGAGGCCGGGGCCGGGGGAGCCCCGGTGCGCTACCTGAAGCTTCGCCTCCTGGTGGAGACCGACTCCACCGGAGCGGTTGCTCCTGAGATCGAGGATTGGATCCGGGACGAGCCCGGATCGGTGGAGCCCTACAGGGAAGGGGCCCGGGCGCTGGAGCGTGCCGAGGGGCCCGACGCTGCCGTGGCCCTCCTCCAGCGGGGGCTGCAGCAGTTCGGGGAGAGCTCCGCGCTGGAGGTGGATGTGGGAGACGTCCTGCTCCGGGCCGGGGATGGCGCCGGGGCAGCCCTGCACTGGGCCCGGGGGCTGGGAGACGACGCCGTCCAGTTGCCCACCCTCCTCCGGCGAATCCAGGGTCTGGCGGGGGAGGAGCGGAATTCGGTCCTGGTGTCCCTCATCGCGGCGCTGGGAGCGGAGCCCACCACACCGGCTCGTCTCCGGGCTGGAATCACCCTGTCGTTGCAGGGAGGAATGGCCCAGGAGGCCATGGCCCTGGCCCAGCGCACGGAAGCCCTGATGGTGGGAGCGGCCCGGAACACCTTCCTGGGTCAACTGGCCCGGGATGCCGGGGCTGCCGACGATCTCCCGCTCCAACTCTGGGCCATGCAGGCCCACCGTGGAACCGCCTCCCCTCCCGACGTCCGGTCGCTGGACGGTGAGATTGCCCGTGTCGCCCTCTCGCTGGGGGATACCGCCACCGCGCTGCGGGCCCGGAGCCGGGAGGCGGACTCCTGGCCCCGGGGGTCGTCGGAGAGGCGACGAGCGCTCTCCGCCGCCATCGCCCTTGAGGTGGCCACCCGTTCGCCGGAGGAGGTCCAGCAGCGGGTGGATGCCTTCCGCACCGAGTTTCCCGGTGCCTCCGAGGTGGACGAGGTGGCGTCGGTCCTGGCCCGGAACCTCCTGGCCAGAGGTGACTCCCTCGCCGCCCGGGAGGTCCTGGAGCAGATGGACGGTCCAGGGGCGGCCCGGGAGCGGGCCATGCTGGCGCTGGGTGGCCCGAGCCCCCGGGACGCCCGGGAGGACCTCATGGCGGCGGCCATGGGTCTCCCCCCGGTGCAGGCCACCGAGCTGCTCCAGTTGGTGAGTCTCCTGGACCTGCTCAGCGGGGATGGTGGACGGCTGGCAGCCGCGGCCACGGTGCAGTCTCAGAAGGGGGATCTGCCGGGGGGCGCCGAGCTGATTGTGTCGGGGGTGGACGACCTCCCCCCTGCGGACCGACCGGCGCTCCTGGCCATGGCGGCCCGGATGCTGGATTCCCATGGTGATCGGGCTGCTGCCGCGGCCCTTCGGGAGCGGCTGGTGTCCCGGCATCCGGAGGCCACGGAGGTGGGGGAGGCGGTTCTCTCCCTGGCCCGCTGGCGAGCCTCCACCCCCGAGGGTGTGCCAGGAGCCATCCTCCTGCTGGAGGACTTCATCGTGGACCGGCCTTCCAGTCCGTCGGTCCCGGAGGCAAGGCGCGAGCTGACCCGGCTCCAGCGCCGTACAGGAACAGGAGGTCCGCTGTGAGACGTTCCCGCCGCATCCTCTCCGCACTGGCCCTGGTGGCCGGTCTGGTGGCCCTGGTCCCCCTCCCGGGGGCCGGCCAGAACCTCCTCATCCCCATGGACCGCACCCAGACGGACCACCTGAAGGCCTACGGTCTCACCTTCTGGGCACTCCAGCGGGGGGAGGCCGCCGAGTGGCTCCTGAACTACCGGGGAGGCTCCTTCCTGCTTCCGGACACCGATGCGGTGCGCCGGGAGACTGCGCTGAGGGGGGTGAGTTCCCAGCCGGTCTCCGCCGGGGAGGTGGCATCGATCCGGGCCACCATCGCCGAGTCGAACATGGAGGCCGTCCCCCTGGAGAAGGCCCCCCGGGTGGCCATCTACACGCCTCCCAATACCACACCGTGGGACGATGCGGTGACCATCGCCCTGGAATATGCCGGGATCCAGTACGACCGGATCTGGGATCCGGAGGTGCTGAACGGGGGGCTCTCGGAGTACGAGTGGCTGCACCTCCACCATGAGGACTTCACCGGGCAGTACTCCAAATTCTACATCTCCTATGCAGGGGCTCCCTGGCTCCGGGAGGAGGTGGAGCGGAACCAGGAGGTGGCCCGGGCCTTCGGGTTCTCCGATGTGCCGGCACTGAAGAAGGCGGTGGCGGCCCGGATCCGGGACTATGTGGAGGGAGGGGGCTTCCTCTTCGCCATGTGTTCCGCCACCGAGACCCTGGAGTTGGCCCTTGCAGGGGGGGACGTGGACTTTGCCTCCCCTTTCGCGGACGGAACCCTTCCGGATCCGGACGCCTCCGCCCGCATGGCCTGGTCCAGGGCCATGGCCTTCCGGGATGCCCAGGTGCAGTTGGCCCCCACCATCAATGCCTTCAGCGACATCGATTCCCACCAGGTGAACACCCCCTGGCGCCTCCCCCTGGGGGCCTACCAGCTCTTCGAGTTCAGCGCCAAGTTCGACCCGGTTCCCAGCATGCTCACCCAGAACCACGAGTCGGTGATCCCGGACTTCTACGGTCTCACCACGGCGTTCCGGGTGGACCGGTTGAAGCCGGGAGTGAACATCCTGGCCCGGGAGGGGGACATCGCCAAGTACATCCATGGCTCCTTCGGCGAGGGCACCTGGACGTACTTCGGGGGGCACGATCCCGAGGACGCCGAGCACCAGATCGGAGATCCGGAGACAGACCTGTCCCTCCACCCCAACTCCCCCGGCTACCGCCTGATCCTCAACAACGTGCTCTTCCCGGCCGCCAGGAAGAAGCGGTTGAAGACCTGACAGGGTCCCGGAGCCCCCTTCCATGACCCTCCTCCCCACCACCTCCATCGGAGAGGACGAGGAGGCAGCTCCTCCCCGATCCCGGCGTCCCCCCCTCCGGCTCCACCCGGACGCCGCCCTCTACATCCGGGACGAGATCGCCCGGGCAGGAGGGCGGGAGGTCTGCTTCCTGGCCGAGGTGGGCCCGGACGGCGTGGTGACGGAGCCCCGGGCCGTGGCCCGGGGGAATCGGGCCGCAGTGCTGGCCGCCGCCCGGGACGCCCCCGAGGGGGGGATCATGATCCACAACCACCCCTCCGGCGTCCTGGAGCCCTCCGACGCCGACCTGGCGGTGGCGGCCCGGCTCCATGAGGAGGGGTTGGGCACCGCCATCGTGGACAGCGGGGCCCATCACATGTACGTGGTGGTGGAGCCCCCGGTGCCCCGGGTGCGCGAGCTGCTGGAACTGGATGCGGTGGAGGCGCTGGTGGCCCCCGGTGGAGGGCTCGCCGCCCGGCACCCCGGGTTCGAGGACCGGGCGGGTCAGCGGGAGATGATCCGGGCGGTGGCGGACCGGTACAACCAGGGCGGTGTCCTGGTGGTGGAGGCCGGCACCGGGACGGGAAAGTCGCTGGCGTACCTCCTCCCGGCTGCTGCATGGGCGCTGAAGAACGGGGAGCGGACGGTGGTCTCCACCGCCACCATCAACCTCCAGGAACAGTTGGTGGGGAAGGATCTCCCCATGGTGCGGCAACTCCTGGGGGATGGCGTCCGGTGGTCGCTTCTGAAGGGGCGAGGGAACTACATCTCCATCCGCCGGGCCCTCCTGGCTGCGGAGCAGGCGGTCTCCCTCTTCCCGGACGACCGGTCCGGGGAGATCAAGGAGATCCTGGACTGGATCGGGACCACCGGGGACGGCTCCCTGGGGGACCTCTCCTTCACTCCCTCGGAAGAAGTCTGGGAGGAGGTACGGAGCGACAGCGATGTCTGCCTCCGGGCCCGCTGTCCCCACTTCCAGAACTGCTTCTACCAGAAGGCCCGCCGGGAGGCCGCCTCTGCGGAGATCCTGGTGGTGAACCACCACCTCCTCTTCTCCGACCTGGCCCTCCGGAAGGCCACCGGGAACCAGACCCGCTCCGCGGTGCTCCCCCCCTACCGCCATGTCATCCTGGACGAGGGTCACAATGTGGAGGACGCCGCCACCGACCACCTGGGCGCCCGTCTCACCCGCACCGGCCTGTTTCGCACCCTGGCCCGGCTGGACCGGGGAGGGCGAGGGGTCCTGGCGGCGATCCAGGATGTGGTGGCGGGGATCTCCTCCGGGGACTCCAGCCGGGCTCCACTCCTCCAGCGACTGGATTCAAGGGTGCATCCGGCGCTGGACGACACCCGGGCCCGCCTGGAACTCCTCTTCGATCACCTTGAGCCCAGGGTGCCGCTGGAGACGGGGGAGGGCTCCACCGTGCGGCTGGGAGCCCCGGGCGGTGCGCAGGAGCCCTGGGACGACCCGGCGGTCCGGGAGCGGGGAGAGGGGCTGCTGGGGTCGCTGGGCCGGCTGGAGCGGGAGGTAGGGGAGCTGCGGCAACGGATCGAGCTGGCGGATGGATACACCGAGCGGCTGGAGGGGCGCCTCCTGGATCTCCAGTCGCTGGAGCGCCGGCTGGCGCAGGCGGCGGCGGGAATCCGTCTGGTGCTGGATCCGGAGGAGGGAGGAGGCCGCTACGTCCGCTGGATGGAGGGGCGGCGCTCCGGACGTCGCGGGGCGGGGAACCTGGTCCTGGCCGCTGCACCCCTGGACGCAGGAGCCCTCCTCCGGGAGACGCTGTTCGAGGCGGTGGACACGGCCATCCTGACCTCGGCCACCCTCACCGTGCGGGGGAGCTTCGGCTTCGTCCGGGGACGGTTGGGGCTCGGCGGGGGCCTCCCTCCGGGAGGGGGTGCGGGACGGACCCACTCCCCTCGCCCTCCCGGGGAGGAGGAGGAGTGGATCCCCGGTTTCCTGGACGTGGACGAGGAACCAGGGGGGCGGGACCATGCGGAGGCGGGGGAGGAGGCCGCCCTGGTGATCCGGGAGCTGGAGGTGCCGTCTCCCTTCGACCACGCCCGGCAGTCGCTCCTGGCGGTCCCGGGGGGGCTCCCCGATCTCCGGGATCCCCGCTTCGACCAGGTCACGGCCTCAGTGGTGGAAGAGATGGCGGAGATCACCGGGGGGGGGCTCTTCGTGCTCTTCACCGCCCACCGGGCGCTCAGGGAGGTGGCCGGCCACCTCAGGCAACGGGGGATGGACGGGTCCTATCCCCTCTTCGTGCATGGCGAGCGGGATCGGGGACACCTCCTCCAGGAGTTCGTCTCCTCGGGGAAGGGGATCCTCCTGGGCACCGCGTCCTTCTGGGAGGGGGTGGATGTCCCCGGGGATCCACTCCGGGGGCTGGTGATCCAGAAGCTCCCCTTCCGGGTCCCTACCGAGCCGGTGACCGAGGCCCGGGTGGAGGCCATCGAGGCCAGGGGAGGCGATCCCTTCGCCCACTTCATGCTCCCCCTGGCAGCCCTCCGGTTGAAGCAGGGATTCGGTCGCCTGATCCGCACCCGCTCCGACCGGGGAGCCGTGATCCTGCTGGACGACCGGATCGTCTCCCGGCGCTACGGGAGGGTTCTGCGGGAGAGCCTCCCTCCCACCCCCCTGGTCCGTGGCGACTGGAGGCTGGTGCGGAAACGGGTGGCGGACTTCTATCGAAGTGGCTCACCCAGTGAGCCCATGGGTTGACCTGACGCTCTCGATCCGTATCTTTTCCTGGCTAAGCGGCTTTTTCACGGCTCGTTGAGGAAACCCCATGTACGCGGTGTTCAGAACCGGCGGGAAGCAGTACCGGGCAGAGCCCGGGGCGCGCATCAAGATCCCCTCCCTCCCTGCGGAGGCCGGCAGCACCATCACGTTCGACGATGTGCTCCTGGCTGGCAGCGAGGGTGGTGATGTCTCCGTGGGCCTTCCGAAGGTGGAAGGGGCCCGCGTGGAGGCGGAGGTGCTTCGCCATGGACGCGGAGAGAAGGTGATCATCTTCAAGCGGAAGCGCCGGAAGGGGTACCGCAAGAAGCAGGGTCACCGGCAGGGGTTCACCGAGGTCCGCGTCTCAGAGATCGTCGTCTGAACACGTTCCCGACCCTCACCAGGATAGACGAGGCGCATCATGGCACATAAAAAGGGGGTTGGCTCCAGCCGGAACGGGCGGGACTCCAACCCACAGTTTCTCGGAGTGAAGCGGTTCGGCGGCGAGTCTGTCCGGGCCGGCGGTATCCTGGTGCGGCAGCGGGGAACCCGGTTCCATCCGGGGGACAACGTGGGCCGCGGCAAGGATGACACCCTCTTCGCCCTGGTGGACGGAACGGTGGTCTTCCAGGTCCGGCGGAATCGGCGGACCGTGTCCATCGAGCCCGCCGCCACGGTGCAGTAGGGTTCCACCCATCGGGTTCGAAAGGGTCCGCTCCGGTCGGTCGGAGCGGACCCTTTCGATTGCCCCTCGGTAGCACTGCGGGTTGCGGGATGCCCAAGCGGCGTCGAGTCGTCCGCGAACGAACCGGAGCCATCCCCCGGGGATGGTTCCACAAGATCAGGAGTGACGAATGAGTGAGACGAGCCCCGCCGCCCGTCCCCGAAGTCGTCGTCCCACTCGACGGTTCCGGTCCAGGTTCGCCCTGGCTGCGCTTCCCCCGGTCCTTGTGGCCGGGGGCTTTGCCCTCCCCTCCCTTTTCCACCCCTCCCCCTCCTTCGACGGCGCCACGCTGGCTCCGGACCTCCCCCCCGATCTCCTCCCCCCAGATCTCCCCCTGGAGATGAATGACCGGGTGGAGCGATGGATGGGGGAGTTCCTCCAGCACCCCGCATCCTTCCAGGTGCTCCTGGACCGGAAGGCCCGCTACTCCAACATGATGCGGGACGAGTTGGAGAGCCGGGGGATGCCGGAGGAGCTCCTGTATCTGGCCCTCATCGAGTCGGGGTACTCCAACGGGGCCACCTCCTCCGTGGAGGCGGCAGGGGTCTGGCAGATCATGACCCCCACGGCCAGGGCCCTGGGTCTCCGTGTGGATCAGTGGGTGGATGAGCGGAGGGACCCGGTGCGGGCCACCAGCGCAGCCCTGGACTACCTGGAGACGCTCTACGGCCAGTTCGGCTCCTGGTACCTGGCTGCGGCGGCCTACAACTGCGGACCCACCCGGGTGGCCCGGGCGCTCCGTTCGATCCCGGAGCCGCGGGGAGAGGGGGTCATCTGGGAGATCCTTCCAAAGCTCCCTCCCGAGACGCGGCAGTTCATCCCCAGGCTGGTGGCCGCCTCCCTCATCGCCGGCAGCCCCGAGGCCTTCGGTCTCCGGGCGGCGGAGGGTGCGGAGTACATCTATGATCGGGTGTTCGTCCCGGGAGGGACCTCCCTCCTGACGGTGTCCCGGACACTGGGGGTTCCCTCCATGGAGTTGAGGGACCTGAACCCCCATCTCCTCCGGGGCGTCACACCTCCGGGAGTTTCCTATCCCATCCGGGTGCCGGTAGGGGAGAGCTCCCGGGTGGTGGCCTCCATCACGGGGAAGAGTCGGAGACGCTGACAGAGGGATCGGCGGGGGACCGCCCCGCGGGCCATTCGTGGAGTCGACCCTCCTGAACGGCCCGCGCGGCGGCGATCACCCGCCACACCACGTCCCGGGCCATCTCCTCATCCACCCCCAGTTCCCGGGCCCGGATGGCCGCCCGACGCACCACCTCCGCCTCCCGGCGGGGGTCCAGGATCGGGAGGCCCAGTTCCTCCTTTCTCCGTCCCACCTCCAGGACCAGGTCCCTTCGTTCCCCGATGAGGCGGATGAGCTGCTCATCCACTTCGATGATCCGGTGACGGAGTTCGTCCAGCCGGGGGTCCGGGGTGTCGGAGGGGGGGTGCTCTGCACTCATGGGGTCCCCAGGGGGGGGAGGATGGGGAGCCGGGTTCCCGGACGGGGTGCGTTCATCCCACATGGATAGGCGAACCAGGATGGGGGGACAAGGGTGGGGCGGGCGTCGGCGGCCGGGGTGGCTGTGGCTCCCTCGCCCCGGGTCCTCAGGGGGAGGCCCCCGGCTTGTTTCCTGGACCCGGGGCGA
>Ga0076930_101148_pt1 | contig 16023 bp, 14 predicted proteins | sample HotLakConsoUCCRE_FD_71149 | JGI IMG/M metagenome (GOLD analysis project Ga0076930, IMG submission 71149) | Hypersaline microbial mat communities from Hot Lake, Washington, USA - Hot Lake Consortium UCC-RE (version 3) (version 3) ...
GTCGTCTGCGGCATGCCCTCGTCGATCAGGTAGATGTCGAAATCCAGCGCCAGCATCAGCGCGAAGGAAAAGCGCGCCCGCATTCCCGCGCTGTAGGTCCCGACCGGCATCTCGAAATATTCGCCAAGGCCTGCCATCCAGCGGCAGAAGGCCTCGACATAATCGGGATCGAGCCCGTAGAGCCTCGCGATGAAACGGGAATTCTCGATCGCCGTGTGTTTCGAGACGACCCCGCCCATGAATCCGAGCGGAAAGGAGACGCGGCACGCCCGGGTGATCGTGCCCTCGTCGGGCTTTTCCAGCCCCGCCATCATGTTGATCAGCGTCGTCTTTCCGGTGCCGTTCGGCGCGAGAATGCCCAGGGAATTGCCGATATCGACGCGAAAGCTGGCGCGATCGAGGATCACCTTGCGCTGCTTTCCGGTCCAGAAGGACTTGCTGACGTTGTCGAAGGCTAGCATCGGCTCCGGCTGCTCTCCCGCCCCGAGGGGGCCCCACGCGAGGCGCGCAGGATTGCGCACGCTCTGGAACCGCCCGCATAGAGGACGAATTTGCCAGCATTATGTCTCAGGGCGGGCCGCGTCTTCAACAAAAGAGGGTGTGCCGGCCCGCAGCATCAGAGCCAGGGACCCCGGTCCGTGCCCACCGCCTCGACCAGGGTGGCGAACCCGTCCCGCTCAAGGAGCCTGTCCAAACCACGCGCGATCCCGGTCACCAGTCCGATACCGCCGTAGATCAGCCCCGTATAGAGCTGCAGGGCCGAGGCGCCCGCCCGGATCTTCGCATAGGCCTGCTCCGCCGATGCGATGCCGCCGACACCCACCAGCGGCAGGTCCGTCACCGAGGACAAATAGGCCAGCGACCGCGTCGACATCTCGAAGAGCGGCTGGCCCGACAGGCCGCCCGTCTCCTTTCGGTTCGCGCTGTTCAGCCCGTCGCGGGACAGCGTCGTGTTGGTGGCGATGATCCCGGCGAGCCCGTGTTCCACCGCGACCCCCGCCACCTCCGCCAGCTCGTCCCGGCCCAGTTCCGGCGCGATCTTCACGAGGATCGGCAGCGGCCGGGCCAGCTCCGCATTCGCGGCCATCACCCGCTCGAGGATCGCCGAGAGCGCCGCTCGCCCCTGCAGGTCGCGCAGCTTCTCGGTATTCGGCGAGGACACGTTGACCGTGGCGAAATCCGCAAAGGGTCCGCAATGGCGCAGCACAGCGACGAAATCTCCTGCACGATCCGTGCTGTCCTTGTTCGAGCCGAGGTTGATCCCCGTCCGCCCGCGCGGATGCGCGGCCAGCCTCCGCCCGATCGCCTCCATGCCCTCGTTGTTGAAGCCGAAACGATTGATGACGGCCCGGTCCTCGGTCAGCCGGAACAGCCGCGGCCGCGGATTGCCCGCCTGCGGCCGCGGCGTGATGCCTCCCACCTCGACGAAGCCGAACCCCGCGCGGGCGTGGATCGCCTCCAGCGCCCCGGCGTTCTTGTCGAACCCGGCGGCCATGCCCACTGGGTTGGGCAGGTCCATCCCGAAGAGCTGCGACCTGAGCCGCGCCGAGGTATGGGGCCTCCGCCGCGGCACCAGCCCGGCGTTGAGCGCTTTCAGGGCAAGCCCGTGCGCGCGTTCCGCCTCCAGCCGGCGCAGCAGCGCGAGACCGGCGCGCTCGATGGCGCTCACCTCATGGCCTCGGGAAAGATGTGCCCCGAGGCCTCCAGCGGCAGCGGCCAGGCCCAGACCACGTCCGACAACAGCAGCGGGCGGTAAAGATGTGGAAAGAGCGCGCCGCCGCGCGACGGCTCCCATTTCAACCCGTCGAGACCGTCGGCCTCTACCGCGATCAGCCACAGCCCCTCGACCCCGGCGAAATGCTTGGCCGCCGTCTCCGCCGCCTGCTCTGCGGTCGAGAAATGGATATAACCGTCGGCGAGGTCGATGGGCGCCCCCGGGGTGGTCCCGTCGGCCTGCAAGGCATGCCATTCGGGCGTGCGGAAAATCTTGTAGATCAGCATGCCCGCCAGATGACGCCGCGGGGGCGCCGGGTCAAGCCGCCCGAAAACCGGGCCGTCATACGGGCGTCACCCCACGTCGCCACCTTGCCCGCGCCAAGGTCTTTGACACCCCGGCAGAGGCCCCGCACATTGGGGCATCACACCGGGACCAACAGGGGAGAAATCCATGATCGCCCGTATCCTGACCACCGCGAGCGCGCTTGCACTCACGGCCGGAGCCGCCTCGGCGGACTTCACCATGACGATCCTGCACATCAACGACTTCCACGACCGATTCGAACCGGTCAGCCGGTTCGATTCGACCTGCTCGGCAGAGGACAACGCGGCCGGAGACTGCTTCGGCGGCATCGCCCGCGTCGCCACCGCCATCGAGGAGGCCCGCGCCCGCGCCGTGAACCCGCTCGTCGTCGATGCCGGCGACCAGTTCCAGGGCACCCTGTTCTACAGCTTCTACAAGGGCGACGTGTCCGCCGAGTTCATGACCCGGATCGGCTTTGACGCCATGGCCATCGGCAACCATGAGTTCAACCACGGCCCCGAGACGGTGCGCGCCTTCATCGAGCAGGTGGATTTCCCTGTGCTCATGGCCAATGCCGACCTGTCGTCGGAACCTCTCCTGTCCGACGTGGTGCAGAAATCCGTGACCGTCGAGGTGGGCGGCGAGACCATCGGCCTCATCGGCCTGACGCCCGTGAACAACGACGAGCTCTCGAGCCCCGGCCCGAACATCGTCTTCACCGATCCCGCCGAGGCCGTGCAGGCGGAGGTGGACCGCCTGACCTCCGAGGGCGTCAACAAGATCGTCGTGCTCAGCCATTCGGGCCACCCCGTCGATCTGCGCCTGGCCGAGGCCGTCACCGGGGTCGACGTGATCGTCGGCGGTCACTCGAACACGCTGCTCGGCGACATGGAGGGTGCCGAGGGTCCCTATCCGACCGTGGTCAACGGCGTGCCGATCGTCACCGCCTATGCCTATGGCAAGTACCTGGGCGAATTTGTCGTGACCTTCGACGACGACGGCAACGTGACCGAGACCTCGGGCCAGCCGATCCTGCTCGACGCCTCCGTGGCCGAGGACCAGTCCTATGTCGACCGCGTCGCCGAACTGGCCCAGCCGCTTGAGGAGTTGCGCTCCACGGTGGTGGCCGAATCCGCGGCCTCCATCGAGGGCGACCGTAGCTTCTGCCGCGCCGTGGAATGCGAGATGGGCAACCTCGTCTCGGACGCCATGCTCGACCGCGTGGCCGATCAGGGTGTGCAGATCGCCATCACCAACGGCGGCGGCCTGCGGGCCTCGATCGACGCGGGCGAGATCACCATGGGCGAGGTGCTGACGGTGCTGCCCTTCCAGAACACGCTCTCGACCTTCGACGTGACCGGCGCCACGCTGATCGAGGCGCTCGAAAACGGCGTGAGCGAGGTCGCGGACGGCGGCGGGCGCTTCCCGCAGGTTGCGGGCATGTCGTTCACCGCCACGCTCTCGAACGAGGTGGGCAGCCGCATCTCCGACGTCATGGTGGGTGGCGAGCCGATCGACCCCGAGGCGACCTACTCGGTCGTGTCGAACAACTTCGTGCGCAATGGCGGCGACGGGTATTCCATGTTCGTCGATGCCGCGAACGCCTATGACTTCGGCCCCGACCTCGCCGATGTCACCGCGGCCTATCTCGCGGAGAATTCGCCCTACCAGCCCTATACGGACGGCCGGATCACCATCGTCGAGTGACGCCTGACCGATCTTCTGCAGGGGGCGCGCGGTCCGGCCGTGCGCCCCCTGCGCCGTTCAAGGCGCTTGCGGGCGGTGGCGCGGGCGATCTATCTGGCACCATGACCATGACCGTGACCCGGCCCGACCGCATCGAGGATCCTGCCGCTCTCAAGGCGCTCCTGCGGGAATATTACGAAACAATCCTGCCGCGTCTCGCCGCCGTGGGCGGTCCGTCCCTCGCCGCGGACACCCTGCTCGAGGGCTTCGACGAGGGTCTCGCCACCTTTCTGCCGCCCGAGGGCGCCGTGGTCCTCGCCCATGACGAGCGGCACCGCCTCGTCGGCTGCGGCTTCCTGCGCCGGATCGGAGAGGGCAGGGGAGAACTGAAGCGGCTCTACGTCATGCCCGAGGCCAAGGGGCGTGGCCTCGGCCGGTTGCTGGTGCAGGAGCGGATCGAGGCGGCGCGGGAGATGCGCCTGTCCAAGCTGTTCACCGACACGGTGCGGGGCAACATGCCGATGCTCTCGCTCTATGCCTCGCTCGGCTTCCGCGAAATCCCGCGCTACGAGGGCAACGCCAACGATCCGGCGCTCGCGCCGCATCTCGTCTATCTCGAACTGCTTCTTGCCGCGCCGGATCAGTAAGCGCCGCCACAGTCCACCAGCCGCAGCGACTCGTCGGGTCCGCCATGCTCGGCGGCCTCCGTCGTGCTGCCCGTGCCGACCGTCTCCTCCACGATCAGGTCGTCACCGGCCTGCGAAAAGGCCATGAACCGGTCCTTGATCTCCGTGCCGCCCTCGCGGCAGTCCGACAGTGGAACGATCAGCGCCTCGTTCTCGAATGTCAGCTTGCCCATGGAGGTGCAGCTTCGGGTCCCGAACTGGACCTGGAACTCGTTCAGCAGCCAGGTGGAGGCCGGGTCGTCGCATTGGCCATCGACCGCATAGCGGCCGATGTAGTCGGTGGCCCAGGCGCTGTCGGGGATGCGTTCGCCCTCCTGGGCGACGGCAAGGGTGGCGGTGGCCATGGCTGCGGCGACCAGAAGGATCTTCGTTCTCATGCTCCGGTGTCCCTTCGGAAACTCCCGCCGGTGCGGGTCCGTCAGGAAACGCGGGCGCCGCGCGATTGTTCAGTCGAAACAGGGCTGGACGGTGCTCGACACGCCGCCGCCCTCGATCCTGAGCGCGCCGTTGCCCGCTTCGGTGACGCTCAGCGTCCGGTCGGGCTGCGCCGCCCCCTCGGCCCGGCAGGCGGTCAGCGCCAGCAGTACGCCGCCGCTCGTCCGCTCGACCCGGGCGATATTGCAGCCGGTCTCTCCCAGATAGACGCTCTCCGGCGCCAGTTCGACCTGCAGGTCCTGCCCCGCGCAGATCGGCGAGGGCGAATAGCGCCCGACGAAGGCCTGCCGGTAGATCGTCTGCGTCGGGCTTGTCGAGGCATTGGTCCCCAGGGGCACGAGTTCCGGCGCCGCGACGCAGGAGGCCAGCGACAGCAGCAGGGCGAAGGGCAGCAGCGGACGGATCATCGGGGCTCCCGGTCTCTTTGGTCGAGCGAGTCTGGCACAGGGCACCGTGCAGGGCCAGACCGTCGCGCCGCTGGAAACCGCCGGTTCCCGCGCGCTAGACTGGGGGCCGACAAGACGGAGAGGCTGCATGTGCGGACGCATGGCGATCACCCTGCCGCATGAGGCAATGGCGCAGGTCTTCGACGCCCTGCCTGCCAACGACCTCCCCGAGGTGCCGGATTACAACGTCTGCCCCACCGTGGACGTGCACACCGTCGTCCCCTCCGAGGGCCGTCGGCTGCTCCGGCCCATGCGCTGGGGCCTGCTGCCGCCCTGGTACAAGACGCCGACCGACGGCCCGCTCCTGATCAACGCGCGGGCGGAGACCATCGTCGAGAAGCCCGCCTTTCGCACGGCGGCCAGGGAACGGCGCTGCATCGTGCCCGCCAGCGGCTTTTACGAATGGACGAAGGATGCCGAGGGGACGCGCTTCCCCTGGTACATCACGCGCAGCGACGGCCGGCCCATCGCCTTCGCCGGAATCTGGCAGGTGTGGGAGAGGGGCGATGCCCGGCTGACCACGGTGGCCATCGTCACGACCTCCGCCAACGATAGCATGAGCCGCATCCACCACCGGATGCCCGTGGTGCTCGAAGAGCCCGACTGGCCGCTCTGGCTCGGCGAGGCGGGCCATGGCGCGGCGGTCCTCATGCGCGCCGCCACCGAGGAGGCGCTCGTCTTTCACCGGGTCGGGCGCGAGGTGAACTCCAACCGCGCCAGGGGCCCCGGTCTGATCGCGCCGGTGGAGGCCTGAGACTCGCCCATCCGCGGTCTGCACAAACTTTGTGCAGTCACGCGCCGGAAACGCGCAGTTCGGCGGTATCGCATTGTCATCACGGCCTCATCTGACAGACTTGCCCCATGAGCGAAGATCGACCGTTCGACGAAATGTGGGGGCAGGGCGACGGCCTGCGCGATCCCTATCGGGAATTCAGCGGCTGGTTCGAGAACGAGGACCCCGCCCGCCTGCGCGCGAAACAGCGCGAGGCCGAGGAGCTGTTCCGCCTCACCGGCATCACCTTCAACGTCTACGGACGGGCCGATGCCGAGGAGCGGCTGATCCCCTTTGACATCATTCCCCGCATCATCTCCGCCCGGGAATGGCAGAAACTCAGCCGGGGCATCGAGCAGCGCGTCCGCGCCCTCAACGCCTTCCTCCATGACATCTACCACCGTCAGGAAATCGTCCGCGCCGGCCGGCTGCCTCTGGAGATGATCCGCCGAAACGACGCCTTCCTGCCGCAGATGTGCGGAGTCACCCCCCCTGGCGGTGTCTACACCCATATCGTCGGCATCGACCTCGTCCGCACGGGCGACGAGGAATTCTACGTCCTCGAGGACAATGCCCGCACCCCCTCGGGCGTCAGCTACATGCTCGAGAACCGCGAGACGATGCTGCAGATGTTCCCCGAGCTCTTCAGCCGCAACCGGGTGCGGCCCGTCTCGACCTACCCGCGCGACCTCTGCACCTCCCTCGCCGCCTGCGCCCCCTTGGGGGCGGGCGAGGACCCCACCGTGGCGGTGCTGACCCCCGGCATCTACAACTCCGCCTATTTCGAGCACGCCTTTCTCGCCGACCAGATGGGCGTCGAGCTGGTCGAAGGCCACGATCTGCGCGTAGTGGACGGACGCGTCGCCATGCGCACAACCCAAGGCTATCAGCCCATAGACGTGCTCTACAGGCGCGTGGACGACGAATTCCTCGATCCGCTCAACTTCAACCCCGACAGCGCGCTGGGCATTCCGGGGATCATGGATGTCTACCGCGCGGGCGGCATCACGATCGCCAATGCACCTGGCACCGGTATCGCCGACGACAAGGCGATCTACAGTTACATGCCCGACATCGTGGAATTCTACACCGGCGAGAAGGCGATCCTGCAGAACGTGCCCACCTGGCGCTGCAACGAGCCCGAGGCTCTTGCCTACGTTCTCGACAACCTCGCCGAGCTGGTGGTCAAGGAGGTGCACGGATCGGGCGGCTACGGCATGCTGATCGGTCCCGCCGCCTCCAGGAAGGAGCTTGCCGAGTTCCGCCGCAAGCTGGAGGCGCGGCCCGGATACTACATCGCCCAGCCGACCCTCTCGCTCTCGACGGTGCCGATCTTCACCCGCAGCGGCCTCGCCCCGCGCCACGTGGACCTTCGCCCCTTCGTCCTCGTCAGTCCCGACCGCGTGCACATCACCCCGGGCGGCCTCACCCGGGTCGCGCTCAAGAAAGGCTCGCTCGTCGTGAACTCGAGCCAGGGCGGTGGCACCAAGGATACGTGGGTGCTGGGCGAGTGACGATGCTGGGCAAGACCGCGAACGGCCTCTACTGGCTTGCCCGCTCTCTGGAGCGCGCGGAAAACACCGCGCGGCTCCTCGACGTGGGCCAGCGCATCGCCCTCACGCGGCTCGGGCCCTCGGACGATGAATGGGGCTCGATCCTGCAATCGGCCGGAACCTGGCAGGGCTATACAGACAAACATGGCGAGGTGCGCCGCGACGATGCGGTGGACTGGATGTTGCGCGCCTCGGACAACTCGTCCTCCGTCCTGTCGTCGATCCAGAGCGCGCGCCAGAACGCCCGCATGGTGCGCACCGCCCTCACGGAGGAGCTGTGGGAGGCGATGAACGGCGGCTACATGGCCATCCGCGACGCACTCTCCCGCAAGGTCAGCGAGCGCGATCTGCCGCAGATACTCGGCCTGATCCGTCAGCGCACCGCGCTCGTGCGGGGGGCGACCCATGGCACGATGCTCAGGAACGACATCTACGACTTCCTCAGGATCGGAACCTTTCTGGAACGCGCGGACAACACCGCCCGGATCCTCGACGTGAAATACTATGTCCTTCTGCCCGCGGCGGCCGCCGTGGGCTCCGATCTCGACAACATGCAGTGGGAATCGATCCTGCTGTCGGTGTCGGCCCGCGGCGGATATCGCCTTGTCCACGGCAACCGCATCCGCCCCCGCGACATCGTCCGCTTCCTCATCCTCGACCGCCGGATGCCGCGCTCGCTCATCTTCTGCTGCGGCAAGATGCACGAGAACCTGCGCTACCTCGTGCAGGACTACGGGATGCAGAGCCTGTCCTTCGAGATGGCCGAGAGGCTGGCCAGTTCCATCGTGGCACAGGATGTCGACACGATCTTCGACGAGGGCCTGCACGAATACATCCAGGGCTTCCTCGGGTCCATTTCCCAGCTGGGGCGGCAGATCGAGATCGATTACCGCTTCTACGAGTAGCCCATGCGCCTGCAGATCAGCCACACGACCCGCTACGAGTTCGACGCGCCGGTGACGCACGGGCTTCAGCAACTGCGCCTTACGCCGAAGTCGACCCGCCAGCAGACCGTGATCCAGTGGCAGACGCTGGTGACCGGCGGCCGGCAGGAGCTGGCCTACGAAGATTACCACAACAACCACGTGGATCTCATCTCCATCGACCGGGATACGAAGGAGATGTCGATCCGCTGCCAGGGCATGGTCGAGGTCGAGGAGACCCATGGCGTGGTCGGTCCGCACAAGGGCCCCGCGCCGCTGTGGCTCTATGAGAAATCCACGCCGCGGACGCGGATCGGGCCGAAACTCCGCGCGATCATCCGCAGCCTCGACACGGACAGCGCCGATCTCGCCCGGCTCCACGGGCTGAACGAGGCGATCCACGAGGCGGTGCGCTGGGAAACCGGTGTGACGCATTCGGGCTGGACCGCCGAACAGGCCGCGGCCGAGGGGCGCGGTGTCTGTCAGGACCAGGCCCATGTCTTCCTCGCCTGCGCCCGCGAGATGGGTTTCCCCGCCCGCTATGTCTCGGGCTACCTCCTGATGGAGGACCGCACCGACCAGGAGGCGAGCCATGCCTGGGCAGAGGCCCATGTCGACGGCCTCGGCTGGGTCGGCTTCGACCCCGCCAACGCGCAATCGCCGGACATCCGCTACGTCCGCGTGGCGACGGGGCTGGACTATGCCGACGCCGCGCCGGTAACTGGCACGCGCCAGGGGGGCGAGGGCGAGCGGCTCAGCGTCGAAGTCGCGGTCCAGGGCCAGTAACGGCAGGAGACTCCTTACATGACCTATTGCGTGGGGCTGATGCTCGACCGCGGACTGGTGATGATGGCCGACACCCGAACCAATGCCGGTCTCGACAACATCTCGACCTTCCGCAAGCTCCACTGCTGGCAGCAGCCCGGGGAGCGGGTAATCATGCTGATGACCGCGGGCAACCTCGCCACCACCCAGGCTGTCGTCAGCCTGATCGAGGAGCGCACCAAGGCACCCGAAGACCGCGTGCCCTCGATCTTCGCCTCGCTGTCGATGTTCCAGGTCGCGCGACTGGTGGCGGACACCTTGCGCGACGTCATCTCGCAATACGCCAATGCCGGCCAGCGGGCGGATGCCACCTTCAACGCCACGCTGATCCTCGGCGGCCAGATCGCCGGCGGCCCGATGCGGCTCTTTCTCATCTATCCCGAGGGAAATTTCATCGAGGCCAGCGCCGACACGCCCTATTTCCAGGTTGGAGAGACGAAATACGGCCGCCCGATCCTCGTGCGCGCCTATGATCCCGCCATGAGTTTCGAGGCGGCGATGAAACTCCTGCTCGTCAGCTTCGACTCGACGATCAAGGCCAATCTCTCCGTTGGCGCGCCGCTCGACGTCGTGTTCTACGAAGAAGGCAGCCTCCGGCTCGACCGGATCCGCCGCATCCACGCGCGCGATCCCTATTTCAGGACGATCTCCGAGGGATGGGGCGACGCGCTGAAACAGGCTTTCGACAGCCTGCCCGACATGGCCCTCACGCCGCCGAAGAGCTGATCCGACCTGTTGCGACCCTCGGGGTTATCTGGAGCGGGCGACGGGAATCGAACCCGTATCTCTTGCTTGGAAGGCAAGGGTCTTACCATTACACAACGCCCGCCGATACCTCCGGGACCTAGGCGATGGGGCGGGCGAGGTCAAGCCGACCCTCGCCCGCAGCGCCGTCGCGATCCCCGCCGGGTCGGGTTTCACCCGTCCCGGCGCAGGTAATTTCCGTTACACAGGGCTCAGATGAGCTCGACGTTGATGGCTTCCACCTGTGCCGCGGTCAACCCGGCGAAGAAGATCGTATGCCCGAGGGCCGACGCCTCGATCCCGCCCGCGATTGCAGTGACCTGCACGTTGAACGATGTGCCGGGGGCCACATCCACAACGATCCTGTCGCTCCCGACCTCGAAGTCGCCGATCACGTCGCGCTCGCCCGCCCTGGGTACAAAGACGAAGGCGTCCGATCCGACCCCGCCGAAGAGGGTGTCGTTGCCCGCCCCGCCGTGCAGCGTGTCGTTGCCCGCGTTGCCGAAGAGGGTATCGTCGCCGTTGCCGCCGAAGAGCACGTCGAACCCCGCCTTGCCGGAGATCAGGTCTGCACCCGCGTCGCCGTGCAGGGTGTCCGCGCCGATGCCGCCGTCGATCGTGTCGTTTCCAAGACCGCCGAAGATCAGGTCGTTGCCGGCATTGCCCTGGATCGAGTCATTGCCGTTGTTGCCCTGCAGCGTGTCGAACCCGTCGAGCCCGACAATGATGTCGTTGCCGCCCTTGCCGAAGATCAGGTCGAACCCGATCCCGCCGTTGATCTCGTCGGCGCCGATCCCGCCGTCGACCGTGTCGTTGCCGCCGCCGCCCTGGATCGAGTCGTCGCCGGCGTTGCCGTTGATGCTGTCGAAGCCGCCTTCGCCCATCAGCATGTCGAAGCCGCCAAGGCCGTTGATCAGATCGGCGCCAATCCCGCCCTTGACCTCGTCGAACCCGATCCCCGCGTTGATCGTGTCGTTGCCGGTGCCACCGTCGATCGTGTCGTTGCCGTCGCCGCCCTCGATGCTGTCGTTGCCGTCGCCGCCATTGACCGTGTCGTCCCCTTCGGCCGCGTTGATCGTGTCGTTGCCGCCGAGCCCGTGGATCTCCTCGCTTTCGTTCGTCCCCGTCATGATGTCGTCCAGGATCGAGCCCATCAGCGGCCCGTCGTTCACGACGAAATTGGGCACGAACCGGGTATAGACGTTGTTGTCCATGACCTGATCCCGCGGGTCCCAGACCGCGGCGAAGATGTCCCGGTTGCCCCCGGCCTCACCGAAGGTGAACAGCAGGCGTCCGTCCGCGGTGACCCCGGTGTCGATGGCGGTCGGGTTCGATGTCGGTGTCGTGCCTACGATAAAGGTCGCGCCGTCGGGCGTTCCGTTGGCGTTGAACTTCCGGGCCTCCACTTCCGTGGTGGTGTTGTTGTCCCAGGCGATGACGAACCCACCTTCAGGCAGGGCCACGATGCTCGGTTCGGTCTGGCTGTTTCCGCCCGTGGCAACGGCGAAGGTGGTGACCGTGTCCCCGGTCGGGGTGAATATCCGCGCGAGGATGTCGTTGCCCGATTCCCAGGTCACGACGAAGTTGCCATTGGCGAGGGATGCGACCTTGGGGTCTTCGCCGGATGCGGAGACTTGCGGGCCACGGATCAGCGTTCCGTTCGGGGTGAAGATGGCGGCCTCGATGCCGTTCGCGCCGTTGACCTCCTCGAACACCGAAACGTAGTTGCCGTTGGCCAGCACCGCCACGTCGCCGTTTTGCCCCTCGTCCCCGCTGTTCTGCGAGGCCTGGAACTCCGGCCCTGCGTTGCCGCTGGAGTCCACCCGGACACCCTTGATGTCCGGATCCCCGATATTGCTGAACCTGGTGAAGACCACCACGAAACTGTCGTCGGTCGCGTCGTAGGCGATGGCGGGCTCTGTCACATCGCTGCTGCCGAGCAGCAACGACGCGCTGGCGATGCTGCCGTTGTCGGTCTGGTTGCCCGCTGAGTCGAACCGCTCCCAGCGGATCCCGACATTGATGTTTCCGCGGGATTCGAACGCGATGATGAAGCCGCCGTCACTCGTGGCCGCAGCGACGGCTTTCTGTTCGTCGTTGATCACGAAGGTGGTGTTCAGCTGAAAGCTGTCGCGGACGATCTCGCCCTTGGCATCGAAGATCGTACCGACGATGTCGAAGCCGGGCGAAGGCGCAATCGTGCCGTTTCCGGTGGTGTCACGCTCGGTCGCGATGACGAGAATGTTGCCATTTGACAGGCCGATAATCGACGAATCGACTTTGTCGTCTATGGCGGCGTTGCCGCTGTTGACCTGGTCGACGGGCAAAAATTGAATGGGGGTGGCCATATCCTGGCCTCCTGTGCAGGAGGCAGGAATTGCCGCTGCTGAATTTCATCAGGACATTAATATATGTCAAGATACCAGAGGCAAAATGGCCGGCACGGATTATTTTCCGTCCCGGCCGTCTCGGGTCCCTCGGTCCCGTCGCTCAGATCAGAACGGCGTCGATCTCCTGCACCTGCGCCACGCTCAGGCCCGCGAAGAAGATCGTATGGCCAAATGCCGACGCCTCCGTGCCGCCGGCAACGGCCCTGATCTGCGCATCGTCGAGCGTCGTGCCGGGCGGCGCATCAAGCAGCAGCCGGTCCCTTCCGACCTCGAAGTCGCCGATCACGTCGCGCTCGCCCGCCGTGACCACGAAGACGAAACTGTCCGCACCGATCCCGCCGAAGAGTGAGTCGTTTCCGACCCCGCCATAGAGCGTGTCATTGCCCGCGTTGCCGTAGAGCGTATCGTCTCCGTTGCCGCCGAAGAGCACGTCGAACCCGGCCTTGCCCGAGATCAGGTCCGCGCCCGCATCGCCGGACAGGGTATCCGCCCCGATCCCGCCATCGATGGTATCGTTCCCGAGACCGCCGAAGATCACGTCGTCGCCAGCATTACCCTCGATCGAGTCGTTGCCGTTGTTCCCGTTCAGGTTGTCGAACCCCTCCAGGCCGATGATCGTGTCATCGCCGCCCTTTCCGAAGACCGTGTCGAAGCCGATCCCGCCGTTGATCTCGTCGGCGCCGATCCCGCCGTCGATCGTGTCGTTGCCGCCGCCGCCCAAGATCGTGTCGTTGCCGGCGTTGCCGAAGAGCGTGTCGAAGCCGCCCTCGCCGTAGATCACGTCGAACCCGCCGAGACCGCTGATCTCGTCGAAGCCGGTGCTGCCGTAGATCGTGTCGAAGCCCGTTCCGCCGTTGATTGTGTCGTTGCCGCCAAGGCCGTAGATCTCGTCGTTCCCATCGGTGCCGATGATCGTGCTGCCGCTGGGATGACCGGTGAAGCTGCCCTCATCCGTCAGGAAGTTCGGCAAGTTCCCCTGGACGTCGTCCATGTCCAGCGTATCGGCCCGACCGTCCCAGGCAGTGCCGAAAATCTCGCCATCCCGCACGTAGGCGAAGATCGAGACGCCTTCCGAGGTCACGTCGACATCGACGGCCCCGATACCGCCGGTGCCCGACACCGCGGTCTCGGGGCCGCGGGGCGTGCCGTCGGCGTCGAAGTTGCGGGCGCTGGTCGTGGCGGTGCCGCTGTCCCAGGCGATGACGAAGCCGCCATCGGGCAGGGCCTTCACGTCGGGGTCGATGTCGGTGGTGGGACTGGTGTTGGCCTGGGCCGCGGGGCTACGGGGGTCACCGCTGGGCTGGAAGATCTGGAACCAGATATCAAAGTTCTGTTCCCAGGTGATGACGAAATCGCCGTTCGAAAGCCCGGCGACGCTGGGATCGGTCTGAGTGCCGGCGAGGCCCTGGACCTCCCTGGAACCGCCGAGCTTGACGCCTGTGGCCGAGAGACGCTGATACTCGATCTCGAAGGTGCCGCCGTCCTGCTCCTCATAGGCGACGACGTACGAGCCATCGGCCATGATCGCGATGTCGCCGTTGCGGTTGTCGCCGGTAGTGTTCTGCGCGACCGAGCGTTGCGGGGCGACCGTGCCGTCGGCGCTGACCAGATTGCCGAAGATCCTCTGGATGCCGCTGTCGCTGAAGGTGTAGATGACGAAGCTCTCGTTGGTGTCGAGGTTCACCGCCACTGACGGGTTGCGCAGATCGTCGGAGCCGCTGAACTCTGTCCGCACGGTCGCGCTGTCGATTGCGTCGCCGACTGCGTTGAAGCGCTCCCAAACCACTCGAGTGTCAACGTTGTTCGTGTCGTCATCCATGTAGACCATGACGAAGCCACCGTCGTTGGTGGCGGCGATGTCGAAGTCGCGTTCATTGTCGAGGTTGCGGGCATTGTTCAGGCGAAAGGCGTCGCGCACCACCGCGCCGCTGGCATCGTAGATCACCCCGACGATATCGGTGCCGTTGGGTGGATTGGCGACGCCGCCGACGGGGCCTTCTTCCCAGGCCACGAGAGCATTGCCGTTCGACAGGCCGATGAGCTTGGGGTTGGTCTGCGTGCCGGTGGCTGCGGCGCCGGTGTTCGCCTGAAATTCAGGCAGGAGTTCGGTGAGCGTGGCCATAATCATAGTCTCCTTCGGGTGTGCGCGAATCGGAAATCAATGATCCGATCCTAGGCTTGCCGGGCCGAATCAGATAGAATTTTATTGAATGAAATTCGGTATCGGCCAGTATTGGCCGCCCGGATCAGACACCCCGCCGCCCCTCGGCCGGGCCCAGTGCATGCGACACGACGCCGCCGATGGCGCCCAGATGCGCGGCCAGCGGGCTCGACCGCCGCCAGACCATCCCGATGGTCCGTGAGGGGGCGGGCGCCGGAAAGCGCGTGACCGCGACGGGCGCAGAGCGCGTCTCCACCGCCACAGCCATCTCCGGGATAAGCGTCACGCCGAGGCCCGCGCCCACCATCTGCACCAGTGTCGAGAGCGACGATCCGTCGAGCGACTCGCGCGGCAGGGTGGGGCGCAGGTTGCAGAAGGACAGCGCCTGGTCGCGAAAGCAGTGCCCCTCCTCGAGAAGCAGGAGCCGCATCTCCCTGAGCGCCTCGCGGTCCGGCACCGGGGCGTCGGCCTGCGCCTCGGGGCGCACCAGCAGGAACTCCTCCTCGAAAAGCGCCATCTCCGTCAGCCCCGGTTCCGACACCGGCAGGGCCAGCAGCGCCGTGTCGATCCGCCCTTCGTCGAGGTCGCGGATCAGCCGCGGCGTGATCGTCTCGCGCAGGGTCAGCTCCAGCCCAGGATGGCTCTGCGCCAGCGCGCCCACGATGCGCGGCAGCACATAGGGCGCGACCGTGGGAATGACCCCGATCCGCAGCGAGCCGGACAGGCCCGCGCGCGCGGCGCGCGCAAGGTCCGCGAGCTCGTCCACCGACCGCAGCACCTCGCGCGCCCGGGCGGCGAAGAGCTCCCCCAGCGCCGTCGGCCGCACGCCCCTCGGTGCGCGCTCGAACAGCGCCGCGCCCAGTTCCTCCTCCAGCGCCTTCACCTGCATCGACAAGGCCGGCTGCGAGATCGCGCAGGCCTCCGCGGCCCTTCCGAAATGGCCATGCCGGAGCACGGCGTCGACATAGCGAAGCTGTTTGAGGGTCAGGTTTGTCATCAGGTTTTCTTATCGGTATCATCAGAAGATTCAAGTTCGCTTAATCCCTCCGGTTTGCTAGAACCATTCCAGACTGCCCGTCGGCGCGCCCTGCGGCCTGCCGCGGCAGCGGACCGGATTTCAGATCGGAGAGACCCCATGATGGACGGAAACGACGCCCCCGCGGCCGGCAAATGCCCGGTGATGCACACCAACCTCGGCGTGCGCTCGAACCGGGACTGGTGGCCGAACCAGCTCAACCTCAAGATCCTGCACCAGAACACCGCCCTGTCGAACCCGATGGGCCCGGATTTCTCCTATGCGGAGGCCTTCAAGGGGATCGACTACGACGCGCTGAAGCGGGACCTGACCGCCCTGATGACCGACAGCCAGGAATGGTGGCCGG
>Ga0076930_101149_pt1 | contig 16018 bp, 13 predicted proteins | sample HotLakConsoUCCRE_FD_71149 | JGI IMG/M metagenome (GOLD analysis project Ga0076930, IMG submission 71149) | Hypersaline microbial mat communities from Hot Lake, Washington, USA - Hot Lake Consortium UCC-RE (version 3) (version 3) ...
GGGTGGGCTGGCCACCGGCGTGGACGCTGCGGCGGCCCCGGGGCTCACCCACTCCGCACGCCTCTCGCAGGTGCCCCTCCTCCCGGAGGAGCTGGAGGCGCAGCGGGCCCTGTTCCCGGAGGGGCGGCTGGACCAGGACCTCCAGCAGATCGACCTCCGGGAGACCAACTCCTGGCGGATGCTCATGGCGGACGTCCCCACCGTGGAGCTCCTGGAGGTGCAACTGGTGAATGCGGTGGCGCCCTTCGTCCTGAATGCCCGGCTGAAGCCGCTGATGCTCCGCACCCCGGACCGGGACAAGCACATCGTGAACGTCTCGGCGGTGGAGGGGCAGTTCTACCGGAACGCCAAGACCACCCGGCACCCCCACACGAACATGGCCAAGGCCGCCCTGAACATGATGACCCGCACGGCGGCGGCGGACTACCAGAACGACGGGATCCACATGAACGCCGTGGACACGGGGTGGGTCACCGACGAGGACCCGGAGGCCATCGCCGCCCGGAAGACGGAGATCCACCGGTTCCACCCCCCCCTGGACATCGTGGACGGGGCGGCCCGGATCGTGGATCCCATCATCGACGGGATCAACACGGGGGAGCATGTCTGGGGGCAGTTCCTGAAGGACTACCGGCCTACGGACTGGTAGTGGGCGGGGGGGGCGCCCCGGGCGCCCCTCAGCTCCGGAGCGCCGCCATCCCTCCGTCCGCGGCCACCACGCTCCCGGTGACCCACCCCGAGGACTCCCCCAGCAGCCACGCCACGATCTCCGCCACCTCGTCGGCGGAGCCGATCCGCCCCAGCGGGTGCATCCCCACCGAGGTCTCCAGGCTCCGCTCGTTGGAGGTGATCCGGGACGCCAGGGGGGTGTCCACCAGCCCCGGCGCCACGGCGTTCACCCGGACGTTGCGGCGGGCCAGCCCTGCGGCGGCGGAGCGCATCAGCCCCTCCACCCCCGCCTTGGCCGCGGCGATGGCCTCGTGGTTGGGAAGCCCCACCCGGGCTGCCGCGCTGGACATCAGCACGATACTCCCCCCTCCCCCCCGGGCCAGGACCGATCCGGCGGAACGCACCAGGGCAAAGGCGGTGGTGAGATTGGTGGCCAGCACCTCGTCGAAGGTCTCCCGGGAGGTGGCGGAGGCCGGACGGAGCTCGATGGAGCCCACACAGTTCGCCGCTCCCCGGAAGGTCCCCAGTTCCCCCGCCCGTTTCACCGCGTCCGCCACCTGACCGAAGTCCCGGGCATCCAGGACCAGGGGGGTCCCCCCCACCTCCTCCGCCACCTCCTCCACCGGGGCGGCGGTGCGTCCCGCCACCAGGATGTGGGCACCGGTGCGGGCCAGGCGGTGGGCCACGGCGCGTCCGATGGCGCCGCCTCCACCGAGGACGAGATAGCTGGGGGTGGGGGACGACATGGAACCTCCGGATACGGGTCGAGGGGCTGTCCTGGGCGATTCTTCAACGAATCGTGGACAACCCCTCGACAATCCTTTGGGTCCACCCTGCCGCGGCGGGGTGCGGGGCCGGGCTACCCTGACCGGCCCACGGAACCGGGCCGCCCCGTCCACCCGGGGCGAGGCCGGAGTCCCCCGGTCACCCCGGAAGCCCGTCCTCCCCCACCTTCCGGAGGATCAGCTTGTGGGCCCGGAGCCGCAGCCCGTTCAGGCGGATGAACCCCCGGGCATCCTCCTGGTCGTACCCCCCGGCCACATCCATGGACGAGAGCTCCTGGTCGTAGAGCGACGACGACGACTTCCGACCGCGGGGGATGACGTTCCCCTTGAAGAGCTCCACCCGCACCTGGCCGTCGATGAGGCGCTCCGACTGGAGGAAGGCGGCCCGGATGAAGTCCATCTCCGGGGAGAACCAGAAGCCGTTGTAGATGATCTCCGCGAAGCGGGGCGAGAGCATGTCCCGGAGCCGCAGGACCTCCCGGTCCATGGCCACCCCCTCCAGATCCCGGAGGGCGTGGTGCAGGATGGTCCCTCCGGGGGTCTCGTACACCCCCCGGGACTTGATCCCCACGAAGCGGTTCTCCACCATGTCCACCCGCCCGATCCCGTGGCGCCCCCCCAGGTCGTTCAGGTAGCTGAAGAGCGCCACCGGCTCCTCATGGACCGTCCCGTCGGCGCTGTTCTCCACCCGGATGGGGCGGGCATCCTTGAAGTGGATCGTGATCTCCGTGGGCTCGTCCGGGGTGTCCCGGAGGGACCGGGTGAGCTTGAACATGTCCTCCGGCGGCGCCAGATCCGGGTCCTCCAGCATCCCGGCCTCGTACGACCGGTGCATGAGGTTCTCGTCGCTGGAGTAGGGCTTCTCCGCGGTGGCCTCCACCGGGATGTCGTGCTCCTTCGCGAAGGCCAGGAGGTCCTTCCGCCCCTGGAAGCGCTGGAGGAAGTCCTTCTCCTTCCACGGCGCGATGATCTCCAGCCGGGGAGCCAGGGCGGCGAAGGCCAGCTCGAAGCGCACCTGGTCGTTCCCCTTGCCGGTGGCGCCGTGACCCACGGCGTCGGCCCCCTCCTGCAGGGCGATCTCCACCTGCCGCCGGGCGATCACCGGCCGGGCCAGGGAGGTTCCCAGGAGGTAGCGGTTCTCGTAGATGGCGTTTCCGGCGATGGCCGGGAAGATGAACTCCTGGACGAACTCATCCTTCAGGTCCTCCACGAAGACCTTGCTGGCCCCCGTCTGGCGGGCCCGCTCCGCCACGTCCTGGAAGTCCTCCTGCTGCCCCACGTCCGCCACGAAGGCGATGACGTCATATCCCCGCTGCAGGAGGTCCTTGAGGATGCAGGCGGTGTCGAGACCGCCGCTGTACGCCAGAACCACCTTCTTCTTGCCGTTGGCCAAGGTCGGACTCCCGGGGAGGGATGAGGGGATTGGGGGACGAGAAACAGGACGATGGAAAGGTGGGTCCCCGGAAGGCGAAAGCAAGTGGTCCGACTCAATCCCCGTGTCGCCCCCCCATCTGGCCGCCCTGGCCCCTGCGGGGTACGATCTCGGGAAGAGATCCATCCTCTTCACTGTATACGCGGGGAGACGAGGCCATGGACGAGGGAACGGTTGGACGACCCGGACGCTGGACCGCCGTTGCGGGGATGCTGGGTCTCGTGGGGCTGGTGGGGGCCGGGGCGTGTGCCTCGGGAGGGGCGACCCCCATGGTCACCGAGCCCGGCGTGGTGGCGGTGGTGACCGCCGGCGGGGACACCTGGGAGGTGCGGCGGAGTCCGGACGTTCGGGTCAATCCCCGGGTCCAGGTCCCTCCCGCCCGGGCGTACGAGGCCCTCCCGGCGGTCTACGCCGAGCTCCAGTTCCCGGCCGACATGCAGGACCCCGCCGCCCGCCAGATCGGGGTGTCGGAACAGCGCTTCAGTCGGCGGATCCTGGGTCGGCCCCCCAGCGACTTCTTCGACTGCGGCCTGGATTCGGGGCTCAACCTTCCCCTGGCGGACCGGGCCCCCATCGACGCCCGGATCGTGACGCAGGTCCTGGGCGGAGGAGATGCGGCGGAGATCGCCACCACCATCCGGGCCACCGCCCGCCGCTCCGGTGGGAACGCCGGCGTGGCGGAGTGCCGCAGCACCGGACTGCTGGAGATCCTCATCGGGGAGATGGTGCGGGAGCGAGCGGGGCCGGTGTAGGCGCACCCGCCCCCGCAGGGATCAGTCCCGCCTCGGGTAGACGCCCTCGATGCAGATCACGTAGTGGAGCACCTGCTGGCCATCGCCTGCGGAGTCGGGAGCGTCCAGCTTCGGCAGGTGGAAGGTGGTCCGGCCGTCCCCCCCGTAGGTGATGCCCAGGATGCTGAAGAGGGCCTGGTTCTCGTTGATGGGGAGGACGGCGCCGTTGCAACTCGCCCACCCCTGCGGATTGAAGTTCCCTGCGAACAACCTGATCTCGCCCATGGTGCCTTCCATGGTGACGCTCCTGCTGGGGGGAGGGGAGGGGAAGACGGACTTTCGCCGGCCGCCCGCCCGTGCGGGGCTCATGCCTTCTGCGCCGACAACATAGGGTCCGGTCCGCGGGGCGCGACAGTTCCGGTTCTTTCCCCTCCCCGGCCATCCCGCCCGGCGGGAGCCCGCATCCCGGCCCTCATTCCGGCCCTCATTCCGGCCGTCCGGTGGAGCCCTCCCCATCCCTCCGGAGGGGGCCCTCCCCCCGGGCCCACACCAGCATGTCCTTCGCGATGAGGGTCACGGGGACGGACCCCCGGGAGAGGAACCGGTCGTGGAACGCCTTCATGGAGAAGTCGCTCCCCTGGACGGCCATCACCTCGTCCCGGAGATGGTGGATGGTGTCCCGGCCCATCAGGGCGCCCACCCCGCCCCCGGGGAACATGCTCCTCTCCACCGCATCGCCGAGGGCGGCCTCCATCGACATCCCCGCCGTCTCCTGGTAGAAGGCCACGGCCTCGTCCAGGGTGAAGCGCCCCTGGTGGAGCCGTACGTCCACCACCGCCCGGGCGCACTGGCTGGCCCTTGCCGCCTCATGGGCAAAGCGCTCCAGGGGGGTCAGGAGCCCGGCGTCCGCCATGAGGTCCGTGGCGTAGGAGGCCCACCCCTCCGCCATCGTCCCTCCGCAGTGCAGCGCGATCCGGGACGCGCACTCCGCGGAGGCGATCCTGCCGACCCGGGAGGGGGCCCGGACGGCATGCCAGGTCTGGACGTGGCGCCCGATGCTGCCGTGTCGCACCACATGATCCAGCTTGATGACGCTCTCGTTGGTGGCCCGGAGGAGCTGCTCCCGCTCCCCGGCAGGCACCCCCCCGTCGATGGGAGGCACCAGGTGGTGGTGGAGGTCGGGGCCCCGGAGAGGCGACGGCGACCGGTGGAAGGGGAAGTGGAGGAAGGGCGCCGTCTCCCGGATCCACTCCGGAAGGGGAGAGAAGCGGACGGGGGCGTCGGGCCAGGTGAGGAGTTCCTGCTCCTCCGCCAGGCGCTGCACCTGGTCCCGGAGTTCAGCGTACCGGGGCAGGTACCCGGCTTCGGTGGGGTGCAGTCCCGGCAGGAGGGCCAGGAGCTCCTCCGGCGAGGCGGCCCCCAGGGTCTCCGCGCCCAGGGCGGTCCAGCTCCGGGCCTTCCGGAGCTCCTCCAGGGCGTACTCCCCCAGCTCGTCGGGGGTCATGTTCAGGGCGTGTCCCCGCTCCAGGAGCTCGTGGAACCGGTCCTCGCCATAGGCCACCCCCGGGCGGAGCTGGAAGCGGAGCTCCCCCTCCAGCCTCCCTGCATGCGACTCGAAGGCCTCCCCCGCCCGCCGGGTCGCCGCCAGGAATGCGGACGAGCGGATCCGCTCCTTGGCCGCCAGCGCGGGGAGCCCCCGCCGGAAGAGGGCCCGGGCCCCCTCGCACTCCCGGAGCGCCCGGGCGGTCCAGCCGGCCGGGGCCGACCGCACGGCGTCCCGGGCGTTGGCCAGGAAGTCGGGGACGGCCGCCAGCCGCTCCGCAGCCGCCTCCACCCGCTGGTCCAGGGGGGCGAAATCGGTGAGGAGGAGGGCGATGATCCCGGAGAGTGCCTCCCCGGTGTGCCAGGCGGGATTCCCCCACTGGAAGTGGGACGAGGTGAGCTCCCGCTCCTCCAGCTCCAGCGCCCCCACCCCCAGGTGCAGGTCCAGTCGCTCCACGGGGGAGGCGCTGAAGAGATCCAGCTGCCGGGCCTCCTCCAGGAGCCCCTGCACGACGGCCAGCGAGTCGCCGGCCCCGTTCTCGGAGCAGTCGGGAAGCCGGTGGTCGTGCCCTTCCATTCCGATGAAGGTGGCGTCCACCGGACGGCGGGTGGCCAGGGAGGCGAAGAAGCGGTCGAGCCAGGCGGACGGGGTGGACAGGGGAACTCCGGGGAAGGAAGGGGAGGGGTTGGGGGAGGCGGAGGAAAGGACCCGTCGCACCTCCGGAAGTGCCGCAGTCGCGGCCCGGGGCGGGGGCCGGTCAGTCGCCCACGGGGCTTGCCGGCGGTGCACCCTGCGGCTTCCTCCCGTCTTCCGGCCCCTCCAGTGGCGCCAGCGGCGTCCGGAGCATCCCCCCCAGCGACTGCCACCCCGGCCCGTCGAACCCGTCCAGCCCCAGGTGGATGGTCCGGGCGTCCTCCCTCAGGCGGAACGACCCCAGGAGCCGGTCCCACCAGGGGAACACCGACCCGTAATTGGAGTCGGTCTCGGGCTGCCAGCGGGAGTGGTGCACCCGGTGCATGGCCGGCGTCACCACCAGCGCCCGGAGCCCCCGGTCCATCCAGTCGGGAATGGTGAGGTTGGAGTGGTGGAAGAGGATCACCGGAAGGAGGAGCGCCTCGTAGACGGCCAACTGGGCGATGGACACCCCCAGCAGGGGGATCACCAGGAGCCGAGCCATCCCGGACAGGAGCTGCTCCCCGGGGTGGAAGCGGAGGCCGGTGGAGGCATCCATCTCCGGGTCGCTGTGGTGCATCCGGTGGAAGCGCCAGAGGAAGGGGATCCGGTGGTTGGCCCGGTGCCAGAGGTACATCCAGAGATCGAAGGCCAGGATCACCAGGATCAGCTCCACCCACCCCGGCCACTCCAGCATGCGGAACACCCCGAACCCCTCCGCTTCCCCCCAGGCGTCCAGCGCCAGGAAGAGCCCCCCCGCCAGCAGCGCCATGAGGAGGGCGTTGGCCCCTCCCAGCCCCAGGTTCTTCAGGTCGTGGCGGACCCGCTCCCCGGTCCTCCCGGAGAACTCCCCATAGAAGGGGACCACCCCCTCCAGGGTCCAGAGCACCACCAGCACGGCGGCGGCGGCCACGGCCTTCGGTTCGAGTTCCATGTCTCCTACCGGGCCCGGTGGGTGGAAAGGGCGGGGACTAGTTCCGCATCAGGTAGCTGAGCTTCACGAAGAAGCCGTCCCGGGCCCGCTCCACCTCCCGGAACCGGAAGGCGTTCTCCTCGGACATCACGCTTCCGTACCCCGCAAAGAGCACGGTCCCCGGATTGGGCTGCCAGGCAAAGAGCAGGTCCCCCTGGATGTCGTTCCTGGAGACCCGCCCCGTGCGCTCGTAGATCCCCGTGGCGGGATTCCGGATGAGGATGGGGTCCCCGGTGCGGGTGTCGTCCCGGAGCGCATCCCGCTCCCGGGCGTCGTACTGCGCCACCCCCCGCACGAAGATGGAGCGGGAGAGCTGGTACTCCACCTTCAGCCGGGGGAGGTCCCGGACCCGGACAGTGGAGCGGTCGTCGGGGCGGATGTACTGCTGCCGGGCGTAGGTGGGGCTGACCCGGAGCTGCTCGGTGGGGCGCCAGTCCAGCCCCCCGTCGATGAAGGCGATGTAGGCCATGGCCCACTCGTCGAAGTTCTCGTCCCGCCCGGCGATGAGGGTCAGGTTCGCCCCCACCCGGTTCCACTGGGGAGTGGCCACGCTCAGGATGAAGTCCAGATTCCCGATGGAGGGGACCCCGGTGAAGGGGATGGTGTCGGTCCCCGCCGGGAGGGTCCGCTCGATGGCGTAGTCGGTATAGAGATACGGCGGATAGTAGAAGCGCTCCAGGAGGACGGAGCCGGTGACCGACCACCCCCCCCGGAGCGACAACGTGTTGTTCCAGTGGAACTTGATGTCCTCGGGGGTGCCGCCCTCCCAGAAGGCGTCGTGGAGCCACGATCCGCTGAACATCATGGAGCTGCTCCAGCTCTCCAGCCGACTGTCCGCCGCCCCGAAGCGGGTCATGCGGGGGGTGAAGCGCACCGATGCGGTCCCCGACCGGGCCACGAACCCGCTCCGGGTGATGAAGTCGGCGCTGGTCCCCCGGAAGGCGCTGCTGAACCCCCAGCTGCGTCCCGCCCGGGTGAGCCCCAGGTCCCACAGGTGGCCGTCCCCCTCCACCACCCACCCTTCGGTGAAGCTCCCGGCCCCCTGGGCGGTGAGGGTGTAGTCCCCCATCACCAGCCGGGTGTCCACCCCCACCACCCGGTTGAAGCCGTCCCCTTCGGTGCGGTCGGTGTAGACCAGCCCCAGGGTGGAGGCCTCCCCCACGTTGCGCTGGACCCGGACGATGTTGAACAGGGGGCGCTCCCCCGTGGCGGAGATGCCGCCGTCGTCCAGCGCTGAGAGCACCCCCACCTCGAAGCCCGAGAAGCTCCCGTTGGCCTTCACCGCCACGTCCGGCTGGACGATCTGCCGGGTGTAGATGAGCTGGTTCGGCACCCGGAAGCGCTCGCTCCCCTCCAGGAAGAAGGGGCGCTTCTCCGGGAAGGCGATGGCGGTGCGGGGATCGTAGGTGAGGCGCCCGGCGTCGGCCTCCACCTGGGAGAAGTCCGGGCGGATGGTGCCGTTCACCGTGAGGTTCTCCGAGATCCCCCAGGTGACGTTCCCCCCCAGGTTGGGGTCGGAGTTGCCGTAGCCCCACTGGCCACCCGTATCCCGGGTGCCCTCCAGCCGCCCCGTGATCTCCGGCTGGAACTCGAACACCATCCCCCGCTCCAGCCCGGTGAGCCCCACCAGCCGTCCGCTCTGGGCGAGGAACGACGCCCTCCCCCGCCGGGCGGGGGTCCAGGTGTGGGAGTGGCCGGTGGCCTGCACCACCCGGACCACGTTCAGCCCCCAGTCCTGCACCTCGCTGGGCTGGTAGCGCAGGCTCTTGAAGGGGATGCGGACCTCCACCTCATAGCCCTGGTCGGTGAGGCGTCCCACGGAGCTGTAGTTGAAGTCCGGATTCCGGTCCAGCGGGTGCACCTCCGCCTCGGCCCGGAAGAACCCGCCGGATCCCCCCTCCCCCTCCAGGCGGATCCCGTCCATCTGGATCCCGAAGGGATTCACCCCGAACACCGAGGCCCGCCGGGCATCGTTGAAGGTGTCCAGGAGGAGGAGCACATGGTCGTCGTTCTCGATCCGGTCCCGCTCCGCCAGGGTGGCCCGCACCGTGGACGGGTCCGCGTGTGCCCGGATCCCGAAGTGGATGGCGTCCGGGGCGTACCACACCAGCACCGTGGTGGAATCCCCCGCCGGCACTCCGTCCAGGGGGCTGTACTGGAAGAAGCCCCGGAGCACCGCCGCCTGATTCCAGACCCCCTCGTCCAGGACCCCGTCCACCTCCACCTCCCCGTCCAGCCGGGGGATGGCCACATCGGTGTCCACCGCCCCCGGGACCGGCGCGTCCGAGGCCACCCGGGGGGCCGGGGCGGCGGCGGAGGCCGCCGGGGAAGGGGAGGGAACGGCGCCGGAGCCGGGGACCTGCAGGGCCAGCAGGAGGAGGGGGATCAAGGGGTTCTACCTGAGGTGCTGGTTGAAGAACTGGAGGGTGCGCTCCTGGGCCAGACGGGCGGCGGCCGGGTCGTAGCGGGGGGTGGTGTCGTTGTGGAAGCCGTGGTCCGTATCAGGATACATGTGCATCTCGTACGTCTTGCCGTGGGCCTTCAGCGCCTCCTCGAAGGCGGGCCACCCAGCGTTGATCCGCTCATCCCGCTCTGCGTAGTGGATCTGCAGCGGGGCCTGGATCAGATGCACCTGGTCTGCCGGGGGCTGGCTCCCGTAGAAGGGGACCCCCGCCGCCAGCTGGGGGATGCGGATGGCCAGGGTGGAGACCATTCCACCGCCGAAGCAGAAGCCCACGGCCCCCACCTGCCCGGTGCAGTCGGGGTGCTCCATGAGGAAGCGAGCCCCCGCCACGAAGTCCTCGGTCATCGTCCCCCGATCGAGTTGGGCCTGCATGGTCCGCCCGTCGTCGTCGTTCCCCGGGTAGCCCCCCAGCGGTGTCAGGGCGTCGGGGCCCAGCGCCAGAAAGCCGGCGGCACCCATCCGCCGCACCACATCCTCGATGTAGGGGTTGAGCCCCCGGTTCTCGTGGATCACCAGGACCCCCGGGAGGGGACCCGTGGCCCCGGCGGGGCGCACCATATACCCCCGCATGGTCCCCGAGCCCTGGGGGGACGGGTACTCCACATACTCCGCCTGGATGGCGGTGTCATCCGGGGCCACGTGGCGGGCCCAGGCGTACCGGGGGCGGAGCGCCTCCAGGAAGCCCGCTGCGGTCATCCCCCCCACGGCGAAGCGGGCGGCCCCTTCCAGGAACCCCCGGCGGTCCAGCTGTCCATGCACGTATTTGTCGAAGAGCTGCAGCACCTCCCGGGGGAAGTCCCGGGTGGTCAGTCTCCTCTCCTCCTGTTCCTCGCTCATGTGGCTCTCCGCGTGGGGGTGTGGGGCGTGTGGCGTGCCGTGGGATCAATGAGGCTACTCGTAGCCCGGCGTTGCGGCCAGTATTGAGGGGGGAGCCGCTCCCCCCGGGCTTCCGGCGGGGCCGGGGCCGGAGTCCTGTGCCCATCGCACGGGCCGCCCCGGCATCGCCCTGGCTCAGAGCCCAAAGCTGTCCCCCTTTCCGGGGATCTCCACCCGGCCGGGGGGAAGGGCCTCCGCCAGGCTCTGCATGACCTCCTCCTCGCCGTGCACCAGGAACGTCACCGGCGCCGCCACCGCCCGGTGCCACGCCACCAGTTCGTCCCGGTCCCCGTGGGCGGAGAAGCCGTTGATGGTGTGGACCTTCGCCCGCACCGGGATGTCGTTGCCGAAGAGGCGCAGCGTCCGGGCTCCGTCGATGACCTGTCGGGCCGGGGTCCCCTTCGACGCAAACGACACGAAGACCACGCTGGACTCCGGCCGCCGGAGGTTGTGCCGGAGGTGGTGCCGCACCCGCCCCCCGGTGGCCATTCCGGACCCCGCCAGGATCACCGCCCCCTGCTGGATGTCGTTGATGGCCCGGGAGTCGGAACTCTTCCGGGTGAAGCGGAGCCCGGGAACCGCGAAGGGGTCCACCCCGGAGGCCAGCATGGCCGAGGCCTCCTGGTCGTAGCACTCCGGGTGGTTCCGGTAGATCTCCGTGGCCGAGATGGCCATGGGGGAGTCCAGGAAGACCTTCGTGCTCCGGGGAAGCCGCCCCTCCTCCACCCCCTCCCGGAGGTGGAAGAGGAGTTCCTGGGCCCGCTCCAGGGCGAAGGTGGGGATCACCACATTCCCCCCCCGCCGGAAGGTGTCCTCGATGGCGGAGAGGAGCTCCTCCACCGACGGCTCCATCTCCCGGTGGAGGCGGTCCCCGTAGGTGCTCTCCATGACCACGAAGTCCGACGGCGGCGGCGGGTGGGGATCCCGGAGGAGGGGACGACCGGCGTTCCCGATGTCTCCCGAGAAGGTGATGCTCCGGGTGGCCCCGTCCTCCGTCACCTCCAGGCGGAGGCTGGCGGAGCCCAGGATGTGCCCCGCGTCGTAGGCGGTGACCACGACCCCCGGGCCCACCGTCAGGGGCTCCCCGTAGGCCAGGGTCCGGCCGAAGTACCCCATGGTGGATTCCGCGTCCTCCGTGGTGTAGAGGGGCTCCGGTGTCCCGTTTCCCCTCTCCTTCCCCTGCCGGGCCCGACGGAGGGCCCGCTCCGCCTCCTCCTCCTGGATCCCGGCGGAGTCCATCATCACCACGCGGGCCAGCTCCTTCGTGGCCGCCGTGGCCAGGATCTCCCCCCGGAAGCCCCGCTTCACCAGGAGGGGGAGCCGTCCGCAGTGGTCCAGGTGGGCGTGGGTGAGGAGCACCACGTCGATGGAGTCGGCGTCGAATCCGAAGGGTTCGGCGTTCTCCTCCTGGAGTTCCCGTCCCCCCTGGAAGAGGCCGCAGTCCACCAGGATCCGTCGACCGTTGCACTGGAGGAGGTGGCAGGAGCCGGTGACATCCCGGGCGGCGCCGTGGAAGGAGAGCTTCATGGATGGTCCCGTGTGGGGGGAGGGGGGATGGGTGGAGGGATCAGGGGGCCGATGAAGGGGCCGCCCAGCTGATCCGCCCCTCCATGGTGGGGCGGCCGTGGGGGCCCTGGAGCTCGAGGGCCGTGGGGGGGGCTCCCCCGGGTTCCTCCGGCTCTTCCTGGCGACCCACCAGGGCAATGGGGTCCCCGCAGAACAGGGGGGACAGCCCCCGGTAGCGGAAGGAGGCCGGTGCCTCCCCCATGTGGGCGCACCCGCTCCGCATGAGGAGCAGGGCGCTCAGCGGCCCGTGGACCACCAGCCCGGGATACCCCTCCACCTGCGTCGTGTAGGGGTGGTCGTAGTGGATCCGGTGACCGTTGAAGGTCAGGGCGGAGAAGCGGAAGAGGAGGACCGGGTCGGTGGTGGTCCGGTCCTGCCAGTCCCAGCCGTCCGGTGCCTCTCCCAACCCGGCGCCGGAGCTCTGCGGGGGAGCCCCCTGCGCTGGAGCCCCCTGCGCCGAAGACCCCTGCGCCGGGGATCCGCCTGGCGCCGCTGAAGGGGCCTCCCGGTAGATCAGGTCCTGCTCCTCCACCACCGCCGCCACCCCCTCGTGGACGATCCGGTGCTCCACGGTGACCAGCACCAGCGCTCCGCTCCGCCCCTCCTTCTCCTCCACCGAGAGGATCCGGGAGTGCCGCTGGGCGGGAGCCCCCACCGGGAGGGGGGCGTGGAAGTGCACCCGTCCGCCCGCCCACATCCGTCGGGGGAGGGGGACCGGGGGGAGGAAGCCCCCCCGCCGGGGGTGCCCGTCGGGCCCCACCTCCGACGCCCGGACCACGGCGGGGAAGTAGAACCAGTGCCAGAGGGGGGGGAGTGGGTTCCCCGGGGCGATTCCCTCCGGGGGATCGTCGAACATGGCGGCCACCGCCCGGGCGTGGGACAGCTCCAGCGCCCCCTCCACCCGCTCCTCCCGGCCGATCCACTGCGAGAGGTCGAGGTCCTTCCCCCTTCCCGGCCCGCCTCCGGCTCCGGCGGTTCCGGCCCCACGTCCCCCTTCACCGGCTCCGGTGGCCCCGCCCCCTGCGGACACACCCTCTCCCCCCGACGCCCCCCGCCCCCGCCCCGTCATTCGAAGGACCTCGGAAGCCCCAGCACGTGCACCGCCAGGTAGCTCAGGATGAGGTTCTTCGAGATGGGGGCCACCTGGTAGAGGCGGGTCTCCCGGAACTTCCGCTCCACGTCGAAGGCAGCGTCGAACCCCCGGCCACCGAAGGTCTGGATGGCGGCGTTTCCGGCCTCCCACGACGCCTCGGACGCCAAAAGGAGCGCCATGTTCGCCTCCTCCCCCGGGCGCTCCCCGGCATCGAAGAGGGCGCACCCCCGCTCCACCATCAGGGCGGCGGCCCTCATGGAGGCGTAGCTCCGGGCGATGGGGAACTGCACCCCCTGGTTCCGTCCCACTGGCCCCCCGAAGATCTGCCGCTGATTTCCCCACTCCACCGACTGGCGGATGAACCAGCGGGCATCCCCCACGCACTCCGCCGCGATGAGGAGGCGCTCGGCGTTCATCCCGTCCAGGATGTAGCGGAAGCCCTTCCCCTCCTCCCCGATCCGGTTCTCCACCGGCACCTTGAGGTCCTTGAACGACAGGGCGCACGCCCCCTGGTTCATGAGCGTCCGGAGCGGCTGGATTTCCAGCCCCGCCCCCCGGGCCTCCCGCATGTCCACCAGGAGGACGGTCAGGCCGTCGGTCTTCTTCGCCACCCGGTCCCGGGGGGTGGTGCGGGCCAGGAGGATCATGAGGTCCGAGTGGGCCCCCCGTCCGATGTAGGTCTTCTCGCCGTTCACCACGTAGTGGTCCCCCACCCGCTCCGCCGTGGTGCGGATGTTGGTGGTGTCGCTTCCGGACTCGGGCTCGGTGACCCCGAAGACCTGGAGGCGCATTTCGCCCCGGGCCAGCGCCGGGAGGATCTCCGCCTTCTGCCGCTCCGAGCCGTGCCGCAGGATCGTCCCCATGGTGTAGATCTGGGCGTGGGCCACCCCGGCGTTGCAGCCGCAGGCATTGATCTCCTCCAGCACCGCAGAGGTGGCGGCCAGGGTCAGCCCCATCCCGCCGTAGTGCTGGGGGATGAGCGCTGAGAGCAGTCCTGACTCCGTGAGGGCCCGGACGAAGGCCTCCGGGTACCCCCGGGCCTGGTCCACCTCCTGCCAGTAGGGGCCGGGGAAGTCGGCGCACACCCGCCGCACCCGTTCCCGGAGGGCCTCATGGGGATCGGTGTGGATCCCCGACCTCGCCCCTCCGGCCGCCCCCTGTCCCGCCTCGTGTCCCACCGGTGCCTCAGCCATCGTTGGTCTCCCCGGAAGCAGCCAGGATCCGTCGCGCCTGGAGCATCACCGGGCGCTCCAGCAGTCGCCCGTCCAGCAGCGCCACCCCCCCGCCCCCCCGGGCCTCCCACGCCGCAACCACCCGCCGGGCCCGTTCCACCTCCTCCGGCGAGGGGGTGAAGGCCTGGTGGATGGCGGGGATCTGCCGGGGGTGGATGGCGGCCTTCCCCGTGAAGCCCATGGTCCGGGCACGGCGGCTCTCCTCCAGGAGGGCGGCCTCGTCCTCCAGGTCGATCCGCACCGCGTCCCAGGAGGCGATGCCGGCCCCCGCCGTGGCCTGCACCAACCGGGAGCGGGCGTACAGCAGGGCGTCCCACCCCATGTCCGAGCCGGTCTCCGCCGCCAGATCCACCGCCCCCAGGAGGATGGCCTCCAGGCGGGGGGTGGAGGCGGCAATGGCCGGGAGCGCCTCGATCCCTGCCGGGCTCTCCACCAGGAGCTGCAGCCGGAGGTCGGGGTGGGTCGGGGAGAGGAGCTGATCCATCCACCGCATCTCGTGGGGGGACTCCACCTTGGGAAGCATCACGGAAAGGGGGCGGGGGGGGAGCTCCAGGAGCATGTGCAGGTCCCGGATCCCGTCGGGGGTGCGGGGGGAGTTGATCCGGAGGATCACGCGCCGGGGGAGGGGGCCCTCTGCCAGCAGCGACCGCATTCCGTCCCGGGCCCCCTCCTTCGCCCCGGGGGCCACGGCGTCCTCCAGGTCCAGGCAGGCCCGGTCCGCCCCGGAGTCCAGCGCCTTCTGGAGCCGGTCCAGCCGGTTTGCCGGGAGGAAGAGGAGGCTCCGCATCCTCCCCACGTCATGGTCGTTCATGGATGCTGGGTCCCCTGGGCTCGGGCCGGAACGTCCACCCCGGGGCGGACGGGGTGGCGACGCGCACAACATGGGGCATGGGGGGCTCCGGCGGGAGGGTGGGGCCGGCCGCCTGGGCGGCCGTTGGTGGTCCGGAACCGGGGTGGCCCCGGCGGGCTCCCTCAGTCCCACCCCTCCAGAAGGGCGGAGGCCTCGGCACTCCCCGGTTGCTCCAGCACCTCCTCCGTGGGCCCGTGGCGGAGGGTCCGTCCTCCCTGGTAGAGGACCACATGGCTGGAGAGGAGCCGCACCTCCGGGAGATCGTGGGTCACCAGCACCATGGGGATCGTGGTGGCCTCCTGGATCCGGAGGAGCTCCCGGCCGAGTCTGCGGCGGGTCCGGCCGTCCAGCGCCGAGAAGGGCTCGTCCAGCAGCAGGATGTCCGGCGCGGGGGCCAGCGCCCGGGCCAGCGCCACCCGCTGCTGCTCTCCTCCCGACAGCCCCTCCACCCGCCGGCGCTGGAAGCCCTCCAGCCCCACCAGGGTCAGGAGCTCCTCCACCCGGGCCTCCCGCTCCTCCCGGGAGCCGTCCACCCCGTAGGCCACATTCTGCAGCACATCCAGGTGGGGGAAGAGGGCATACTGCTGGAAGAGGTACCCCACCCTCCGGTGACGGGTGGGGACGTCCACCCCCGAGGGGGAGTCGTACAGCAGGTGACCCGAGGCCTCGATCCGCCCTGCGTCCGGTCGGACGAGACCGGCGATGCAGCGGAGCGTTAGCGTCTTCCCCGACCCCGAGGGCCCGAAGAGGGCGGTGATCCCCGGAGGGGCGGCGAAGGCCGCTTCCAGGGTGAATCCCCGCACCCCCAGCGCCAGCTCCACCGTCAGCCCCGTGCTCATGGGCTTCGCCTCCCCCCGGTGCGCCCGATGAGGAGGAGGGCTCCTGCCGTGAAGAGGGAGAGGACCAGCGCCAGCGCACCGGCCTCCTCCATCCGCCCCCCCTGCACCGCGTCGTAGATGGCGATGCTGGCCGTGCGGGTCTGCCCCGGGATGTTCCCCGCCAGCATCAGGGTGGCGCCGAACTCCCCCATGGCCCGGGCGAAGGCCAGCGCCAGCCCGGCGGCGATTCCCCGCCAGGCCAGGGGGATTGTGACGGTGAGGGCGATCCGGGCCTCGCCTCGCCCCAGGGTCAT
>Ga0076930_101150_pt1 | contig 15978 bp, 8 predicted proteins | sample HotLakConsoUCCRE_FD_71149 | JGI IMG/M metagenome (GOLD analysis project Ga0076930, IMG submission 71149) | Hypersaline microbial mat communities from Hot Lake, Washington, USA - Hot Lake Consortium UCC-RE (version 3) (version 3) ...
CGACACCGGTGACCTCGACCTGATGCTGCTTTAATAGCTGAATGGCGATGCTCCCTACACCACCCCCTGCGCCGTTGATCAGGATGGATTGACCCGGTTCAATTGGATTGCCCGCCATAATCCCTTGCAAGGCAAGCATGCCCGCCTGGGGAATTGCGGCGGCTTGTTCAAAGCTCATGGCTGCTGGTTTCTGAATCAGGGAATTTTCAGGCGCACACACAAATTCGGCAAACCCGCCAAAACCACAGCCGGATAGATCACCGTACACCTCGTCTCCGGGCTTGAATCGCGACACATCGCTACCAACCGACTCAACGCGCCCTGCAATATCAGACCCAACAATGATGCGCGGCTTGAACAGTCCCGCCATCATACGATTCGGTATGAACGGTGTGCCATGAAGCAGCCCCCAATCCCAATCATTGATCGATACGGCCTGGACCTTGATCAATATCTGGTTTTTCCTGGGAACTGGCTTGTCGACTTCTCTGATTTTCAGAAAGTCAGGCGATCCGTACTGGCGTTGCCGCAACGCTTTCATAGCTCAAGCTCCACCAGCGTCCTCTCCAATTGGCTATATGTGTTGCAGAGTACGGGGCCGTGGGGAGTTCTTCAATAGGCCATTTGGCATGCCTCGCGATGCTCACCAGATCCGGGACCTGACTTCTAAGCTCTACGGTGGCTGGTTAACAGGCCGCCAACAAGCGCACCTATGATTCCGGCTATAAGACCGGGTCCGGTTGCCAGAATAATTTCGAATGGCCACAGATTGTGAGAGGTTGGATCCGACCAGGTGTCGTAGATGATTCGAGCCAGCACGGCGGCAGGAACCGATGCTCCGACGATCAACGCGGAAGACCAGAAACGGGTGCCTGACAGAATCCTTGGCAACGCAGCGAGGGCGGCCACTACGACGAGAAACAATCCCCACACGGAATTCGGCAGCGAAACCTGGGCGTATGGGATCTGCCAGTAGGGCACTCCGACTACCAGGAACGAACCCAGAAACGCCAGGGCCAGGACGATGCGACTGTTTAGTGCCATGACCTATCCTTGTTCGTTATGCAGCATTGACCCGGACAACTTCGCTTTTGTGGAATCACCCATTGCCAGTCAGCTAGGTGGCAGTGATGAGCGAAATCGTCAAAAACACTCCAGTTTATGCCATCTCAAGCGGACGCTCCAGCCCCGTTAGCCTCTTATCCCCTTAGCCCTTTCGCCCCTACCCGCCCCCGCGCGAGATTTCATGAATTCAACCTTCCAGCTCCATCAACACCCCAACTACCATATCCCCATCCATTCTTTCCCCACCCCAGTCCGGAATACACGTTTCCGCTGAAACGTCCACGCCGTTTCGGCGGTTTTGGTTGATCAGGGCAAAAACGTTTCCGCGGTAACGTATTTCGGGAGCGTCTGGCAGGATTCTGCCGTTGGGATCGCGGAATTGGGGTTGACCGTTGGACTTCATCTGTACGGAAAAGCCGCCTTCGTGCACGGCGCGGTGGTGGTGACGGCAGAGGGTGACGAGGTTGTCGAGCCTGGTTTCGCCGCCGTCGGCCCAGTGGTGGATATGGTGGGCGTCGGTGTACTTGTGGGCGGTGCAACCCGGGAAGCGGCAGCCCTGGTCGCGGTGGTTGAGGGCGCGGCGGATGGCGGGTGGAATGGTGCGGCTCTTGCGGCCGATATTCAGGGTGTTTCCATCACTATCCTCCAGCCAATGAACCGTGGCGCAGTCGCAGGCCAGGCGGCGGGACGTTTCCGCGGAAACGTTTCTGGCGTTTTCCAGATTCGATTCCGCGCCAACGCCATCTTCCTGCAGGGTGTCGATATCGGTGTGGACGTGGAGGGTGCAACGTTCGCCGCCATGGCTTGCTCCGGAATTTCTTCCATCTAGAAAACAATCGGCCAGGCGTTCCAGTGCATCGGCCCGGCGTTGCTCGGCAGCGTCGGGTTTCGGGCGGTCCATATTCGGCTCGCCGGACGTTTCCGCGGAAACGTTTTCCTGCTCGGCTTCGATTTCCTCCATGGCCGCTTCAATCGCCAGGCGGACGCGTTCTCCTTGCTCGGGATTCAGACGCGCAGACAGAACATAGGTACCGTCATTATCCAGGCGCCAGACCACCTTGCGTTGTTGGTGACGGTCATTTTCATCCTCCAACGCTTGGGCACGCTTGGCGCCACGAAACTGGCGCACAGCTAGTTCAACGTGAGAAGCAGTAGCGGAAAGCGCGATCCTCAGCAGAAAATCCTCGTTCTCCGGCGTTGCCACCCGTGTCAGCGCGCGGACCTTTGAATAACTGATCCGGCCACTGGAGAAGGCATCACTGATCCGGGGCAGCTCAACCAGAGCATGCGCAACCCGCACCTTCTCGCGCGCCGCGCCCAGACTGATGCCACATTTCCAATTCAGCCAATGCGCGCAGGAACGTAAACCCGGCCCAGACCACCCAGCCGCCTCGTCAAACTCCCGAATTAGCGACAGCAGACGGTAGTTGGCAGCGTGAATATGGGCGGCCAGTTCGGTGATTCGGTCTTCGAGATCACGCAATTGTGGACCGGGCAGGGTTGTGGCGCAGGGGGTTGCTTGCGTCATTTCGCGGCTCTCCTGAGATACTATTCTAATATACAGTATAAGAGCCAAAAGTGCAATTAAAACAGCATCCTAAGAAGGATATTCCGCATTTGCCGAGCTTCCTTCGCCGTTGGATAGCTTCTGGTGGATGATCGTGAGACACTCGCAGGATGTATCAGAGTATTGCGGCTGTTCTAGGTATCCGGAAGTTCCATGGAAGGTGTTTGTTGTTCATGGTTCTGGTGACCGGACTTGCAAATTTCACTTTCGCGGCTGAGTCGGGGTCCGAGTCTGCTAGTCACATCTCGTTCGTTGAATGGCGTACGTCGATTTCCTTTCCCGGCTTGCCCGCTGTTTCTCTGACTACAGGCGATGTCGCTGTGGCAGTGAGTGGGGGTGGGTTGCAGGTGTGCGGGTCGGGGCAGGCCCCAGGCGATGTGGACCGATGAATCCTATGGTCTGGTAGTGATCGAAGTGTATCGAAGTTATTCCGCAGGGCATTACTGTGAGTTTGCTTCGGAGTGGCGCATCTATCAGCTACTCGAAGACGAACCCCTGATAGACATTCCGGAAGTTTTCGAGCCACCACTTGAGGTCTGGTTTCCTGATCTTGATGTGCCTGAGCCGATCCCCATTGAGGTCGGCAGGCCGTTTCGAATTCTGGCTGACCACAGTCCTGGTGAATCAGTCGTTTATCGCTGGGACTTGGTTGAGCAACCTGACAACAGCGGGACATTGTTGTTCGAGTTTGGCTCACGCGCCGAATTGATCGCTGATCGGCCCGGGAATTATGAAGTTAGTCTGTTCGCAACATCTGGACGTCATACCAGCCAGACTGTAAAGCTTCAGATAGTTGCTGAAGGCCACCTGACTTCAGAGGCTCTGATTGGTCCGGACGGTGGAGCGATTGGCTTACCAGATTGTGCTGCCCGAGCATCAGGGTTCTACGACCAGTTCCTCAAACCGATCGCTGAATATGCGGTTGGTATTGACGATCGTGCGGGTCAGATAGGCTTCGTTGATTTCGTTGACGGCTTCGGAGCTGGTGGTGACGTTAAGGTGAATGTCGGCTTGGGTATCCTCGACCAGGGTCGGGTCGGTGGCGAAGCTCAAAGTGACAACGCGCTGCTCGCCGACGGCGAAGTCGCCGAAATCACAGTCGATGGTTTGAGCATCCGGACTGATCGTGCAGGTGCCTTCCGAGCTGCCGGTAAACGTGACACCCGGGGTGTCTATCGTGCCGTGCATGTTGATTGCCTGGGCGATCAGGCCGGCCACGCCCTCGGGTTCGAGATTGCCGATGACGACTTGGATGGTGAAAGTCTCTCCGGCCGGTACGTCGGGTGGTGGTGTTTCGCCCTGGTCGTCGGGTAGTTCGATTCCGAGATTGACCAGCAGTTCGGGTGTTACTTCACTGGTCAGACATTCGCCGTCGGATCCATTGGCGAGAATGCAGAAGCGCACGGTCTTTGGTCCGGGTGTAGTAAACGTGTGCTGGGCGATGCCATAACCGATCCCTTTGCCTTCTCGGGGCTCGATCAGAAGGACACCCTCGATATAGGGATTATCCGGGTCGTCCTCGTTGACGCCACCCTCGACGATGGTCGTTTCGCCGTTCCAGACGACCGAGGTGAAATAGTCGTCGGGATTGGGGTCACCGTCGTCGGTGAATTGGCTTCTGAGCACGAACGGAAAGCCCAGACCAATGCGCGGTGGCAGTTCGTTGGCGACGATTTGCGGCGGGTCATCGACATAGGTGATTTCAATATCGACCGTGGCCGGTTCGGAGTCATCGACACCGTCGTTGGCAATGAAGACAAACTGATCGGTGCCGAAATAGTCTTCGTCGGGCGTATAGGTCAATGTGACCGTCGCATTGTCGCCACTGACCGGTGTCAAGGTGCCATGCCGCGGTGACTCGACAATCTGGTAGCTCAGGATATCCAGACCGTTGAAATCGAAGTCAACAATGCCGTCGGGGTCATCGGCAGTCAGCATGATGTTGAGTGGCTGGTCTTCTAGGGTCACGACGGACTGGTCATGGGCGATCGGCGGTCGGAAGTTGCGCGCGACGTCAATCAAGGCCGTCCCGACGTTGCTGTCGGCCAGGCCGTCAGTGGCAACGAACTGGAAACTGTCGACATCGCTATGAAAGTCAAAGTTGGAGACGTAGGTCACCGTGGCTGACTCATCGGTGATGTCTTTCAATGGCGAGGTTTCGAAGACATGCACGAAGCCTTCTTCGCGATCGACCACGTAGAACTGGGTAGAGTTGACCGACACTGCCCGCGGCCGGCCCATGTTACCGAGCACGAAGCCGGGCTGTTCGCCTTGGTTGACACCGGTACCGGTCGACAGCGCCTGGCCGGCGAACGTGCCATCGGCGGCAAAGCGCTGAACGCGGTAATTGTCCCATTCGGCCACGTAAAGCACATCATTGGGATCCATAGCAATGTAAAGCGGTGTGGCGAACTGACCGGACTCATCGCCGGCCGTGTCCGTGCGGGTGCAGGTGGCATCGGTGCAGGCAAAGCCCTTGCTGATCTGCTTGTCCTCGTCGCAGGCATTATTGCTGCTGGTTTCACAGCGTCCCATCCAGCCGATGTATTCGCCGGGGACGAACTGGCCCTGGGCGTCGAAGCTGGAGGCAGCGAATTTCTCGATGCGCTCGTTGGCGCAGTTGACCATGTACAGATTGCCCTGTGAATCGACTTCCATGGCATAGCCCAGCGAGCTGTTGCCGGCGCAAGAGGAACTGGGGGTTGGAAAAGCTTCCGCATTCAGAGTTTCCAGAAAGATCGGGTTGGGTGGATCGTTGCGAATATCGAAAGCATGCACGCGCAGCTTGTCGGTTACGTAGAGCAGGCCCTGTTCGCTGTCGACGCGTGCATAAGCCGCCGATTGCACGTTGACCGGCGAGTTGGAGCTGTTTACGCTGCCCAGCGATTCACAGAAGTCCGGGCGGTGGTCCTTGCCGACGAAATCGGTACCACAACGATTGACGATGATCTCTGTGCTGGAGCCCGAGCCGACTGTCTGGATTTCGTAGATGAAGCCATCGCGGTCGAGTACGAGGGCATTGTTGAAGCCCTGATACTGAATCTGACCGATAAAGTTGCCATCGCGGTCCCAGGTCGAAATGCGTGGGTTGGCGTTGGCCGAACTGGCCGAGCAGTGCCAGTAAGTATCGACCATGTAGACCTTGCCCTGGTTGTCCACATGCACGAACTCAGGATCGTAGACCCAGTCGACGGCGATCCGATCCGCGCTCGGGCCAGGTACCACCTGGCAGACATTGTCGTAAAGCCAGTTGGCTCGATTGTCGCTCAGGTAAAACGCTTCGCCGTAGGGCCCACCGGGCGAGGTGCGGTAATCCTCGATAAAGAATGGATACAGCGGCGCGACAAACTCGCCGTTGGCCGGTCGCTGGCTGATCCGGAATGACAGTGGATCGAAGCGCCCGTCGAGGAAGTCCGGGTCAGAACCGGTCAGAATGAAATCGACCGGTTCCGAGGTCAGTGTGCTCGCGGCGACATTGTTGACCGTTGGTGCACTATTGGTTCCTTCTGCCTTGATCGTGATCAGCTGGTCACCGAAACTGCTGTTGCCGGAGTCGTCGGTGGCCGTCCAGGTGATGGCTGAGCGGCTGTCGATCGGATAAAAGTTCGGTCCATCGTTGCTGATCGCCGGGTCCGGATCGGCCAGGTCGACAACCCGCGCGGCACCCAGATGGACTTCGTCGGCGTCCAGACCCGAATCGGCGGCCGGGACTTCAATCACCCGACTGGGCGGCGGCACCATGATCGGCGCCTGAGTGTCTTCGATTGCCACCTGCTGCACCACAAAATCGCTGTTATGGCCGCCGCCCGGTAGTGGACCTGAGTCGCGCACGGTCCAGGTGAGTTCGTTGTTGCCGATATTCAACAGCGGTCCCGCATCATTGCCCAGGGTGAAAGGTTTGCCGCAGGGGTCGAACGCGTCGATGGTGGCGCGCAGGTCACTGGCCACGCGCTGATATAGCACACCGCCAAAGTCAGTCGCCTCCAGGGTGATCAGCGGCTGGCTGGTCGAAATTTCCGGTGGTACTTGTTTGTAGATGGTGATCTGCTGGTCGCGCTCGTGAACAACCGAGGTCCGGCCCTCGAACAGTTGGGCGGCGGTTACCAGTCCAGTATTCAGGGCGATATTCTTGATCGTTTCCCGGGCGGCATTCTGCGAAGCAGCCTGGCGCGCGGCCGACCAACCCTGGTTGGCCACGGCGGCTCCATACTTGATCGAGTTGTAAAGCAGCAAAGCGGCCGGAATGATGATGTCGAAGGCGTCCGAGATCTGGGTTTCGGCGCGCCATTCGATAGGATGATAGCCAGATGGCAATTCGATCGATTGAGATTCAAACCAGTCGGGCAGAATGTAAGGGCTGGTTGCGTGCACGTTGACGCCGGTGTTGGCATGGGCGACAAAAACCTGACCGTCGCGCGTCAGTTCCCCCCAATTGGCTGGCACGTCTTCCAGGGTAATGAAGCCGAGCAGATTGTTGTAGCCAGCGGTCGATTGCGGCAGATCGAACTCGTAGTGACAGCCATCGTCAGAGTTCGGCCAGTCAGCCCAGTCGCCGGGCGTAACGAAGATGGCACGGGTGTCCTTCAATCCCAGGTTGGTACCAAATGTCACCGCGCTGGCCGGGATGCCAAACACAGGATCCGGCACGAATGAGATCGGCAGAGCAAAGTTATGGCTGCCGATCAATGCCGCGATCCTGGTTTCCAGATCGTCATTGTCGTCGGCACGAGCAGCATCGGCCGCCAATAGGGAAACGGCAGTGGTCATCAGTGTGATCAACAGGCGACAGGCGGTCATGGCAATGCTCGAAATCGGGAATCTATGAACCAATGCGCCAAGCCGGATAGAATCGAATCATTCTTGAAGGCAAAAAATTGCATGAGCGCTGCCGGGGACATCGAATTGACTGTTCTGTTGCGCCAGTCCGTGGCCGGGGATACGGTCGCGCGCGAGCAGCTCTGGGCGCGCGTTCATGACCAGCTCCGTGCGATGGCGCGAAGCCGTCTGGCGCATGAATCAGCCGGTGCGGGACTGGATGCCACCGAACTGGTCCACGAGGCGTTTTTCAAACTCGAATCGCTGACCTTCGAGCCGCATGACCGCCTTCATTTTCTGGCTCTCGCTGCACGCGCGATGCGCCAGGTCCTGGTCGACCAAGCCCGTTCCCGTCGTCGCGACAAGCGCGGCGGCGGGCAGGCACCGCTCACCCTGTTGACTCATCACGCCCCGGAAGAACAACTCGAAGCGCTGGACGTGCTGGACCTGGAACAGGCCCTGGCCGAACTCCAAACCCTGGATGAACGCAAGGCCCGTGCCGTGGAACTTTGCTACTTCGCTGGCCTGACCGACGAGGAAGTGGCCGAAGCGCTGGATATCTCCACGGCCACCGTCAAGCGCGACCTGCGAACCGCCCGCGCCTGGCTGGCCACCGCGCTGACTGCCGAACGATGAAACCCGAGCAGTTCAGCAAACTGTCGCGTTTGTTCGACCAGGCCATCGATCTGGACGCATCCGGGCGTGAGCGGCTGCTGACCGAACTGAGAGCGACTGACGCTGAGTTGGCCGAGAGGCTGGTAGCCATGCTCGAAGCGGATGGTCACGATGGCGACGTCCTGTCCAGGGTAGTTGGCGGGTCGGAAACTGAATCCGTTCGACCGATACCGGAAACGATTGGCCCATTCCGAGTTATGAAGAAGCTCGGTGAAGGCGGTATGGGTGTGGTTTATCTGGGCCAGCGCAAGACGGCTGATTTCGAGCAGTTGCTCGCGATCAAGCGGTTGAATGCAGCCGTCGACACCGAACTGGCCCGGCATCGGCTGTTGATCGAGCAACGTGTGCTGGCCTCGCTGCGACATTCCCATATCGCCCAGTTTGTTGACGGTGGCGAGGATGCCGACGGTACGCCCTACGTGGCCATGGAGTATGTCGATGGGGTGCCGCTGCTGGAGCATGTCCGGGACAATGAGTTGTCGCAGCGAGAGCGCGTGACGCTGTTCCTCGACCTGTGCAAGGCGGTCCACTTTGCCCACCAGCATCTGATTGTCCACCGCGATATCAAGGCTGGCAATGTCATGATCGACCAGCATGGCACCCTGAAGTTGCTGGACTTTGGTATTGCCAAGCTGCTGGGCGAGGAGCGCGGTGGCCATGACAAGACCGTGTTGACTGTAGCCGGAGCAATGACGCCACACTATGCCAGTCCGGAACAGATTCGCGGTGAGTCGGTGACACCACTGACCGATGTCTATTCGCTGGGCGTTTTGCTGTATGAGCTGTTGGCGGGTCGCCGACCCTATGACATCCAGACGCGCCGTCCGACCGAAATCGAGCGGATCATCTGCCTGACCGATCCCGGGCCGCCGCTGGCGAGCCGGCGAGGTCGTGATGGTGACTTGAACAGCATCGTTCTCAAGGCGATGCACAAGGAGAAGGATCGGCGCTACCAATCCGCTGCGCAACTGGCCGAGGACCTGGAGCGCTGGCTGGATGGTCGCCCTGTCCTGGCAAGGCCGGATTCAGCCAGCTATCGGCTGCGTTTGTTCATGCGCCGGCACCCCTTTGGTGTGGCGGCATCTTCGGTGTTAGCGTTGCTTCTGGTCGTCTTCAGCGTCGGTATGACCTGGCAAGCGCATCGATTGGCGAGTGAGCGCGATCGAGCCGAGCGTGAGGCGCGCGTGGCCACCGAGACGAGCGAGTTTCTGATCGAGCTGTTCCAGGCCTCCGATCCGCGTGAGACCAATCCGGAAGATTTGCGCGCCCGCGATCTGCTCGACCGCGCCGCAGAACGCATCCCGGCACAACTCGACACCGATCCGCTGATGCGTGCCCAGCTGATGCATGTCATCGGCCTGGCATACACCAATCTGGGCATCGAAGGGCCGGCTACCGACTTGCTGGCCGGGGCGCTGCGCTTGCGCGAGGCCGAGTTGGGGCCAGACAGTGCGCCGGTTGCCGACTCACTCAATCGGCTGGGCAATGCATTGCGCAGCTTCGGACGGCTTGAACAAGCCGAGCCCATGCTGGTGCAGGCGCTGCAGTGGCGCCAGGCCCATGGCGAAATTGATCATGACCTGGCCGATTCCTTCAACAACGTCGGCCTGTTGCAAAACGACCTGGGCTGGTCCGAACGCGCTGAAGCCTCACTGCGCCAGTCCATTGCCATGCACCGCCAGGTGGGCGGCAGCGAAGCGATCCAGGCGGCTGCGCCATTGCACAATTTGGCCATTGCGCTGCGGGATCTGGAACGTTTTGGCCAGGCGCGCCAAAGTGCGCTGGACTCCCTGGCAATCAAGCGGGCCAATGACTGGTCGCTGGCCTCACTGGCAAACACCCTGTCGGTGTTGGCCACGATCGAGCGCCAGTTGGGCGATAGGGATGCCGCGCTGCTTGCATCCGAAGAAAGTCTCGCCCTGCGCGAGCAGGTGTTTGGGCGTGATAGCGCGCGAATCGCCAGCGGATTGGTGACCCACGCAACCATCCTTGTCCATTTCGATCGCGATGAGGAAGCCGAAGCCTTGTTCAACGAAGCCCTGGGACTGCACCAGCAAGCGGGCAGCGACGACTCTCTTGAGGCAGCCAATGTGCGCCTTGGATATGGACGCTTCCTGCATGGCCAGGGACGCGTCGATGAGGCTCGATCCGTTCTGGCCGAAGCGCTCACCATCGCCGAGAAATACCTGTCCGACGATATGCCGGAGCTGGAGCGCTATCGATCACCCCTGAACTGAACGGTACGCGATCAGTCGCAAGCAGATTCCCTGAACTGCAACCGCCGTTTGAAGTACTCTTTGCGATCCATTTTGGCAAGTGCTGATACGGGAGCGATTTGTTCGGCGTTTTCTTGCTTGCAATTCGTCATCGGAACTAAAACTCGGCACATCATGTCGCACCAGAATCTTCTTGAATATCTTCAAACCGGCCGTTTTTCCGATGCGGAAACGGCCTGCAGTCAGTGGCTGGAGATTCATCCGCTGGATCATCGCGCCTGGCATTGGCGTGGGCTGGCGAGACTGAAACTGGTTCAGCTTGATGCGGCGATCACCGACCTGCGTCGTGCGATCGAATTGAAATCCGATGAACCAGGCTATCACAGCAATCTGGCCGAAGCTCTGCGCCGACAGGGGCGCCACGAGGATGGTGCCGAGTCCGCACGGCGCGCACTGTCGCTGAGGGCCGACTACCGTTCAGCTCAAATCAATCTGGGTTGCTGTTTGCTGAATTTGCAAGACAATGAGCAGGCACTTGAGGTCTTTCAGGAAATCGAGCCGGCCGATGCCCAGGTATTCAGCTTGCGCGCGGATGCCCAGCGCCAGGCCCATCGGTCAATCCAGGCAGCCGTGTTGTACCAGAAGGCGCTGCAACTTGACCCGGACAATGTCCATGCGCATACCAATCTCGGTCCCCTGCTGATTGCCAGGGGACAATGGGGCGATGCGTTGGCACACTGCCAGCGTGCGGTAGAACTGGCTCCAGATCAAGCGCTGCCGTTGATCAATCTCGGGCGCTGCCAGTTTCTGATGGACCAGCTCGAAGAAGCGATGGACAGCTATGCCACCGCGCTCGAAAAGGCTCCTGAATCAGTCCAGCTACTGGTCAATATCGCGCAGGTCTGGCTGGATACCGGGGATCCGGATCAGGCAGAGCTTTGGCTGGGCCGGGCGCTGGACATCGATTCCGAAGACCGCTCTGCACTGGCCACACTGGCCCTGGTGTGGATTCAGCAGGAACGATCCAGTGAAGCATTTCAGCTGCTGCAGCGCGAAGTCGATGCGCATCCTGACGACTTCCACTTGCGCTCGGCGCTTGCCGAGGCTTGCTGGGAAGAAGGTGATATTGCCGGTGCACTGGAACATTTCCGCTACGCGGCGGCACTCAGACCGCAGGTGGCCGCGCTGCATGCCAGCGTTGGCCGTGTGTTGGCATCGGCCGGTCGCATGGACGAGGCTTATGCGGCGTTCGAAGAAGCGTTGCACATCAATCCCCGATGCGTAGCGGCGCTGCACGGCCTGGCCACCAGCCAGCGCGGCAAGCTGGACGAAGAGCGGGTCTCTCAGCTCCGGCAAGTGCTGGAGGATACCAAGTTGCGCGATGGGGCGCGGGCCTCGGCACACAATGCCCTGGGTTATTACTTTGACGGCAGCGGCGAGCACGCCCTGGCCGCCGAGCACATCGAGCAGGGCAACCGTCTGCAGTGGTTACACAAGTCCCGGCGTGGCTGGGATTACCAGCCGGAACAGTATCGGCAAATCGTTGACCGTCTCATTCAGACCTTCACTCGCGAGCGGTTGCTGAAGTTATCCGTGCTCGGTCATCCATCGGACCAGCCGGTGTTCGTCGTCGGGATGCCGCGTTCGGGAACCACGCTGACCGAGCAGGTTCTGGCATCGCACCCTGAAGTCGCCGGTGTGGGTGAAAGGCATTTTGCCGCGCGCAGCATGGCTCATCTCCCCGCCGTGATGCAGACCTCCGCTTCGCCACTGGTCTGCCTTGGGAACGCTGATGCTCCGTCCATTCGGGCTTGTGCGCAGTGGCATCTGCACCAGCTCGAGCTGGCGGCGGGTGAAGATAGGCAGGTTTCTCGCATTGTCGACAAGATGCCCGACAACTGCAATCAGCTTGGCTGGATTGCCAGTGTTTTCCCGAAGGCCCGGATAATCTATTGCCGGCGCGATCCTCGCGACATTGCGGTGTCGTGCTGGATGACCAGCTTTGCCCAGATTCAGTGGGCCTGCCAGCAGGAGCATCTGGCCTGTCGCCTGATCGACCATTACCGCCTGATGGCGCACTGGCTCGAAGTCATGCCTGAGCGAATTCTGATCCAGGACTACGAGGCGCTGGTCGATGATCCGGAAACCCACATCCGCCGTCTGCTCGACTGGCTGGGTCTGGATTGGCATCCGGATTGCCTGCAGTTTCATCGTTCTGGCCAGGTCGTTCGCACGGCCAGCGTCTCGCAGGTTCGACAGCCCATCTACAAGCGATCTGTGAAGCGCTGGGAAGCCTACCAGCATGCGCTCAAACCCTTGTTTAGTCGCCTGACAGACGAAGGGCTGCTCGCGCCTGAGCACGCAGCCGACTTGCAGCGCCATTGACTGGTTGGCTTGGAAAGGGCTATGCTTGCGCGGGTTTTAATGTTGCGGGTCCTGTTCCAGACCATGGTGTGATCGCCAGGGCTCGCCGAACTTGATTTTTTATTGATTTTCAACTCAAAGAGGGTGGCATGGGTATGAATTCTTTTGAAAAGCTGCGGCTGGGACTTACCGGCGGCATGATGGGGTCAGCCCTGCTTCTGGCTGGCGGTGCCGTCAGCCGTGTGCAGGCCGCAGAGACGCGTCCATCACAAAGAGGGGGTTCGTCGGTAACGGTAACCCGCACCGGCTTTTTCTGGTTCATCAGCAACAGCACCAGTACCGAGGGCATTACCGGGCTGGGGATCAGGGAAGCTTCGGCCACGACGTCGGTGCAGACCACCGGCGGATCGTCCACGACGCTATCCGACGCCTTTGACGGTTGTGAGGTGATGGCCGTTGATGGCACAAGCTATGCCGATCCTGATGGCACCCTGGATTTGGTAGGAGATTCAGTGATCGGTGATCCGACTGTCATTGCCGGTCTGGAAGTGTCGCGTGAATTCAGCTGGACCAATTCGGCGCTGCCCAACGGCACCGCGATCATGCGCAGCTTGAACACTTTCACCAATAACGGTGCCAGCCCGGTCAGCGTGACCGTTTCGTTCGGCTGCAACCTGGGTTCAGATGGCAGTACTTTCATCGAGGGCACCAGCAACGGCAGCGGCAATGTGACCGTCACCGACGATAATCTCTGGTTCGTGAGCTCCGACGAGCAGCCTTACTCGGACCCGCCAGTCACGCACGTTCGATTCGGAACGGGTGCTTCGGTGGTGCCGTTTTTCGGTTCATTGGGGCCTGGACCGCAGGGCGTGAATCCGGGTGCTCCCGGCCCTGGCGACGACAATTACGTCGACAACTACGATATCTCGGTCGATCCTGGCCAGACCGTTCATATCCTTCGCTACCTGGGCTTGAGCAATGGCGGTTTGGCATCCTTGTCTGATGCACCGACTTTCGAGGATCTGGACTCACTCGATGCCGCTGGACTGCTGGCAGGTATTCCTGCCAGCGCCCAGGAAAATATCGTGAACTTTGCCGTGGCCGGACCTGCGCCTTCGCCGTTTGCGGTGCCGACCATGAGCCGTTTTGGCCTGATTCTCATGGCCGGCCTGTTGGCCCTTGGCGGTCTGTTGGGCTGGCGTCGGATGACCCAGTAAGTCCGGGCCGATTCCGGTTGTTTGGGGAAGGGCGTCTTCGGACGCCCTTTTTCGTGTCCGGGAACTGGAAATCGGCCAGATCGCCAATCAGAGGCCGCCCAGCAAATCAACCCGTCGTCCATTTCCCGGCAGTTTGGCCTCCAGTACGACCAAATCCCATTCCCCGGCACGCTTTTCGCCGACCACGTATAGCGTGGCCTCGCCATTCGGACCGCTCAAGGGAATCGTGAAATCCGCCTGGCCCGATGAGCCTTCGATGGAGATGCTGCCATGTGGCAAGGGCCCGTCTTCGATGGGCTCCCCGAGCGCCCGCTGCATGCCTGGGTGAGCGCGGGCCTGAGTCAGCGCCTGCTCGTAGACATCGCTTGATTTCATGCTACCGATGATCAGCAGGAAGAATCCGCCGAGGGCCAGCACAAACAGGGCGATCATTCCGGTACAGCCCACAGGAACTGCCCACTTCCAGTGTCGTTGCCACCAGTTGGTGGAAGGATTGTCATTCATGATTCATTGCCCTCGGTATCTTGTACCAATAACCACCTAGTCGTAATAGTAGCGACAAGTGCGCCATTGATATCAAACGTCCGGTACGAAGCTCTGATGAATCGGCTGAGGGGTATACTGCAGTGCTACTCGGTTGGACGGCGCTTGATGAGGGTTGACCAAAGGGTCTTTGCCACCTTTGCGCTGCTGGCGATTTCCGCCGGTATTCTTGCGCTGGAGCCGCCGCCGGGCAAGCCGCCGGTGCGTAACTACACCATGGCGGAGTACGGGGGTCATCTGGTCAACTGGGTGGTGCGTCAGGCGCCGGACCAGCGCATCGTGGTCGGTGGTGGCGACGGGCTGTTGATCTTCGACGGCGCGAACTGGCAATCGATCCAGTCACGGCACAGTAACCGTATTCGGGCCATGGAGATCGATGAATCCGGTCGCATCTGGACCGGCTCGCCCGACGAGTTTGGCTATTTCGAGCCGGGCGGCGACGGCGGCCTGGTGTATCACTCCCTGAGTGAGCGTCTGCCTGAGGGCCACCGCAGTTTTGGCGAGATGCTCAATCTGCAATTGATCGATGATGCGGTGTATTTTCAAGCCCATCGCCACCTGTTTCGCTGGCGAGACGGCAAACTGTCGGTCATCCAGTCAACTGATGATGTCTACAAGCTCAGCCTGAACCACCGAGACCGGTTCATGGTTCTGGTTGGCGAGCGCATTCATGACTACAGCGAATTCCCGGAAGACGGCAGCCTGCCTGAGCCCGAGCCGGGCTGGCGACTGCCCGAGGGTTCGCGCCCAAGCTTCCTGTCGTCGTGGCCGGACGGGCGCATCCTGATGGGGAGCATCGCTGACGGGCTTTTCTGGCTGTCTGATGACGCACCGCTGGCCGTCGAGACCGAATTCGATTTTTCCGAGGCCTGGCCGTACAAGGCCATTCCGACGCCCGGCGGCGGCATGCTGGTGGCCAGCCGGCACCAGGGGTTGTTTCATCTGGGCCCCGATGGCCAGGCGCGTGAGCAGGTTACCCGTCGTAGCGGTCTGCTGGTCAACGATATTTCCGACCTGATCATTGATCACGAAAACGGTATCTGGCTGGTTCAGGACGGTGCCATTGCTCGGGTCGACCTGTTTGGTGGCCGGCGTCTTTACGATGCCGACTTCGGGCTGTCGACCACCCATGCTCTGGTCCCGTTCCAGGGTCGATGGGTGCTCGGCGGCCATGGGGGCTTGAGCGTGCTGTCGGCCGATGGGCACGATGCCAGCCGGTTGGAGACCATTGATGCACCGATTCCGCAGGTGTTCGGTCTTCTCGACGATGGCGAGGGTCTGCTGGTGGCCGGCACCGACGGGGTCCACCGCATGGTGCCGGACCTGGTCAACCTGACCCTGATTGAGCACGAACGTCTGCTGTTCGACACCCATGCCTACCGACTGGTGCGCTCGCGCCTGCGCGATGCCGTGTATGTCGAACTCGACAGTGGACTCGGCGTGCTGTTGAAATCGGAGGATAGCTGGCGTTCGCTGGGCAAGATCGAGGGGGTGAATCTGCGCGCCGACCATATTG
>Ga0076930_101151_pt1 | contig 15971 bp, 16 predicted proteins | sample HotLakConsoUCCRE_FD_71149 | JGI IMG/M metagenome (GOLD analysis project Ga0076930, IMG submission 71149) | Hypersaline microbial mat communities from Hot Lake, Washington, USA - Hot Lake Consortium UCC-RE (version 3) (version 3) ...
TATCAAACAGGGTGAAACCAGGCCTTCTTTTTCTACTGTTTATGGGACAGCAGTGGGTTTACGGTTTACGGTTTACGGAAAATCGTAGGTCGGGGTGACATCCCCGACGGACCATGTTGCCGTGGTCACCGGGAGTCGGGTTTTGGGAGACAGATTGTGGATTGCCACGATGCGTGCCAAAAATCGGTCTTTTGGAGGATTCGGCTGCATGGACCGTCGGGGGTGTCACCCCGACCTACCAATTCGACTTCAACGTGCTGACTAATCGACCATTCTTGGGCGTTCGCCTAGTAGACGGGCTGGCAGCAGAATGATGGCTCGTAGCAGGGAAAACACGCCTTCGAAGGCGATTCCGACGAGTCGGAATGGGAGACTGATCAGCCAGACCAGTGGCCACAGCAGCAGCACCAGCAGGGCCAAGGGCCAGGCCAGGACGAACAGCAGGCACCAGCCAATCAGCAGAAGTAGTGTTTTCATGACCAGGCTTCGTCCGGGGATTCAGAGCCTCCAATGTGACATAGAAGAGCACGCGTAGTAAATGGGACAAATGGCCTATGCCAGGGCAAGGCAGCAGTGGCACAGCCATCGTTTCGCCTCGCTCATCACTTGCAACCGACTATGCTAGTCTATGGCTAATCAACAAGTCTCGGACAGGAGCAGGGTGATGCAAACAGGACTTTCGCGATTGACTTTTTTGGCGCCAGTTCTTTCAATCCTGATCGTTGGCGCATTCTCCGGTGCAGCGCTGGGTCAGAGCGATTCCCCGGACGAGATTGCAGAACGACAAATGGAAGTGGACCTGCAGGCGGCGGCGCAATGGATGCTCGAGCAGCCGGAGCCAGTGCGGCAGGCGGCTGGCTTGTTGCTGCAGCAGAAATCGGAATCATCGTCTTCGCAAACGACTGATAATCCGGAAGCGCTGCAGGCGCGGATAGCAGACCTGCTCGATCAGAGCGATGATCCACTGACACTGGCCCTGCTGGCTACGGTTTGTCATCAAGCCGGGATCCAGAACCGCTGCCTCGATCTCGGACTGGACGAAGCCATCATCGAACATGATCAAGGCAATGCCATTTCACTTTCCTACCTGTTTCCCGGAAGTTCTGAACGATTCGAAAACGCCTTGCTATCCACTCGAAAGGTCGATGATTATCTTTTCCCGATTGCCGAGATCTGGGATCGTGCGCTGGAAGAATTTCTGGATGTCGGCACAGATACGGAGCGTCACATGCTCGCCTCGTTTGGGGCTTCGGCCATCGTTAACGCCGTTTCCATCCCAGGGTACTCGGGTCTGCGCGGTAGCTGCGAGGACGAGATCGGCGAATCTGCACTGGCATTAGCCTGTGTTCGAGCCTTTGAACTGGCCAATCACAGCAGTAACAATCTGCTCCTGAGGTTAGTGGGTCTGGGTCTTGCCAAAGAGCGAGCACTTGTAGCTGGTGATGAGGCCCTTGCAGATCAGATTGAAACCGAACAACAGAATCTGCAGAGTCGGATTCACTGCATCTATCAGGAGATTCCGGAATCACACTGGAGCGAGTCGAACGAATTCACATCAAACTGGATCCGTTCGGCGGCCAGCCTCGGTGAAGTGGGCGCAATCGAAGTCCTGGGCAAGCACTACAACGTGGACTGCTCGACGTAGGAAGCTTCCAGGCCGGCGACTGCCGGCATTCCAACCTTTTGCTGGTCATTCGCATCTTGAAGGGTGATATCTCGTTTTGTCACTCATCTTTCAGGAGACAATCAATGACCAGAACCCTATTGATCATGATGCTGGCTGGCGGTGTTGCGCTTTGCAGCTGGACGCTGCCGACACAGGCGCAGTCGGATTTTTATCATTTTGCTGAACATACGCCTGGCTTCAAGAAGGTCGCCGAGGGTTCTCGCGCGTATGAGCGTGGTTGGTATTTCGACGCCTATCATGACTGGCTGTGGGCCGCCTGGCGAGCCGACAAAACCGCCCAGTACAATATTGGCGTGATGCACTACCACGGGCAGCACGTCGAGCGGAGTCTGCCGAGAGCCTGGGCGTGGTTCAGGCTGTCGGCCGAGCGCGGTTATCCGATGATGATCGAGACAGCAGAACAGGTCGCTGGCGAGATGAACGAGGCCCAGCTGGAACTGGCACAAAGCTTTCACCTGGCCTTGCTCGACGAGTACGGCGACGATATCGCAGTGCCGCGCACGCAACGTTTCATGGATCGGGAGCGCAGACGCATGACCGGCTCGCGCGTTGGTGCTGTCAGCGGGATGCTCAGAATCGTCTCTCCAAATGGCCTGACACGCGACGGTCAGGATTTCTACGACAAGCGGCGCTGGAGCATGGAACACATCCTTCAGCGCGAGGCCGAACTCTGGAGCAATCTCTCTCGCGCTCGTGTCGAGTTGAAAGATCTGGAAATCCCGGACGACGACTGAGCGTACTTGATGGCCGATGCTTCAATCACCACGGCAAGCGATAACGACACGGACTGCCCGACCAGCGCCGAGCTGGTCGGGCGGATTCAAGATGGTGATCGCCACGCTTTCGAACCACTTTACAAACGCCACGCCAACAGGCTTTTCCCGATGCTCTGGCGCCTGAGTGCCGGCAACCAGGCGCTGGCTGAAGACTGGTTGCAGGAAGCTTTCATTCAAGCCTGGCGCCGGATTCACCAGCTGCGTCAGGCAGACCGCTTTGCCGGGTGGCTGAAACGACTGACGTTGAATATCGCCCTGGCCGACAAGCGCGCCAATCGACTGATGTTCAGTGACGTCGAGCCCGCCGAGCAAGGCGGGCCCGTGCCACCGTGGCCGGCCGCCGATCTGGATCTGGAACGCGCGGTCGCCGCCCTGCCGACAAGAGCTCGTCAGGTGCTGGTGCTGTTCTGCCTGGAAGGGCTGACTCACGCCGAGATCGCCGCTGTCATGAACGTCGACATCGGCACATCCAAAGCGCAGCTGCATCGTGCACGGCAGTTGTTGAAGGAGACATTGTCATGAACCCATCCGATCAGGAACTCGATTTGCGGCTTGAAAGCCTGACTCGAGAAGCTACTCCACCCAAGCGGGTCTGGCTCGCCGTGGCAAAGGAAATTGAACCCACCAGGAATCGAAACTGGCCCTGGATCGCGGTGGCAGCAGCGGTAGCCTTCACCACCCTGGCGCTGGTACTCCAGCCGTGGCAGGACGACCGACAACTATCGCCGACCATCGCGCCACCTCAAGCCTGGCTGGTACCCTCACCAGACACATCGAACTGGCAGCCGGTGTTGATCGAGCATGCCGGCCTGAGTCACCCGTGGGAAGCCAATCAGCGCGCGATTGAAGCGCTGGAGCAGGCCTTGCAGGATGACCCGGGCAACCCGATGCTGCAGGAATTTCTGGCCAATGCCCGACTGCGCCAGGCCGAGCTGATCCAGCTGTCGACGCGCAGCGCTCCCGGAACCTCAATTTGAAGTGATTATCATGAGATACCTTTCAGCCCTGCTCCTGTCCATTTGCGTGCCGCTGGCCTGGGCCACTGACCGCGATTCAGAGGATTTTCCAATGCACCTCGATGGTCGCCTGGTTCTGGAGGCGGGGTCGACCAAGCTGCGCATTCAAGGCCATGATCGAGCTGTGCTGACCATCGATGGACCAGCGGGACAGTCATTCCCGTCCCCACAGGGCAACAAGAACGAATGGCAGCTGGATCTGACAGCAGCGGCCGAGTCCACCGGGTCGTCTGAGTTGTTGCTGAAGATGCCTTTCACAGCCAGTCTGGAGATCAGCGCCGAATTGGCCGAGCTGTACGTCGAAGGTATGCACGGCGAGCGCATCCGGGCGTTCAATGTCGCCGGCCCGACCGAAGTACGTGACAGTCGACCGGAAATGCTGGACATTGAAAGCGTGCAGGGAAGTCAGATCATTCATGCCAGCGGGCGCGAATCCAGCCGTCTGAAATCGATCAGTGGATCAATCACTGCCATTGGCCTTGGTGGTCGGGCTCGCCTGAGCTCGTTGACGGGCGACATGACCATTCAGTCCACTGATCTCGAGGAGCTGGAAGTCGAGACCGTCTCGGGAAACATATCGGCGAACCTGCACCCCAGCGATCGCGCTATCGTGCGCCTGACCAGTCATGACGGTCCGCTGGAAATCGTGCTGCCTTCATCCACCCCCTTGGATGCCCGGCTGCAGAGTCACACGGGCGAACTCATCAGCGACTTCGAAAAAGTCGAACTTGCCACTGGTTCCTGGCGAATCATGCAGGCTCCGGGGTCGGTGACACTGCAGGCGCGCAGCTTCAGCGCTCCGATCAGTCTGCGCGCCAGTCCGGTTCGTCTGCAGGCAACGGTGCCGGTACTGGTCTACCGGCTTCGCCCCGGGCCGGTCGAGGTGGCCGAGCTCGGTCATGAACAGCAAGTCGACGTCCGCCTGCGGGCCGGCGAATACGCGCTGGTGTCATTGCCGGCTTCGACCGACCTGATTTACGTACGCGGAGATCACCCCGCTCGTCGGCCGGAACACGGCCGCTACGAACTGGGCGTCGAGCGCTGGGGTGAGGGCATCAACTGTTTCGAAGTCAACCCCAGCTACCAGGATTCCCACATGGCCTGGGCCACCGAAGACGTCGGCCGCGCTTTATTGATCGCCCGCCACTTCACCCTGAAACATGGTCCCTGCCCTTCGCTGGAGGCGCTGGAGAAACTCAAACAGGTATATCCCTGAGTTCAGGCAAACCGTGCCTTCATCGAACCACGTGCCACTCGGTCTGACGGCCTCCCAAGTAGATAACCCGCTCACCGTCAAACACGGCGCTTTGTTCCAGTTTGATCTGCACGTGCTGGCCGTCCCACATCTCGAGCGGCGTTGCGATGTTGCCTTCGATGGCGTAGGCGGTGTCGGGGTGTAGTGGCCAGTCACCCGTTTCGGGAACCTCACCGGGCAGGTCCCACATGCCGATGGTCGGGCCGGAGCCGTGGCCGACGAAGCCGATCGGGTGGGTGTAGATGTTGAACGACCACGGCTCGCCGGCCATGCGCTGCTGGGCGGCGGCGAGAATCTCGTTGCCGCTGCGGCCGGTCACGAATTCAGCGGTCAGCAGATCCTGCCAGCGGTTGCCCTGGATCAGCGCCTGTTTCAATTCTTCCGGCACTTCGGACTCGCCGGGCTTGAGCACGTAGCCCATTTCCTGAGTGTCGGTGCACAGCTTCAGGTAGCAGATTCCGACGTCCGTGTGGAGTACGTCTCCGGGTTGAATGACACCCGAGATACCGCAGAATGGCGTGTCTGCGGTGCATTCTTCACCGGGTCGCTGAATGTTGACATAGGGCATGAACCAGATAGGCAAGCCCCGGCTTTCGAACCAGTCGCGGATGACCCAGGCCACTTCATCGGTGGTGGTCACGCCCGGCGTGATGGTGCGTTCTGAAAAGGCTTCGGCAATGGCGCGACGCGCAAGTGACACGATATGCGGGTAGACCGCAAGCTCCTGCGCGGAACGGGTTTCCAGCCAGCGCACCACCAGCTCTTCGGCCGACACGACCCTCTCCTCAAACCCTTCGGGCAGCGCCGCGATCAGTTTCCGGTGCAGACCATGGGTCAGTCCGTCGGCTTCAGGCCAGGTGGATGAAACGTTTATCCCGATACGCTCGGGATCGCGCTCGGCAATCAGTTCCCCCAGCGCCTGCCATTGGGATTCCAGATCACCGCCGGACCAGCCGACCTGGTACGGCTCCCCCAGCGGATAGCGATTGACGCTCAACCGATCGACCGTTCCATCGTCCTGGCGATGAAACACCAGCATGGTGGTGCGTCGCGCAGCGAATGAAGGCTGCGGCACCAGGGTGAAGTAGACCGGGTCTTCCGCGTACTCGCGATTGATCACCAACCACAAATCAATCCCGGTTTCTGCCATCAATTCGGGAAGCAGGGTTTCCAGCCGGTCGGTCATCATTCGATTCTGCGGAGCCACGCGCTCACGTGAGCTCAATACTGCCGGTTCATGATCGATGTAACGGCCCTGGGCTGGTGTCTCCGATGCCTCGGCCAGGCCGTTGCCATCAATCAGGAAAACGAGGAACACAGAAGTCAGCAGGCCGACTGGCAAAGAGAGTTTTGTCATTATGGATTCCTGAAACAGCATCAATGGGCCATTCATTATGCCGTATCGCGAAAAGTGGCCAGTAAAGACCAGGGTGGTTTCTGAAATACAATTGAAATATTAAATTTCTTGACTTTTGTTGTATTACTACAATATATTGTTTCCATGAGCCCGAGAAAATCCCGTCAAGAGAACGCGCCGATCTACAACCGTCTGCCGGTATTGCGTGCCGAGCGTCGGCTGACTCGCCAGGCACTGGCCGATGCGATCGATGTCAATTACCAGACCATCGGCTACCTGGAACGCGGCGATTACAGCCCCAGTCTGGACCTGGCCATGCGTCTGAGCCAGTTTTTCGAGCTTCCGATCGAAGCCATTTTCTCGCGTGAGCCTTTTACCCCACTGACCAACCAGATTTACGGCAAAGACAACAAGGAGCAATCATCATGATCAACTGGCTGCTGGGCCTGCCCCGGTACCTGGGGTGTCGTTTGAAAGACTTCATCCATCGATATACCTTCATCGGCGTGGCGACCCTGGTTGCCGGCCTGGTGGCCAATCCGGCTGACGGTCAGGAATTGACTCCCGACATTGCCGGAGAGACCTTTGATCAGGTCTGGAATCAGGTCCAGGCCCAGTATTTCGATTACGAGCGAATTGCCTCGGACTGGGAACAGGCCAGGAGTGACTTGAGACCTGAAGCGCTCACGGCCGCCAGTCAGGCGGAATTGCGCGCCATCCTGTCAGAGTTGCTGGAACGGGTCGGCGAGTCCCATTTCGGCATCATGTCGGGCGACAGCCTGGAGCGCATCGACAATGTTGGCGGTTCATCGATACCTCAAGTAAGCCGGTCTCAGTCAACCGCAAGCGGACTCAGCCTGCGGCTTATCGATCAGCAATTGATTGTCAGCCGGGTGCAGGACACCGCACCCCACGCAATCCAGCCCGGCTGGGAACTGATCCAGATCAATGACGATCTGATCGCGCCGCTGCTCGACAGTATCGATGACATCGACGAGCCGCTGAGCCGGGAACGAAGCGCGTTGATGCTGGAAGCCGCCGTCAACAGTCGTCTTGGATTCCTGAACGAGGGTGAAACGATCCAGCTGACCTTTCTCGATACTGAAGGTCAGACGCATCAGACCGGCATTGAAGGCACGGTCAGCAATGTCGAAACCATTCGCCTTGGCAACCTCCCGCCGATGGCGTTTCAGTTTCGCACCCACCGGATCGATATCGCAGATGATTGTGTCGGCGTGATCGAATTCAGCACCTGGGTGCCTGATCTGCTGGAACGATTTCTGGCGGTGCGCGACGAATTGATGAGCTGTCGCGGAATGATCATCGACTTGCGCGGCAACCTGGGTGGTGTTTTGACCACGATGGTCCCGCTGGCAGCTCATCTGATTTCCGAGCCGGTGTTACTCGGCAGCCTGATCCGCTCTGACGGTCAGATCGATTTTCGCGTCTTTCCCCGACGGGTCGCCGACGATGGCAGCCGGATCCACCCCTTCGACGGACACCTGGCGATACTGATCGATGGTCTGTCGGCCAGCACCTCGGAGATGTTTGCTTCCGGCATGCAGGCCGCCGGCCTGGCTCAGGTGTTCGGCCAGAAATCACCCGGCATGGCATTGCCTGCCCAGATGCTGCCGCTGGCCAACGGCGATCGGCTGATGTACGCGTTTGCCGACTACACCGACGGCCAGGGACGGCGGATCGAGGGGATCGGCGTGATGCCCGATGAGACTGTCCATCCCGATCGGCAGACTCTGAGCACCGGCCAGGATCCTGTCATCGAGACCGCAGTGAACTGGATCATCAACCAGAAGGAACCGCAATCATGAATCGCTATCTTGTCGTACTCAATGCCGTACTGGCGACCACCATGCTGGTGCTCGCACTATTGCTCGACCCCCAGGTGCCGTTCGCCATTCTGGTCGCGCTGGGTCTGGCGATGATCGCGGTGTTGGCCGGACTGGAAATTCGCACTCGCTCGATTGCCAACGCCGCCAACTGCCGGATCGACGAACGCGAACGAAGCCGGCGTGATCATGCTCATCGGCTCGCTTACTGGCTTCTGTCGTTGCCGGTCGGTCTGATGGTCGGCTTCGGGGTCGCACGGATTCAGCGCGCCCTGGAAAGCGGCGGCGACCTGATCATAGCCAACCCTCAACTGACCGTTTTTGGCGTTTTACTGTGGATCGGTGTTTTCCTCTGGATATCACTGCCTACCGCCATCATCGCCTGGACCGAGCCCGAACCGCTGGACGATGAAGATCTACCCTGAATCTTTTACCCAATCACCCAAGGAAACCTCACGATGAAAACCATCCATCGCAATACCTCGTTCACCACGCTCGCCCTGCTGGTGCTTTCGACCGGCGCCCTGGCCGATACCGAACTGCCGGCTGCCCGGGACCTGGTCGACCGTCATATCGAAGCCGTCGGCGGAGCCGCGGCCATGGAAGCCCAGCTTGATTCCACCGTCACCGGCACCTTCGGTATGCCGGCAGCCGGACTGGAAGGGAGCCTGATGATCGCTTCCCGACCGCCAGCCAGCCGGGTGACGAAAGTCGAGTTGCCGGGCGTTGGCATGATTCACACCGGTTATATCGATGGCAAGGCCTGGTCGGTCGACCCGTTCATGGGCCCTCGCCTGCTCGAAGGCAAGGAACTGGCTGCGCAGAGAGAAGCCAACGAGCCCGGCGGCATGATGCGCACGGATGAGTTCGTGGAAAGCCTGACGACCACCGAATTGGCCGAGTACAACGATCAGTCCTGCTACAAGGTCGCGATAAAGTGGCGTTCCGGTCGTGAATCCAGCGATTGCTATTCGGTCGACACCGGGTTGTTGATCGCAACGGAGTCCACCGAAGAATCACCGATGGGGGTGATGGAAATGACCAGTCTTTTCAGTGAGTACGAACACTTCGGAGACGTTCAGCTGCCAAAAACGACCCAGGTCCTGGTCATGGGCCAGGAGCAGCGCATCGTGATCGACTCGGTCGACTTCGAAACCCCGTCCGCCGAGCACTTCGAACTGCCCGCCGCCATCGAAACCCTGATGGAAGACGAGGAAAGCGAATAACAATGTCCGGGGGCGAGCAATCCACCGCTCGCCCCCACCATTTGCGATAATCCGAAAATCAACCAACAAAACCAACCAGACAAAGCAAACCAACCAAACCAGAATGGGCAACCGACTTTCAAAGATCTACACCCGCACCGGCGATGACGGCACCACCGGCCTCGGCGACGGCTCTCGAACCCAGAAAGATTCGCTGCGGGTCGAGGCCTACGGGACCGTTGATGAACTCAACAGTGCCGTCGGACTGCTGATTGCCCACCTCGACGACCGCGATCTCGCCAGTGTCCTGCTCGATATCCAGCATGACCTGTTCGACCTGGGCGGCGAGTTGTGCGTGCCGAACATGGAACTGATCAAGGACCGCCATACCTCGCGCCTGGAGTCCGAACTGGATCGACTGAATGCCGACCTGCCGCCGCTGAAGGACTTCATCCTGCCAGGCGGCAGCGTGGCGGCCGCTGAAGCACATCTTGCCCGAACCATCTGCCGTCGGGCAGAGCGCCGAGTCATTACCCTGGCTCGCCAGGAGCCGGTCAATGAGCCGGTCATCCGCTATCTCAATCGATTGTCAGATCTGCTGTTTGTCGTGGCCCGCACCGTTGCCCGCGCATCCGGCGCCGGCGAGGTTCTCTGGGATCACGAGCGCGATCGTTGAATCATTACCCTCATTGACAAGACACCATGTCCCTGACCGTCATTACCCATGCCGATTGCCTGAGGCATGAACCTCCCCTGGGCCACCCGGAACGACCGGCTCGCCTGGAGGCGGCACTGCGTGGCATAGAGCAACTTGACCATCCACGGCTGCTCGATGCCGATCCAGTCACGCGCGAGCAATTGCTCATGGCGCACGGCCCCAACTATCTGGAGAGTCTGGATTCGCTGTCAGAATCCGGCAGTCTGGTCGCATTGGACCCCGATACCTTTCTGGGTCAGAACAGCCTGCACGCTGCCGCCCTGGCAGCCGGTGCCGCCTGCCAGGCAGTGGACCGGGTCATGGAAAAGGATGCTGGAACCCGTGCATTTGCCGTGGTTCGTCCACCCGGCCATCATGCCGAAGCGGCCCAGGCCATGGGCTTTTGCATTTACTCCAGCGTTGCCATCGCCGCCCTGCATGCGGCAACGGCTCATGGATTGAAGCGAATCGCGGTCTGTGATTTCGATGTTCATCACGGCAATGGCACCGAGGCAATCCTGGCCGGTAACGACCAGGTGTTGTTTGCTTCCAGCCACCAGTCGCCGCTGTATCCGGACACCGGTCGTCATGGCGACCCCCACGCAATCAACATCATCAATCGAACGCTGCCCCCGCAATCAGGCAGTAACGAGTTCCGTGAACTCTGGCTGGAGCAACTGCTGCCCCGGATTGACGCGTTCAAGCCCGAATTGATCCTTGTGTCGGCCGGATTTGACGGCCACTGGCGTGATCCGCTCGCTCAGCTGAATCTGAAAGATGAGGATTTCTACTGGATCGGTGAACGCCTGGTCGAACTGGCCGACAGTCATGCCAACGGTCGACTGGTTGCCTCGCTGGAAGGCGGCTACGACCTCAAGGCACTCGAGTACAGCACGCTCGCTTTTGGAGAGGCGCTGCAGTAACAAAAAAGTGAAGCGCGCGCCGGAGGAATTCTGACGCGCGCCTTTCTTCAGTTACGCCGAAGCTCTATGAAGTTGGCCCAAGCGATGCTCGTGCGCCAGACCCTTCCACAAGCTGACACAGATCAGCAGCAGAACAATCGTGAACGGCAGCCCGGTACTGACCGCACCGGCCTGAAGCGCCTGCAAGGCGGCCGAGCCACCAATCCCCAGCAAGACTGCAGCAATCACACCCTCGATAAGCACCCAGAAGATGCGCTGACTGGTGGGTGCATCGATCTTCCCACCCGATGTGATCGAGTCAATCACCAGTGATCCCGAATCCGATGAGGTGATGAAGAACACCAGCACCAGAATGATCGCCAGGAAAGAGGTAACGGAGGTATACGGCAGATTCTCCAGCATCTGGAACAACGCCAGCGACGAATCACCAATACCACTGGCCAGCTCACCCACTTCTTGTGTCACCTGATCGATACCGTTGCCGCCAAAAGCGCTCATCCAGACGGTGGTGACCACAACCGGCACCAGCAGCACGGCAACCAGGAATTCACGCACCGTGCGGCCCTTGGACACTCGCGCTATGAACATGCCGACAAACGGTGACCAGGAAATCCACCAGGCCCAGAAGAAGATCGTCCAGCTATGGTAGAAGGTCGTATCTTCGCGCGCCACCGGATTGCTCAGCGGGAGAATGTACTGGGCATAACCGGCCACTGTCGTACCGAAGTTGGCAAAGAAGGCCATCAGACCGCCGGCAACAAGTACGAATCCCAGCAGCGCGATGGCAAGCAGCATATTCAGATTGCTGAGTACCTTGACCCCGCCTTCGATTCCCCGCAGAACTGAAATCAAGGCGATGCTGGTAACACCGGCAATGATGATGATCTGGGTCATCAGCCCGGACGAAATATCGAACAGAAACGACATCCCTCCGGCAGCTTGCTGGGCACCCAGACCCAATGAGGTGGCCAGACCGAAGATGGTTGCCAGCACGGCCAGCGTATCGATCACGTGTCCGGTAACCCCCCAAACGCGATCACCCAGTAGCGAGTAGAACGTCGAACGGATGGTCAGCGGCAGGCCCTTGTTGTAAGTGAAGAAAGCCAGCGCAAGACCAACGACACCGTAAATCGCCCAGGGGTGGAGCCCCCAGTGATACATCGTCGCACCCAGCGCGGCCGCACCGTTGTCACCGCCCACATTCAATGGCGTACCGAACCACTCGGTGAAATAGCCAACCGGTTCGGCCACGCTCCAGAACATCAGCCCGATGCCCATGCCGGCGGCGAACAACATGGCAAACCACGACATCAGGGAAAATTCCGGACGGGCATCCTCCCCGCCGATACGGATCTTGCCGAACGGCAACACAATCAACAGCAGACAGAACACCACGAATATATTGCCGGCAATCAGAAACAGCCAGTCAAATTGTTCTCCAATCCAGACTCGCGTTGCGGTTAGGGCTTCATTGGACTGTTCCGGCATGACCAGAGAGATCAGGACGAACAGCAGGATGAGCACGGAACTGACCAGAAAAACCGGATTATGCAGATCCAGCCCCAGCCAGGTGACGTTATCCTGACCAACCTTGTAATCGGTATCGTAAACTTCCTCAAGCTGTTCGATTTCCGCGATCAGCTCGGTATTGCTTGGTGTGTTCTCATTCATTTCGAATTCTCCGCTATCGATTCAGGCCGGCGACTCCGGCTGGTGACTATCACTCAAGCTCAGAAGTAGTAGCCAATATTGATATTCAGACGCGAGCGCCATTTGCCCGCCCTTGCTCCATCGATTCCTATCCCGTCACCGCCGGCAAACCACATATTCTTCCCGGCAATCCAGTCGAAATAGGCGAACACGCCACCGGCGGACACTGAGCAGCCGGTCACACTTTGAATCGATTCGGCAGCATTGTCGACATCGGGCTCGAGAAAGGTGCCTTCGTTATAGCAGCGGGCACCGGTGATCGGACCCCAATCAAGTTCGAATGCGCGCGACAGACTGTAGGTGTAGATATCTGCCTTTGCCGCCATCATGAACGGAAAGGCGAACGCACCTTTCTGGACGAAGTCATCCGACACACCGTCAGGATTGTCGGGGTTGTACTCGTAGCGCATGGCTTGCAGGCGAGCGTTCCATGGCCCGGTGTGATAATCCATATGCCCGCCGATGGCCCAGCGATCACCATTGTCTTCGGTCGCACGGTTGTAGATCTGTCCTGCCTGCAGGCTCAGTCCGAGGTTCATTCGCGAGGTATCGGAAAAGCTCAGGTGACGCTCGGCGCGAAAATTGACCTGGTTGGTCTCGGTGTTCTGCTGGTCACCACCTGTGACCAGATCGAACGAATAGCGATCTGAGCGACCGTCAGCCGCATACTCGGGATTCTTGAAGAACGCGTAGTGAAAAGTCCAGTCATCGTTGGGCCGATGAATGAACTTGACCCCGGTGTCGTAGTCATCTTCGTAGCCGACATAGTAGTTGCCGGTGAACCAGAAGCTGTGACTGGGGTAAGGCAGAATACCGAAAGGCACCTGGGTGATCCCCAGTTGCATTTGCAGCTCGTCGGAAAAGTCATAGCCGACCCAGGCGTGATGAATTGCTTGGAAATCGTTGTAGCGCCGCCATTGAGCATCCAGCAACACATCACCGACGCTACCGGCAACACCGATCCGGAACAGTTCAAGCTCGAAGTCTCCCACCCGATCCTTGTTCTGGTCATCGTAGTCACGCCAGGCGTAGTTCAGCCGGACAGCACCATTGAAATCGATACCGTCCCGGTCGCCCTCGGTCTGCTGCTCGACTTCGGCAACTCGCTGATCGATTTCTTCCACCCGCTCAACTCGCTCACGGGCGATTTCGCGCTCGCGTCGAATCTCATCGCGCTCGGATTCGAGGTCCGCCAACTGCTGCTGCATGCGAATCAACTGCTGTTGCATCAGCTCGATCTGCTCCCTCAGCTGCTGCGTTTCCTCGCTGCTTTCATAGCCATCAGCCTGCACACTGATTGCAAGAAATGCACATACAAAGCCGATCAGCAACCTGCCGCTTAGTCGTTTCATGGCACCACCTTTTTTATGGAGTTTGCTGCAACCTTGCCAAGCCAGACCTGGATACGCCGGTTCGACGTCGACCAGATCAGTCTTAATCCCTCGCTTGGCAACAATCGCGCGGTACACGGCACTTCTTTGTACGGGCAAACTCGAACTCGCCCGCTGCCGCGATTGAAATCTGCTTTTTCCACCCTACCAACCTCGGCGACACAACGCAAACGACTGCGGGCTCACCTGAACTTCATGCAGTGTCAGTACTCTTATACTATTCAGCGATTTACCGGGACGATCGAAATGAACAAAGGCCTGATTCTGTCGGCTCTGATTCTGGGCGGAGCAGTGATGTTGTGGATCACCTGGGGAGGTGATGATGACGCGACTGTACGCAACGGAAACAGTGGCCGCGATGGAACAACCATCACGGTGACCGAGGCGCGCCCGGCCATCGAGGTGGTGCGAGTCGATGCCGTGGGTTCGGCCGAGGCATTGAAATCCATCACGCTTTTCCCGGCCAGTTCCGGTGAGGTTGTCTCGGTGAATTTCACCAGCGGCGACCGGGTTGAAAGCGGACAGGTATTGCTCGAACTCGATGCCCGCGACGCACGCCTGGCGCTGGAACTGGCCGAGGCTCAGCTGGCCGATGCCAACAGAACGCTCGCACGCTACGATCGGGCAGGCCCCGGCGCCGCGTTTACTCCTACTCAGCTTGACGCCGCCCAAATCGCCGTATCTGAAGCCAGAATTGCGCGTGACCGGGCCCAGGTTGCGCTGGATGACCGCACCGTCGTGGCTCCTTTCAGCGGCACCGTGGGCCTTGGCGAAATCTACCCGGGTGATCGGATCACGACAACCACCCCGATTACCACACTTGACGATCGTTCCAGTCTGCTGGTCCGCTTTGAAGTTCCGGAAGCCTTTCTGGGACAACTGTCCCCTGGAACGGAGGTGGACTTGACGCCTTGGACCAGCAGCGCCGAAGCCGCCGTCGCCCGGGTTGCCGATCTGGATTCCCGGGTCGACCAGACCACTCGCACGTTCACCGTTCGCGCTGTGCTTGAGAACAGCGGGGATCGCTGGCGCCCGGGCATGGGGTTCCAGGTTCGGCTTGATCTGGTTGGCCGCAGCTATTTGCAAGTACCCGAACTGGCCTTGCAGTGGGGTGCGAATGGCGCTTACATCTGGACGGTCGACGGCGAGTCGAAAGCCCGACGCACACCGGTCAGGCTGATTCAGCGCAAGGACGGTACCGTCCTGATCGACGGCGATATCGATGTTGGTCAGCGCGTGGTGCTCGAAGGCGTGCAGAAGATGGCAGACGGGAGAGTCGTCGAAGTTGTCGACCCCGATCTGATGGATGCACGGGACACCGTTCAGGCACGACTGGAAAGCGGGCTGTGAGCGAGTTGCGCGGGGGTCTGCCGGCGCTGGGAATCCGGCGGCCGGTCCTGGTCATGGTCATCAATCTGCTGATCGCGCTGGCCGGATTGGCGGCCTTGCGCGGCATCGAGGTTCGTGAACTCCCTGACGTCGATCGCCCGGTGGTGGGCATCAGCGCCCAGTTGCCCGGAGCCTCGCCGGAGACCATGGACAACGAAGTCACCCGAATCCTCGAAGGCGCGGTGGCCCGGGTATCCGGGGTCCAGTCAATTCGCGCTTCCAGCGAAGAAAGCAGCGCGCGCATCGGCATCACGTTCTCACCGGACGATGACCTGGACACGGCGGCATCCGATGTGCGTGAGGCGGTCAATCGCGCCCGCCGCCAGCTACCCGATGATGTCGAGGAAATCCGGGTGGTCAAGGCCGAGCAGGACGCCAACCCGGTCATCAGCATCGCTGTTCTCAGCAGCAGGTATCGCGAAGAAGAACTGACCCGGATTATCGAAACGGACATCATCCCCGAGATCACTGCCATCGACGGCGTAGCCGACGTTCCGGTCTTCGGCAACCGGCAGCGCGAAATGCATGTGGTCGTCGACCCTCCCAGATTGGCACGTTTCGGACTGTCAGTGGCCGATGTCGCCAATGTGCTGCGCGATGCCCGCTTTGACGTCCCGGTAGGAAGTTTCAAATCCGATGACCAGCAGCTGCTGGTTCGGGCCAATGCATCGACGGTCAGTCCCGAGGCGGTCATGGATACCGTCATTCGGGGCAATACCCG
>Ga0076930_101153_pt1 | contig 15961 bp, 12 predicted proteins | sample HotLakConsoUCCRE_FD_71149 | JGI IMG/M metagenome (GOLD analysis project Ga0076930, IMG submission 71149) | Hypersaline microbial mat communities from Hot Lake, Washington, USA - Hot Lake Consortium UCC-RE (version 3) (version 3) ...
GTGTATCCCCTGGTGGATGAGGACATCGAGATCGACATCCAGGACAAGGACCTGCGGATCGATACCTTCCGGGCCTCCGGGGCGGGGGGGCAGCACATCAACAAGACCGACTCCGCCATCCGCATCACCCACCTCCCCTCGGGGATCGTGGTGTCGTGCCAGCAGGAGCGCTCCCAGTTCAAGAACAAGAGCACGGCCATGAAGATGCTCCGGGCCGCCCTCTACGAGCGGGAGGTGGAGGAGCGGGAGAAGGCGAAGGCGGAGGTGGAGGCCACCAAGACCGACATCGGGTGGGGGAGCCAGATCCGCTCCTACGTCTTCGCTCCCTACACGATGGTGAACGACCACCGGACCGAGTTGAAGGTCACGGATGTGCACAGTGTGATGGACGGGGAGTTGGACCCCTTCATCGAGGCGTTCCTGAAGAAGTTCGGAGCAGCGGCCGCGGCATGACGGAAGATCTGAGTCAGGTGATGCGGGTCCGGCGGGAGAAGCTGGACCAGCTCCGTGAACGGGGGATCACCCCCTACGCCTACAGCTTCCACCGGAGCCATGTGGGGACCGAGGCGCTGGCGGTCTTCCAGGAGGCGGAAGAGCAGGGGTCGCTGGACGCCGAGGGGAATGGCCCCCTGGTCCGCGTTGCGGGGCGCATCGTCTCCCTCCGGGGGCATGGCAAGAGCGCCTTCGCCCACCTGGACGACGGGAGCGGCTCGTTCCAGATCTACCTCCGGAAGGATGTCCTGGGGGAGGAGTCCTTTGCACTGGTGGGGCTCCTGGACCTGGGGGACTGGGTGGGGCTGGAGGGCCCCCTCTTCCGGACCCGCATGGGGGAGGTGACCGTGCGGGCCGACCGGCTGGTTCTCCTCACCAAGTCCCTCCGGCCCCTCCCCCTGGGGAAGACGGAGCTGGATGCGGATTCCGGCGAGACCCGCACCCATGGTGGCTTCGCAGACACCGAAGGGCGCTACCGGCAGCGCTACGCCGACCTCGCAGTGAATCCCGGCGTCCGGGAGGTCTTCCGGGCCCGGAGTCGGCTGGTGACCGAGATCCGGCGCTTCCTGGATGCCCGGGGATTCCTGGAGGTGGAGACGCCGGTCCTGCAGCCGCTGTATGGCGGCGCGGCGGCCCGACCCTTCGTCACCCATCACAACGCCCTGGACTCCACCCTCTACCTGCGGATCGCCGACGAACTGTACCTGAAGAGGCTCATCGTGGGGGGGCTGGATCGGGTCTACGAGATCGCCAAGAACTTCCGGAACGAGGGGATCGACCGCTTCCACAACCCCGAGTTCACCATGGTGGAGTTCTACGAGGCCTTTGCCGACTACCACGCCATGATGGATACCGTGGAAGCCTTGCTGGGCCAGGTGGCGGAGGCTGTGACCGGCGGGCGGGAGGTGGAGTTCGAGGGGCACACCATCCGCCTGGAGGCTCCCTTCGCCCGGATCGGGCTCCTGGATGGACTCCAGGAGGCCATGGGGGTGGACCCCCGTGGGGTATCCGATGCTGAGTTGAGGGCCCGTGCCGAGGCGCTGGGGATCCCGGACCTGAAGGGAGCCGGGCGGGGGAAGCTCCTGGACAAGCTCTTCGGAGAGCTGGTGCAGCCCTCCCTCATCCAGCCCACCTTCGTCATCGACTACCCGGTGGAACTCTCCCCCCTGGCCAAGCTGCACCGGGATGACCCGACGCTCACCGAGCGCTTCGAGCTCTTCGTGGCGGGGCAGGAGCTGGCCAACGCCTTCTCCGAGCTGAACGACCCCCTGGACCAGAGGGCGCGTTTCGAGGCCCAGGGGGTGCTCCGGGAGGCGGGGGACGACGAGGCCCACACCATCGACGAGGACTACATCCGGGCGCTGGAGTACGGGATGCCCCCCACCGGGGGCGTGGGGATCGGGGTGGACCGGCTGGCCATGCTCCTCATCGGACAGACCACCATCCGGGACGTGATCCTCTTCCCCACCATGCGCCCCGAGATCCAGGGGCGGGGCGAGGTTCGGATGCCGACGGGGACGGTGCCGGAGGGTGGGACCGGGAAGGGGAGTGGTGGGGAGGAGGTGGACGAGGTATCCGTGCACCCCCCTCTCCCCCTGGGTGCCGGCGCCCCGGTTCCCCCGGCCGATGGGCCCCGGGGCTCGGCGGCCGAGGAGCCGGCGTGACCCCCACCCCCGGCATTCCCCCCGCCGCCATGGGCCGGTCCAGGACATGAAGCGCCTGGAGTGGTACATCGCCCGGCGCTACCTGTCGTCCCGGAAGCGGGGCCGTTTCCTGTCGTTCATCACCTGGATCGCCCTGGGGGGGGTCACGGTGGGGGTCGCCGCGCTGGTGGTGGTGCTGGGAGTCATGAACGGGATGCAGGAGGAGCTCCGGGAGAAGATCCTGGGGGCCACTCCCCACCTGCTGGTCCTCCAGCAGGGATCCTCCCTGCGGCTGGACGGCTGGCAGGAGGTGGTGCGGCGCACGGAAGAGGTCCCCGGAGTCCTGGCGGCGGCCCCCTTCGCCCTCACCAATGTCTCGGTGCTGCGAACCGGGTCGGAGTACAACCAGTCGGCCTCCCTCTTCGGGGTCCATGTGGAGGAGGGGAAGCTTCCCGTGACGGACACCGAGGCCGACATCCTGGCGGGGTACCACTCCCTGCGGACGCCGGCGTCCGGGCTCCCGGCCATCCTCATCGGGAGCCGTCTTGCCGCCCGGATGAACGTCTTTCCCGGGGACACCCTGGTGCTGGGGGGGCTGGAGAACCTCCGCTTCGATCCGCTGGGAAACCCCCAGATCCCCTTCCGGCAGTTCGAGGTCACCGGAACCGTCACCACGGGGATGTACGACTACGACATCGAGAACCTGTACGCCTCCCTGGAGGACGTGCAGGAGATCCTGGGACTCCGCACCACCGACCGGGTGGGTGGGGTGGCGGCCCGGCTGGAGGATCCATGGGACGCCCCGGCGATGGGGGCGGCGGTGCAGGATGCCCTGGGAGCCCCGTACATCACCGAGACCTGGATCTCGCAGAACCAGGCCCTCTTCTCGGCGCTGGCGCTGGAGAAGCTGGCCATGGGGCTGATCCTCTTCCTCATCGTGCTGGTGGCGGCCTTCAACATCGTCTCCACCCTGGTGATGGTGGTGGTTGATCGGACACGTGAGATCGGAATCCTCAAGTCCATGGGAATGAAGGACAAGATGGTCCTCAACGTGTTCATGTTGCAGGGGCTCTGGATCGGCATCATCGGGACGACGCTGGGGCTCATCCTGGGGGCGGCGCTGGCCACTGCCATCGACCGGTTCCGACTCATCGAGATCCCCCCGGACGTCTACTTCGTGGACCGGCTCCCGGTGTCGCTGAACCCCCTGGACATGGGCCTCATCGTGGTGGCCAGCATCCTGGTGGCCTTCACCGCCACCATCTACCCGGCGCTCCAGGCCTCCCGGCTGGAGCCGGTGGAGGCGATCCGACATGAGTGACGCCGAGTCGGTTGCCGCAGCGGGGGCCGGGACGGCCGGTGGCCACGCCGACGGGGTCCCCCCGCTGGATGCCTCCGGGGTGTGGAAGAGCTATGCCTACGGGGACGGGAGTGAGCTCCGGGTCCTGCAGGGCGTCGACCTCCGGATCGAGGCCGGGGAGGCGGTGGCCATCCTCGGCGCCAGCGGGGCGGGGAAGTCCACGCTGCTCCAGATCCTGGGGGCCCTGGACCACCCGGACTCCGGAACGGTGCGGATCGGGGGGACCTCCATGGAGGGGGTGCGGGGGGACGCCCTGGCGGAACTCCGGAACCGGAACATTGGATTCGTCTTCCAGTTCCACCACCTGCTCCGGGAGTTCTCGGCGCTGGAGAACGCCATGATGCCCTGCCTCATCGGGGGGCGGTCGGAGGAGGAGGCCAGGGAGCGGGCCCGGGAGATCCTGGAGGCGGTGGGGTTGGGGCAGCGGCTGGACCACCGTCCCCGACAGCTCTCCGGCGGGGAACAGCAGCGGGTGGCGGTGGCCCGGGCGCTGGCCAACGGACCGGTCCTCCTCCTGGCGGACGAACCCTCCGGGAACCTGGACGCCCATACCAGCGAGCAGCTCCACGATCTGCTCTTCCGGCTGAGGGAGGAGCGGAGGCTGGCGCTGGTGGTGGTGACCCACAACCTGGAGCTGGCCGATCGGGCGGATCGGATCCTCGTGCTCAGGGATGGGGTTCTGAAGGAGTCGGAACGAAGAACCCCGGGAGGGCTCCATGAAGTGTGAAGAGTGTGGGACGAACGAAGCCGTGATGCATGTCACGCAGGTCGTCCAGAACGAGTCCCGGGTCCTGAACCTGTGTGACAGTTGTGCCCGGGAGCTGGGGTTTGCCGGCCCGGCGGTTCCGGCCAATTTCCCCCTGGGCGACTTCCTGGCCCAACTGGGAGGGGGAGAGGGCCCGGGTACCGTTGGAGCTCCCGCGGATGCCTGCGCATTCTGCGGGCTGACCTTCACCGAGTTCCGGGAGAGCGGGCGGCTGGGTTGTCCCCACTGTTACTCCGCCTTCGAGGATCACCTTCGGGGGCTCCTCCGTCGGATCCACGGGGGGACACAACACACCGGTAAGGTGTATCTCCCCCCGGACCCCAGCCAGACCGACAAGGAGAAGCGGCTGGATGGTCTGCGGCGGCGGTTGGAGAGGGCCGTGGATGCCGAGGATTTCGAGCGCGCCGCCCACCTCCGGGATCAGATCCGGGGGCTTGAGACCAGCGGAAGGGGAGGGACCCCATGAACGATCTCAGCACGGTGCCGGACGCAGGTCTGGGATGGCTCGATGCCTCGGGCCCGTTCGCGGAGATCGTCCTCTCCACCCGGGTGCGGCTGGCCAGGAACATCCAGGGCCAGGCCTTCGGGCAGCGGGCCCGGGTGAACGACCGCATGGCGGTGCTGGATCGGCTGGGGCGGGTGATGGACCGGGTGGACCTGCTGGATGGGGCCCGCATCCGGGAACTGCGGGAGGTGGATCCCCGCTCCCGGCGCATCCTCCTGGAGCGTCGGCTCGTCTCCCGTGAGCTCCTGGGAGAGGGGGACGGCCCGCCCGCGGAGGGCGCCGGCGTGGTGCTCTCCGGCCGCGATCCGCTCTCGGTGATGGTGAACGAGGAGGACCACCTCCGGCTGCAGGCGCTTTTCTCGGGGTTGAGGCTACAGGACACCTGGAGCCTGGTGGACCGTCTGGACGAGGAGCTGGGGCAGGAACTCCCCTACGCCTACCACCCCGAGTTCGGCTTCCTGACCAGTTGCCCCACCAACGTGGGAACGGGGCTCAGGGCCTCGGTCCTGATGCACCTCCCGGGACTGGTCCTGACGAAGGAGATCGGCCGCGTGCTGCAGGGGCTCACGCAAGTGGGCCTCACCTTCCGGGGGCTCTGGGGCGAGGGATCGGAGGTGGTGGGGAACTTCTTCCAGGTCTCCAACCAGACGACCCTGGGGAAGACCGAGTCCGACCTGGTGGACCACCTGGACCGGATCGTCCGACAGGTGATCCAGTACGAGATCCAGGCCCGTCAGGTGCTGCTCCGGGAGGCGGCTGCCCTCACCGAGGACAAGATCTGGCGCGCGTACGGATTGCTCCGGTACGCACGGTCGCTCTCCTTCGAGGAATTGATGAACCTGATGAGCGGTGTCCGTCTGGGTGCCAGCCTGAAACTTCTCCCGGGACTTCGAGTATACACGCTGAACAAGATTATGATATTCTCCCAGGCCGCCCATCTGGAGCAGGCGGCCGGTCGCGATCTCCCCCCTCCCGAGTGTGATGCGCACCGCGCAGCCGTGGTTCGACGCATACTGGCGGCAGAGGGCGTTGTGACGCCGGACCAGAATCCTCCGAGCGGCCCCGAGGGGGCGTCTCGCTGAGGTCCTCCGACGGGCTACCCCGGCTTCGGAAACACGAACGATGAACTACAACTTCACGGACCGCGTCCGCAAAGTCCTGGCCATGGCCAGAGACGAGGCCATCCGCCTCCAGCACGACTACGTCGGCACGGAGCACATCCTCCTCGGCCTCATTCGCGAGGGCGAGGGGGTGGCTGCAGCCGTCCTCACCAACCTGAACGTCGACCTGGATCAGGTGAACGAGCGGGTGGAGGAGTCGGTGCGGAAGGGAAAGGCCACCATCGCACTGGGTGAACTCCCCTATACCTCCCGGGCCAAGAAGGTCCTGGAGTTCGCCATGGCCGAGGCCCGGGAACTGAACCACTCCTACGTGGGGACCGAGCATCTTTTGCTGGGGCTCCTCCGGGAGGAGAAGGGGATTGCAGCCCAGGTGCTCAACACGCTGGGGGTGTCGCTGGAGGAGGCCCGGGCGGAGACGCTCAAGGTGCTGGGCTCCGACGTGAGCCCCTCCGAGCCCTCGGGGATCGGGGGCGGGTCTCCCACCCCGAATCCCGGCAAGGGGGAGAAGAAGTCCAAGACCCCGGCGCTGGACCACTTCTGCCGCGACCTTACCGAGCTGGCGAACAACAACGAACTCGACCCCACCATCGGTCGGGCCAAGGAGATCGAGCGGGTCATCGAGATCCTCTGCCGGCGGAAGAAGAACAACCCGGTGCTCATCGGTGAGCCCGGGGTGGGGAAGACCGCCATCGTGGAGGGGTTGGCGCAGCTCATCGCCCGGGGGGAGGTCACCGACGCCCTGAAGGACCACCGGGTCCTGGCGCTGGACATGGCCGCCGTCATCGCGGGGACCAAGTACCGGGGTCAGTTCGAGGAGCGGCTGAAGGCCGTGATGAACGAGATCAGCCAGAATCGCACGGTGATCCTCTTCATCGACGAGCTGCACACCCTGGTGGGTGCCGGCGCCGCCGAGGGGGCCATCGACGCCTCCAACATGCTGAAGCCCGCCCTGGCCCGTGGCGAACTCCAGTGCATCGGGGCCTCCACCCTGAACGAGTACCGCAAGTACATCGAGAAGGACGGAGCGCTGGAGCGGCGCTTCCAGCCGGTCATCGTGGATCCCCCCGCCGTGGACGAGACGGTGGAGATCCTGAAGGGGCTTCGTGGCCACTACGAGGACCACCACCGCGTGGTGATCCCCGACGAGGCGCTGGACGCCGCCTCCAAGCTCTCGGACCGCTACATCACCGACCGGTTCCTCCCGGACAAGGCCATCGACGTGATCGACGAGGCCGGGGCCCGGGCCCGCATCGCCTCCCAGGTTCCCCCGCCGGAGGTGGAGGAGTTGAAGCAGCAGCTGGGAGAGGTGGGAGGCCGGAAGGAGGGGGCCATCCGGGATCAGGACTTCGAGCGGGCTGCGGAGCTCCGGGATTCGGAGCGGGAGCTGCAGCAGCAGATCCGGGATCGCCAGGATCGATGGGAGGAGGAGCGGAAGAGCTTCCGCCCCGAGATCGGCGTGGAGGACGTGGCCTTCATCGTGAGCCGTTGGACCGGGATTCCCGTGACCCGGCTCCAGCAGGCCGAGACCGACCGCCTGGTCCATATGGAGGACGAGCTCCACAAGCGGGTGGTGGGTCAGCACGATGCCATCACCGCCATCTCCCGGGCCATCCGTCGGAGCCGGGCGGGGCTCAAGGACCCCCGGCGTCCCATCGGGTCGTTCATCTTCTCCGGTCCCACGGGGGTGGGGAAGACAGAGCTGGCCCGGGCGCTGGCTGAGTTCCTGTTCGCCGATCGCGACGCCCTGATCCGGGTGGACATGAGCGAGTACATGGAGAAGTTCTCCGTGTCCCGCCTCATCGGGGCGCCTCCGGGCTACGTGGGCTACGAGGACTCCGGAACGCTCACCAAGGCGGTCCGCCGCCGGCCCTACTCTGTGGTTCTCCTGGACGAGATCGAGAAGGCCCATCCGGATGTGTTCAACATCCTCCTACAGGTGCTGGACGAAGGGCACCTGACGGACAACTACGGCAGGGTCATCGACTTCAAGAACACGGTCATCGTCATGACCTCGAACCTGGGTGCCCGGGACATCTCCAAGGGCGGGCTGGGCTTCCAGCAGGCGGAGGGGCGCCAGTCCACCTACGAGACCATGAAGCGGAAGGTCCGTGACGAGATCGAGCGGGCCTTCAATCCCGAGTTCCTGAACCGGGTGGACGATACCATCGTCTTCCACCCACTCAGTCAGGAGGAGATCGGGCAGATCGTCTACATCCTCCTGGAGGGGGTCCGGGAGCGTCTACAGGAGGAGGGGCTCTCGCTCCGCCTGTCGGACGCCGCCGTGGACTTCCTGGCCCGGAAGGGTTACGACGAGAAGTTCGGTGCCCGTCCCCTCCGGAGGGCCATCCAGCGCTACCTGGAGGACCCGCTCTCCGAGAAGATCCTCCTGTCCGAGTTCGCGGGTGGGGAGGAGTTGGAGGTGGATGTGGAGCCCGACGGGGAAGCGCTTTCCATCCAGGCCGGGTCGGCGACGAAGACGTGATGATCGAGAGAGGTGTCGGTGTTCGGCGGTGGGCGGGGCTCCCGGCCGGTGTGTCGGGGGTCCTGCTCCTGGCCCTGCTCTTCTTCCTCCCCTCCAGCGGGTGGGCGCAGCAGCCCGGGGCGGCGGCAGGGGCCACCTTCGTGGATTCCATCCGTGTGGAGGGCACCGTCCGCCAGAACGCCGGGGTGGTGGCCGCCCTCTCGGGGTTGCAGGCGGGGACCCTCATCACCTTCCGGGAGATCCAGGAGGCCACCAAGGCCCTCATGGCCACGGGGGAATTCGAGGATGTCCGCATCCTGGCCCAGGGGCGGGAGGGGGAGTCGGTGGTCCTCATCATCCAGGTGGATGAGCGGGACATGGTGCGCAGGGTGACCTTCGAGGGTCTGGAGCGGGTCCGGGCCAGCGAGGTCATCGACTCGGCAGGGCTCCGGGGGAACGCCCCCTTCAACCCGGCCAGCGTGTCCCGGGCCCGGAGCTACATCCGGGATCGACTGGCCCGGAACGGGATCCCCTTCGCCCGGATCGAGGAATCCCTCCGTCCCGTCCCCGGCGTGGAGGGCACCGTGGACCTGGTCTTCCAGGTCACCGAGGGGAACCGGATCACGGTCTCAGAGGTGGACTTCTCCGGAAACAACTCCTTTCCGGACAGCGATTTGAGGGGCGTGCTCTCCACAAAGCCCGAGGGCTTCTTGTGGTTCCGGACAGGTTCCTACGACGAGGAGATCCTCCGGGAGGACCTGGGGGGGGCGCTCCCGCAGTTCTACGCCTCCCAGGGCTTCCTGGACATGCAGGTGGTGGGCGACACCCTCATCATCGATCCCGAGACCGGCAACAGCCGGGTGGAGATCATGGTGGACGAGGGTCCCCGGTACCGTCTGGGTGAGTTTGCCATCGAGGGGAACCGGCGCTTCCCCACCGACCAGCTGGAACTCTACTTCCAGGCGGAAGAGGGGGGGCTGCTGAGGAGCCTGGGGTTCGGAGGCGATGAACAGCAGGGGCCTCCACCCTTCGACCAGGTGGCCTTCAGTGAGGCCGCGCTGGCAGTGGAGGAGCTCTACAGGAACAACGGGTACATCTACGTGCAGGTGGATCCGATGCTGGAGCGCGTTCCGGGGGAGGGGGACCAGACCCCAACGGTGAACGTGGCCTGGCGGGTCCAGGAGGGGAATCCGGCATATGTGAACCGGATCCAGATCATCGGAAACGACTACACCCACGACCGGGTGATCCGGGAGCGTATTGCGCTGCTTCCCGGGGACGTCTACAGCCAGGGACTCCTGCTGCAGAGCTGGCAGGCCATACAGGCGCTGGGGTTTTTCGAGACCCCCATGCAGCCACCGGACATCCAGCCGGACCCCGAGACCCGGGACGTGGACATCATCTTCAACGTGGTGGAGAAGCAGACCGGCTCTGTGAACTTCGGCACGGCCGTGGGGGGGGGCACCGGGGTGGCGGGGTTCCTGGGCTATGAGCAGCCCAACCTGTTCGGCCAGGCCAAGTCCGGGAGCCTCCGTTGGGACTTCGGGCGGTTCTCCAACAACTTCAGCCTCACCTACGGGGATCCGGCCCTCTTCGGGCAGCGGATCAGCGGGTCGTTCTCGGTCTTCAACTCCAGGGACCGCTTCTTCCAGTTCGATACCGGGGAGCGGCGCCGGGTGGGATTCTCCTCCCGCTTCGGGCTCCCGGTGCCAGGGCAGAGATGGACCCGGGTCTTCCTGGGCTACTCCCTCTCCCGGACCCGGTACGACTTGAGTGAGACCACAGACGACAACTCGCTCTTCGGGTTGCCTCCGGGAACCCAGAGCCAGTTCACCCTGGGAATCACCCGGGAGACGCTGAACCACCCGATCTTCCCGACGTCCGGCTCCAGGCTCAGCCTGAACTCGGACTTCAACGGGGGGATCCTGGGAGGGGACGGGGACTTCATCCGGCATCTGGCGGAGGGGACCTGGTTCGTTCCCGTGGGATCGCTGGGGGGAGGCACCCCCGGATCGAGCCCGGTGCAGTTCGCGCTGGGACTCTCGGCGAAGGGAGGGGCCGTTTTTGGCAATGCCGAACGCTTCCCCTTCGACCGTTTCTGGATGGGTGGTGTACAGTTTGGACAGCGGCTCCGGGGGTATGAAGAGACCACCGTGACGCCGCTGGGCTACAGCCCCCGGGGCGGTGGGGCTGCGGATGTCGAGCGGCTGGGGGATGCCTTCGTGCTCCTGAGCGCCGAGTACGCCATCCGCTTCAATGACAACCTGGGCCTGTCCCTGTTCTACGATGCCGGCAACGTGTGGACCACTCCGGTCCAGGTGGACCCGTCCCGACTCTTCCGGGGCGCCGGTGTGGGGGTGCAGTTGGTGACCCCCTTCGGTCCCCTGGGTCTGGACTACGCGTACGGGTTCGACAAGGATGTACCCGGCTGGCAGCTTCATTTTCGACTCGGACCGGGGTTCTGATGATCCCCCGGAGCCGTTCCCAACCCCCGGTGCAGGCCGCACTCACGCTGGAGAATCGTCTGATGCGCAGCATCCCCTTCCTCCCCTCCGTTATGGGCTTTGCCCTCCTCCTTGCGGTGACCGCAGGAGGCCTCGAAGGGCAGACCGGGCTGAAGATCGGATACATCAACTCTGCCGCCATCTACGAGGAGGCGCCTGGAGCCCAGGAGGCCCAGAACCAGTTCGAGCAGGAGATGGCGACCTATCGCACTGAGGTCCAGAGGCTGGGCGAGGAGCTCCAGACCATGATCGCCCAGTACGAGCAGCAGCAGATGACTCTCTCCGCCGAGGCCCGACAGGCCCGGGAGGCGGCCATCCGGGAGAAGGATGGGGCCTACAGGGAGCGGGTGTCCCAGTTGGAGAATGAGGCCGGACGCCGGCAGCAGGAGCTGGTGGAGCCCATCATGCGGAGGATCAACGACGTCATCGAGGCCCTCCGGACCGATGGCAACTACTCGCTGATCTTCGATGTGGGCCCCGGCTCGAACATCATCGCAGCAGACCCCTCCCTGGATCTGACCGACGAGGTGATTCGCAGGCTTCGCGCCGAGGATCGCTGATCCGGTCACGGTGCCGGACGTAGGCCACCTCGCCGTGCCTGCCGGTCCTGGTCACTTCGCGGCCCGTGGGCCCTCTCCTGGGAGGGCCCACGGGCCGCGTCTCGTTCGTGCTGAGGAAAGTCCATGAACCAGAACAGTGGAAGCCCCCAGGACCCGATGAGGGCGGGCCCCATGCTCTCCCTCTCGGAGGTGGCCGCCACCACCGGGGGACGGGTGATGGGGGACCCGCACCTGGAGGTGGGGGATCTCCTTCCCCTGGAGCAGGCCGGGGAAGGGGAGCTGGGGTTCCTGGCGGATCGAAGGTACCTCCGTTTCCTCGCCGGGAGCGGGGCCGGGGCCCTGTTGGTGGCGGAGAAGCTGGCGGATGAGGTGCCGGAAGGGCACTCCGCCGTGGTGGTGGAGGACCCCCACCGGGCCCTGGCCCTCCTGGTGGAGCGCTTCCACCCCGCCACGCCCACCCCGGTGGCGATCCACCCCACGGCCGTCTTCGGAACCGGGGTCCGCCTGGGGAGGGATGTGAGCGTGGGCCCCTATGTGGTGGTTGGGGACGGGGCGGTGGTGGGGGACCGGGTGGTGCTCTCCCCCCACGTGGTGGTGGGGGCCGGAGCCACCATCGGGGATGACACGGTCCTGCATCCGCACGTGGTCCTCTACCCTGGCGTCCGCATCGGGCGGGAGGTGATCCTCCACGCCGGGGTAAAGGTGGGTGTGGACGGCTTCGGGTATGTGTTCCACCAGGGGGAGCATCGGAAGGTGCCCCAGGTAGGGGGGTGTGAGGTGGGGGACCGGGTGGAGATCGGGGCCAACAGCTGTCTCGACAGGGGCTCCATAGGGCGCACGGTGGTGGGAGACGGGGCGAAGCTGGACAACCTGGTCCACCTGGGGCACAACGTGTCGGTGGGCCCCCTGGCCCTCCTGGTGGCCCAGGTGGGAATTGCCGGGAGCAGCAGGGTGGGGAAGGGGGCCGTGCTGGGAGGGCAGGTGGGGGTCAGCGGTCACCTGGAGATCGGCGAGGGAGCACGGCTGGGGGCCCAGGCCGGGGTCATCGGGGATGTGCCCCCCGGGGAGACCGTCTCGGGGTATCCTGCCCGCCCCCATCGGAGCTATCTGCAGGCCATGGCGGCCCTGTTCCGACTACCCGCGCAGGAAGAGGCCCGGGAGCGCAGGGTCGCCCTCCTGGAGGAGCGCCTCCTCCGGCTTGAGGAGGGGGACGACTGAGGTGAGGCAACTCCCCCGGGGGCGTTCGACCCCGGGGGGCTCCGCTGTTAGACTTATTGGCTGTCGACGGGGCTCAAGGGGGAGATTCCCGGTCCGCCCGATCCGACCCCACAGCCCCGATTCCCCACCCTGCCACGGAAGAGTGCATGGAGCGCAGCCACCAGCAGACCCTCGGACGATCCGTCACCCTGGAGGGCCCCGGGGTCCATTCGGGGGTGACGGCCTCCCTCACGTTCCGCCCCGCCGATCCCAACACCGGGATCCGCTTCGTCCGCACCGACCTTCCCGGCGCTCCGGAGATCGTGGCGGGGCTGGACCAGGTGGTGGCCACCGACCTGGGAACCACCCTGGGTGTCGGGGATGCACAGGTGCGCACGGTGGAGCACGTCCTGGCGGCGCTGGGCTCCCAGGGGGTGGACAACGTGGTCCTGGAGCTGGACGGACCGGAGCCTCCCATCCGGGATGGGAGTTTCCGGGACTTCATCGACTGCATCACGGAAGCGGGAATCGTGCGGCAGGAGGCGGAACTCCGCCCCATGATCCTCACTGAGCCGGTCTCCCTGACCCTGGACACCGGGGAGTCCTATGTGGTGGCTCCCTCCCCCTCGTTCCGCATCTCCGCCACCATCGACTTCCCCCACCCCGCCATCGGACGGCGCTTCGGGGCCTTCGACATCTCCCCGGAGGGCTTCCGCACGGGTCTGGCCCCCGCCCGCACCTTCGGTTTCCGGGCCGAGGCCGAGGGGCTCAGGGAGCGGGGGCTGGCGCTGGGTTCCTCCCTGGAGAACACGGTGGTCCTGGGGGAGGAGGGGGTCCTGAATCCGGAGGGGCTCCGCTTCGAGGACGAGCTGCTGCGCCACAAGGTGGGCGATCTGGTGGGTGACCTGACCCTCCTGGGGGCCCCCCTTCAGGCGCATGTGGTGGCGGAGCGCCCCAGTCACCGGGGGAATGTGGCGCTGGGGAAGGCCATCCGGGAGCGGATCCGCCGCACCAACGGGCGTCCCATCGTGGACACCCAGCAGATCATGCAGTACCTCCCCCACCGCTTCCCCATGCTGCTTGTGGACCGGATCATCGACTTCGAGGCCGGGAAGCGGATCACGGGGATCAAGAACGTCACCATCAACGAGCCCTTCTTCCAGGGCCACTACCCCGGCCACCCGGTGATGCCCGGGGTGCTCATCATCGAGGCCATGGCGCAGGTGGGGGGGCTCCTCCTGATGGACGCCATCGATCGGCCGGAGGACAAGGTGGTGTACTTCATGACCCTGGACAACGTGAAGTGGCGCCGCCCTGTGACCCCCGGAGACCAGATCATCTTCGAGATCGAGATGATCCAGTTCCGGAGGCATGTCTGCCGGATGAAGGGAGAGGGGTACGTGGACGGACAGCTGGTGGCCGAGGCCGAGTTGATGGCCCGGATCGTGGATCGATGAGCGGGGGGGCGCAGACCGCCGGGCACCCTGCGGAGAGCGGCGGCTCCGTGGAGCCGCGGATCCATCCCACCGCCCTTGTGGACCCCGGGGCGGAGCTGGGAGAAGGGGTGGAGATCGGTCCCTGGGTGGTGCTGGGACCCGGTGTGCGGATCGGAGCCCGATCCACCCTGGCGGCGGGGGTGCTGGTGGAGCGGAATACGGTGGTGGGAGAGGATTGCCACATCTCCAAGGGTGCCGTTCTGGGAACGGATCCCCAGGATCGCAAGTTCTCCGGGGAGGAGAGTTGGCTCCATGTGGGGGATCGGACCGTGATCCGGGAGTATGCCACCCTGAACCGGGGGACCTCGGCCTCGGGAGAGACCCGGGTGGGATCGGACTGCCTGCTCATGGCCTACACCCACGTGGCCCACGACTGCCGGGTGGGGGATCACGTCACCATCTCCAACGCCACGCAGATGGCGGGGCACGTGGTGGTGGAGGACTACGTGACGCTGTCGGGGCTGGTGGCCATCCACCAGTTCGTCCGGATCGGGACCCACGCCTTTGTCGGGGGGGGCTCCCGGATCCCGCAGGACGTTCCCCCCTACGTCCGGGTGGTGGGGAATCCCCCCAAGCTCTATGGACTGAACTCGGTGGGGCTGGAGCGGAGGGGGATCTCCGTCGAGGCCCGCAACCTCCTCAAGAAGACGTATCGCATCCTCTTCCTCTCCAACCAGAATCTCTCCCAGGCCATGGCCAGGGCCCGGGAGGAGGTGGAGGACATCCACGAGGTCCGGGTCTTCCTGGACTTCATCCGGTCCAGCGAACGGGGGATCACCAGCTGATGAGTGGCGGAACGGAAGGACTGCGGATCGGTGTCGCAGGGGCGGGAAGTCTGGGCTACCACCATGTGCGGATCCTGAGAGATCTTCCGGGGGTCCAGCTGGCGGGCTTCCATGAGGCCCGGGAGGAGCGGGCGGCCTATGTGTCCCGGGAGTTGGGGGTGGAGGCGCAGGGGAGTCTGGATGCGCTCCTGGACCGGGTGGACGCGCTGGTGGTGGCGGTGCCCACCGTCCACCACCGGGCGGTGGCGGAGGCGGCGCTGGAGCGGGGGATCCACGTCATGATCGAGAAGCCCCTGGCCCCCACCCTGGAGGATGCGGATGCCATCCTGGAGGCCGGCCGGAAGGGTGGGGCCATGGTGCAGACCGGCCATGTGGAGCGCTTCAATGCCGCCATCCTGGGGGCGGAGGCGTATCTGGATCGCCCCCTCTTCATCGAGTCCCACCGACTGGCGCCCTTCGTGAATCGGGGCACGGACGTGGCGGTGGTGCTGGACCTGATGATCCACGACGTGGACCTGGTGCAGAGTCTGGTGAAGCGGCCGGTGGTGAGCTTCGAGGCGGCAGGGATGCCGGTCCTCACCCCCTCCATCGACATCGCCAATGCCCGACTCCAGTTCGAGGGGGGCGCCGTGGCGAACCTCACGGCCAGTCGGGTGTCCATGGAACGCATGCGGAAGCTCCGGATCTTCCAGCCCTCGGGGTACCTGAGCCTCAACCTGGCGGATGGTACCGGGGAGTTCCTCCGGCTGAAGGGGGACCTGGACCTTCCCGCCCTGCTGGGGCGGGGTCTTCCCCTGGACGCTCCGGAGGGGATCTGGGACATCGTGGAGCGGATTCCGCTGGCGGGAACCCCTGTGGAGCCGTTGCGCCGGGAGCTGGAGTGCTTCCGGGATGCGGCGCTGGGGCATATGGAGCCCGTCGTTTCGGGCGAGGATGGTCGCAACGCCCTCGCCATCGCATTGGCCATCGAGGATCGGATCCAGCGGCATGTCATTGATACGCGTCCGGCGTGACCGGAAGAAGGGGTGGATCGACGCCCGGAAGGGGAAGTCCCCCCGGTCGCTCGTGGTG
>Ga0076930_101154_pt1 | contig 15938 bp, 16 predicted proteins | sample HotLakConsoUCCRE_FD_71149 | JGI IMG/M metagenome (GOLD analysis project Ga0076930, IMG submission 71149) | Hypersaline microbial mat communities from Hot Lake, Washington, USA - Hot Lake Consortium UCC-RE (version 3) (version 3) ...
AAAAAAAAAAAAATAAATAAACAAATAAATAAATAAATAAATAAAATAATAACTACTAACCCAAAAACATATTAGTTTTTCGGCTTGTATTAATAAATCGACTATCGTTAGTAATATTTGGTTTACTTTTCATAGAACTTTCTAAAACTCCAATAGGAATAAAATATTCTGTTTTCCATTCTTTGTTATTATCAACATTTATTGCTAGCTCAGGTATAACTTGAATATAAGTTTGTCCAGCTGGAATTACAACTTCTAAACGATTTGACTCTAAAGTAAGATTAAATTGTAATGGTGCCCCATCTGATTTTACTTCTTTCACTGAAAAGCCAACTTTACATAATGGATGTAGCGAATTAGTCCATAAATTAAATACGTTGTCCACATTGCCCTGAAGAATAACATTTACGGCTGTATTTTTCTTAAGCATATCGATTTCATCTGGTTGAGTTGTAAGAACACCCAAAGGGACTACGTATTCAAAAGCGGTTTTTAGGTCACTGATAGTTTTATACCTTTTAGCTAACATATAATTAAGATGAGGTAATGTTAAAAACTGCACAACAGTTTTCACTATACTATGGTACTCTTCAAACCGGTTAATAAATAAATAGTTCGCGTTTTGTAAGATGGCGGTATTAAATGGTTTTTCTTGATTTTTGTAAAAACTACATATAAATGTTGCATATGCAAAATCATTGGTAGCGAACTGAATATCTGGCTTTGTTACCGGGTTACTGTTAACGAAAGATAAAAAACTACTCGCCATATTGGATATCCGTATCTTTTTTTTTTTTATTTTTTTTCTAATCTGTACTTCAGTTTGCTTATATAATAGACATTTTGAAAACTTAAAATAATTGAATTACTGAATGAAATCAAAATGGTGATTATTGCTGCAATAGACGTTGGTATAACCAATATTGGTTTGACCTTTTATGATTCGGTTAAAGATGAGTTTTTATCTGTTGAGAATGCAAGTCTTTTAACTCCAATTTCAAATAATAATACTAGATTGAAATATAGAGAATCCGTTTCTCCGTATCTTATCAATATATTTATCCAAGACCGTATTTCATTGTTTGAAAAATGCGACCTGGTTTGTATAGAAAATCAAATGCGAAGGAACATGTTAATGATTCAACACAGTTTTGCTTCATATTTAATTGCGATTGGATTGAATGTGCGTATTATACACCCATCTTCTGTAAGACAGTATTTTAACATTAGTTGTAATGACTACAAAAAGAATAAAAAAGCTTCAGTTAATTTTTTACCAAAATTGCTTACCAAAAAACAATATAACCAGATAGGTCTCGAGAAGTTTAAAAAAAAAGATGACGTATGTGAGAGTATAATAATTGTTTTTTATGCATTAAAAAATATTGAAAATATTGAAAAAACTATTCAAGTTATGGAAAATGTGAATAAACGAAAAAATACTTTTTCATCTACATCGTCATGTAGAAGAGGAAGAAGTCGTGTGAAAAAATCAAAAACGAAAAAAACAAATACAAAAAAACATACTCGTACTGCTACTACTACGGTTAGCAAAGCCAAAAGTTCCTCTAGTAAGATTAAAAAAATAAAAAAATAAAAAAATAAAAAAATAAAATTTTAAATTTTAAAATTTTTTTTGAATTCAAAACTCAAACTCAAAACTCAAAATTAATCTGTTATAAACAAAGAAAAGTAAATAAAAAAACAATGATCATGATGATTTGTAGAGTGGTGTTGCCTACGCTATGCGCGTTGGCGTTCGGAGGGGCTGTTACCGGTGGTAACGAAATAGTTATTACTTCTGACGTCTTTGTGACAAAAAGTATCGACGCGGTGAGGCTTCTTAAAGAAATAACAGTTGAAATTGATCTTTGTAAAGAAAATATGAACTATTTCTTTCAATATGATTTGTCTGGTTCGCTTGGAAAAAATATTATCAAGAAAAACAAGAAGTTTAATAAGTTTGTGAAAAAGCAGGTTGAATACACTGCAGCTTTAACGGAACTAATGGATGCAAACGGCTTGTTTAATAATGAGAAATACCCTAATCAGTTTGGTTTATCGGCCTATACCCGACGCACTGGTGATTTAATTGAATTATCTTCAACTGTTGAGGCAAATGATATTTATGATATGCTAACACCTAATGGCTTTATTGGAAAATGGGATAGAAACAGCTTCAACAGTTTGACTAAAAAAAATAACCGTTACACCCACATGGGCGATGTTTTTCTTACGAATGTGATGAACCAGCTTTTTAAGTTGCAAAAAAAAGAAACAAATACTAAAAACAACGAAGTGAGTGTAAACACAACGATTATTTTGTTCACCGACGGCCATCCGGAATATTTTCAATTTAGGAAGATTAGAAACAAAGTTTCAGAGTTTAGAAAATCATTGGTTATTGCAGAAAATGCTGCTAATACATTACGACTTGGATTTGAAAAAACGGGGGTTTATGTACATTGTGTACTTGTACAAAATGATGCAATCACAAAACGATTCATTAATGAACAGAAAAAAATATGTGATAGCATTCAATTGGCTAAAGATGGCAAAGTTGAAATTGAAGACCAGGTTGACTCTACGTTTAGATTCAAAGAATGTATTGAAGCACCAAAACCCACTCCGAGTCCAGTTTTACAAAACCCACCCAAACCAACAGCAAAGCCAACTAAATGGCCTGAACCAACAGCAAAGCCAACAGCTAAATGGCCTACATCATCTCCAACAACAGTTGCACCCACGCGTACACCGACACTTGAACCAACACCCCAACCATCACTTAATCCTACTGTTAAGCCTAGTAATAATCCTACTAGTCAACCAACAAATTTACCATCATTTGCACCTACACAGAAACCCACATCGGAACCTACGTTTGAACCGACTGTACAGCCTACTAATAGACCTACATTAAAACCAACATTTCGTCCTACGCTAAACCCCACAAAAGAACCCACTGCAAAACCTACGAAGGAACCGACTGCTAAACCGACTGCTAAACCGACTGCTAAACCGACTGCTAAACCCACTGCTAAACCCACTGCTAAACCCACTGCTAAACCCACTGCAAAACCCACTGCTAAACCGACTGCAAAACCCACTGCTAAACCCACTGCAAAACCTACTGCAAAACCCACTGCTAAACCTACTGCTGAACCAACTTCAAACCCAACAAATGAGGTCGACCCAACCCCGCCGGTTGTACCAACAAAAAAGCCCACAAAAGGATGGCCTACGCCATACCCAACACCTTATCCCACTAAGAAGTTTTTTGGATAGATAAACAAAAAAGGGTATATAAATATAAATACATAGATAAATCAAATTAATATATAATAACTATTCACCCAAAATAATATATTATTATTATGTAGGTATAATGTTTGTTAAACTAATCATTTTAACTTTGTCATTACTTGCTATAAGTAATGTTCAAGGGTTAAGCGCTTTCAGGGGCAAATGTGCGAATAAACATATGAATATGTACTATGGTGTCGTTGTTTCCCAAACTGTATATAGAAAACATTTTTCACAAAATCTAACAAGTTTAGATTTGTTTTTAGAAAAAATTAACGAACAAGCAAACAATGTGTTCTATAGTCAATTTAGAAAATCACTTCATTTAAGCAAAATTGCAATACATTTTTTTGAACCACAACCACCATGGAGTTGTAGTGGACATAAATGTCTAAAACGTATTTATTATAGAAATATTGGAAATGGAAATATTTGGTCTTATTTTAAACAAGTCGAGTACAAAATTTTTGCTTGGATCTATTTAGCAGACGAACACAATCCTGGAGCTTACGTTGCAGATATAGGGGATACGTTTTGTGACCAAGCTGCTGGTAGCGGTTCGGTTGTTAGCTTTATACAGAATACTACAATATTAGCACGAGGATTTCTATATGGAATAGCACGTATTTTTGGTGCAGAACCTAAAGAGGATGAACAAGATGGTGGGATAATGGGTAGAGGTGATGGGACGATAAAAGGACAAATGTTATTTGATACGAATACTTTCAAAGATAAAATGTGTCGTGGAATGGATAGTTTGCGTTGGCGAGAGGAGAAAAAACCAGATGATTTACACCCTTGTAACTATCAAGTAAGCATTGTTGAAAGGTCGGGTTCAAACAATTTTCTCCCACATGTACCAGTAAACTGTAATAGTTCAACATGGGCACGTTTAGATATGATTGTTTCAACAAAAGTTTTTGACAAATTTTTCTTTAACAATGTCAAATCACTTTACATTTACGCACAAGATTTGGTTAATAAAACTTCAACATATTATAGAGAAGCTTTTAATATAAGTATTTTTATTGGTAGAATTATGGTTGAAAATTTAGACCCGACTATTAATTGTACTGGTTATACATGTATTTTTCATATTAATGAAAGAGTCAAAAAGGTTTTACATAAAAAACATAAAACTTCATTTAAAATGGCAGATATGTATCTTATAGATGATTATCTTCCAGGTGAATTTATTGCAACTTGGGGTTCACTTTGTGAAATGTTTTATAGAATACCAGGTGATAACTATTTTGTTATGAGTTATAAAAACGATTCAGACAGTCTTGCTATAGCTATGGCGAGAGCTATAGCGCAAATGGGATTTAAGATAAACAGAATACGCGACCCTTTTAATAAATATCACATGATAGATAATATGGGATTGATTGGGCAAGGCGATGGTAAGTTGAATGGTGTTGTTCAATTTGATGATTTTCATGGGAGAGGATTTTGTCAGATGTATAGAGATTGTAGACGGCGAATTTTACTTGAAAATAAGGCGGATACAAAAATGTTTCTAATGGGTTCAGAGATCGACTTAACTCTACTAGATACGACGAATGATTCTATTAGTATAATACTAATAGTGCTAGCATCATCATTATTTGTTTTTTTTATAGTAAGATATAGAAAAACAATTTTTTAAAGTTAAATAAAACTTTAGCTACTTCTAACTCTAAATGCATAGATCAATCGATATACTATAATTAATATAATAATTGAAATTGGAACAACAATCAATGCTATAACAGTCCCGTCTAATGGGGGAGTTACAAGCAAATCAACCGATGTAGGCGAAACTGTTGGATAAGAACTCGTTGGAGAAGTTGAAGGGAATAGGGTTGTAAATGAAATGGGTGTGCTTGGAGGTACTCCGATAATTGTCATTTAAAAACAATAAAGTATAATCGTATTTTTTTAATTTATATACTTATAATAAGCATAAACGAGTCTTCCTACTATGGCAACGACAAAAATTGAAACGGAAGCAATTACGATCACTAGCACAATATCAATCTTGCTTGATAATTCACTTGATGTACTGGGTGATAAAGTGTTACTACCGTTAGTAGCGGGTGGGTCTATTGGTTCGACAACAAATGGGACACTACTTCGTTCGTAACCATTACAATAGAATCCAGTTTCGCATAATTTTACATCTTCTCTTCTTGGATCTAATAATGGGTTTCTACAGTATTGCCCATTTGCGGGTGTACTTTCTTTTGTACAAAATTCAGTTGAGACAAACGAATTTTGATTGTTTCGACCAAGCCATGGAAGTAAACAAACATCAGGTACTGGTCTTCTAATTGGTTTACATAAATTATTTCTGGTAAATTCGGTCCCTACGCCTACTACATATTGCTGTTGTAGTGTTTTTTTGCAAGCGCTAATTAAAAAAATAGACCTCTTTACAGTATCAGGGGGTACAAACGTGCTTAAATAATAGGAACGTATGAAGTTAATATCAAAAGAAAATGCAAGTATACCGTTAGGGTCAGGAAAAGGTATAGTTCTATCATACTCTAAATTTTGCGTTATATTTACTTGAAAAAATCCCCGTGGACATAAACGCATTTGATCAAACCCTTTCACATCAACTTCCTCACGAATATTTAAAAGATTTAGGACATGACCATCTCTTCTAACATCCTGAAACCGATGTTCTCCCCAATACCATAGCGTATAAATTTCTTCATTTGCTTTAATATCATCTATCTTAGAGTAAACTTTGTTTTTATTCACACAACCACCAACTAACGAAGTGTCGCTCAAAGGTTCACATACAATTCGGTCGCCTAATGATGCATAATGTTCGTAATATCGTCCATGTTTGCCTTTGTCAATTACACTTAATATTGGTACTAATAAAAGTAAAAATGAAAGAATATTGAAATAATACAACATCTTTTAATGTTTTTAAATACAAAAATCGATATTTATATATAATAAAAATAGTAGGGTTTGCAACTTTTTGTAGTAATTATCTTATTAACACGAATATATTTAAACAAAAAGTAAATAAATACTAAATTTTATTATTTATTGTACATAATATAAGTTATATCCTACAAATTCACAAAACTTTTCAGCTTCATCAAAGCATACTTGATACCAAGTATCTAGTTTATCAAGGTGAGTACCTTTCTTATAGTTCGTTTTTACGGGTGTTTTGTCTTTCCAATTAATTTCAGTTTTGCGATGATTTTTAGGTGGATTTTTCTTCTTTTTAAATTCTTGAGTATGCTCGTAATAGTATTCATTGCAGTTTTTTAAACGTCTAATCTTAACTTTTTCAAAAAACCCATTCTCTTCAATGTAGTCCAGAGCATCGTTTATAAGTTGAAGTTGTCCTTCCAATGCCTGAATTTCTTTACCGTAATTTTTATTTAATCGATAACCACGTGCACGATACCAGTTAATATAAAATTCAATACTAGGGATTTCCTTTTGGATTTCACTAGGGAGTTTACGCCTGATTCCTATTCTAACATGTTTACGATGCCTTGTACCTGAAGCATAAACAAGGGTTGAAGTTTGCAATAAATTTGTACGATTTATATCACAAAAATGTAATCGAATCCTATCAATTTCATCTGTATCAAACAAGTATTCTTTAGTTTCATCCTCGGCTACAACTTGGGTTAAATTAAGAACGTTTAAATTTGATGCAAATGCTACAGCAAAATATGTTAATAGCAACACAAGTCGAAGTTCCATTTTTTATCTATTTAGTAATTGTTACTATATTTTATACTATATAAGAAGAAAAAATAAAATTTATTATTATTATTATTATTATTATTATTATTATTATTATTATTATTACTAATATCATGGAAATTTTAATAGAAAAATCTGATAAAATAATACTTTCTCTAATCGCTATTGGTACAACAATTTCATTTTATTCGATTATAGAATCACATATACTAGGTTGTGATTTAAATCTTGTAAACACGTCCCCTTTTTGTCCATTATCTATAAATGCTTGGGATATTACAGCTAACGGGTATGAATTAGTGGGGGACCATGCGCCTTTTTTACTCGTTATCGATGTCTTTCGAATTTCACCAATTTTACATTTTATCTTATCATTTTTGGGTTGGTTGCTTTATGTCTTTGACTTAAAATTAAAAGCTGCATTTGTAATTGCCCTTGCACATGTTAATGGATGGATAGTTCTTGTTGCTTTTGTAAGTAATCAAGATAAGTTAAATATAATTGGTCCCATGTTAACTAGCGAAGCTTTTGTAGACTTAACATATAGACCATTCGGGTTAGCTATAGTTTCATCTACAATTGCATCAAGTATACAACTATTGACAGTTTTAGTTATTTTACTAAAAACTTTTATTGGTAAAGAAAATTAATAATTTTTTTATTTTTTTTATTTTTTTTTTTGCTTATATAAACAGAAAAGTTATCTTTATACACATTATAAAATACTTATTAACTAATAATGCACGAAGTTTTAGACAAAATCCTTTTATCTGCTATTGCAATCAGTGTAACGTTCAGTTTTTTCAGCGTTGTAGATGAACAAATTGTCGGATGTACACAAACACATCCATTTTTAAGTACATATTGTCCATTTTCTTTAAATACATGGAATATTAATGAAGCAGGTCATGCAGCATTACAAATTGTAAGAGAGGATACTCTATTTTTACTAGATGCATTGAAAGTTGCTCCATTACTTCATTTTTTGATAGGGTTAATTGGATGGATTTTGTATGTTGTAAATTTAAGACTAACCGCTGCATTTACAATCGCTTTAGCTCATATCAATGGTTGGATTATCTTAGATGCCTTTCTATTTCATCAAAAGGACTTTAACCGAGTCGCGTCAGTTTTAACTTTAGTTGACCACGATGTTTTTTCATTTGACCATTGGTCAATTGGTGTAATGGCCTCTGTCACAGCATCAATTTTACAACTTGTAATAGTTGTAACAATACTAATTAGAACCTGTCTATCTTAATAAAAAAAATTAATAATTGTATATAAATCAACTATTAAACTTTATCTTTTTATTTTTTTTTAAAATAAAAATTAAAAACATAAGATGAATATAAATATCGTCATTATGGTAACAACTATCGTGATAATTCTTATTGCCTCTATTACCACCGTTAGCGTTCTACGCATGGACACTACCGACATCGAAATTGGAAACCCTACAATCCAACCAACGTCACAACCACCAACAACACAAAAACCCACACCGTGTACAGATTTTACATTTAAATACGAAAATATGCCACCTATAGTAAAATATGATGAAAATGGCATACAAAGGACTCCTGTAATGGGTTGGAACACATATTTTCTTTTGGAGCGTGGTTGGACAGGTGACGTTTTGGTGAATATCGCCAAAGAGTTTATAAGGCTAGGTTACTTTGCAGCGGGCTACGATCATATAAATAAGGACGGTGGCTGGTGGGAAGGTAGTGATTGGTCAGGACCCCTTCCGCCTCCTCCTGGTGCAACGACTAAAATTGTTAAAAATATTGGTGATATTATACGTTGGAAATCGGGACCTTTCCAAGGAGGGACACGTCCTAACGCAATTAAGTTTCCTTTGGGAGTTAAGCATACTGCAGACCAAATAAGAGCTTTAGGATTTAATTTTGGCACCTATCATAATATAGGAAGGTAAGAAATATGCTAAATTAAAACAATAAACTAATAATTTAAAAGTAATTGGTGTAACCAACAAATTCCTTCAGGGTGGGGTGTCCATGAGCAAGATGTGCGTCAGTTTGTAAGCTGGAACACGACTTTCGCAAAATTAGACAACTGCGGCGTTTGGAAAGAACCTGTTCGTGCAGATTCCCGTTGTGCCCCACCATATCAAAATGATAAGTGGTGCGCTGCTTTAAACGCTTATGTACGTGAATTTCAAAAAACCGAAGCTGGAAGGAAAGTACGTATACTCAACTGCCGTCTTGGCTGCCAAGGCATTGAGGACATCAAGGATAATGATAGATGTGACTATCGTCGAGGTTTAAACGATAACCAAAGGTGGAGAAGTTATTGGTTTCAACCCAAGTTTGCACAAAGCGCGTCATGGTGCAACATGACACATATGTCCAGAACGACTTCGGACACAAGGGCCTGTTTTGCTAACCTTATCGTAGCTGTCAACGCAGGCTTAAGCTCAGTAGATAACATGATGAACGATTTTGATCAAATACTAATTGGAATGAACAAGCAGATGTTTGAAGCGTCAGATCCCGCCAAATATGGGTTAGACGAATTTGAATCACGAACGAATATGGCATTGTTTTGCATCATGAGCGGACCGCTTTTAGTAGCCACGAATATATCAAGTTTACCAGCCTATCATACTTCGTTGCTTTTGAATAAATGGGCCATTTACGTGGACCAGTATATTTCAACGGATAGTAGAATACCTTATAAATACAGATTAGGCTATCGGTTACAACCTTCACAAATTCACGATTGGAGAGCTCAATCAAGCAATAGTGTTTCAGTATACTGGAAGCTTTTAGGAGACGATATGAACGCTTTTGTTATTTGCAATCAACATAATAGCCAACCACGGAGTCTAACTTTTAACATAACGGATTTTATTATTAAAGGGAACCAGTATATTACAAATAATGAGGCAAAAAGAAAGACTGGGTTTGCATATAGTGTTCTAAACGTGTTTGAAGACACCCAGACAACCGTGTTTGGACACACGTTTCAGATTGATAACTTGGCTTCGCACGATTCAATGATGATTATCACTAGGCCTTTTGTACAAAATTGTTTTTAATAACTGCTTGTAAAAAGCTACTAATACTTTGCATAAATAAAGCAATAGCTGCGATTCGTGTAGTAGCTTCCGAAAGATTCAAGAAATTCAATATACTCCATGGTTTCTTAAGACGGTGTGTTTCACCGCTTTCATCAATAGAAATGTAATAACACACATCCTTATTTTTAGCATTATAATTGTAGAACTCGAGTTTCTCATCGAGTTCTATATAATAATCATTGCCCTTCTGATAGTCTGCTGATTCGTCGATGCTTTTGTCCATTTGAATCTGTACAAGCCATGCTTTAACATGTTTGCCGTGTTTACATACACAAGTTGACATTTCAGGTATACTACCCAGGTTATCGACGGTTTTAGATATTACCGGCGCCCCTAGAGCCTCTTGAATATATTCAATAAGCTGTGTTTCATAATTCTTAAATCCTTTAGCAACATTTTTGGGCACTTCATAACAAAACGAGAAATTCATTTCAAGTTTATCACATCCCCTTTTCACGTTTCTTAATCCAAATACCATATCTCTAAAAGAGTCATACAATTTCTTTTCTATATCATGCTTAAACTGTGTACCGGTATGTTCGAGTGGCACGAAATCCATATCTACTTTTAGATTAACTACAGGATAGATCCTTTCAACAGACGAAAAATTCAAATTTAATTCTTTGCTCAAGATTTGTATGTCGTTGCATTCTCCTACACAATGTAGTTCCATTTCAACATAAACGAATCTGTTTGTCGTAAGGTGATACGCTAACACAGAAAAGAACAACAACTTGCAAAGTAAATAACATACGCGAATTTGTTGCGAACGAGATTTAGTCATTGATCGTGTTTGTGACATTTTTGATCCATAAAATGATGACTAAAAAATCAGAAGTTACTATGACAAGTTTATATAATAGCGTAACTACCACAAAAATGTAATTTTTCATACATTCTACATTAAATTAAATTCAGATGTCAAATCAAATTCAGATTTTTTATAATAAAATGTATCAAAAAATAAAATAAAAACTAACTCAATCTGATATATTCTTAAAAACAAATAAAGACATATATAACGTAACTACATTTTTAATTTATATAAAAAAAAAATTATGCCTATCAAAACCATTGGAATATTTGCAGGCGTAGTAATAACAGCTATAATAGCGGGAGTTATCACAGTTAGTGTATTAAGAAACGAAAACACTGAATCAGGAGCAGTTACTACGCTACAACCAACAACACCAAATTCACAACCAACAACCCAACCACCACCAGGGGTTCAACCGACTACTGCAACGGAAACACAACCACCAACGCCTTTTCCAACAGGATGTGACCAAGAAACCATAGAGTACGAAAAATTACCCCCAATAATTAAGCTCGATGAAAACGGCTATCAACGAACCCCAGTTATGAGCTTTAACGGCTGGTTTTGGACTGCCAGAACGTGGACAGCTGACCATTTATTAAAAGTCGCCGACGATTTTATCCAATACGGCTATAAAGACGCAGGCTATGATTATATAGGCTGGGATGGGGTAAGTACTGTAAAACTTAATTTGTTTGGAAGAATAAAATTGTTTTCTTCTATAGGGCCCTTGGAACGGAGCGGATTGGATGGGGCCCTTGCCAATTCCGCAAGGAGCGACACTTCAGAGAGTAAAAGACGTCTCACGGATCGCGTTTCATCAATCAGGCCCTTACAAGGGGGCTATAATTCATGACCCGTTACGTTTTCCGAACGGTGTACGAGATTTGGTTGATAAATTACATGCAAAAGGCTTTAAAGTAGGAGCATACATGAACGCCGGCAAGAACTTTTGCAACGGGCAAGAACCCTCAGGCTTTGGACAACATGTTGCAAACGTTAAACAGTTTATTGACTTTGACATTGACTTTCTCAAGCTCGATGCTTGTGGCGTTACAGGTTCATATCCTAATTCAATTCGCTGTGCTCCACCGCATCAGAACGACCGTGAATGTGCGTTTTTAAACGCTTGGCAAAGAGAATTTGATAAATATGCTTCCACTAAAAAAGTATTAGTGAACAATTGTAGAATTGGATGTATGGGTCATAAAATTAATCCAAAAGAAGAAAGGTGCGACTTTGATAATATTAATAACCCTTTGTCATGGAAAAGCTATTGGAACATCCCCGGATTACTCAACCACCAAAGCTGGTGTTCTATGACTTATTCGGCCCGATCATCGCCAGACACTCGAAGTTGTTGGAGCTCGATGATAAACGCGATTTACGCTGGATTAACAGGGACAAATGGATTGTTTTACGACCCTGACACGATTCTTATAGGAATCAACCAGATCGAGTTTACGAACCCAAACCCTGCTAATTATGGATTAACTTTGGAAGAAGGTCGAACTAATATGGCTTTAGCATGTATTATGAGTTATGTACTTATGATTGGTACTGATGTTAGTACATTACCAGAATCCCACGCTGCTATCCTAAAAAACAAATGGGCTATATTTATTAATCAGAACATAATGCTTGAATCGCGTATTACGCGTAAAATCAGGCAAGGTAGGAGACTTTCACCATCTAACGATTTAGATTGGAAAGCTGAAGGTACAAATAGCGTTACAATTTGGTGGAAGCCGTTGGACAATGATTATAATGCTTTTGTAGTCACTAACCAGCATGCATCACAAACACGTACTTTACAATTTAATATTACCCAATGGCTTGGTGTTGCAAACAATTTAATTACAAATACGTTAGTAAAGCGTAAAACAAGTAATGTAGGATACCGTGTTTTAAATGTATGGACTGAAGAACAAACTACAATTCAATCCACAATATCAATAACAAACCTCGCTGCACATGATTCGTATTTCATATTGACAAAACCACTTTGTATATAAATACATTGTTAACCAAAAAAAATAAAACATAAAAAAAAGTATAAAAACAAAAGAGTGTAATGGCTACTCCGCAATATGTACAACATTCTTTTGGTAATGATGGCTGTTTCTATAGGATACCTGACTATAGAAATATGTTTCCTGAAAGCTTAAGAGATGATTATAGAAACATAAAGTGCAGAGCGGCTACCGGTGTTCCTGGTATAATAGGGAAATATTTAGACAGACCTTCTTACCCATATGATGATAGCATTGCTGATTGGGAAAAAATTTGTTCAGCTGCGTGCATGGCAGAACCTAATTGCCTCGGTTTTAATAAAAAAAAGCGTCGTAAACCTAAAAGAACTTGGTCTTGTGAACTATTAAATTGCAACGGCGATTTTGTTTATTATTTAGATGATAAGGAAGATCGTGCTGGATATTTTGATATTACGACTTGTACTGCACAACTAAATGCTAGAATACCCCCTGGCCAACCTACTTTCCCCCCTGTTTTAGTTCCAACAATGCCCCCTAATGGATTAGTATGGTTAGCATTGTTACCCGTCCCATTGCAAAGGTTTAGTGCAAATAATGGTGCTTGTGTAATCGAGTATGTTGATTATGATTCTTTATCTAATACAGATAGAGCCAAATATGCATTAACAAGATGTAATGGACAAGGAATTTTAGCGTCCACTAGTATTGTACAAAATTCAGTTGCCGGTGATTGGAGAAACTATTGTACCCAACAATGTGTTCGTAATCCGCAATGTAACATGTTTTCAAAAATTAACGTACCTGGTGATGCATTTCAATGTAGATTACATAATTGTAATCCATACAATTTGGCACAACAAGATATGGTTGATTTTGTTACGGTTACACCAACTACTAATCCGAATGATAGATCAGCGTGGATTGTTAATGATTTATGTACACGAAATTCACCAGTATACGCCCCAACAAACCCGCCCGTAGTAGCCCCTGTTCCAACTCCCCCGCCTGTTCAAAATCCAGTACAAACCCCAGTACAAAATCCAGTACAAACCCCAGTACAATCCCCTGTTTTTTCACCAACATTTTCTTCTCCTGTAACAACACCTACTATAGGCGGTACCGTTGCGCCTGTTGAAACATTGGATACTGTTTTTATTGTATTAATGGTTGTTTTGGGCGTTGTAATTGTAGGTTTTGTAGGCTATTTGTATAATTATTTTCAAAACGGTAAGGGGTCAACTCGCGTTTCACCATCAAGAAGAGGGGGACGCGCAAGTGTAATGAAAAGATTTTAATTATTTTTTTATTATTATTATTATTATTATTATTATTATTATTATTATTATTATTATTGTTATTTTTATTAATATTAATAAAGCTAAAGTTCCAATATCTCAATGGTTTCTCTGACTTTTTCTTCGACTTCTTTAATACATTTCGCTTCAACATTTTTTAGCTTTGCATATAGTTGTTTCTTTTCATAGTATTCAACTTTATCTTTTAACATAGTAATTGTAGCATTTGCCATACGATTTTGATTCAAAATCTCATCATACTGTTTAATCGCTTCCAATTTCGCTTCTTGGTAATGGTCAATCTCTTTCTCCAATCGTCCCTTCTGATTTCTAATGGCCACAATCTCATCTTTTGCCGCAGCCAACGAGTCGATATGACTATCATTTTCCTTCATGGCTTTTTCAACCCTAGCTTCCAACTTCATTTTCACTTCAGATAACTCTTGCAACGCCTTTTTAACGATATACAATTCTTCTTGTAACGCACTGTTGACATCTTTGGATCTGATATTCTCCTCTAAAATTTCAATCACTTTTTTTTCGAATTCTGAAAGTATGGCCTTTTCTTTCACTTTATCTTCCATATTATCGTCCAAAAAGCTTTCAACATTTTCAAGTTGACTCTTGATTTTATCATAATCTTTTTTAATACTTTTGTTTTCCGCGGCAAGCCTCATATTGTGTATTTCCATCAAATTAATGTGTTGATACTTCTTTTCCGCATCTTTCAAACGTTCATATTCTGCGGACAGAAAGGTATTTTGTGCAACCAAATCAGTGATGTTATCTTTTAAATCATGTGCTTCCCTTTCAACGTCTTCTAAAAATACTTCTGCGTTGGTCATACGTTGAAAGAAATCTTCACTTCTTTCTTTCTGAGTTTGAACTTCTTTTTCCAGTGTATTTTTTTGATCAATCAAGTCGTCAATTACCTTTTGCATTTGTTCAATTGTTGTACGTTCGTTATCAAGCTGATCATTCAAATTACGATTAATTTCCGCAACACTGCCAATAAATTGTTCCACATCATTAATATATTTTGTCTCATGTTTTAATAAATTGTTTTCAAACAAGTAAACACCAGCATTATATTCAGATTCAGTTAAACTTTCTCTGTAGCGTTGAGATTTTTTTCTTTCGTTGTTTAGTTCAAGTTTTAGCGCGTTATTTGCATTTGCCAAGCTTTGTAACGCTCTTACAGCGTCGTCAATTGTTGAAGGTACAGGACAACCTGCGGAGTGGCAAACGCTATCCTCATCTTCATAGTTTTTTCTTTTACCAACTCCATTCCATAGCCTTTTCAAATCAGCTTTTAACAAAAAAAACAACGAAGTTACACCAATGGTTGAAATCATACAGAACGCAAACCATGAGTGAGGAATCACCCTCCCGGCGTGTCCTTTCACTACTTCAGTTGATAATGCGGTAAAGTTGGTAGTTGTCATTTTTATAAATGATAAGTTAAGCTTCTTATCAGTGGAAATAGTGTTTTTACTTTTGAATGTTTGAGTTTTGAATTTGATTTTGAGTTTGAATTTGAATTTGATTTTAATTTTGATTATTAAAATTTTTTTTTAATTTTTTTTTTTTTATTATCAATATACTTACATTTTCTATATTCTAAAAATAAAATATTTTTATTTTTAACATTCCATAGGAATTTGTATACTATTATTATTTTTGTGTTTGCTTTTATT
>Ga0076930_101155_pt1 | contig 15936 bp, 11 predicted proteins | sample HotLakConsoUCCRE_FD_71149 | JGI IMG/M metagenome (GOLD analysis project Ga0076930, IMG submission 71149) | Hypersaline microbial mat communities from Hot Lake, Washington, USA - Hot Lake Consortium UCC-RE (version 3) (version 3) ...
CCACCTAGTCCTCAACAATCATTTATGCTGGCCTGAAGTTTATGGGACAGCAGTGGGTACAAGGATTAAGAAAAAAAGAATGCTCGCGCGGAGGCGCTGAGACGCTGAGGGAAAAGAACTGGTGGTTTCTCTGCGCCTCTGCGCCTCCGCGCGAGATTGCTTTTGAATTTACCTTGCTCCTTGCTCCTTGATCCTTCTTTTCTAAGCAAGCCCTTGTTCAATCGCATAGCGCATCAACTGCGAATTGTTTTCCATGTTCATTTTTTCCAGCAGGCGGGTTCGGTAGGTGCTGACGGTCTTGACGCTGACGCACAGCTTGTCGCCGATCTCTCCGACTGTCAGGCCCTGGCCGATCATGGTCAGGACCTGCAGCTCGCGTTCGGACAAGGTGTCATGGCGTTGGCGCTCTTCATCCGGGCTGGACAGGCTGATTGCCATTTTTTCCGCCAGGCTGGGGCTAATATACTTCCGCCCCGAATGCAGCCGCCGGATCGCATCCAGCAATAATTCAGGCGCACTTTCCTTGGTCATGTAGCCGTCGGCACCCTGCTTCAGGCATCGGATCGCGTACTGCTCTTCCGGGTGCATGCTCAGGATCAGTACCCGTGCCCCGGGACAGGCCTTCTTGATATCACCCAGCGCGTCCAGGCCGCTACGCTCGGGCATCGAAATATCGAGCAGAATGACCTGCGGCTGGGTCTCACGCGCCAGGCGCAAGGCTTCGTGGCCGTTGCTGGCCTCGGCCACCAGTTCCAGCTCGCGATCTTCCTCGATGATGCGCTTCAGACCCTCCCTGACAATCGCATGATCATCGGCAATCATGATCCGGATCATGCCGGCGAGCTCCGCGGAAAAGTCAGCCTGATTGCCGTGCCACTGCCCTGCCGGCTCTCCATAACCAGCTCACCTTCGAGGTTACGCGCCCGCTCTTCCATGCCGAGCAGGCCGAAGCCGCCGGTCGGCCGTCGCGCACCCGGATCAAAACCCTTGCCGTCGTCGCGAATCTCCAGCCGAATGTTCACATCATCCTGGTTCCAGTCAATCTCCACCTGCCCGGCATCGGCGTAACGCGCCGCGTTGGTCAGCGCCTCCTGGACGATCCGGTAGGCAGAAATCGCGCGCTCGCCGCGGATATTGTCGACACTCTCCGGCAATCGCACCCGCACCGGCAGACTGGTGCGCGCCTGAAAATCCTCGGCCAGCCATTCGATTGCGGCATCCAGGCCCAGGTCATCGAGCACCGGCGGGCGCAGCTCGGAACTGATCCGCCGTACCGTGGAAATGGTTTGATCGACCAGGCTGGTAATGCTGCCAATATGGTTCTGCAGATCGGGGTTGGTATCGCCAAGCTGTCGTCCCATCCAGGCGATTTCCATTTTCAGCGCGGTCAGTGCATGGCCCAGCTCATCGTGGACTTCCCGGGCAATCGACTTGCGCTCTTCCTCGCGAACCACCTGAAGATGCGAGGACAAGCGGCGCAACTGTTCAAGGGTTTCACGCAAGCGAACATCGGCCTGCTTCTCGGTGCTGATATCCGACAGAAACACGATCGCGCCGGTCATCTGGCCGCCGTTGCCGGCGACCGGATCGATGGTCGAGCGCAGCCAGCGGCCGCTGCCGTCCAGTTGCACTTCTCGCCGTACCTGGCCGCGTTGCTCCCACGCCCGATCAACACCAAACGGATCGACCAGATCAAGCCGGTCCTGAATCACCTGCTTCAGCGGCTGACCCAACAGCTCGGCGAAGTCACATCCCAGCAGTCGGGTGGTTGCCAGGTTGACCCGGATGATGCGGGCCTGGCGATCGAGCATCAGAATCGCATCACGAGCGGCATCGAAGGTACTGCGCCACTCGCGCGCGACCCGCTCGATGGCCTTTTCGATCTGCTTGAACTTGGAAACATCGTGAATGGCGGCATGAATCTCCAGCTCGCCGGTTTGTTCCGATTCAACCCCGCGGCAGAATGCTTCACACCAGCGCCAGTTGCCATCGGCGGCACGCAGACGCATGGTGGTCGAATGCGTGTCATCACCATCGCGCGCCAGGGCAAACGCGGTCACGACGCCGGCCAGGTCCTCGGGGTGAACCAGGTCGTCCAGTCGTTGGCCAAGCAATTGTTCGGCGGGGTAGCCCAATACCCGGCGCGCGGCCGGGGAGGCATACAGAAAAGTCAGGTCCGAGGTATGGCGGGAAATCAGCTCGCGCGCGTTGTCGGTGAGCAAACGGTTGATCGTCTCGGCAGTGCGAGACTGATCACCCGGATTGGACTGATCCTCCACTTCGCCCCTCGTGTTGGCGGAATATCAGTCCAAGGTATACCGCAGGTTCGGCCGGCTTGTCCAGCCGGCCGTTATCGTTACCCTTACCGCTTGGTCGTAGTCGCCGGCAGTGTGATCCGGCGTGCAGCGGTCAGCGACCGGCCGTCTTGCAGCAGTGCGGTCAGCACGACGGTCACTTCTCTCAAACCGGAGTCAAAGGTATGCCAAACGGTGGGGTCTTCACTGGTAGCCAGCGTATTGTCACCAAATTCCCAGAACCAGGTATCCACCGGCGACGGATTGTTCGTGATCACCCCGTTGAACTGGCAGTCACGGGTGGCATCGTTGCATTTGACAACGAACTCAAGCAGGCCGGGATCAATCCCTGGATCCGATCCCGAGCCAGGTCCAGGCTCCGCTCCAGGATCCGTTTCCGGGTCAGTCTCCAGAGCAACGAAGCTGTAAGCCAACAGGTTATTGCCCGTCCCGTCGATATCATTGGGAAGCTCGGTGGCATTGGCAATGACCAGATCAGTCAGTTCGGCCGGCGTGCTGCCCGGCGCCTGGGCCAGCAGGCCGGCGGCAATGCCGGACACGTGGGCCGTACTCATCGATGAACCCGACATCGTGACACTGTCGCTGTCCGAACCGTTGTACGCCGACACAATGCCGGTGCCCGGTGCGAAGATATCCACGCAGGGACCGAAGTTCGAGTTCGATGCCATGATGTCCTCGGAAGTACTGGCGCCAACGGTAATGGCTTCAGCGACCCGGGCCGGGGAATAGTTACAGGCATCAGCGCTGTTGTTGCCCGCGGCCACCACGTAAGTGACACCGGCATCAATTGACGCCCGAACCGCATCATCCAGCGTTTGCGAAGCCGCCGTAATCAGGCTGAGATTGGCAATGGCCGAATGCGGTTCGTCGATCACCTGGGCAGTCACCCAGTCAACTCCCATGATTACCGCTGACAGCGGACCGCCGTTCCAGCAATTGAGGACACGCACCGGGTGCAGGGTGACGTTCTTGGCCACACCGTAGAAACTGCCGCCGATGGTACCGGCCACATGCGTGCCGTGACCGTGGCAACCCTCTACACCATAACCATCGGTATACGGATTGAAGGCATTGACCGTGTCTACCCGGCCACCGAAATCTTCATGGGTGTAGTGGATACCCGAGTCGACCACATACACATGAACGTCGGCCTGGGCGGTCTTGTCAACATATTGATACAGCGTATCGAGCGACGTTTCGCGCTGATCGACACGGTCAAGACCCCAGGAAGGAGGATCGAACTGGGTTGCACTGGACGTCCCTTCCACCCACTGGTCTTCGGCCACGTAGGCGACACGGGGATCGCGAGCGAGCGCTGTGGCATCGCGATAGCTCATGCTGACGGCGAATCCTTGCAGCGTATCGGCAAATACACCGTTGATTCGACCACCGAAGTCCCAGGCCAGATCGCCGGCAACCTGACTGACAGCCTGACGGCGCTGTTCGGTCGAGGCGCGCGCCGACAATTCCGGCGAATCCGCGTTCAGCACGACAATGTACTGACCGGCGACAGGTGCTTCAGCACGCCGAAACTCACCCGCCTGAACCGCTGTAGCGTTTATCACGAGAGCGGTCAACACAAGCAAAAAAGTCGGAATCAGACGAGCCATCACACTTCCCCTTGGCGATTTCCAGGAAACGCCGGGGAGTGTCAGAAACAAACCCCGGCAACATGGAAATCAGTGTGATCGTCTTGTGATTCAGGTCATATCGGAGGGAATCCGAATCTGTGGTAGGACGGCGGCATAGGCTCGTGTCGGTGTTTATCCTACGTGGCTCGCCCCGACCTACCGATTGCCCATGGTCAAGGCGGGATCTCCAAGGATCGTCCATCCCAGGATCATGTCGCGCGCATTGGGATTGGATCGGGCCAGCATCTGCTTGGCGCGGGTCACGGCCTGGCCGGCAGTAGCATTGGAACCCAGCAGCTCGGGGATCAGCAATTCGCCGAACTGACGGCTGTGATGGACCTCGGTAAAGGTCGCCGACCCCATCGCCAGTGCGGCACCGCGATTGGGTGTGAGAATCCACTGATGGCCCATGGTGTTGTAGGACGGCACCACGTGATAGGTATTCCAGCACCCCCACTGCACCACCGCCGTGGGACGTCCGGCATTGTCGAGCAGACTGACATCGCTGGCATTGAACAAGCCGTCAAACGTCCATACCGTGTAGGCCGAATGGCCAACGAAGGTGGTTGCACTGGCCCCGGCATCGATGCCGGCCATCAGGTCGGCACGCGCCTGCTCAACGCCCAGTTCATCCAGGTAGGCCCGCTCGATCCACCACTGATCCAGAACCGGTTCGAAAAACCGGTCACTCTGGCTGGTAAATGAAACGCCGGGTTCCTGGCGATCAGCACTGACAACGGCGGTACGCGTGTACGACCGGTTGGCATACTGCAGCGTCTTGGTAATCACCGCATCCAGTTCCTCCGGGGTACGCACGGGCAGTCGACCGATCGGCAAATCAGGCACTTCGTCACCATTCAGATCGACCAGCAAGGCATCGGAGGGCGCGTACTGAACCAGGTCGCTGGTATCCACGTACAAACTCGGGATAAAGCTGATCGAGCCACTGCCGGCACTGTTGCGGTAGTCGTAGCTATCACCCCCGACCAGCAGCACGTGCTGATAGCGCGCCTGCCGAGCGGTCGCGCGGATATAGTCGGCAATCGCGGCGGCATCAACCTGGCCGTGGCTGAACTGGGCATAAATATCGAGCACATTGACCACTCTGACCCGTCGACCCTGCCCTTCATGAAAGGCAACCAGCGGAGCCAGTCCACCGATAAAGTCCGGATGGGCAATCATCAGGTAGTCTGCCCGGCCGCTGGTGATATCCACCCGCTGCCGCCCGGCCTGCAACTGCGGCCGGTGAATGGCATCACCCTGGGCCACGACATAGCGTGCCGTCTCGGGTGTTCCGGGAATGGTCAGCACGTACGGCCCTCTGCCGCTGATGGAAACACCATCGACCGGATCCGCCCGACCATTGGCCACGCGATACACCACCGCATCACGACGCATCAGTCCATCCACCCGCAACGCGCGACCCCGGGCTTCGACACTCAACTCCGCTCCGGTCATCGTCAGGTATCGCGAGTAGTCAAGGTCGAAATCGACCAGGGTAATCACACCCGCAGGCGCACCCGAATCACCCGGCAGTCGCAAGGTCAGGCGGTTACTGCCATCCACCAGCATCCCGGCAGGCAAGGCATAGTCAAGCTCTTGAACGACCCGGCCCTCGAACCAGATATCGTCGAGCAAGCTGCCATTCAACCAGACCTCGACATGGTGATCCGGGTCGAAGTCGGCAAAATCAGTCACTCCAGCAAGGCGAATCCGCAGCCTGGCAGCATCGTCAACCAGATGATCAACTGGAAAATCAAAGTGCCAGCTCTTCGGGCTGGTCTGGACCAGCATGCGAGTATCCGACCATGGTGTATCCGCCACCGAGGTCGCGCTGTAAACGCGCTCGCGAGCCTGCCGGTACGTTGCCGTCCCGGTCTCGACCGGCGTAACAGACAATCCGCGCTCGTTCTTGGACGCGGTCGACCTCAGGCTGGCCGTGCGACTGCCCAGCGAATAGGCCACGCTCAATTCGTAAACCGACGCGCGACTGTAGGGGTTGTCCGATGCCTGGCCATAGAACTCCAGTTCCGTGCCGGGCCCAAACTCTCGCCCGCGACCCACCAGGCGAAAACCAACCGCCTGACCGCCAGCCTGAAGAACCAGATGATCAACGGGCACCGGGTAGCGAATCAGGCCAGCCTGGGCCATTTCCTCATAGCTGACCCGATACACACCTTCCTCTTCAACCAGCAAGCGTGCCGGCACTTCCGGCAAGCCGGCAACCGCACCGGAGAACTGCCCGGACAGACTCCGGCTGGCAGACCGAATACCGCCCCAATCGATGGCCTGGACGTCAGGTGCGCGACCGTAGCTGCCGGCAATTTCATACGGGCCGTGCAGTGTTTCCTTGCCAAGGATATCGATATCTTCCAGGAACAGCCGCGCCGCGGGCCCAATCCGGCCCTGCCACTGGTAGAACTGGGGCTCGTTGCTGTCGATCACGGCCGATTCGATCAGCTCATTGTTGAGCTGCGTCCACTCTCCCGCCCCGTCTTATTACTGTCCGGCCTGGCCTATCCGCTGGGGACCTCATCGCTGCTGCTGGGCCTGGGCATTCTCGGCCTGATGTTTCATTGGCGGCGGCTGGGCCTGGTGCTGGCAATTACCGGGTTTGGATGGTTGTGGCTGTGGTCCACGCCGGTGTTTTCGGACTGGGTGCGCCAGTCTCTCGAAGGGCGTTATGCGCATTGGCCGGCCGAGCAGGTGCCATCGGCCGACGCGATCGTGGTGCTGGGCGGCGCCTTTTCGCATGTCAGCGACTGGCCGCATCCCGACGTCAGTTCGGCCGGCGATCGTTACTGGCACGGAGCGCGTCTGTTTCAGGCCGGCAAGGGCCAAACAGTGATTCTGTCCGGTGGACGCTCGCCGGGCCGGCCACCGGGCATGTCCGAGGCAGCCGCGGGACGTGAGTTCCTGGTCGACCTCGGCATCCCGGAATCGGCGCTGCGCCTGGACGAGCGCGCCCTGACCACGCGCGACAACGCCTTCAACGTGGCCGCCTTGATGGCCGACGAAAACATCGAGTCGTTCCTGCTGGTGACCTCCGCACTCCACATGCGCCGCTCGGAAGCCGCCTTCCGGGCAGTCGGCCTGGAACCCATCCCGGTAGCGACAGATTTTGAAGTCGGCCGATCCTCCAACCGACGCCTGCGCCGCTGGCTACCCAGCGCCGCCGCACTGGCAGGGAGCTCGCGGGCAGTACATGAATATGTCGGGTATTGGGTTTATTGGTGGCGGGGGTGGGTATAAGAGCAGGCTCAGGGCGCAAGGTTCAAGGATGAGAAGGGCTAAAGGGTCAAAGGGCCAAGGGGCGAAGGGGGGGGGGCTGAGTAGGTCGGGGTGACATCCCCGACGGTCCATGCTCCAGACACCACCGAAAGCCAGAATTAATGCGCCGAACGAAAAACGTGGGCCACTACCCACATTATGAAAACCGCAATCAGGACACCCGCCGTCGCACCGGCAGCATTCGAAAGGACGTCGATCCAGCGGAAGGAGCGATTGGGGACGACCGATTGCAATAGTTCGATGCCGAAACCTATCAGGGTCAAACCGAGTGCAACAGCCAGCATCACTTTCCAGCCACCTCTCAGGGCCAGCGCAAACAGGCAACCCATTAGAAGATAGGCCCAGAAATGCTGCTGATCCGGCAATGGGAACGGAACCCACTTGATATGACCAGGCACCAGCGAGCCGGCCAACACCAGCAACAACGCCCCCAAAGCGCCCACCCACAAAAAAACGCCCACCAAGCGCCCACGCCGAACCGAAGATTCATCCATACCCCAATTCTACCCTCTCCCCCTCTCCCCTTCACCCCTTCACCCCTTCACCCCTTCACCCCTTCTCCCCTAAACCCCTTCTCCCTTTACCCGCCTCCCCCCAAATTGACACGAATTTCGTGCTGCACTAAAATCGTGGCATGAAAAACGTAACAATCACACTCGACGAAGAAACCGCTCGCTGGGCTCGAGTTGAAGCAGCGCGCCTGAACACCAGCGTTTCTCGAATGCTGGGCGAATTGCTGCTGGAAAAGCGACAACGAGAAGAACAAAGCAACCTCGCCGCCCACCGCTTTTTCGATCGACCAGCGCGTCGCCTCCGAGAAAAAGCATCAGCCTACCCTGCCAGGGATTCGCTTTATGACCGAACGGTTCTTCGTTGACACCAATATATTGGTATACGCTCGCGACACCACGGAGCCAGACAAGCATCAAGCCGCTCGCGATTGGCTCGCACATCTCTGGACGAACCAGAGCGGAAGGATCAGCACGCAAGTACTCAAAGAGTATTACCAAGTCGTCACCCGGCGCTTGAAGCCAGGCCTACCAATTGCAGAAGCACGAGATGACATCAGAGATCTTCAATCCTGGAACCCGCTCGACGTCACATCCACAACGTTCGAACTAGCCTGGACGATTGAGGATCGTTATCAGTTCTCCTGGTGGGATTCACTGATCATCGCATCGGCACAGCAATCCAAATGCCAGTACCTGCTATCCGAAGACCTGCAGGCCGGCCAAACAATCGACAACCTGACCGTCCTGAACCCCTTTCAATCCAAAGTCAACGAAACCCCCTGAACCCCCAGTTGCTTGTTGCCAAAAATCATTTTTCCGCAGAACGCATCAGGCATGGACCGTCGGGGATGTCACCCCGACCTACGCCCTTCCAGAAACCGGAAACCCGAACCCGTTGTTTTTCCCGAACCCTGAACCCGATCTTTTCCCCCTAAACCCTAAACCGTAAACCGTCTTATCATAATTCCCATGTCCTTCATCCTGACCAGTGGCCCGCAATTCGACAAAGTGGACCTGATCCACGCCGTAAACGAATCCGGCCATGGCACCGTCACCAGCCACGCCGGACACGACTGGGCAGCCGCTGCCGATGCCATGTCGTCCATCAGCCAGACAAACGACCAAACCGACTACCTCGTGCTCCTCGAAGGCTACCTGGCCAACACCGACGAGATCGCCCGAACGCTAAGAAGCCCGCCAAAAAATCCCAAGGCCAACCCCGCCGACCTCATTGCCAGGCTGCTAACTGAACGCGGCCCCCAAGCGCTGCCTGAACTGACCGGTTGCTTTGCCCTGGTGGCAGTCAACCTGAAAACCGGTCACCTGCTCGCCACCCGCGACCGCTGTGGCGGTCGAACGCTGTACTTCCATCAGGGAACTGATCGCATCACCTTCGCCACCCGAAGCGCCTGGGTCATCCGGGCCGCGAACCTCGAACCCGAACCCAACCCGACTTTCCTCACCGGCAAGCTCGCCCTGCAAGGAGCACCCCAGCCCGGGCACTCGGCCTTCAAGGCCGTCACCGAACTGATGCCCGGCGAAGTCCTGACCGTTAGCGGCAATCAGCACGCCATCGAGCGCCCACCGCTGCAGCTCGACAGCGACTTCGATTACCGCCATCCCGGCGACTGCGTTGCACGTTTTCTGGAATTGCTCAACCAGGCCGTCGCCACCACCCTGCCCGACACCGGCGATGTCGCCTGCATGCTCTCCGGTGGACTGGACTCCGGCCCCATCGCCGTACTGGCCGATCGACAGCTTGCCGAGCGAGGTCAAAGAATGCACGTCACGAGCTGGTCACTGATCGACTATCCGGACGCCGACGAACAAAAATGGATCCGAGATTCCGCGTCAGTCCTCAGAGCACCTGCCCAACTGATCGACGGCAGCGACTGGCTACCCTTTGATCGCCTCGACAACAGCGTCCATTGTGCGGATTTACCGCTTTACAACGGCTTTCGCGCCCTGGTCAACAACTGCTACCAGCGCGCCGGCGAACTCGGCTGCAAGGTGATACTGAACGGCAATGCCGGCGATGAAATATACGCCCCGCTCAACAAGCTCAATATCGACCGCCTGCGCCGACGCCAATGGGCGCCGCTCTGGCGCGACCTGGTTCGGCTATGGCGACGAGGCGGCCTGCGCCAACTACTGACCGATACGTCTGTCCGCCACCCGCTGGGACAAATTGCCCGGCTGGGCCGAACCAGCCAGCGCCCGCCGGCCTGGCTGACCCGGGAAGCCCAACAATGCTGGCAGCCCAAACCCGAATGGCCACCCGAAGCTAGTTCCTACCCACACCCGGAATACACCCGCCGCCTGTTCGGCCCGTCCATGGCCTTCGGCCGCGCCCACGAAACCGAAATCCCCAACCGCTACGGCGTCGACCGACGCGACCCGTTCCACAACGAAGCCCTGCTGCGCTTCATGCACAACGCGCCGTTCGAACTGAGCTGGAAAGGCGGCGCCAGCAAATCCATCATGCGCCGAGCCATGCGCGGCCTGCTCCCGGAATCCATCCGCACAAAACCCCGCACCGGCCTCCTAAACACCTTCTTCCAGGCCGGACTCGAACACAACAAAAAAACTATCGAGACCCTGCTCTTCCAGGACCAAACAGCCTGGCAGACCTACATCCAACCTCAAGTGATCAAAAACCAACTGCAAGGAAACCCCACCGCCCCCGAAGCCCTCATATCCATCTGCATAGGCCACGCCCTCTGGCACCGCCATTGGAACTGATTTTGGTCGTTTGGTCGTTTGGTCGTTTCGCCCCTTCGCCCCTTCGCCCCTTAACCAGCCTTTTCCTTTACCATCCCAAGATGCTTTCCCGCCTCCGCCAACTCCCCAAACCCGAACGCCAGGACCTGCTCCCTGCCTTCTGGCGTCTGCTCGTCGCCCGAACCGCCCTTTTCTTCGGCATACGCCGCGCCGCCGGCTGGCTAAGCGGGAGCAAGAAACGCGAGACCGAGCTGGATTTGATTCTGTGGCAACGCCGCGCCCTGGCCCTCAAACGCGTCGGCGGCCGCATCCCCGGCGTCGCCTGCCTGACCCGCGCCCTGGCCCTTCGCTCGTGGATGCGCCGCCAGGGCCTGCCGGCCCAAATGATCATCGGCGTCGCCACCGCCCAAAACACCCCCGATACGCACGCCTGGGTCGAAACAAACGGCCAACCAATCGACGAAACTCCCACCAACATCCAGCGCTTCCGGGAAATCCAGCGACTCTGAGCAAATTCTGCCAAACTCCCGCTCACCACTGGCGTTCCGGTTGACCCGATACCCCCTCAATGCTACTCTTCGCCAATAAACGTGACCGGGTTCAATTAACTGCGGCCACGGCGAGGCAAAGCTCGCGACGAACCAATCAGAACCTAGGGGACTTTTCCATGCCAGTCGACAAATCCATGACCAGCAAAACCGCTGAATCAGCTGCAAAACAAGCAACCGCTTACGAAACCCCGCGTTTTGAGCGGCATGATTTGCGGGTCGTGACGCTGGGTGGTTCACCGGGTTCTGGAGACTCTGGTGACCCCGACCAACAACTGGTTCCCGGCTCCCCCAACGGCGAGCGAGAGGAGAAGGGATTTGAAGAGGATTGGGATAACGGCGGCTGAACGAAACTAGATCTAAAAAAAAGCCCCGCTGGACGGGGCCTTTTTTTATCTTGCTATAAACTCACTTTCTGCCAGAGCGATTAGGAGTTCCAATCCGCACAGTTGGATCGCCGAGCAAGGTCCAGTTGGTAACCAGATCGCTCATTCCACGCTCTTTCGCGAGCTCGCGAGCCTGCTCCACAGACTGACCCAACGTGTGGCCGGCCAAGAGCGCCTTCTGAACTTCCTGGGCAAATATCTCGTTCTGATTGTAATTGGTTAACGTTGCTGCACCATGGATCGCAACAGCCCCATTGGGTGCGCCTGCAACTTGATTGCCCTGGTCGTCGACCCGATAACCATTCATCCATCGATGGGCCACGGTTTCGCTATAGGGCGAAACAAAATAGCTCGTGTAGCAAGTCATGGTTCCAATAAGAGTCGGCATGCCGTCGTTATTCAGATCAGCGATGTCATTGGGAGTCAAAAGCCCCTGGAACGTCCACATGGAAGGCGCACCATGACCGACAAATCCAGTCAGGCTCCGGCCCTCTTCAAGCGCAGAGAAAAGTTGATCGCGCAAATAGTCACCTGCATCAATTCCAGAGCCGACATCATCGAAATACAGTCTGTCGATTGCCGATGGTGCCCATCCTGAGTCTTCCAGCCCACTGATCATCCGGTCGGCCTGACTTCTGAACGACCGCTCAGTGGGCACATCCGAGTCCGCTACCCAAATCGCGTTTCCAAGGGCCGATGCACCGAAATCCCAATCAACGGTCTTGGAAACAATAGACTGCAGGTCTCCCAGGGTGCGAACGGGCCAACGGCCAATTGCCTTGTCTGCCAGCCCATCATTGTCCAAATCGGCGAGCAGCGCATCGCTGGGTGTATGTGGTGTTTCAGTGGTGGCCGTGTATAACGTGGGAACAAAGCTCAGCGAACCCAGGCCCAAATTATCCCTGTAATCATAACTATCTCCACCAACCAGCAAAACGTGCTCATATGAAAGCTTCTGGTCAGCATCGGCGAGGAAGCGCTGAATAGCCTGCGGAAGCGCCATACCCCCACCGTATTGATTCTGGATCTCGGTTACATCGACCAACATGACATCCCAACCATCCGCAGTGCGGTGATTGATGAAATCATTCAGGGGATGCGACTCCCAGGGAGATGCTGGGATGAAAGCAGGATGCGCAATGATCAGGAAGTTGCCCGAGTCCCCAATGAGATCGTTTGATCCCACGGCACCAGCAAACTCGGGCCGATTCAACGCACCAGGTGACGAAATCCAGAATGAATAGCCATCACCCCTTTCAGGGGTTACACCAACCATTCCACGACCAGCAATACGCGTAGGCAACTCAACCAGGCGGCTACCATTCCAGGCAAACGCCACACTGGCATTCGTCGAAATGCGGCGGACAGTGAAAGCTCTATCTGGCTCGATATCCGAGATCAACAACCGATCATTCTGCGCGTCCAGAGCAGAAGCGTACGCAAGTCTGATGCTATCCAGGTAGACAATGTCAGCAGCCGCCTCTGTGCCACCGGGGAGACGAATCTCAACCGTATTGTCACCCTTGCTTACTAGACCGGACGGTAACTCAGCCGAAATCGTTTCACGAACCCGGCCATCGAACATAATTGAATCGATGAACTGTCCGTTTACGTAAACCTCAACGTGGTGATCAGGCGATTCCGGGAAATCCGTATCTCCAGCAACTACCACCTCAAGATGACTGACCTTGTCCTCTCGCATCGCTGAATCGACATGGATGGTCGCCGTATAGGAGCTTGTCGCATGGTTGGCCCTCATCTTCTTGACGTACCAGGGGTCATCAAGTACAGAAGTCATTGAATACTGGTTAGTATCATCATGAATCACCGGGACACGATGATAGGCAGCTTCTTGCATCAGTCTTCCGCCCTGGAATTTGCTGATGCTCTGCGCTTTTGTGGGGTCAACGCTGACACGATAGTTATACTCGGACAAATAAAGCGCATCCGGCAGTGAAGGCATCTCACCCCAAAAATCAATGACGTGATTTGTTCCAAAACTACCGCCTCGCGAAATATTGCTCTTGCGGACGTTGACAGGTGAGAGACCACCATCGTCATACCGATGGATATGACGGGGCACGGGTCTACCATCCACCGTCACGGCAATCTGACTCGGATCGACTCCCGTGAGATCCAGACCAGCATCAATCAGATCCTGATAGGTTATGCGCTGCATACCTTCTGAACTGACCTTGAAGTCTGCCGCTACAACACTACCGGTTGCTGGTGATCTCCAAGTGCTGCCGTCTCTCGAGAATCCGCGTCCAGCAAGTCGGTCTGCGACAGAAGACTCGATATTTTCCCAATTGATTGGAGATGAAGCGGATTCACGACCGTAGGCTCGACCAACGGTAAACAAACCATACATCTCCTCATCGCCACTGGTGTCAACCGCAGATATCACGAGACTTTCAACACCTTGGGCCAAACGAGCAGGAATATCTACTGAATAACTTTGCTGACGAGCGACGTCAAATGATTCGGCAGAGATCATTTTATCTGTCAGCAAACGGAAGTCATTACCGGTATCACCCCAAACATAGAAACCGGCATTCTGTGTTTCGGAAACCGTTGTCCACGAAACACTCAGTCCCGAACGACTTTGATTTGCCTCAAATGCGCTGATGCCAACTGGGAGCGTATCAGCATCCAGAATATGATCCTCGATCTCACCATCACCCTGAAGCCCAAATGGTTGGGGGCCTGGCGAGTCGTTGAAGAAGTTTCCAGAACTCGAGGAAGTTGTAATCCTGAATCTGGAATAGGTCGCATTGGTAGTCACTGTTTCCGTGGTTGAAAGGTCCCAAACAAGAATAACTCTGCCTTCGCAATTGGCCGGTATGTTACCTGACGTAAAGCTTGTTCCACCAAGCGAATCCCCAGACTCCAGCGAAGATGCGCTACACGTCCCGCCTCCAAAATCATCAAGACCGGAACTCCCAATTCTCACTTCGGCAGCGGATCTCTCGCAACCTTGAGTACCTAGAGTGCCGAACCCGTCCCCCAGAGTTCCCGAACTGACTACTCCATCCGATGATCCACAACCCTCAGTTTCAAAAATCCCGTCCGCATCGAAGTCGATCCAGGCGACGAGTTGAGCCGCTTCTTCTGTGGGATTCGCCACACGAACTGAGGCGCAGTATTCCGACGGACCCATATCCAAGCCGTCGCAATCAACAGGACCCAACTCCGGGTCGACGCTGGTGTCGCCAAGTGGCATTACGGGAAGACTAACGCCATTTTCGTCGTCAGACGCCAAACCATCATCGCCATCGGCATTGGCACTACGTTGCCCATCGGTTTCACCGTCCGTGTCATTGCTGCCTGCACTTCCAACAGATAACGAGTAAGTCGGTAGCCATGGACCTGAGATGAGGGCGTAGGGCGCCCTTTCAGTATTGTTGGGAAAGCCGGTTGTTGGGTTAGCATCAGGCTTCACAGCTAAAGTCGTGGTGTACCTCCGGCCAATGCCTCCACCCAATTGATTCTCAGGCGCATCACCGAAATCATACTCACAACCGGCCAACGGGGTAAAAATTGACAAGTCAGTACCCACACCAGTGACATCAATAGAAATCTCCACCGCACCCACGTTTCCGAAGTCAGCTCCTACCGTTCCAGATTGCCCTCGATCGACAAAATCTGTGAATGCAAACGCAAGCAACTCAGCCGGTGCACTGCCTATTTTTGTGCGTGTAAGCGATGACCAAGCGGTATCTGACGAATAGACTCTTAATGTCACATCGTAATCATTTCCATTATCAGAACTGGAAGCCCCCACATAAAATCCTGGCTCTGGGGAAGTGCAATTGCTGGTGAAATTTATGCCTCCGAGACCCGTCGTATCAACCCCACCCCCTGTTACATTGTCGTTCCCATCAAGAATAGCCCCAAAGGAGTTACCATCAATGCCATCCCAAGTGATAATTGTCCGCCCCGTCGAATTGTCCGTTTCACCGTGACCAAGTGTGCCAGCACCCGCGTTAGACGTTGTCTGTTGCCCCGAGCCCCCAGAGAGAAATTCGACTCTGACATCACGCTCAGCACCAAGTATTCCTGGGCCATTGACCTGAGCAGTGACAGTCGTATCAACTGAGTCGGCGTTGGTAACGTGAGAAGTCTCGAAATCATCGACAATCACCGGTTGCGCAATCGCACAGCTCGCAGCAAATGCCAGTAAAAGTGCAGTAGCTTTAGTGCAGACAGAATTCAGGAGAACAGCGCGACGAGTCGACCACTTCAAGCACACAGAGTCGACTGATTGAAAAATTTGTTTGGACTTCATTCTGTTGTATCCCCTGAAAAAAATCAATGGGGGACTCAAGGAACCCCCTCTCCCGTGGTTCATCAGCGCCCTTGAAGACACGAACGCCGAAAGTTCGGTCGCCATTTACCGAAATTCCCACTGCTGCCGAGAATACCAGCACTCTGTCACGCTTTCAATCGCAAGTTGGTGGTAGTCCAAAGACCCTGAGGCACTGCTGTCCCATAAACAGTAGAAAAAGAAGGCCTGGTTTCACCCTGTTTGA
>Ga0076930_101156_pt1 | contig 15871 bp, 13 predicted proteins | sample HotLakConsoUCCRE_FD_71149 | JGI IMG/M metagenome (GOLD analysis project Ga0076930, IMG submission 71149) | Hypersaline microbial mat communities from Hot Lake, Washington, USA - Hot Lake Consortium UCC-RE (version 3) (version 3) ...
ACGTGGCCCGGGTCCAGCTCCACCCCCCCCGACGGGAGTCGCCTGAGGCGGGCCAGCGGAAGGGCCGAGTGCCCCTCCAGTGACTCCCCCTCGAAGAGGATCCGGAAGTTCTTCCGGGCCACCTGCACCGGCTTCTCCTGGAGCCCTGTGTTCTCATCCCTCCGGAGCACCACCTCCGCAGAGTAGCGGACCTCCCTCCCTCCCCCGGAGGGGGCCACATTCCACCCGCCGGTGCGCCGCTCCGGCAGCCCCAGCCACACCATCACATGCTCCCGGTCGGGGTTCATGTGCCCCTCCAGACTCCGGGGGGGCGGCAGGGCATCGGCCCCAGGGGCATCGAAGGGGAGGCCGTCCGGGAGGATTCCCGCCGCCTCCAGGAGGGAGACGGTACCGGAGGCCAGCGCCTCGGGTCCAACTCCAACCGGGAGAATCCCCAGGGGGCGAAGGCCAGGGCACTCCTCTGGAACTCCAGCAGATCCTCCAGGAACTGGTCCTGCACCTGGAGGTGCTGCGGAGTGAGCAACACTCCCTTGGTCCAGAGAACGGGCTGCATCTGTCTCATGGGCGGTCCCGGATGACACCAGAGGGGAAGACATGGAGGGTCCCGGCAAACTCCCCCCCCGGAGCCATGTCCGGCAAGGCCCTCATGAAGTCCGGTCCGGCTACCGATACTGGGGTGGGGGCCGTTCGTCCCCCTTTCAAGGGCCTTCCAGCCCGGCCACCCGGATCCCGGCAGGGGCTCCCGCCACCCCATGGATCGCCCCCCTCCAGAGGGATGAGGGAGCCCCGGGGAGAATGTCGCCTCTCCAGACAGAGGGTGATCCAGGGACCACCCGTGGGAGCGCTTCGACACCCTGGGAGGAAAGGGCGGAACGCAGGTGCAGGGGCGACCCGGAACGACGGGTCGACGAGGGACCGGGCAGGGGAGTGGCCCACAGGGTCACGAAGCCGCTTCACTTCTTGACAGTACGAGGGAGTGAGGAGTACCCTGCCCGACCCGAGGGGGACGCCAGCCGTGAGGAATGATTCTCAGGTTGGACCAGCCTTCCTCGCCCCCGAATTCCGTCCTCCAGGGTGGACCCACCAGGAGCAGAAGAATGGCCGAAAGCACGCAGAAGAAGCTCTCCAGGGTACGAGCACCCCGGGTCCACATCAGCTACGACGTGGAGACCGGCGGAGCCATCGAGATGCGCGAACTGCCCTTCGTGATGGGCGTCCTGGGCGACTTCACCGGGAATCCCCGGGAGCCGCTGGATCGTTTGAAGGACCGGAAGTTCGTGGACATCTCCCCGGACAACTTCGACAAGGTCCTCTCGAGCATGAAGCCCCACCTGCAGTACACGGTGGAGAACAAGCTCTCCGAGGATGGCGGCAAGATCGCGGTGGACCTGGACTTCCGGTCCATGGACGACTTCTCGCCTGAGAACGTGGCACAGCAGGTTGAGCCGCTGAAGAAGCTCCTGGAACTCCGCACGCAGCTCTCGGATCTCCGGGGGAGCCTGCAGGGGAACGACAAGCTGGAGGAGATCCTACAGTCCACCCTGGGGGACCAGGAGAAGCTGGACAAGCTCAAGGGCGAACTGGGCCTGGACGGGGAGGGGAGCGACAATGGCTGATGCGAAGGAGCAGGCCGCGGCCGGTGGAGCGGCGGAAGCCCAGGAGCTGAGCCTCCTCGACCAGATCGTTGAATCGGGCCGCTTCGGAAAGGAGGCCCCGCAGCAGGAGCGTGGACGGGACCTGGTGAAGCGCTTCGTCTCGGAGGTGATGGGGGGGCAGATGACCATCGCCGCCGACACGGAGGCGATGATCAACGCCCGGATCGCCCAGATCGACGCCCTGATCTCGGTGCAGCTCAGCGAGGTCATGCACCACCCGGACTTCCAGGCGCTGGAGTCGGCGTGGCGGGGCCTCAAGTACATGATGGACAACACGGAGACCAGCACCAACCTGAAGATCAAGGTGCTGAACGTGTCCAAGAAGGAGCTCCTGAAGGACCTGCAGAAGGCGCCGGAGTTCGATCAGAGCGCCCTCTTCAAGAAGGTCTACGAGGAGGAGTACGGGGTCTTCGGAGGCGCACCCTTCGGGGCGCTGCTGGGGAACTACGAGTTCGGGAAGAGCGGCCAGGACATCGAGCTGCTGGAGAAGGTCTCCAACGTGGCCGCCGCAGCCCACGCTCCGTTCCTCACCGCCGCCTCGTCGGACATGTTCAACCTGGAGAGCTTCACCCAGTTGGACGCCCCCCGGGACCTGGCCAAGGTCTTCGACACCACCGAGTACGCGAAGTGGAAGGCCTTCCGGGACTCCGATGACTCCCGCTACGTGGCCCTCACCCTTCCCCGGATGCTCCTCCGGGAGCCCTTCGGGCCGGACACGGTGCCCGTGGACGCCTTCAACTACCGGGAGAAGGTGGACGGGACCGAGCACGACCGGTACCTCTGGGGGAACTCGGCCTGGGCGCTGGGAACCCGGGTCACCCAGTCCTTCGCCAAGCACGGCTGGTGCGCCACCATCCGGGGCGTGGAGAGCGGCGGCCTGGTGGAGGGGCTACCGGTGCACAACTTCCGCACCGAATCCGGCGACCTGGCCATGAAGTGCCCTGCGGAGACGCAGGTCACCGACCGGCGGGAGAAGGAGCTGGCGGATCTGGGCTTCGCCCCCCTGGTGCACCAGAAGGGGACGGCCAACGCCGCCTTCTTCAGCGTCCAGTCCGCCCAGAAGCCAAAGGCCTACGACTCGGACGCAGCCACGTCCAACGCCCGGATCTCGGCGCAGCTTCCCTACATCTTCGCCGTGTCGCGCTTCGCCCACTATCTGAAGGCGATGATGCGGGACAAGATCGGCGGCTACATGTCCAGGTCCGAGGCCGAAGCCTTCCTGAACCGCTGGATCAACAACTACGTGGTGTCCAACGACTCGGTCTCCATGGAGGTGAAGGCCAGCCGGCCCCTCAAGGAGGCCCGGGTCGATGTGGTGGAGGTTCCTGGAAAGCCCGGGGCCTATCGTGCGGTGGCCTTCCTGCGACCGCATTTCCAGCTCGACGAGCTGTCGGTGTCCATGCGCCTGGTTGCGGATCTTCCGCCTCCGGCTGCCTGACCACCGGTTGATCGCCGGGGATCGGGCAGGGGCCTTTGTGCTCCCTGCTCAGACCTGAAGCCGGACACTCCGTCCGGGTTCAAGACCGCTTCTGAATGGAGAACACGACGATGGCCTTCGACGCATTCCTCAAGTTCAGCGACAAGGAGCTCAAGGGCGAGGCGACCCACGCCAAGCACGCGGGCGAGATCGAGATCTATTCCTTTTCCTTCGGCGCCTCGAACCCCAGCAACATCGGACCGGGCGCCGGAGGTTCGAGCTCCGGGCGGGCCTCGCTCTCCAGCTTCAACCTCATGAAGCGGACCGAGACGTCCAGCCCCCTGCTCTTCCAGAAGTGCTGCGCCGGAGAGCACATCAAGGAGGCCACCATCACGCTGAACAAGGCCGGCGGAACGGGGAAGGAGGCGGAGCCCTTCCTGACCTACAAGTTCTCCGGGGTGTTCATCGAGTCCATCCAGTGGTCGGGGTCGGGGGGCGGGGACGACACCCCCACCGAGTCGCTCTCGCTGGCCTACGAGAAGGTGTCCATCACCTACCAGAAGCAGACCCCCACCGGCGGTGTGGGTGAGCCGAAGATCGGGACCTGGGACATCACGAAGAACGCGCCCTGACCCGCATGGATGCGACGGCGTTGTATCGGGCGGGGCGCCTGGACGAGGCGATCACGGCTCTGGGGCAGCGGCTCCGGGACGACCCCACGGACAGGCGAAGCCGCACGTTCCTCTTCGAGTTGCTCTGCTTCGCGGGCCAGCACGACCGGGCCGAGAAGCACCTCGACCTCCTGGCGGACGGAGGATCCGAGGCGGAGATGGGAGCGTGGCTCTACAGAAGTGCGCTCCACGCCGACCGCACCCGACTGGAGATGTTCCGGACGGCCTCGCTGCCAGGGGGCAGCGAGGCCCGTCCGGTCTCCGGTACCCTGAACGGGAAGCCGTTCGAGGCGCTGGAGGATGCGGACCCCCGCATCGGGGCCCGGTTGGAGGTGTTCGCCGCCGGAGCCTATCAGTGGATTCCCTTCCAGTTGCTCTCCTCCATCGAGATCGAGGAGCCCTCGAAGCTGAGGGATCTGCTCTGGATCACAGCCCGGGTCCTCCCGGCGGACCGATACAAGGGCGGTGAACTGGGAGAGGTGATCCTCCCGGTGCTGACGCCCCTCTCGCAGGATCATCCGGAAGGGACGGTGCGCCTCGGGATGGAGACCCGCTGGGAGGAGGATCCCCAGGCGGGGGAGATCCCCATGGGGCAGAAGCTGCTCCTGGTGGATGGCGAGGACATCCCCCTGCTGGAGGTCAGGACCCTGGAGATCACACCACCGTCCGGGGAGGACGGCTGACGCTCAGATGCCCCTTCGCGACGACATCCTGACCCCCATCGAGGGCCCGAATCCCGCGGGTCCCAGTGTCCGGTACGAGCCTGTCTACGACCGGATCAAGGACGCACGTACGGAGACCTCCGGCCCTCTGGTGGAGGGCGACCCCTGGCAGGGGGAGGAGAAGGCCGCCGACTGGAATGCGGTCATCGAGCTGGCCTCCGAGGTGCTGGCCACCCGCTCCAAGGACCTGCAGTTGGCCGCATGGCTGCTGGAGGCGCTGGGGCGGAAGGAAGGCTTCGGCGCCCTCCCGGCGGGGATCGACCTCCTGGTGGAGCTGCAGGAGCAGTTCTGGGATCACCTCCACCCCGAGATCGACGAGGGGGACCTGGACTTCCGGGCGGCCCCCCTCCACTGGCTGGGGGGCGGGCCCCTGAACGAGCGGAATCCCGCGGTGGAGCACTGGGTCTGCCGGGTGGCCTTCACCCGCAACGGCCTGACCTACGCCGACTACGTGGGGGCGAAGGAGGCGGGGTACGAGGACGAGGAGGAGGACGAGGAGAGCGAACGCCGGGACCGGCGGAACCGGCGCATCTCCCTGGGACTCCCCACCCTGGAGGACTGGGACCAGGCGGTGAAGGGGGGGAACAAGGAGTGGTATCGGACCCTCACCACCCACCTGGACGCCTCGCTGGAGGCGCTGAAGCGCCTGGAGGACTTCACCGATGAGCGGTACCCGGAGGATCCCCCCAGCCTCCTGAAGTTCAGGGAGGCGCTGACCCTCAACCGGCGTCTGGCGGGGGAGTACCTGAAGGCCGCGCTGGAGCTGGATCCGGACCCCATCGCCATGGAGGAGCCGGAGAGCATCGAGGATATGGCCTCAGGCGGCGGCCAGGAGGGGGCGGAGACCGGGGGCGACGGAGCCGGCGATGCTCCCCTCACCGCCGAGCCCACCAGCCGGAGGGACGCCGCCGCCCGGGTGGCTGCAGTGGCCCGGTACCTCAGGAAGGAGGATCCCCGGGATCCCACCCCGTACCTCCTCCTCCGGGCAATGGCATGGGGCGAACTCCGGGCCGGGGGCCCCAACGTGGACCCCAAGGTCCTGGACCCTCCCCCCACCGCGCTACGGACCCGGCTCCGCTCCTTCATCCTGGACGGGAAGTGGGCCCAGGTGCTGGAGACGGCCGAGGAGGTCATGGCCTCCCCCTACGGTCGGGGATGGCTGGACCTCCAGCGCTACGCCCTGGATGCGGCTGGAAACCTGGGACCGGACTATGATCGGGTGAACGATGCCATCCGGGGGGCGCTCCGGGACCTGCTGGCGGATATCCCCGACCTGCCCACGATGACACTCATGGATGACTCCCCCACGGCCAACGGCGAGACCCGGGGCTGGCTCCGGAGCCAGGGATTCGGTCGCCCCCGAAGCGAAGCCGACACCCCGGACGAGGATTTCGGAGGGGCCAGGCGGGGGGAGAGGGACGTCCTGGCCCTGGCCATGGACCGGGTGAAGGCGGGGCAGCCCCAGAAGGGGATCGAGCTCCTGATGCGGGAGTCGGCGCAGGAGAAGAGCCCCCGGGCCCGCTTCCTCCGGCGGATGCAGGCGGCGGAGATCATGCTGGACCACGGCCTCGCCCCGGTGGCCCGTCCCATCCTCCGGGACATGCTCACCCAGGTGGACGAGCACCGGCTGGAGGAGTGGGAGTCCGGAGAGATGGTGGCCCGGGCGCTGGGACTCCTCTACCGGGCCATCGAGATCCTGGGGGACGACGAGGGGAACATGCAGGATCTCTACCTGCGGGTCTGCCGGCTGGATCCCATGCAGGCCATCACCTTCGGGACGCGAAGCAGTGGCTCGGAGTGAGGAGGGTGGCCCACCGGTCACGCCGTCCCTCCTGGACCGGCTCATCGACACGGAACCCCGGGTCTCCAGGGACCGTGAGCTGTCCCGGAGCCAGACGGTGGAGGACTTCCGGCTGGGTGTGCTCCGGGACCTGGACTGGCTCCTGAACTCCCGGAGGGTCATGGATCCCGCCGGGAACAGCCATCCGGAGCTCCGGGACTCGGTGTTCAACTTCGGGCTGCCCGACCTCACCTCCATGAGCGCCGACGACCCCAACACCCGGAAGGCGCTCCTGGGGGCCGTGCAGGAAACGCTCCGGGTCTTCGAGCCCCGGCTGGAGGCCACCCGGGTGACGCTGGTGGCGGCCCCGGACGAGGATCACCGGAGCCTGCGCTTCGTCATCGAGGGGCTCCTGAAGCTGGATCCCAGCCCGGTGCGGGTGTCCTTCGACACGGTCCTGGAGATCGGGAGCGGGCAGTTCCGCATCAACGAGGGGGGTGGCAGTGCGTGACGACCTGCTGACCTACTACGAGCGGGAGCTGGCCTTCCTGAGGCGCTCCGGGGCGGAGTTCGCCGCCCGCTACCCGAAGGTGGCGGGGCGTCTGCAGTTGGAGCCCACGAAGTGCGAGGATCCCCACGTGGAGCGGCTCCTGGAGGGGTTCGCCCTCCTGGCCGCCCGTGTGCACCTCCGCATCGACGACGACTTCCCCGAGGTCATCGAGGCGCTCCTGAACGTGGTGTACCCCCACTATGTGCGCCCCATCCCCAGCATGTCGCTGGTGGAATTCCACCCGGACCCGGACCAGGGGAAGCTCACCTCGGGGTTGGCCATCCCCCGTGGGTCCACCCTCTTCTCCCGGCCCGTGGGGGGGATTCCCAGCCGGTTCCGCACCTGCTACGACACCACGATCTGGCCCCTGCGGATCAGCTCGGTGCGGTGGACGGCCCCCCACCAGCTCTCGCCGCCCCTCCGCTCAGGGGATGCTGTGGGGGCCCTGGCCGTGCAGGTGGAGACGCTGCCGGACGTCTCCTTCCAGTCGCTCCCCCTGGAGAAGCTCCGCTTCCACCTGGCCGGGGAGGCTTCGGTGGTGTGGACCCTCCACGAGCTCCTGGGCAGCCGGTGCACGGAGATCGTCATCCGGGAGGCGGGGGGGGATGGGAGCCCGGATCGGGCCCTGACCCTCCCCGCCTCGTCGCTGACCCCGGTGGGGTTTGCCGCCGACGACGGGATGATCCCCTACGAGCGGCGGTCCTTCCTGGGGTACCGGCTCCTCCAGGAGTACTTCACCTTCCCTGACAAGTTCGCCTTCATGGAGTTGGGGGGGCTGCAGGCGCTGAAGCCCGCCGGCTTCCAGAAGAAGGTGGAGATCGTCTTCCTGATCCGCTCCTTCGAGCGGGCGGACCGGAAGGCCAACCTGGAGACCGGGGTCCGGGCCGACACCCTCCGGCTGGGATGCACCCCGGTGATCAACCTCTACAAGCGGACCGCCGAGCCCGTCCTGATCACCGGCTCCCGGCACGAGTACCCGGTGGTGTCGGACATCCGCCGGAGGGACACCTCGGGGATCTTCTCGGTGGACGATGTCTCGGTGGTGACCCCCGGGGCCAACGAGGTCCTCCGGCTGGAGCCCTTCTACGGCTTCCGTCACGGCCACGAGCCGGGGAAGCGCCCCGCCTTCTGGTACACCCGCCGCCGCCCGGCGGCAGGGCGGAGCGACGGCACCAGCGAGTTGATGCTGAGCTTCGTCGACCTCTCCGGCCGGGTGGTCCGCCCCGGAGCGGACGCCGCCACCGCCCGGGTCACCTGCCACGACGGACAGCTCCCCTCCCGGCTCCCCTTCGGCGATCCCGCCGGGGACTTCGAACTGGAGGGAGGGGGTCCCTTCCGGAAGATCGTGGCTCTGGTGAAGCCCACTCCCCTGCTGGAGCCCCCCATCGGGAAGCCCCTCCTCTGGCGGCTCATCTCGCAGCTCTCCCTGAACTACCAGTCGCTGGCGGAAGGGGGGGTGGAGCCCCTCCGGGAACTCCTCCGGGTGCACGACTTCAACGCCGAGGGGAGTTCGGTGGGGGAGCGGCAGGTACAGGGAATCACCTCGCTGAAGAGCTCCCCGGCCCTGGCCATGGTGGAGGCGGAGCATGGGATGGGATACGCCCGGGGACACCGGGTGGAGCTGGAGTTCGACGAGGAGCAGTACACCGGGGGAAGTGCCTACCTGATGGCCTCCGTCCTGGAGAGCTTCCTGGGGATGTACGCCTCCATCAACAGCTTCACCAGACTCTCCATGCGGTCCCGTCAGCGACGGGAGATCGTGCGGGAGTGGCCGCCGAGGGCCGGATGGAAACCCCTCCTGTAGGGCTGGAGGGGCTGGCCCGGGAGCTCGAGGAGGAGGCCGCCTCCTTCGAGTTCTTCCAGGCCGTGCGCCTCCTGGAGCTGCTCCGGCCCAGCCGGGAGCCGGTGGGGGGGTTCGCCGACCCTGCGGACGAGGTGGCCCGCTTCTCGGTTCCCCCTGCCCTCCACTTCCCCCCTGGGGAGATCGCGTCCCTGGACATGGAGGTGGAGGGGCCGGCGAGGATGGCCGTCTACGCCTTCGGGCTTACCGGCCCCCAGGGGGTCATGCCCCTGGCGTACACGCAGATGGTCGCCGACCGGGTCCGGGATCGGGACACCGCCCCCCGGGACTTCCTGGACATCTTCCACCACCGGATGCTCTCCCTGCTCTACCGGGCGTGGAGGAAGTTCCGCTTCACGGTGGAGTACGGCGGAAGCCACGACCTCCTCACCCGGCACATCCAGGATCTGCTGGGGGTGGGGCTTCCTGCGGGTCGGGAGGCGGCGGGGATCAACCCGGAGACGCTGGTCTTCTACGCCGGCCTGCTGGCCCCCCCCGCCCGGAGCGCCGTGGCGCTGGAACAGCTCCTGGGGGACTATTTCGATGTGCCGTTGGCGGTGGAGTCCTTCGCCGGGGGGTGGTATCGCCTGCAGCGGTCCGACCTCACCCGGGTGGGGGAGGACACCCCCTCCACGGTGCTGGGGGGCGGGGCGGTGGTGGGGGATGAGGTCTGGGATCCCTCCGCCCGGATCCGCATCCGCATCGGGCCCCTGGACCGGGGGCGCTACGACGCATTCCTCCCCGGGGGAGCGGCCCACGAGTCGCTCCGGCGCCTGGTCCGCTTCTTCGGCCGGGATGCAGTGGACGCCGAGGTGAAGCTGGTCCTCTCCAGGGAGGAGGTCCGGGGGATCCGGATCGGCGGAGATACTCCCGTCGCCCTGTCCTGGGCCACCTGGGTGGTGACCCGGCCTCCGGAGACGGATCCCGAAGACACGATCATGAGACTCTGAAGCACCCTACACCTTCCAGGAGCCAACGGGGATGAACGTCAATCTCAGGTCCCTCATCGGGAAACTGAATCATGAGACCAGGGGGGCGGTGGAAGCCGCCGCCGGTCTCTGCCTCTCCCGGACGCACTACGACGTGGAGGTGGAGCACTTCCTGTCGAAGCTCCTGGACCTCCACGACGGAGATCCGGTCTTCCTCCTGAAGCACTACGGGGTGGACCGGTCGATCCTGTCGGCAGATCTGCTGAAGGCGCTGGACCGGCTGAAGACCGGCAACGCCCGGACCCCCTCCCTCTCCCCGCACCTGGTGAAGCTCCTCACCGAGGCCTGGACACTGGCCTCGCTGGAGTACGGCGCCCAGAAGGTCCGCACCGGACATGTCATCCTGGCCCTCCTGGGGAACGACGAGCTGGCCCGGATGGCCAAGGACATCAGCCGGGAGCTCACAAAGATCCCCCCGGAGGCGCTCCGGAAGGATCTCATCGACCTGGTGGGGGCGTCGGGGGAATCGGATGGGATCGGGAGCTTCGTGCCGTCGAACGAAGGGGGCGGCGGCGGACAGCCCCGCCCCGGGGGGAAGACCCCCAACCTGGACCAGTACACGGTGAACCTCACCCAGCGGGCGAAGGACGGGAAGATCGACCCGGTGCTGGGGCGGGACTTCGAGGTCCGGCAGGTGGTGGACATCCTCACCCGCCGCCGCCAGAACAACCCCATCCTGGTGGGTGAGGCGGGAGTCGGGAAGACGGCGGTGGTGGAGGGCTTCGCCATGCGCATCGCCCAGGGGGATGTCCCCCCGGTGCTCCGGAACGTGGTGATCCACACCCTGGACCTGGCCCTCCTGCAGGCGGGGGCCGGGGTGAAGGGCGAGTTCGAGAACCGGCTGAAGGGGCTCATCGAGGAGGTGAAGTCGTCCGAGACCCCCATCATCCTCTTCATCGACGAGGCCCACACCATGATCGGCGCCGGGGGCGCGGCGGGGCAGAACGACGCCGCCAACCTCCTGAAGCCCGCGCTGGCACGGGGGGAGCTGCGCACCATCGCCGCCACCACCTGGTCCGAGTACAAGAAGTACTTCGAGAAGGACCCAGCGCTGGCCCGCCGTTTCCAGCTCGTGAAGGTGGAGGAGCCCTCGGAGGACAGCTGCGTGGTGATGCTCCGGGGGATCGTTCCCGCCCTGGAGAAGCACCACAACGTCCGGATCCTGGACGATGGGCTGGATTCCGCCGTGCGCCTCTCCCACCGCTATCTCCCGGAGCGGCAGCTCCCGGACAAGGCGGTGAGCGTCCTGGACACGGCGTGCGCCCGGCTGTCGCTGGGGCAGAACGCCACCCCCGCCGCCGTGGAGGACACGCAGCGACGACTGGACGACCTGGCGGTGCAGACCCGGGTCCTCTCCCGGGAGCAGGCCACCGGGGCGGACCACACCGAGCGCCTGGCCGCCATCGCCGACGAGGAGGGGCGCCTCCGGGACCACCTGGCCGCCCTCACGGAGCGGTGGGAGACGGAGCGGGACCTGGTGCAGCGGATCCGGGGGCTGAGGGACCGGATCGAGGCGCTGGTCCTGGGGGATGCCGGTGCCAACGGAACGGCACCGGACGGCGAGGGGGCGGAAGGGGAAGCCACCGGTGGCGGCGAGGCCGCCGCGGAGGGGGAGGACGCCCCCTCCACCGACGTGGATGCCCTCCGTTCGGAGCTGGCGGAGAAGACCGACGAGCTCCGGGAGCTGCAGGGGGAGACCCCCCTCATCCCCGTCTTCGTGGACGGCTCGCTGGTGGGTCAGGTCATCTCAGGCTGGACCGGGATCCCGGTGGGGAAGATGATGAAGGACGACCTGCAGGTGGCTCTGGACATGGAGCGGCACCTGGGGGCCCGGGTCATCGGGCAGGATCACGCGCTGGAGACCATCTCCCACCGGATCCGGACCTCCAAGGCGGGGATCGAGGACCCGCAGAAGCCCATCGGCGTGTTCCTCCTGGTGGGTCCCTCCGGGGTGGGGAAGACCGAGACCGCCCTGGCGCTGGCGGACATGCTCTACGGGGGTGAGAAGAACGTCATCACCATCAACATGTCGGAGTTCCAGGAGAGCCACACGGTGTCCACCCTGAAGGGCTCCCCCCCCGGATACGTGGGCTACGGCGAGGGCGGCGTCCTGACGGAGGCGGTGCGGCGGCGTCCCTACTCGGTGGTCCTCCTGGACGAGATCGAGAAGGCCCACCCCGACGTCCTGGAGCTCTTCTTCCAGGTCTTCGACAAGGGACGGATGGACGACGGCGAGGGGCGGGAGATCGACTTCAAGAACACCATCATCATCCTGACCTCGAATGCCGGCACGGCGACGCTCATGAAGCTCACCGCCGACCCGGAGACCACACCGGGACCCCAGGGGCTGGTGAAGGCGCTGAAGCCCGAACTGGACGACGTCTTCAAGCCCGCCTTCCTGGGGCGGACGGTCATCATTCCCTACTTCCCCGTCCGGGATGAGGCGCTGAAGAAGATCATCACCCTGAAGCTGGGGAAGGTGAAGCGGCGGCTACAGGAGGCCCACCGCATGGAGCTGGCCTGGAACGAGGATGTGCTGGAGGCCATTGCGGCCCGCTGCACCGAGGTGGAGAGCGGCGCCCGGAACGTGGACAACATCCTCACCAACACGCTCCTCCCCACCGTGTCCCGGCTGCTCCTGGAGTCCATGGTGGCGGAGGGGAAGCCCCGGGCCATCCACGTAGGGATCGGTGAGGGGGGCGACTTCTCCTATGAGGTGCACGGGGCGGATTCGTCGCCTGCTTGAACAGAAGGACTCCCCCCTGGTCGGTCCGTCGGCAGCCGCGCTCCCCCTCTTCCCGGGGGGGCGCGGCACTGAAGGGGCTGGCGGACTCGCACGGGGGAATACACTCTCGGGGGGTGGTCCCGCGACCCTCCCCCGGTTCCTCCCACGAGGTGTTCCATGGCGGACTTCACGCAGGACGGCCGGGCCTTCCGGCTCATCACTCCCCTGGGAACCGACGTCCTGCTCCTGCAGGGGTTCACGGCCAGGGAGGCCATCTCCGCGCCGTACCTGATCACCGTCGAAGCCGTCTCCGAGAACCCGGCCATTGCGGCGGATGAGCTCCTCATGCAGCCGGTCACTGTGGAGGTCTACGACGGGGAAGGGGAGTTGTCCCGGCATTTCCACGGACTGGTCCGGAGCTTCACCCGCACCGGGCGAAGGGCGGAGTACCTCACCGGATACCGGATGGAGGTGGTGCCTCGCTTCTGGTTCCTCTCGCTCCGGCGGGACGTCCGGATCTTCCAGGACAAGAACGTCCCGGACATCGTGGCCGAGGTCCTGGGGGACCAGAACGTCACCTTCGATCTCCAACTCCAGAAGAGCTACCCGGTGCGGGAGTACTGCGTGCAGTACCGGGAGTCGGATCTGAACTTCGTCTCCCGCCTGCTGGAGGGAGAGGGGATCCACTACTACTTCGAGCACACCGACTCCGAGCACACCATGGTGCTGGGGGACTCCGCCGGGGGCTTCGACCCCTGCGTGGACGGAGGCTCCATACGCTTTGCCGTCCCCGGGGAGGACGATCCTGGCGGGGAGGTGGTGACCCGCTTCACCCGGAGCCACCGGATGCATGGCGGAAAGGTGACGCTGGCGGACTACGACCATGTGGACCCCTCCGCCAGCCTCCGTCCGTCGGTGACCGCCTCCAACCCCGAGTCCGTGGATTTCGGGGAGTTCTACGACTACCCGGGGCTGGATGTGACCCGGGACGGGCTGGAGCGCTACGCGGACCTCCGCCTCAGGGCCCTGGAGCAGTTCGCCGTGGTGGGGAATGGCACCAGCGTGTCCCGGGTGTTCCGGAGTGGTACCCGCTTCACCCTGGAGGGGCACGAGGACCGGGCCTCCAACGAGGAGTACCTCATCACCGACGTCACCCACACCGGGTACAACGGGAGCTACACCGCCGGGGACGCCGCCGAGCCGGACTACCACAACGAGTTCAGCACGGTCCAGCACCCCAACGACTTCCGCCCCCCCCGCACCACTCCCGTTCCGGTGATCCACGGGGCGCAGACGGCAGAGGTGGTGGGGCCCGCCGGCGACGAGATCCATGTGGACGCCTCCGGGCGCATCCGGGTCCACTTCCACTGGGACCGACTGGGACAGCGGAACGAGACCTCCACCTGCTGGGTCCGGGTGATGACCAACACGGCAGGGAACCGGTGGGGGATGGTCCACATCCCCCGCATCGGGCAGGAGGTGGTGGTGACCTTCCTGGAGGGGAATCCGGATCGGCCCCTGGTGACGGGGGCCGTCTACAACGGGGCGAACGAACCCCCCTACCCCCTCCCGGAGCAGGGGCTGGTCCAGGGGATCAAGACCCGGACGTCACCGGATGGCGGGGGGTACAACGAATTGATCCTGGACGACCGGAAGGACCGGGAACTCATCCGGATGCACGCCCAGAAGAACCTTCAGGTGAAGGTCCTCAACAACGAGTCGCACCATGTGGGGAAGCACCAGCTCCACATGATCGCAGGGGCCCGGGGTGTCCTCATCGAAGGGGAGGAGATGATCTCCCTGGACGAGCCGGACGAAGAGGGCGAGGTGGCGGAGGAGGGGGACTGGGAATTCCCGGTGGGAGACGTCCTCATCGTAACCTCCAACCGGTACGTGGAGATCAACAAGGAGCAGGGGGTGAAGTGCCAGGAGGGGCACTCCCTGCTGGTGGTGGAGGGAAACAACTACTCCGAGGTGGAGACCGGGAACCATGAGGAGGTGGTGACCGACGGGGACCACACCATCGATGTGGAGACCGGGAACCAGAGCATCCTGGTGGGCACCGGGGATCAGCTCACCGAGGTGACCTCCGGCCACATCGACATGAAGGCGAAGAGCGGGACGATCACCCTGGACGCGTCCACCGAGATCAAGTTGAAGGTGGGAGGCTCCAGCCTCACCATCACCACCAGCAAGATCGAGTTGAAGATCGGGGGGAGCAAACTCACGATGAACAACTCAGGGGTGACGGTGAAGGGGATGAATACGAAGGTGAAGGGGGATCTGGGTATCGACCTGCAGGGCGGTTTGACGGCCAAGCTCAAGGGGGGGCTGCAGACCACTGTGGAAGGAGGGGTGGGCATCACGGTCAAGGGTGGCGTCGCCGCTGGAATCCAGGGCGGCACCGTGAAGATCAATTGAACGGGGCACGATGATGACTGTCTCAAGGATCCCCTCCGTTCCCGACCTGGCTCGCTTCGCGGAGCTGGAGGACGAAGCCCTGGACTTCGTGGACCCGGGCCTGGGCGTGCCGGAGTTCCTGGAGCGACTCTCCGGAGAATCGCTGCACCTGGACGCCATCCGGGTCCTGGCGCACCTGCTCCCCGCCCGGTCGGCGGTCTGGTGGGGGTGGGGGTGTGCCGTCCAGGCCGCCGGCGAGCCCGTGCCCGACGACCTGAAGCCGTGCATTGAGGCCACCCGGGCGTGGATCGCCGAGCCCTCCGAACTGCACCGCCGGGCTGCAGGGGATGCCGCAGAGACGGTGGAGGACCCGAACCCCGCCTCGCTGGCGGCGTTGGCCGCCTTCATGTCGGGGGGGAGTACGGCACCGGTGGGCCTTCCGGATGTCCCGGCCCCTCCCATGGTGGCCTCGAAGCTGGCGGCAGGGGCCGTCTGCCTGGCGGCGAAGAACGACGACATGCTGATCATGCAGGAGCGGCTGGAGCTGTACCTGAAGCAGGGGATCGAAGTGGCCCGGAAGTCAGGGGTCTGGCCTGAAGGAGGAGTCTGATGGGACAGCCTGCATCCCGTGTGGGAGATATGCACATGTGCCCGATGGTGACCCCCGGGGTGCCCCCCATTCCCCACGTGGGGGGACCCATCTCACCCCCGGGGGTCCCCTCGGTCCTCATCGGGGGGCAGCCCGCCGCCGTGGCGCTGGGTCAGGCGGTGTGCGTGGGTCCGCCGGATGTCCTGGTGAAGGGAAGCACCACCGTGCTGATCATGGGGCGCCCTGCAGTCCGGCTGGGGGACTCCTGTGCCCACGGGGGGACCGTGGTCATGGGCTTCCCGCAGGTGCTCATCGGGGGGTAGGAGGGGTCAGGAGCCAGGAAGCCCCTCCTGCCAGTCCGGGATCACGGTCCGCCGGCAGCGCGCGTCCCAGGTGAGGAGGATCAGCCGGTAGCCCACCCCCTCCCGGGCCACCTGCCAGGCCCCCTCACCGCACCGTTGGGCCAGGGCGTCCAGCGCCGCCCGGTGGAGCCCCCCCTCGTCCACCAGCGCCGCCTCCCGCACCACCCCCCC
>Ga0076930_101160_pt1 | contig 15820 bp, 14 predicted proteins | sample HotLakConsoUCCRE_FD_71149 | JGI IMG/M metagenome (GOLD analysis project Ga0076930, IMG submission 71149) | Hypersaline microbial mat communities from Hot Lake, Washington, USA - Hot Lake Consortium UCC-RE (version 3) (version 3) ...
AGCGCCGCCGGTGAAGCGCTATCTACGGATACCAATCCAAACCCGCAAGAGGTTTCTGTCCCGAAAATGCACTTTTTGTAACAGCCTTCGTTTCTGCCTGATTTTCAGGGCGTTAGCGCAAGATCTGACAGGTCCTGCAACACCGCTCGGCAACTTTCTTAGCAGTCTGCGAACAAGCCCTGCCCTACATCTTGGGTTGCCCACAGGCTTACCCCCAAGTCCGTCCCTCTCGACGGCCGGACACGGGGTGAGGCCGGCCAGAATCGCCCGCCGAGTCGCTGACTGGGACCGGCTCCAGCCGGGGCGCGAGGACGAAGCCCGCCAGCAGGAACGGCAGCAGCGCCGCCAGACCGAGCCTGAGGCCCTGCAACTCGGCCAGACCGCCGATCATCGGCGGCCCGATCAGAAAGCCGGTCACCGCGACCATGGAGGTGAGCGCGATGTTCTCCCCCTCGTAGGTGTCGTCCAGCGCCGCGGCCGCCGAGACGCCGAGGGGAAAGGCCACGGCGCATCCCGTGCCGAGAAGCGCGAAGCCGACATAGGCGGTGACGACCGGCAGGGGCAGCACGAGGCACATCAGCCCGGTGACCGCGAGCAGGATCGCCCCCCGCGCAAGCAGCACCGCGCCGAACCGCGTCTTCAGCGCATCGCCCGCGAACCGCCCCGCGGCGAGAAAGCCCGCGAAGATCGACACGGCAATGCCCGCATGGGTCGCCCCGGGCGGCAGGCGCTCGGCGAGGTAGACCGCGGCCCAGTCCGACATCGCCCCCTCGGTCATCGTCACGGCGAGGGTGCAGAGGGCGATGGGCACCAGCGCCACCGGCGCCTGCCGCAGGCTGCGCCGCGGCGGCGGCGGCGTGCCCGGGGGCGCGCCCAGATGCGGCAGACTCCGCGCCGCGATCACGCCGCAGGCGGCGGAGGCGACGCTGATCGACAGGAGCCCGGCGAGGGGCGGCGCCCAGGCCAGCAGGGTCATGAGGCCCGAGCCGATCATGATGCCGACCGCCCAGAACCCGTGGCAGCGGCTCATCACCGTCACCTTGCGTTCCTTTTCCAGACGACCGGCATAGACGTTCATCCCGATCTCGAGGAACGCGATGACGAGGCCCAGCACCGCGAGGCAGAGGAACAGCGTGACCGGCCCGGTCGAGAAAAGCGGCAGGGTCACGACCAAGGCCAGCATGGGGAAGGCGCCCATCAGGGCCTTTCTCGGCCCGACCCGGGTGACGATCCCGCTCGCCAGTTTCATGGTCGGGATCAGGGCGACGGGAAACCCCAGCAGCGCCAGCGCCAGCTCTCCCTTCGACAGGCCCAGATCCTCCTTCACGAAGGGAATGAGGGCGAGCCATGCGCCGAAAGACATGGCCTGCATCGCGAACACGGCCATGGTGAGCGAGGAGGTGCGCCGGGTGGACGTCATCGGGCAACCCTATCAGCGCCCGAAGGAAGCACCAGCCCCCAGCACGGTCCGGGCGCGTCCCGCATCGACGCGCAGAAGCAGGAGCAGGACGATCACCCCGGCATAAAGCAGCGGCTCGATCTCGAATCCCTTCACCAGCCAGATGTAGTGGAGCGCGCCGAGCAGCACCGCAGGATAGGCCAGCCTGTGCAGCTTGCGCCAGCGCAGCGGTCCCAGCTTGCGGATCGCGTAATTGTTCGAGGTCAGCGCCAGCGGGACCAGAGCCAGCAGCCCCGCCATGCCGATGGTGATGTAGGGCCGTTCCACGATGTCCGCCCAGACGCGGCTCAGGCTCTGGACGTCGAGAACCGCCCAGACGAGCACATGGGCCGTCAGGAAATAGAAGGCCATCAGCCCGATCTGGCGGCGGAACTTCATCAGGCTGACGCCGGTGAACCTGCGCAGGGGCGTCACGGCGAGGCCGAGGACCAGCAGCTGCAGCGCCAGCTCGCCGTAGAGATGCTCCAGCGTCTCGACGGGCTCCGGTCCGAGCCGGCCCCCGATGCCCATGTAGAAGAGCCAGCCCATCCAGCCGAAGCCCAGCCCGTAGACGGGCCAGGCCGGCACGCGGCGCAGGCCGCCGTTGATGCGCTGGACGACGGTCATCAGTAGAGGACCGACAGGTCCATTCCGTCGTAGAGGCTCGCGACCTCTTCCTCGTAGCCGTTGAACATCTCCGTCGGACGGCGCTCGACCTGCAGGTTCCCCAGAAGGCCCCCGCCGCCCGATCCGATGACCCGCTCGTCTGCCTGGCTCCAGCGCGGATGGTTCACGGTCGGGTTCACGTTGGCATAGAACCCGTATTCCCGGGGCTGGAGCGTGTTCCAGCTGTTCGGCGGCTGCTCGTCCGTCAGGGTGATCCGCACGATCGACTTGATCGACTTGAAGCCGTATTTCCACGGCACCACCAGCCGGATCGGCGCGCCGTTCTGGTTCGGGATCGGCCGGTCGTAGATGCCCGTGGCCATGATGGTCAGCGGGTGCATGGCCTCGTCGAGCCGCAGCCCCTCGAGATAGGGAAACGGCATCACGCGGCGGCGGACGCCCACCATGGCCTCGGGCTGCACCGCGGTTTCGAAGGCGACATACTCCGCGCCCTCCTGCACGCCGACGCGGGCCAGGATGTCGGCAAGCTCGATGCCGTTCCAGGGAACCACCATCGACCAGGCCTCGACGCAGCGCAGGCGGTAGATGCGCTCCTCCACAGTCAGCCCGCCGATCAGGTCCTGCAGCATGTAGTCGCCCGGATTGTCGACCAACCCGTCGACGCGGATCGACCAGGGCTCCGTCACCAACTGATGGGCATTGGCGGCCGGATCGCCCTTGCCGGTACCGAACTCGTAGAAGTTGTTGTAGGTGGTGATGTCTTCCCAGCTGTTGGGCTCCAGCTCGGCGCGGGAGGCCTGCGCCGCCGCTCCCGACCCGACCGCGATCCCCGCTCCGGCGAGGCCCAGCCCGCCAAGGATCTGCCGGCGGTTCAGCCAGACAGCCTCCGGCGTCACGTCCTCTCGGGTCAGCTTGTTCGTCCAGCGATGAGCCATGGCGCGCCTCCTCTGCATCGGTTGCACCAAAACTATGGCGGAATTGACCGGTTTCACGGAAATATCTGTCACATTGCCGCGGAACCCCGGTAATCTTGCGACAGGAGCGGTGCCCGGCCGCCCGATCGGGTCCGGACCGGGCTCGGGCGATCCCCCGGGGCAACGGCGCGACGGGCGATCACGGACCGGCTCGGAGTGACCGGAAAACGGGCACCCGACATGACGTCAGCGTGACAGGTTCTGACATCTTTTTTACTGGAAATCCCGAGAGTTCGCCGCTTAGCGGGCAGGCCGCCGAGGTCAAGCGCGTTCGGCGGAATTCGCCGGTGAACCGGATCGCGTGCCGGGCGTAGTGCAACCGATGCTGCCAGACGGCGGCATCCGAACGTAATGGGAGACTACACTATGCTTCGCACGACTTTCCTCGCCGCGACCGCGGCCACCGCCCTTTCCACCTCGGCCTTCGCCGAAGCCCACTCGATGGACATCGTCGACACCGCGATCGACGCCGGCAGCTTCACCACGCTGGTGACCGCCGTCGACGCCGCCGGCCTCGTCGAGACCCTGAAAGGCGAAGGCCCGTTCACCGTCTTCGCGCCGACCGACGACGCCTTCGCCGCCCTTCCCGAGGGCACCGTCGAAGGTCTGCTGGCCGACACCGACGCGCTGACCTCGGTCCTGACCTACCACGTCGTCGCCGGTTCGGTGATGTCGGGTGACCTGTCGGACGGCATGACCGCCGCGACAGTGAACGGCGCCGAGATCACCATCTCGATCGATGGCGACACCGTCATGGTGAACGACGCGACCGTCGTGACCGCCGACATCGAGACCTCGAACGGCGTGATCCACGTGATTGACGGCGTGCTCCTCCCCCCCGCCGAGTGATCGACCGGCGTCTCCGGACGCAGGACGGGCCCCGCCATCGGCGGGGCCCTTTCTCGTTGTCCGGCCGGGACGCGCGCCTCGCGGGCTGCGCCCCCGGCCCATCCCGCGCCCCGCCCGCGCCGTTCCGCCGCCCGCATCGCGGTCCGTGCACCCGCGCCGGATATGCCTGACCTTGCCTCCCCATGGCCTGCGGGCTAGTCAGGTCCGACCACGTCCGAGGAGGCCCCGCGTCCCGTGTCCGACGATCCGACCACGCTCGTCTCTACAGACTGGCTTGCCGCCCGCCTCTCGAATCCCGACCTCAGGATCGTCGACGGCTCCTGGTACCTGCCCGACATGGGCCGCGACGCCCGCTCCGAATTCGCCGCCGCCCATATCCCGGGCGCCCGCTTCATCGATCTCGACGACGTGAGCGACAACCGCTCCGAACTGCCCCACATGGCCCCGCCGGTGGAGAAGTTCATGTCCCGGATGCGCCGCCTCGGCATCGGCGACGGTCACCAGGTCGTCGTCTACGACGGCGCCGGCATCTTCTCCGCCCCGCGCATCTGGTGGATGTTCAAGCTGATGGGAAAGACCGACGTCGCCGTGCTCGACGGCGGCCTGCCGAAATGGCAGGCCGAGGGCCGCGAGGTGGAGGACCTTCCGCCGGTGATCCGCGACCGCCACATGACTGCGACCCGGCAGAACCATATCGTGAAGGACGTGACGCAAGTCGCCGCCGCCGCAAAGCTCGGCGACTGGCAGATCGCCGACGCCCGCTCCCCCGCCCGCTTCCGCGGCGAGGAGGCGGAGCCCCGCCCCGGCCTGCGCGCGGGCCATATCCCGGGGTCACGCAATGTCCATTACCGCAGCCTGCTGAACGCGGACGGCACCATGAAGGAGCCGCCGGCGCTCCGCGCCGCCTTCGCCGCCCAGGGCATCGACCCCGACCGCCCTGTCATCACCACCTGCGGATCGGGCGTCACCGCCGCGATCCTCAGCCTTGCGCTCGCCCGTCTGGGCACCCGCGACCACGCGCTCTATGACGGCTCCTGGGCCGAGTGGGGCATGAGCGACCTTCCCATCGCCACCGGAGAGGCATGATGTTCGACCGCCTTCAGGAGCAGCCCGCCGACAAGATCCTCGCCCTGATGCAGGCCTACAAGGCCGATCCGCGCGCGGACAAGATCGACCTCGGCGTCGGAGTCTATCGCAACGCCGAGGGCGTGACCCCCGTCATGCGCGCGGTGAAGGAGGCGGAGCGGCGGCTAGTGGAGACCCAGGAGACCAAGGCCTACACCGGCCTCGCCGGCGATCCCGCCTTCGCCGACGCGATGATCGGCCTGATCCTCGGCGACACCGTCGCCCGCGACCGGATCGCCGCCATCGCCACCCCCGGCGGCACCGGCGCCTGCCGGCAGGGCTTCGAGCTTGCGCGCCTCGCCAACGCGGGCGCCACCGTGTGGCATTCCGATCCGACCTGGCCCAACCATGTCTCGATCCTGAAGTTCATGGGGATGCCCACCCGCAGCTACCGCTATTTCGACGAGGCGACCGCGCTCGTGGATTTCGAGGGCATGATCGCCGATCTGGAAGGCGTGGCCCCGGGCGACATCGTCCTGATCCATGGCTGCTGCCACAACCCCACCGGCGCCAACCTCACCGACGATCAGACAGCCCGCATCATCGAGGTGCTGACCGCCCGCGGCGCCGTGCCGATGATCGACCTCGCCTACCAGGGCTTCGGCGACGGGCTCGAGGCCGACGCCGCCGCCACCCGCGCCATCGCCACCGCCGTGCCCGAATGCCTGATCGCGGCGTCCTGCTCCAAGAACTTCGGCGTCTACCGCGAACGCACGGGCCTTCTCATGGCGATCTCCGCCAGCGCGGCGGAGACGCCCGTCACCCAGGGCAACCTCAACTTCCTCAACCGCCAGACCTATTCCTTTCCGCCCGACCACGGCGCGCGGGTGGTGACGATGATCCTCACCGATCCCGACCTCCGCGCCGACTGGGAAGCCGAGCTCGAGGAGGTCCGCACGGGCATGCTCGGGCTTCGGGACCAGCTCGCCGGTGAACTGGCGCGCCTCACCAATTCCGACCGCTACGCCTTCATCGCGCGGCACCGGGGCATGTTCTCCCGCCTCGGCCTCTCGCCGCAGGTGGTCGAACGCATCCGCGCGGAGCACGGCGTCTACATGGTGGGCGACAGCCGGATGAACATCGCGGGCCTCACCACCGAGACCGTACCGAAACTGGCAAAGGCCATCGTCGCCGCCGAAAAGGCCTAGGGACAGGGAGGGGGTTGCAGGGGCGGGGTCGAGCCATACATTGCAAAGTGCAAATGTATTGAGACGAAAGAGGTCCCCATGTTCCGCCGCCACTCCCCCTCCACCGGCCCCGGGTCTCCCGCCGTGACGGGGTTCTACGACGCCGCCTCCGGCTCCGTGCAATACGTCGCCTGGGACCCGGCAACGAAACAGGCCGCGCTGATCGACGTCGTGCTCGACTTCGACCCCGCGCATGCCCGCACCCGCACCGACAGCGCCCGCGAGATCCTCGCCTACGTCGCCGAAGAGGACCTGACCGTGGCATGGGTGCTCGACACCCACCCCCATGCCGACCACCTGATGGCCTCCGCCTGGCTGAAGGAGCAGACCGGCGCCCCCAACGCCATCGGCGAGAAGGTGCGCGAGATCGCCGGGCTCTGGCGCGAGATCTACCACCTCGGCACAGAGCTTTCGCCCGAGCGCGACTTCGACCGCCTCTTCAAGGACGGCGACACCTTCGCCCTCGGAGAGCTGGACGTCCGCGTGATGCTCTCCCCCGGCCACACCCTGGGCTCGATCACCTATGTCGCGGGCGACGCCGCCTTCGTCCACGACACCTTCATGCATGTGGACGCGGGCACCACCCGCGCCGATTTCCCCGGCGGCTCCTCCGCCGTGCTCTACCAGTCGCTGACCGACATCCTCGCCCTGCCCGACGACACCCGGCTCTTCGTGGGCCACGACTACCCGCCCGTGGGCGATCGCACCGATCCCGCCTGGGAGGCGACCGTCGCCGAGCACAGGACCGGCAACAAACACATGGGCGGCGGCACGTCGGAGGCCGAGTTCCGCAAGATCCGCGACGACCGCGACGCCACCCTCGCCCTGCCCGACCGCATGCTCCACGCGCTTCAGGTGAACCTGCGCGGCGGCCGCCTGCCGGAGCCCGAATCCGACGGCCGCTCCTATTTCAAGATCCCCGCCAACCGCTTCTGAAGGAGACCCCCATGAAGACCGAAACAACAGAGGCCGGCCCCGTCGGCGTGCTGACCCCCGAAGAGGTCTACCGCGGCCTCGAGGCGGGCGAGCTCGCCCTGATCGACGTGCGCACGCCCCAGGAATACATGTTCGAACATGTCCACGGCGCGATGCTCATGCCCATGGCCTTCTTCCGCCCCGCGACCCTGCCGGGCGGCAAGGGCAAGAGGGTGGTGATCCACTGCGGCTCCGGCGCGCGGTCCCTGAAGATGGCGCAGAAGGCGCTCTCCGAAGGTGTCGCCGAAATCGCCCATATGGCGGGCGGCATGGGCGCCTGGAAACAGGCGGGACTTCCCTACATCGGCACCGACATGGCCACGGGCGCGCCGAAACGGATGGAGTGATCCGCCGCCTCCTCATCTGGCCTGAAATACTCCCTTCGGGAGCGACAGGGGCCGCGGACACGCCGCGGCCCCTCTTTCCAGGACCACACCGGCGAGGTCGCCCGTCAGGGCGGACGAGCGCCGCCAGAAAAAAGACCCGGGCGCGAACGCCCGGGTCCAGTGTGTGGAAAGACCGACAGGAAGGAGGATCAGCCTTTCGAGAATTCGGGATAGGCCTCCATGCCCATCTCGCCCATGTCGAGACCGTTGATCTCGGTCTCCTGGTCGACCCGCAGGCCCATGAGGCCCTTCAGGATCACCCAGACGATGGCCGAGGTGACGATCACGAAGAGACCGATCACGATGATGCCCATGAGCTGGCCGCCAAGGGTGGCCCCGCCGTGGTAGCCGCCGGTGAAGACCACCGCCAGCGTGCCCCAGATCCCGGCGAAGAGGTGCACCGGAATGGCGCCCACCACATCGTCGATCTTGAACTTGTCGAGCAGCGGCACCGTGAAGACCACGATCACGCCGCCCACGGCGCCGATCAGGATCGACGCGCCCAGCGTGGGGGCGAGCGGCTCGGCGGTGATCGACACGAGGCCGGCCAGCGCGCCGTTCAGCACCAGGGTCAGGTCGGGCTTCTTGTACATCAGCTGCGTGAGGATCAGCGTGATGATCGCACCGCCGGCTGCCGCCGCGTTGGTGTTGGCGAAGACCCGGCCGATGTCGGCCACGTCGCCCACCGTGCCCATGGCGAGCTGCGAGCCGCCGTTGAAGCCGAACCAGCCCATCCACAGGATGAACGTGCCCAGCGTGGCCAGCGCGAGGTTGGAGCCCGGGATCGGGTTGACCCGGCCGTCCTTGTACTTGCCCAGACGCGGACCGAGGATGATCGCCCCGGTGAGAGCCGCCCAGCCGCCGACCGAATGGACGATGGTCGAGCCCGCGAAGTCGGAGAAGGTGTACTGCGTCTCGAGGAAACCCCCGCCCCAGTCCCAGGCGGCCTGGATCGGATAGATGAACCCGGTCAGGACGACCACGAACAGAAGGAAGGGCCAGAGCTTGATCCGCTCGGCGAGCGCGCCCGACACGATGGAGGCCGCGGTCGCCACGAACATCAGCTGGAAGAAGAAGTCGGTCGAGGTCGCGGCATAACCGTAGTCGTCGGCCGCATCCCGGCCCACGCCCACCGCCTCGAGAACCGCGACGCCGAAGAGCGCGGAGAAATAGCCCCCCGTCTCGTCCGAACCGATGGCCCAGCTGCCCAGCGGGTACATCAGGTTGTAGCCCACGAGATAGTACATGATCGCCGCGATGGAGAAGAGCGAGACGTTCTTCGTCAGCTGCATCGTGACGTTCTTCGACCGCACGAGGCCCGCCTCCAGCATGGCGAAGCCGGCCGCCATCCAGAACACGAGAATGCCGCCGATCAGGAACAGCAGCGAGTTGAAGATGAAGATCGTGTCGCTCGCGGCATCGACGCCGGCTGCGGCGGCGGCCTCTTCCTCGGCAGGCGCCTCCTCTGTGGCCGCCGCCTCTTCGGCAGGCGCCTCTTCCGCAGGCGTCTCTTCGGCAGCGCCCTCTTCCGCAGGAGCCTCCTCGGCGGGGGCTTCTTCCTCGACGACCTCCTCGGTCGTGGCGTCCTGGGCCCACACGGCCCCCGGGGCCACCGTCACCAGGCCCGCCAGCGCGATCATCAGCGCCGCCAGCCAGATCTTGATGTAGTCCATTGTCCCGTTTCTCCTGTTGGCGCGAGTGTCAGAGCGCGTCGTCGTTGGTCTCGCCGGTCCGCACGCGCAGCGCGCTCTCGACATCCAGCACGAAGACCTTGCCGTCGCCGATCTTGTCGGTCTTGGCCGTGGACGCGATGGTCGAGACCACCTGATCCGCCATTCCGGCGGGCACCACGATCTCGAGCTTCACCTTGGGCACGAAATTCACGGCATATTCCGCACCGCGATAGATTTCGGTATGCCCGGACTGAGAGCCGAAGCCCTTTATTTCCGTCACCATCATACCGCGTACGCCAATGGCGGTGAGCGCTTCGCGCACCTCCTCCAGCTTGAACGGCTTGATCGTCGCAATGATGAGTTTCACGATCTTCCCCTTGCGAGTGGTCCCCAATACGGCACACCCCCAGGGGACGCCGCTGGGACGACAAGAAGGGATGAGGGTGGGGACGGGACAAGCAGTCACAGCCCCTGTCACCGGACCACGTCGGACGCTTCTGCACATAAATTGTACAATTTGAGCTTCATGCCTGCGAATTAGGCGCTCAGAAAAGCGTGGCATGACGACTCGCGCCCCTCTACATAGGGGCAAAGACGGGCGGAACGGCCTGACGCGGACCGGCCGGCCCGTGTCGGCGAGACGAAAGACCAAGCGCCCGCACGAGGCGTGACGACAGAAACCCGGACCCGGAGCCGGGCACACGGGCAGACAGGTACTCCGGGCAGGACAAGCAAGACGGGCAGACGCACACCGATGAGCGGAAACGGCAGGAAAAGCCCGCCCCTCGTGGCGGACAGACGGACACCTTCGGCCTCGCGCCGGAGCAGCGGCGGCAAGGCCGCAGCGGCACGAACGAAGGCGCCCGCCGCGACCTCCCGCAAGCCGGCCGGGGCCCCTGCCCCGCGCGGGCGCAGGTCCGGCGGCGGGCCGCGACGCCCCCGCGGGCCGCTCGGCTGGATCGCCGCGATGGTGACGGGCCTCTTCCGCTGGGTCCTGCGGATCGTCTGGGGCCTCACCTGGCGGATGGGCATTCCCATCGTCTTCATCGTCGGCATCGCCGTGGTCTGGACCGCCTCGCAACTGCCCGCAATCACCGACCTCGTCGACCAGCGCAGCCGGGGCTCCGTGACCCTGCTCGACGACGCCGGGGAGGTCTTCGCCTGGCGCGGCGACCAGTTCGGCGGCATGGTCACTGCGGAAACCGTCTCCCGCGATCTCCACGACGCGGTGATCGCCACCGAGGACCGCCGCTTCTATCGCCATTTCGGCATCTCGCCGCGGGGCGTCGCCGGCGCGGTCCGGATCAACCTGCGCGAGGGCCGCGGCCCGCTCGACGGGCACGGCGGCTCCACCATCACCCAGCAGACCGCGAAACTCCTGTGCCTCGGCCGTGCCTTCGACCCCGCCCTCTGGGAGAACGAGACCGCCTATGAGGCCGACTGCCGCCGCACCACGCTCTGGCGCAAGGTCCAGGAGGCCGTCTTCGCCATGGCGATGGAGGTGCGCTACTCCAAGGAGGATATCCTCACGATCTACCTCAACCGCGCCTATCTCGGCGCGGGCTCCCGCGGGTTCGAGGCCGCCGCCCAGCGTTGTTTCGGCAAGTCCGCGGCACAGGTCGGCCCGGCCGAAGCGGCGATGCTCGCGGGCCTGCTGAAGGCGCCCAGCGCCTATGCCCCCACCTCCAACCTCGCCCGCGCCCAGGGCCGCGCCAGCCTCGTGATCGGCCTGATGGAGGAGCAGGGCTACCTCACCGCCGCCGAGGCCGCCGAGGCCCGCGCCGCGCCCGCGCGCCTCTCCCGGGCCGCCGAGGCCCGGGCCGGGGGCTATTTCGCCGATTGGGTGATGGAGTCGGGCCCCGAATTCTACACCCGCAACACCACCGAGGACGTGGTCATCCGCACCACGCTCGATCCCGCGATCCAGACCGCCGCCGAAGAGGCGCTCACCCAGGTCTTCTCAGAGAGCGTCCGCGAAGGATCCGAGGCCCAGGCCGCGATCGTCGTGATGTCCGCCGACGGCGCCGTGCGCGGCATGGTCGGCGGTCGCGACCTGCAGGCCGCGGGCGCCTTCAACCGCGCGACCCAGGCGCTGCGGCAGACCGGTTCCGCCTTCAAGCCCTTCATCTACGCCACCGCCGTCGAGATGGGCTTCTCGCCCCTCGACGTGGTCGAGGACGCGCCCTTCTGCATGAACGTGACCGGGTCGGGGGAATGGTGCCCCTCGAACTACACCGACGATTACCGAGGCAACGTCACCCTGACCGAGGCGCTGACCCACTCCCTCAACATCCCCACGGTCAAGCTCTCGGAATCCGTGGGCCGCGATCTCGTGGCCACGGTCGCCACCCAGTTCGGCATCGAAAGCGACATCGCCCAGGGGCCCGCCGTGGCCCTCGGCGTCTCCGAATCGACCCTGCTGGAGATGACCGGCGCCTATGCCGGCATTCTCAACGGTGGCTCCGCCGTTATGCCCTATGGCCTCGTCCAGCTGCAGGTGATGGGCGAGAGCGCGCCGGTCATGTCCGCCGCGGGCGGCATCCGCGAGCGGGTGATTCGCGAGGAAAGCGCCCTCGCCACCACCTGGATGATGTGGAACGTCGTCGAGAACGGCACCGGCCAGAAGGCAAGGATTCCCGGCTGGGAGGTCGCGGGCAAGACCGGAACCACCCAGGCCGCCCGCGATGCCTGGTTCATCGGCTATACCGCCGATTACGTCGTGGGCGTCTGGATGGGCTATGACGACAACACGCCGCTCACCGGCGTCACCGGCGGCGGCCTGCCGGCCGAGATCTGGCACGAGACCATGATCCGCATCACCGACGGCATGACGCCCTCGCCCCTCCCGATGCTGGCGCCCCGCGGCAGCGGCGCCCGGCTCGAGGCGCAGAGCCGCTCCGCCGAGGAGGCGGGACAGGTGGTCGAACAGGCCCTGCGCGACGCGCTGATCGACATCATGGGCCAGCAGTAGCCCCAGGCGCACCGGGGCGGGCACGGCGCCGTCCCCGCCACTTTTCTGGCCGGAAATATCCCGGGGAGCGCGAGGGGCCGCGCCCCTCGCTCCCGCGCGGGCCCCGGAGCACCGGGGACGGGCCCGGTGCCCCTGCGGGACGGCGGGCGGGGCGATGGCGCAGCCGAGCGCCGTCCCGCCGTCAGCGCAGGTCCGCGATCAGCCCCTCGATGTCCCCGCCGCGGCGGGCGAGCATGGCCCGGATCTCGGTCGATTCCTGGTCCAGCATGTTGATCCCCTCGATCACCATGTCCTCGAACAGCAGCCGCCCCGAGCGGTCGGAAATCTTGAAATCGACCCGGAACGGGTCTTCGCCGCGCAGATAGGCGATGGAGCGCACATCGACGAACTCGCCATAGGGCCGGCCGACGTCCTCCACCACGATCTGCCCGCCGACGAATTCTCGGAACCGGCTGCCGTATTTCCGCGCGATGTAGACGCGGAACCCGCTCACGTAGCGCTGAAGCTGATCCTGGGTCGGCCGGATCGGCGTCCGGCCGAGGGCCGTCACCGCGATCCGCGGCACGTCGGCATAGCGGTCGAAGATGCCGGCGAAGGCCTGGTACATCTGCTCTTCCGATCCGCCGCGGGCGATCACCGCGTTGATCTCTCCCACCAGCCGGTCCACGAGGGCCGCGGCCTGGTTGCGGTCCACGGCCAGTGCGGGTGCAGGCAGGAGGCCGGCCGCGGCGACGGCAGCGGCGCCGCAAAGCAGCGCGCGGCGGGTTGGTCGCGTGACTGTCATCTGTACAAATCCTCCAGCAGGTCATCGACATAGGCTTCGGACTCGGGGTCGCCCTGCACGGCGGGCGGCGGTGGCTCGCCCAGCTCGAACCGGCGGTTCTGCAGGTAGGCGAGCCGCGCCTGAGCATAGCTGTCTGCGCTGTCGTACAGCAGCGAATCGATGGTGTCGCTCAGCGTGCCCCGCTCCACCACGATCTCCCCCGCCTGCGCCGCGGTGCTCCAGCGGCGCTGCGGCGGCGTGCCGAGGTACTCCAGCGGATCGAGCAGCAGATCCACCAGTTCTCCCGCGGCATCCCGTTCGGTCGAGGGCCCCAGCAGCGGCACCTCCAGATAGGCGCCCTCGGGCAGGCCCCAGACCGCGAGCGTCTGCCCGAAATCGGTCGACCGCTCCTCGTAGCCCATGGGACCGGCCCAGTCGACGAACCCGCCGAACCCCAGCGTCGTGTTGATCAGGAACCGCACCGTATTGACCGCGGCGCTCTCGGCGTCGCCCTGCAGCGTCGCGTTGACCACCATGCCCGGCAGGCTCGCATTGTCGGAGAAATTGACAACCCACTGAAACGACGCGGGATCGGCGGCCCGGACAACCTGACCCGCGGTCCGCACGACCGCCGCGTCGATCCCGGTGTTGAAGGCATGAACCTGCCGGTTCACCGGCTCGTAGGGATCGTGGATGCCGCCCCCCGGAGGCGCCACGGAACAGGCCACCACTCCGCAAAGCAACGCAGCGGCACCCATTGCGCGCGGGACTCGGGGGGATATCGCCATGATCAGGACCCTGCCTTTTGCGGGATGGGGTACGCCAAGGCGCGGGGGCAAGGCAACACTCGGGCGTTCACACTTGCCAGAGGCTGTGCGAAAGACAAGACCTCGGTAGCCCTGACCGGCTATGCTGCCGTTACGACACGGCGACGAAGAGGATCCAGCCCAGATGAGCATCGCCCGAACCGAGGCGGCGGCCCGCGGCCGCGCCGAACTGATCGAGGCACGCAAGGAGAGCAGGTCGCTCTACTGGTTCGTCGGCATCTTCAGCTTCTTCGTGAACATGCTGATGCTCACGGGTCCGCTCTACATGCTCAACGTCTACGACCGCGTGCTGGGCTCGCGCTCCTACGAGACGCTGGTGGCGCTCAGCGTGCTCGTTGCCTTCCTCTACGGGATGATGGGCATTCTCGACTACACGCGCGGCCGGATCATGGGCCGGGTCGGCGCGCGCTTCCAGTCGCGGCTCGACCGCCGGGTGTTCAGCGCGGTGCTGCGCGCGCAGGCCTCGGCCAGGATCCCGAAACAGGCAGGCACGGGCCTGCGCGACCTCGAGTCGGTGCAGCGGCTGATCACGTCGCCCGCGCTCATGGCCGTCTTCGACCTGCCCTGGGCCCCCGTCTTCATCCTCGGGATCTTCATCTTCCATCCGTGGATGGGCTATCTCGCGCTCGCGGGCGGCGCGGTGCTGATCGCGGTGGCGCTTGCGAACCAGTTCTTCAGCCGCCGCCCGATGGAAGACGCCAACGGCGCGACGCTTCAGGCCGAACTGATGGGCAACCAGATCCGCACCGAGGCGGAGATGGTCCACGCGCTCGGCATGCGCAACGCCGCCTTCACCCGCTGGAAGACCCTGCGCGACCGGTCCCTCGAGGCCACGATCTCCGCCTCCGACGTGACCGGCACCTTCGGCACCACCACCAAGGCCTTCCGCCTGTTCCTGCAATCGGCGATGCTCGGCCTCGGCGCCTATCTCGTGCTTCTGGGGGAGCTGACACCCGGCGCGATGATCGCAGGCTCGATCCTGCTCGGACGGGCGCTTGCGCCGATCGAGATGATGATCAACCAGTGGGCGGCGTTCCAGCGCGCCCGCGAAGGCTGGGACAGCCTCTCGGTGCTTCTGGGCGAGGTCCCCGAGGAGTCGCCGCGCACGCCCCTTCCGAGGCCCCGCGCGATCCTCGAGGCGCAGCAGGTCACCGTCCTGCCCCCGGGGGAGAGCCAGGCCGTGCTGCGGATGATCTCCTTCCGGGTCGAACCGGGCCAGGCGGTCGGCGTGATCGGCACCTCGGGCGCCGGAAAGACGACCCTGGCGCGGGCCGTCACCGGGCTCTGGCACCCCGCAGGCGGCAAGATCCGCCTCGACGGGGCGGCGCTCGACCAGTACGACCCGGACGTCCTCGGTCAGCTGATCGGCTACCTGCCGCAGCGGGTGCAGCTTTTCGACGGCACCATCGCCGAGAACATCGCCCGGATGGCGGCCCAGCCCGACCCCGCCGCCGTCGTGAAGGCCGCGAAGACCGCCGCCGCCCATGACATGATCCTCAAGATGCCCGACGGCTACGACACCCGCATCACCGCCGCGGGCGGCCGCCTCTCCGGCGGGCAGATCCAGCGCATCGGCCTCGCCCGCGCGCTTTACGGCGATCCCGTTGTGCTCGTGCTGGACGAGCCGAACTCCAACCTCGACAACGACGGCAGCCTGGCCTTGAACGAGGCGATCCGCGCCCTCAAGTCCGAAGGGCGGAGCGTCATGATCATGGCCCACCGCCCGGCGGCGATCCAGGAATGCGACCTGCTGCTGGTGATCGAGAACGGCGCCCGCCGCGCCTTCGGCCCCAAGGACGAGGTCCTGCGCGAGATGGTGCAGAACCATGACGTCATCCAGAAAGCGCAAAGCCCGGCAGGAGTGACATGACCACACCCGACAAGACCCGCTGGTCCGCACGCCGCCCGATGACCGTGGGCATCCTCGCGCTGGTGATCCTCGTGGGCGGCTTCGGCGGCTGGGCCGTGGCCGCGCGCATCTCGACGGTGGAGTGTCAGGACGGCAAGGTGGGCGGCCTCTTCGGT
>Ga0076930_101163_pt1 | contig 15802 bp, 11 predicted proteins | sample HotLakConsoUCCRE_FD_71149 | JGI IMG/M metagenome (GOLD analysis project Ga0076930, IMG submission 71149) | Hypersaline microbial mat communities from Hot Lake, Washington, USA - Hot Lake Consortium UCC-RE (version 3) (version 3) ...
GACCCGGAGGGGGGCGTAGTGATGACACGCGATGAGCCCCCAGAGGCCCCCTTCCCGCACCAGGGAGGCCACAAGGGTGGCGGTGACCCCCATGTTCCGGAGGTACTGCAGATGGAGGGGGGACATGCTCCGGAGCCAGCTCATGGACATGTCCAGCTCCTCCCCCGTGGGAGGGTGGAGTCTGGGGAGGACCGGCACCGGCTCGTAGTCCACGTCCACCAGCACCCGCACCCGGTTCCGGAGGTAGAGGTCCCGGGCCCGCCGGGGGATGTCCGAGGAGGGATAGTGGAGGCCCAGGAAGGGCTCCAGGTGATCCTCCCGGGCCTCCGCCACCACCTCCCCGTGGCCATCGGGATCGAAGCGGTACACCATAACCCGGTGGTAGCCTGCCACCCTCTGGTAGGTGTCCACCGCCGCACGGGTCAACTCCTCCATGGTGGCCGCGGATCCCAGGGTGGTCACCGCCTCCGCCAGGATCCCCCGGAGGCGCTTCACCTCCTGCGCCGCCGCCGCCTGTTCCACGGGCTCCAGCTCCAGGATCAACACCCCATCGTCGTTCCGGTGCAGCATCCCCTCCACCCCCAGGGGAGCCTTTCCATCAGGATGGACGGAGGCGTGGAAGGGGACGGGCACGTCCCGGACCCCCTGCCGGAGCTGCCGCGCCACCACATCCGCCAGCGTCCCTCCCAGCGCCCCCAGATCCCGCTCCATGAGATCCTCCACCGGGAGGCCCAGCAGAGTCCCGGTGTTGCCGCTGGCCTGCACCACCCTCTGGCGATCGCCGTCCAGCACCAGAAGGACCCCGTGGGGCTGAATGGAACCGGGAAGGTGGATCAGCTCCCTCTCACAGTTCGAGAGGTCCGCCTGACCGAAGGGGGGGGGGCTTGAAGGCGTCAAGTCCCGCATCGGGTCCTGGTTCGAGGAGCGCTGCGTGGTCCGGTGACCGGGGACTGGGGGGGTCTCGGGGATGCTCTCCCTCCCGGAGGGTCATGTCAAGTTGGAGCCGTAGCCGGCCCCGGGGCTCAGCGGGTCCGCCAGACCAGGAGGCCCAGCGTTCCCGCCACCAGGGCGCCGGGCCAATCGGCCATGACCCATCCAAGGCCGGCACAGAGGATGGGGACCACGATGCCCGGCACCCGGAAGGGCTCCTTCCGGGGGGGGCGGGCGGGGGGGCGATCCGTGGTCACAGGGGTGCGGTCCAGGAGGGGGAGTCGGTCACGGCCCAGGGTTCCGGAGAGGGTGGGAAGCGGGTGTCGGGGTGGACGCCACCTGGATGGTGGCCAAGATTCGGAGCGGCGCTGGTCCGCGCCCCACCTCCCGGCCTTCCACGGAGCACACGATGAAGCGAGACATCCTCCCCTGCACCCTTGGGCTGGCCCTGGTGGGGATCATGGCGGCCCTCCCCGCCCCGGGACAGGCCCAGAGCATCCGGATGAATCTCTTCGCCAGCAGCACCCCCCTTCCGGAGGGGGTCACCACCGGAGGTGCCGCGGCCGATGACCACTGCAACCTCCTGGGATACGCCGCCGGGGCCGGGGATGTGACCTGGGGAGCCTGGTTGGCGGTGCCCTCCGGGAGCGGTGCCGCCCTGCACCCCCGGGAGCGGGTGGGGGCGGGCCCCTGGTTCAACTACCGGGGAGCCCAGGTGGCAGAGAGCACCGCCCAACTGGTGGCGGGCTCCCCGGAGCTCACCGCCGGAACGGCCCTCACAGACAAGGGGAGCCCGGTGGATGCCCTCCCCGGGGAGGCGCTGGCCCGGGGCACCCCCCTTCCCGACCGCCGGGTCCTCTGCGTGGCGCTCCAGATTCCCTGACAGCCCCACCGGGAGGAGGGGCCCCACCCCCGTGACGGTGCAGGGCCCATCCACCCCCGGCGAGGAGCTCCGTGGGGAGACTAGTTCCCCCGGGGCCACACCACGCCCTGGTTCTGGGCGGGGATGGGGGCCATGCCCCTGTTCACGAACTTCTGGACCCGCTTCCCCTCGTAGGTCTCGGTGGTGTAGATGTTGCCCTGGGAGTCGGTGGCGATGCTGTGAACCGCGAAGAACTGCCCTGGCTGGCGACCCCCGTCCCCGAAACTGGTGAGCACCTCCAGGGTCTCCCGCTCGATGATGTAGACCCGCTGGTTCTTCCCGTCCGCCAGATAGATGAAGCGCTGGTCCGGGTCCCGGGAGAAGGCGATGTCCCACACCGCGCCGTCCCCGAGGGTCCGGGGGGCGATCTGCTTCTCGGTGACGAAGGTCCCGTCGAGCTGGAAGACCTGGATCCGGTTGTTCACCCGGTCGCAGACGTACACCAGGCCATCGTTGGAGGGATCGGCGCAGTGGACCGGGGTCCGGAACTGCTGGATGAGGGGCGCGTCGGGGTTGTAGGGGCCGGGGTTGGTGTCGTCCGGCTCATTCCCGTAGGCGCCCCAGTACCGCTTGAACTCCCCGGTGTCCATGTCGATGACCGCCACCCGGCGGTGCACGTAGCCGTCCGCCACGAAGGCCTCGTTGCTGCCGGGGTTGAACGACACCTTGGCCACCCGGCCGAAGTGCTCCGTGGAGAGGCTGTTGGCCGTCCCCTGTCCCGGCGTCCCGAACTGGGCCAGGAAACGGCCGTCCCGGGAGAACTTCAGGATGTGGGAGTCATTGGCTCCATTTCCACCGATCCAGACGTTGTCCAGATGGTCGATGGTGAGCCCGTGGTTGGAGGAGGGCCAGTCGTACCCCTCCCCGGGCCCGCCCCACGAGTTCACCAGATTCCCGTCGGGATCGAACTCCAGGATGTTGGGGGCGGGGATGCAGCACTCCCCGGTGGGGGGATCGGTGGCGGCACCGATCTCCGTCCGCTCGTTGAAGCTGTCCCTCCGGTGGATCACGAAGACATGGTCCCGGGAGTCCACGGCCACTCCGATGGCGGAGCCCAGGATCCAGTGGTTGGGAAGCGGCTGTGGCCAGAGCGGGTCCACCTCGAAGCGGGGGGCCTCCCCCTGGGCACCTGCAGCCGACGCCGTGGACACCCCGTCCATGGCGGCCTCACCGCAGGCCAGGATCGCGATCCCGCCCAGCAGACACGACGCCAGCACCACCTTGCCCCTTCCACTCATCACTCGTCTCCCGTTCCAGATGGACGGATGGCCCCATCCCGGGGGGGTGGTCGATGACCGGAGGCCCCTCCCGGACCTGTGCCGGCCTCCCCCCGCGTTGTTGTGCGGACCCGGGGGGGCACGCATATACTCGGAAGACGAAGGTCGGGCACAACGAGCCCGTTCGGTGATCCTAAGCGCCGCCTGGTGTTCCGTCCAGAGAAATCTCGGTGAACCCTTTCCCTGCCAGCCCGACCCCGTCCTCCCGCCGTCCCGCCCCGGGACGGGGGCTCGCCCTCCTGGCGGCCCTGGCCCTGATGGCGCTGGTGGCCCCCCCCACCGCCCCCGCCCACGAGGTCCCTGCAGACGTCACCATCCTCACCTTCGTGAAGGCCCAGGAGCAGACGCTGCGGATCCTGGTGCGGGTCCCCCTGGTCTCCATGCGGGATGTGGAGTTCCCGGTGCGGGGGCCGGGCTATGTGGACCTGGAGGCCACCGCCCCCCTCCTGGCAGACCAGGCCACCATCTGGATTGCCGGCTACCTGGAGCTGTACGAGGAGGGGGAGCCGCTCCCCACGGCGCAGGTGGTGGCTGCCCGGATCTCGCTTCCATCGGACCGCTCCTTCATGGACTACGATGCGGCGCTGGCCCACCTGGCCGGTCCCCCGGTCCCCCCCACCACCAACCTGGTCCTGGAGCAGGCGCTCCTGGACGTGCTCCTAGAAGTGCCGGTCGCCAGTGCCACATCCCGCTTCTCCATCGAGCCCCACTGGGCCCATCTGGGGATCCAGACCCGGACGGTGCTCCGCTTCCTCCCGGAGGACGGGACGGAGCGGGCGCTGCAGTTCGAGGGGAACCCGGGGCTGGTGCGGCTGGACCCCCGCTGGCACCAGGCGGCCTTCAGCTTCGCCCGGCTGGGCTTCCTCCACATCCTGGAGGGGCTGGACCACATCCTCTTCATCCTCTGCCTGGTGATCCCCTTCCGGCGCTTCGTGCCGCTGGTCCCCATCGTCACCGCCTTCACCCTGGCCCATTCCATCACACTGGGGGCGGCGGCCTTCGGCTGGGCCCCTACGGCCCTCTGGTTCCCGCCCCTCATCGAGACGCTGATCGCCCTCTCCATCGTCTACATGGCCTTCGAGAACATCGCCGGGGCGAAGATGCAGCGGCGCTGGATGGTGGCCTTCGGCTTCGGGCTGATCCACGGCTTCGGCTTCTCCTTCCTCCTGCGGGAGAGCCTGCAGTTTGCCGGAGACCACCTGGTGGCTTCCCTGGTCTTCTTCAACATCGGGGTGGAGCTGGGTCAGCTCTTCTTCATCCTCCTGGCCATCCCGGTGCTCCACGCCCTCTTCCGCTGGGTGGTGGCGGAGCGGGTGGGGACCATCATCCTGTCGGCGCTGGTGGCCCATACCGCCTGGCACTGGATGACGGATCGGGGGGCCAATCTGGGGGCCTACAGCTACTCCCTGCCGGCCTTCGACACTCTCTTCGTAACAGCGCTGATCCGGGGGATCATCCTGCTGGCCATCATCGTGGCGGTGGGGTGGGGACTCCTGGAGGCGTCCCGCCGCTGGATGCGTTGGGCGGGGCCCCCTTCCCCGCCCACACTCCCTGGAGACACCCCCGCCCGGGAACCGGTCTGACCCCCTGGTGGCCCGGGATCTGCAGCGCAGGCCTCAGCGTTTTCCAGACCCGGAGTGTCTGGCCCAGTGTCGCTGCGTGTCGGGATCCCCGGGGCGGAACGGCTTCTTGACCGCACTGCACACAACGGATGACCTGATGCGCCACATCGTGGCTTGTTCGAATACGCCCTGCACCCTGTCCCCTCCCTCCGGATCGAAACGCATCGCCCTGGCGACCCCCTTCGCGGGTCTCCTGGCGCTCCTCCTCCTGGTGCCGGCCCCCGGGGTGACGGCCCAGCAGTCGCTGGAGGAGGAACAGGAGGTGGTCACGGCGGCACCGGATCGGGCGGCAGCCTTCCGGGGAACCGTCCGGGCCACCAGCGCCACCCGCCGGGAGGGGGCCATCGAGGTGGACGGGCGCCTGGACGAGGCGGAGTGGGACCGGGCGGTGCCGGCCTCCGACTTCATCCAGAAGGACCCCGACGAGGGGGAACCCGCCGGAGAAGCCACCGTCGTTCGGGTCCTCTACGACTCCAGGGCCCTCTACATCGGAGCGCGGCTCCAGGACTCCCGCCCGGACCAGGTCTCCAAGCGCCTGGCCCGGCGCGATCAGGAGGTCAACGCCGACTTCTTCGAGGTCTCCCTGGACCCGAACCTGGACCGGCGCACCGGCTACCAGTTCACCGTGAGCGCAGCCAACGTCCAGTCGGACCGCTACCTCTACGACGATACCCGGGAGGACCGGGCCTGGAACGCCGTCTGGGAATCCGCAGTGCATCACGATGAGCACGGGTGGTCGGTGGAGATCCGCATCCCCCTCTCGCAGCTCCGATACGATCCCTCGGAGGGCCCCCAGACCTGGGGGGTGAACTTCTCCCGGCGCCGGACCCTGACCAACGAGCGGAGCTTCTTCGCCCCCGAGGCCCGGAACAACACAGGAATCGTGAGCCTCTTCGGGCTCCTGGAGGGGATCCAGGCCACCTCCGGCTCCCGGCGCTTCGAGGCCCGCCCCTACGCCCTCACCGGGCTCCATACCGCCCCCTCCACACCCGGCGACCCCTTCTTCTCCGGTCGGGAGGCCAACGTGGAGGTGGGGATGGACCTGCGGTATGGCCTGGGGTCGGCCTTCACCCTGGACGCCACCGTGAACCCCGACTTCGGGCAGGTGGAGGCGGACCCCGCCACCATCAACCTCTCGGCCTTCGAGATCTTCCTGGAGGAGCGGCGACCCTTCTTCGTGGAGGATGCCCGGATCCTGGACTTCTCCCTGTCCGGACGGGAGAACAAGCTCTTCTACAGCCGCCGCATCGGTCGGGCTCCCCAGGGCCGCGCCCCCGGTGGGGCCGACTTCGTCAACTCCGCCGATGCCGCCACCATCCTGGGGGCCGCCAAGTTCACCGGCCGCACCACGGGAGGCCTCTCGGTGGGGGCTCTGGCCGCCGTCACCCGGGGGGAGGAGGGGGAGGCGTTCTTCTCCGAGGACGGGAGCACCCGGCGCTACCTGGCGGAGCCCAGGACCCAGTACGGAGTGCTCCGGCTGCAGCAGGACTACCGGCAGGGGCAGTCGGTCTTCGGCGGGATCGTCACCGGCCTCCACCGGGAGCTCCCCAGCGACGGCTCCTTCGACTGGCTCCCCCGGGCCGCCGCCACGGCAGGCTTCGACTTCGAGCACACCTGGGACGACCGGAACTGGGCGCTCCATGGCTTCTTCGCCGGAAGCCACGTGATGGGGGACTCCACCGCCATCACCCGGATCCAGCGGGCCTCGAACCACTTCTTCCAGCGCCCCGACGCCTCCCGGCTGGAGGTGGACTCCACCGCCACCACGATGACGGGGGCCGAATGGCGCCTCCAGTTGGACCGCCGGAACGGTGAGCACTGGAATGGGTCGGTGTGGGCGGCGCAGGTGACCTCGGGCTTCGAGATCAACGACATCGGCTTCAGCCGCTCCGCGGAGCGACTGGATGGAGGCGCCCGGATCTCGTACCGGGAACTCACCCCCGGGAGCTTCTACCGGAACTACAACGTCAACCTCTTCACCTTCCACAACTTCGGCCACGAGGCGCTGGACCGGCCGGGATCGTTCCAGTCGTGGCGGGATGCCCACTTCAGCGGGTCGGTGAACGGAAACGCCAACGTCACCCTGGCCAACTGGTGGAACCTGAACGCGGACCTCCGCTGGAGCCCGGACCTGATGAGCCGGACCGCCACCAGGGGAGGGCCGCTGATGCTGGATCCGGGGAGCATCGGGGGGGGAATCCGCCTCCGGACCGACGATCGGCGGACCGTGACCGTGCGCCCCTCGGTGAACCTCTCCCGGGGGCGGATGGGGGCCAGCTCCCAGTTCCGCACCTCGGTGTCCTTTGGCGTACGCCCCTCCCCCCGGCTGGAGCTGGAGGTGGAGCCCTCCTGGAGCCGGAACCAGGACGCCGCCCAGTACGTGGCCTCCACCTCGGTGCTTCCGTACGGGCCCACCTACGGATCCCGGTATCTGTTCGCGGAGCTGGAGCAGCGGAGTATCTCCATGGAGACCCGGGTGAATGTGACCTTCACCCCCACCCTGACCCTCCAGCTCTTCATGCAGCCCCTGCTCTCCTCCGGGGACTTCACCACGTACCGGCAGCTCAGGGAGCCGAAGAGCTACGACTTCGAGGACTTCCGGACCGGAGCCTACGGACTCCTGGGAGACGGGGGCGTCTCCTGCTCCGGGGGGAACATCTGCCAGGATCCGGAGACCGGGCGCCAACACCTGGATCTGGATGGAGACGGACGGGGGGACTACTCCTTCTCGGACCGGGACTTCAACGTGCGGTCGCTCCGGGGCAACGCAGTCCTCCGGTGGGAGTACCGCCCGGGCTCCACGATCTTCCTGGTGTGGCAGCAGCGGCGGAGTGAGGAGGAGGCACTGGGCTCCCTGGACTTCAGCCGGGACCTGAGGGCGCTGGCAACCGCCCCCACCGACAACGTGTTCATCCTGAAGGTGAACTACTGGCTGGGGCTGTAACCCCGACTCAGGGGCCCTCCAGCGACCGGAAGGCCGCCGCCTCCCCGGGGCGCCCCCATTCCTCGTAGAACCGGCGTAGCCGATCCTCCACACCCCGGGTATCCCGGTGCTCGGGACCCAGTCGGCTCTTCAGTGTGGCGTGGCTCTCCAGGAGGAGGGTCTCGGCTTCGTCGTATCGACCCTGTCGGGCCAGCAGGTTCCCGTAGCGGGCCTTGAAGGTGGCCAGGACGTCGGCGGCCCCCGACGAGGAGCGCTCGAAGGCCGGAAGGCAGGAGCGGAAGGCGGCCTCCGACTCCTCCAGGCGATCCTGGAGCTGGAGGAGCTGGGCCAGGTGGCAGCGGGTGGTGATGGTGTACTCGTGCTCCTCCCCCACGCTCCCGCCCAGGATCCTCTCCGCCTCCCGGTAGAAGGGCTCCGCTTCGTCGAACCGACCCCCGTCCTGCAGGACCCCCGCCAGGTGCACCCGGGTGACCCCCATGTTCCGGTGGCCGGGCTCCAGGATCCGCTCTTCGATGGCCATGGCCTCCCGGAGCCGCTCCTCCGCCCGGGGCAGTTCACCCGCCCGCCGGAGCACCCCTCCCAACTGGGTCAGGACAAAGGCGGTCTGGTAGTGCTCGTCACCCAGCCGACTCCGGAGGATCTCCAGGGAGCGGGTGAGGGCAGCCTCGGCCCCGGCCAGGTCGCCCCGGATCTCCAGGATCACCCCCAGGTTCCCCAGGTCGGTGCTGAGGTTCGGGTCGTCCGGCTCCAGGATCCCCTCCGAGACCCCCAGCGACTGCCGCATGAAGGTCTCGGCGGCCTCGTAGTTCCCCTGGCCGGCCTGGTTCACCGCCATGTTGTTCAGGGTAGCGGCCACCCGGATGTCCGGCTCCGGGAGGGCCGCTTCCCAGGTGGCCAGCGCCTCCGTCAGGTGGAGGAACCCGTCTTCGTACCGCCCCTGGTTTCCAAGCACCACCCCCAGGGCATCCAGCACCTCGGCCCGGTCCTCGTGGGCATCGGGAAGCAGCCGCACCCGGATGGCCAGCGCCTCCTGGAGGTGCCTCTCCGCCTCCTCCAGCGACCCCATATAGCGGTAGAGGGTGCCCAGGCTGGTAAGGGTCCCGGCCAGCTCCACCTCCCCGTCGGCAAACTGCCTCCGGAGTTCCAGCGCCCGGAGCAGGAGGGTCTCCGCCTCGGGGTAGCGGCTCGTCCGGGTATGGACCCCCCCCAGCACATCGAAGAGCTGGGCCTGCACCCCCGGCTGGTCCGACAGCGCTTCGGCCCGGTCGATCCCCCGCTCCAGCAGCGTCCCGATGTCCTGCTCCTCCGGAGTGGCCGTGAAGGGATCGCCTGCCTGGAAGAGACTCACCAGGTAGTCGCTCACCTGGGTGGCCCGCTCCGCCTCCAGCCGGGCCGCCGAGCGCTCGTCCGCCAGCCGGTTGGTGTAGTAGCCCACCAGCCCCGACACGGTGAGGGCCATGAGGAGCGCCGCAGCCACCCCCTGCGGGTGTCGCCGGAGCGCCTTCCCCAGCCGGTACCGGAGGGAGTCCGGCCGGGCCAGGAGGGGAAGTCCCCCCGAGAAGCGCAGGAGGTCCTGGAGCAGGGCGTCCACCGTGGCGTAGCGGCGCTCCGGTTCCCGATGCATGGCCTTGAGGACCAGGACGTCCAGGTCCTCCCAGGCGCTCCCGGGGGCAGAGACCCGGGAGGGGACCGAGGAGGGGGGGATGGGGTCCTCCTCCAGCACCGTACGCTCGGCCTGGGCCGGACTCATGGCCCCCACATCGTGGGGGAGCCGCCCGGTGAGGAGCTCGTAGAGCACCACCCCCAGGGCGTAGATGTCGGTGAACACCCCCACCGTCCCCCCCTGGAGCTGCTCCGGTGCGGCATAGGAGGGGGTCATGAGCTGGAGCGCCGTGCGGGTGGAGTCCCGGGGGGTGTCCAGCGTCTCCAGTTGCCGGGCGATGCCGAAGTCCAGGAGCTTCACCGTCCCGTCGGGGGTCACCAGGATGTTGGAGGGCTTCAGATCCCGGTGCACCACCAGGTTTGCATGGGCATGCCCCACCGCCTCGCACACCGACCGGAAGAGGGCCAGCCGCTCCTCCAGGGAAGTCCCCCGCTCCCGGCAGTGATCCGTGAGGGTGGTCCCCTCCACGTACTCCATGACGATGTACGGCGTCCCGTCGGGGAGGGTGTCGGCGTCGTAGAGGCGGGCGATCCCGGGGTGGTTCAGCGCCGCCAGGGTGCGCTGCTCGCCGGCGAACCGCTCCCGGCGTGCGGGGGAGAGCCAGGCATCCCGGAGCATCTTCAGCGCCACCCGGGAGCCCAGATCCGGGCGCTCCGCCAGGTAGACCAACCCCATCCCCCCCTCTCCCAGCACCCCTCGGATGTGGTAGGGACCCACCGTGGGGGGAACCGGAGAGGGCTGCCGGAGGACCTGGTGGGCCAGTTCCGCCACCCCTCCCTCCAGGATGGGAGCCGCCCGGCGGTCCGCCTCCAGCAGCTCCAGCACCCTCTCCACCTGCCCCAGCTCCCCGGGAAGGGCCGCCTCCAGGAAGGTGCGCCACCCCCCGGGGGGAAGCTGGGAGGCCCGGTGGAAGAGCTCCTGGATCCGCTCCCATTCGGAGGGGTCCATGGGTGGAAGGCCCATCTCCCCGGTCACCGTCTGCGGGCCAGTTCCACCGAGAGCCACGCCCGGGCGGCCCGCCAGTCCCGGTTCAGCGTGGCCTCGGACACCCCCAGCGCCTCGGCGGTCTCGGCGGTGCTGAGTCCGCCGAAGAACCGGCACTCCATCATGGCCGCCTGCCGGGGGCTCAGCCGGGCCAGCTCCTCCAGCGCCATGTCCAGGAGGAGGATCTCCTCGAAGGAGGAGGTCTCCACCTGCAGCGCCGCGTCGAAGGTGATGCGGTGCCAGTCCCCCCCCCGGCGGTTGGCCCCCCGACGACGGGCCGCTTCCACCAGAACCTGCCGCATGGCCCGGGCCGCCAGCCGCTTGAAGTGGGTCCTGGACTCGGGCTCGATACGAAGCGAGGCCGCCAGCTTCAGGTAGGCCTCGTTCACGATGGTGGTGGGGCTGAGACTGGCAGCGGGGTGGTCGCTGCGCACACTGCGAGCCAGGCGCCGCAGTTCCTCATACGTCGCGCTGAACAGGTGGTCGAGATCGGGTCGATCCATGGGGGTCGCCCCGGACGATGGGATCGCCCGGCTCCGGGTCTTGATCCTGCGACGGTCGGAAGGGGCGAACCTACCCCGGTGATAAGGCCGCAGCAACCCGCTCCGCCGCCGCGTCGACGCCTCTGCACGCATGCTCTCCGGCTCCGGGGGAGGGGATCGTGCCCGCCCCCCCACCGGGAGGGGCACCTCTCCCCTCCGTGCGCGGAAATCCCCCGCCGTCGGTCATCCGGTTGAGCGACGGCCCTGAACGGCGCCAGCGCCTCCCCGTCTTCCGGGGGCGCACCCCCGGGGCCACTTCTTCCTCAGTCCACGGCGGACCATGACTTCATTCCCCGGGGGAGGGCGGTCCCGGTGCCGATCCGTGTGCCGGAGCGAACCGCCGTGAAGCTGGCCCCTCCCATCCCGCCGAAGTCGGCGGTCCCGGCCAGCGTCCCATCCTCTTGCAGCGTTCCCGTGAAGGTCATGATGATCTCCGACCCCTCGCCCGGGGCGATGCGGAACACCAGCGTATCCCCGTCGAAGGTCCCCATCAGCCGCCGGGCTCCCAGGCGGGGGGAGGAGTAGAGGCCGGTGATCTCCTCCCCCTCCTGCTCCAGGGTGACCGACGGGGTGCCGGTGCCGTTCTCCGTGGTGACGGAGAAGACCCACGATCCGGTGAGGTCCGTCCGGGTCTGGGCGGAGAGGGCGTCGGGAGCGACGGCCCCGCCGCTGCCCAGGAGGAGGAGGAGGGTCGCGAGGAGGAGGGAGGGAGCGGGGGATGCACGCATGGGACGATCCAGGAAGCAGGGGTGCCACGGGACGGACCCTGAAAGCTAGGGGGAGGCCGTCGCACTGTCATCCGGAAGGGGAAGGGGTTGGGACGGGGAGCATCGGCTCCGCTGGTCGTCTCCCCGGGGACCCCCTATCCTGAGGCAGAGCAGCCCCGATCCTCCGTTCGAACCCAGGGAGCCCCCCCATGGCCCGCCCCTCCGTCCCCTCCCGACTCCTTCCGGGACTCCTCGTGACCCTCCCCCTCCTGGTCTCCGGGCTCCCCGGGGCGCTCCAGGGGCAGGCAGCCCCGGACTCCCCTGCCCCGCTGGCGCTGGCGGAGGCCACGGTGGCAGAGCTGGGGGCGGCCATGGATGCGGGGACGCTGACCGCTGAGCGGCTGGTGGAGCTGTCGCTGGCCCGGATCGAGGTCTACGACCGTGCGGGGCCGAGGCTGAATGCGGTACTCTGGCTGAACCAGGGTGCCCTGGAATCGGCCCGGGCGCTGGATGTGGAGCGCCGGGAGCAGGGACCCCGTTCCCCCCTCCACGGCATCCCGGTGGTTCTCAAGGACAACATCGACACCGCCGATCTTCCCACCACCGCAGGCTCCCTCCTCCTGGCCGGATCCATCCCGCCGGACGACGCCTTCATCGTCCGGAAGCTCCGGGAGGCCGGAGCCATCGTACTGGCCAAGGTGAACATGAGCGAGTTCGCCGGGGGCGCCGTGATGAGCTCCATCTCGGGGCCCATGCGGAATCCCCACGACCCGCTCCGCACCCCCTCCGGCTCCTCCGGGGGGACCGGGGTGGCGGTCGCCGCGTGGTATGCCCCCCTGGGGATCGGCACCGACACCGGCGGCTCCATCCGGGGGCCCTCCGCCTCCAACGGGATCGTGGGGCTCAAGCCCACCCTGGGGCTCCTGAGTCGGGATGGAATCGTCCCACTCTCCCTCACCTTCGACACCGCGGGGCCCATGGGGCGCTCGGTGTACGATGTGGCTGTCATGCTGGGGGTGATGACCGGAGTGGACCCTGCGGACCCTGCCACAGCGGCCGGCGAAGGGCGAGCCCATACCGACTACACCCCCTTTCTGGATGCCGACGCCCTCCGGGGGGCCCGGATCGGGATCGCCCGGGACTTCATGGGGGCGGATGCGGATGTGGACTGGGTGATGGAGGCGGCGCTGGCCACCATGCGGAGAGCCGGAGCCACCGTGGTGGAGGTCCGCTATCCCCGATGGTTCCTGGAGGCGAAGGCCGACTGGTACACCACCATCCGCTGGCCCGACTTCAGGGACCAGATCGAGGACTACCTGGCCACCCTCCGCCCGGGGTACCCCCGGAGCCTGGCGGACCTCATCATCCGGTCGAAGGAGATCACCTCTCCCACCCCCATGGGGGGAATGCCCAACCCGGTGCGGTGGTCGCTGTTCGAGCAGGAGGAGGCCAGCGGCTCCACCACGGCTCCCGGCTACCTGGCCATGCGGGACCACGGCCTCCCCCTGGCCCGGGGGATCGTGGAGGGGATCCTGGCCACCGACTCGCTGGATGCCATCGTCTACCCCACCTCCTCCACCCGGCCGGCGCTGGCGGAGGGCGGCGGGGGTGCCGGCGGGTGGACCTCGGCCACCAACATCGCCAACCTCACCGGCTTCCCCGACCTGGTGGTACCTGCGGGCTTCGTGGGGGGGAACCTCCCGGTGGGGATCTCCTTCTTCGGACCCGCCTTCAGCGAGCCCCGCCTCCTGGCGCTGGGCTACGCCTTCGAACAGGCCACCCGGGCCCGGCGCCGCCCCACCTTCACCCCTGCGCTTCCCGGGGAGGAGTTCCAGCCGGCTCCATCCGGCGGAGGGCGCTGAGATGGAGCCCACCCCTCCGGACCACCCCCCCACCGGGGCTCCGATCCGCCCCCTCTGGAGGCGGATCCTGAGCCCCTGGAATGTGATCACCCTGGTGATCCTCATCTGGGCGGCGCCCCGACTCCTCCCCCACGTGGGAGCGCTGGTGGGGATCGAGTCGGGAGGGAGCCTGGTGCCCACCTATTCGGTGGTCACCCTGGAAGGGGAGCCCCTGTCCGGCGAATCGCTCCGGGGGGACGTGGTGCTGGTGAATGTGTGGGCCACCTGGTGCGCCCCCTGCCGGGTGGAGATGCCCCTCCTGCAGGCCATGCACGAGCGGCACGCCTCCCGGGGCTTCACCCTCCTGGGGCTCTCGGTGGACCGCACCGGCCCCGAGGGGGTGCGGACCTTCCTTGAGGAGCGGGGGATCACCTACCCCGTGGCCATCGTGGGCTCCGAGGTGGAGCGGGCCTTCGGGGGAGTGCAGGGCTACCCCACCTCCTTCCTGCTGGACCGGCAGGGGGTGATCCGCCACGCCGTCATGGGGCCGCTGGGGCCCGCCACCCTGGAGCTGGCCGTCCGGCGGCTCCTGGACGAGCCGTTGCCCTGAGGGCGAGGCACCCCCCCCACCACTGGCGTTGGCACCGGCAATTCGAGATTATCCGTACATGCACCAACTGCTGGTCCTCCTGGTCACGCTGGCCTCCGTGGCGGCGCCGCTCCTCCCGCTGGACTGTCCGTTGTTCACGGACGCCCACGGGGGGGATCCGGTGATGGCGCATGGCGTGGACGGCCACCACGCCGGGCATGACGGCTCCCACGAAGGGCACCACGGCACCGGCTCCACCACTGCATCGGAGTCGGGCAATCCCGGGGACTCCGGAGCCCACCACGGTGACACCGGCTGCCGCGCCGGCTCCATGTGCGGCGGTCTCGGGCTGCTTTCCGCCGCCACCATCGGCTCCGGGGACCTTCTGGCCTCCCATGCCGCCGTCTCCACGCCTCCGGGCGACTGCACCACCGCCTGGCCCGGCCACGACACCCCCCCTCCCCGCCTCCTGGTCTGACCCTGTTCCCGCTCCCCCCGGGGAGCCCAGTCAGATTCATCCAGGAAGGCTCATTCCATGCACACGCATGTATTCCGTGCGGCGCTTGCGGGCGCCGTCGTATTCGGTCTTGTCTCCGCCCCGGCACAGCTCCAGGGGCAGCATGAGGGCCATGTCATGGCCCACGACACCATGACCCACGCCCACGGCGACTCCTCCATGTGGATGTGGGGAGCCGCCAACGGCTGGACGATCATGGGGATGGCCCAGGGCTTCCCCATCGTCACGGTGGGGGCTCCGGGGGAGGAGGGGAGCCCCCTGAACGACACCGGGTTCTACTTCACCCAGCCGGCGGCCATGATCAACCTGGAGAGCCCGGGCTCCCGCCTGGTCCTCCGCACCACCCTGAACTTCGAGGGGATCACCCTGGAGGACGGGGAGTCCACCTTCGGGGGCTGGGGGGAGGGCTTCCTGGACCGGAGGCACCCCCACACGCTGCTCCACGAGCTGATGCTGAGCCTGAACCTGGGGGAGGTGGCGGGCGGCCGCGCCTCGCTTTCCGCCGGGAAGGGGTTCGCCCCCTACGGCACCGATGACCCCATGTCCCGACCGGGGCTCAAGTACCCCACCAACCACCACCTCTCCCAGATCCTGGAGCGGTGGACGGTGAATGCGGTCTACCTCAGCGACGGGTGGAGCGCGGAGGTGGGGGTGTTCGGCGGCGGCGAGCCGGAGGGCCCCTACGACCTGTCCAACATCGAGAGCTTCGGGAACAGCATCTCCGGTCGGATCGCCCGGAGATGGGGGGGCGGGGTGGGCCCCATGGCGGAGTGGGAGGCCAGTGCCAGCCTGGCCCGGGTGGTGGAGGAGCACCACGGCGAGGAGGAGGCCAAGGGGCTCTGGAATGTGGCGCTCCGGCGGGCGGGGGTGGTGGCCGGCGCCCCGGTCTACGGGCTCCTGGAGTTCTCCCAGAGCCTCCCGGACCATGGCGAGGGGTACTTCAGCGCCCTGGGGGAGATGCAGGTGACCCGGGGGCGGCACCAGCCCTACGCCCGCATCGAGTACGCCACCCGTCCGGAGTACAACCGGGAGGGGCCGGCGGGCTCCCCGGGCTTCTTCCGCTACGACCACGATGACGAGGCCATCGGGGCCACCCGGTGGGTCATCGGCACCCTGGGCTACAACTTCATCGCGGTGCGGGGACCTGTGAGCATCCGCCCCTTCGCCGACGTCCAGTTCCACCGGGTGAACCTGGAGCGGGGCCCCGCCACCCTCCTTCCCGGAACCATGTTCGGCGGGAACCGGTTCTGGAGCCTCTCCTTCG